>CAJHYB010000137.1_pt1 | contig 10812 bp, 11 predicted proteins | sample 9198631 | NCBI WGS metagenome assembly CAJHYB01 (sample SAMEA7708354, study PRJEB35096) | sediment metagenome | biome: marine neritic benthic zone biome [ENVO:01000025]; feature: sediment [ENVO:00002007]; material: shallow marine sediment [ENVO:03000034] sea grass bed [ENVO_01000059] ... | reverse complement strand
TTTGTGTCGCCCTTGCAGGGCTCGGACTCCCTTCCCGATGCCACCTGGGGCTCACGCCCCAGGCTATTGGTGAGTCGCCCCCTTGGGGCTCGGAACCTCTTTTCCGGACGGGAACTAGCTAGCTGCGGCTGACACTCTCCTCAAGGTGAGCCAGACTGGTGCCGTCATTGCCGTCTGTCTTGCGGGGATTTGCGGGGTCCTGCGCACGTGAAAACCCGTTCAGTGGATTGTTTCCAATATCTGCAAAAGGATTCGTAGTCTGACACTTGTATGAGCTCTTGCTGCTCAAGGATCCAGGTTCTCCCTGCTGTCTGGTTTTTCCTGTTGTTCGGGCGTTTTGACCACTTCTTGTCCACGGATTCTTGGAATCGAGAGGGCGCGGACTCCCGTCGGCCACCGATGAAGCGTCATAATGGTGCGCATGTCAGGGCCGCTCCTCAATTACCAGGAGAGGTGCCGTCGGCGATCCTTGAGGACCTGCCCTCAGGAGTAGACGGTTCGATCAGTATCAGGGTGCGGCGACCAGCTTGCATCCTCGTCGCCCATAGGAAACCATCAGGGCTGCTGAACGGCTGACCGCCGTCAATCTGCTTATGAGTGAATTCCGCCAGATCGAGTTTCCGGACAAGGACCTGCCACTGCGCCAGGATGTCAGCCTGTTGGGCCAGTTACTCGGTGAAACGCTGGTCCAGCAACACGGGCCCGGGTTGTTGCAACATGTTGAAGATGTCCGCCGAGCAGCAATCCTGATGCGGGAAGGAGATGAGAACTGCGTGGAGTTGCTCGAAAGCACCCTGGCCTGCCGGACCACGGAAGAGATCACGCATTTGATCAAATCTTTCTCCGCCTACCTCAGGCTGGCCAACCTGGCCGAGAAGGTGCACCGTATCCGCAGGCGACGGGCCTATCTGAAACAGGGCGAGGTGTCACAACGTGGAAGCATCAGCCAGGTCATCGCTTCATTGGCCAGGTCAGGCGTGGGTGCAGAGGCCATTGAGGCGGCCCTGGAAAAGCTGAGAATCTGCCCGGTATTCACCGCTCATCCCACCGAAGCGACGCGGCGCAGCCTCCTGGAAAAAGAGTACTCCATCATCCACCGGTTGGTGGAGCGGCTCAACCCGGATCTGACCGCGCAAGAAGAGCAACAGGCGCTGGAAAGGATTCGCGACGCCATCAGCTCTTCCTGGCAGACCAGCCCGGTTCCCAGCGCCAAGCCCCAGGTGTCGGACGAACTGGATAATGTGCTTTTTTACCTGACCGATATTATTTACCGCGTCGCGCCACCATTCCAGGAAGCGGTGCAGAATGCGATGGTGGAAGAGTTCGGCGCTGAAACCCGCCGGCCGGATATCAGCCGACTACTGCGTTTCGGCTCCTGGGTCGGCGGCGACATGGACGGCAATCCCAACGTCACGGGCCGGACTCTGCTCGCAAGCCTGGACACCCAGCGCAACGCCATCATCAGGTGCTATCAGCCCGAAGTCCTCCGGCTCTCGCGCTACCTGAGCCAGACCAGACCGCAGATCGGGTTTCACCTCGGGGTGGTGCAACGCTTGAAAGAATATGAACAGCGCATGCCCCATGTGAGGAACAGTATTCCGGCTCGGCACCGCGACATGCTCTACCGGTGCCTCCTGACCTATGTTTCCGCCCGGCTGGAAGCGACACGGCGCAATTCAGCCGACTCCTATGCGCAAGTCGAGGAGTTTCAGTCGGACATCGACTTGATCAGCACCAGCCTGGAGCAAAACCGTGGGCGACACGCCGGCCTGTTCGGGGTGCGGCGCCTGCAGCAGAGAATCGCGACCTTCGGCTTTCACCTGGCCACGCTCGACACCCGACAGGATGCCCAGGTTCACCGCTGTGTCATCGGGGAGCTTTTGGACGAGGCCAACTGGGAAGATTGGGACAGCGCCGCCCGCAGCCAACGCCTCTCCTCGGAGCTGGACGCTGCATCGGCCGCTTCGCTGGCCTCTCGAAGCCAATGGTCGCCACAAACAGAATCGACCCTGGGAGTGTTCCGTGCCATAGGCGAGGCGCGGAAGCGTTTTGGTGCCGGCGCGAGCGGCCTGTTCATTGTGAGCATGACTCAAGGTGCTGATGATGTTTTGTCCGTCCTGTTCCTGGCCGCAGCCGCCGGCCTTGGCGGGGAAGATGGTGTCCAGCTCGACGTGGCTCCATTGCTGGAAACCGTCGATGACCTCAGGGCCGGGCCTGAGATTCTGGAGGAACTGCTCAGCCTCGGACCTTATCGAAAACACCTGGAGAGGCGCGGAAATCGCCAGGTGATCATGGTGGGCTACTCGGACAGCAACAAGGACAGCGGCATCGTTTCGGCCCGCTGGAGCCTGCACCAAGCCCAGCGAGTACTAGCCGATACCGGCCGCAGACACGGCGTGTGCGTCCAGTTCTTCCATGGCCGCGGCGGGACCGTCAGCCGCGGCGGCGGCAACCTGGTTAAAGGCATCGAGGGCGCGCCTCCCGGCACCATCGGCGGATACTTCCGAGTCACGGAGCAGGGGGAAACAATCAACCAGAAGTATGGAGTCCGGCCCATCGCCCTGCGCAACCTCGAACTGATGACAGGGGCGGTGCTGCGACACGGGCTGGGTGACACCGGGCAGAAAGATAACCAGGTAATGCGCGAGCTGATGACCGGAATGGCGTCCGCAGCACGCCGAAAATACCGGAAGCTGGTGTTCGAGACGCCAGGTTTTGTGGACTTCTTCAGGGAAGCGACCCCGATAGACGTTATCGAACGCCTGGAGATTGGGTCCCGGCCGTCGTCCCGGCGGTCCGGGCGCGGCATCGAGAACCTGAGGGCCATACCTTGGGTGTTCTCCTGGGCGCAGGTTCGCATTGGATTTCCGGGTGTATTCGGGATTGGAACGGCCCTGGCCGGCGCGGTCGAACAAGAGGGCATCGACCGCCTCAGGAACCTGCTGACGCGTTGGACGTTCTTCCAGGGACTCGTCAATGACGCCGAGATGGTGTTGGCTAAATCCGTGCTCGATATCGGCGAGCGCTATGCAGCACTGGCGGGTCCGGAAGGACAGGCTGTATTCACTCAGATCCGCGATGAGTTCGAGATGGCCCGGCACTCTATCCTGGCGATCAAACAAACGTCGGAATTACTGGAAGACCAGCGAACGCTTCAGCGCAACATCCGGCTTCGGAACCCCTACGTCGACCCCATACATATCCTGCAGATCGACCTGTTGCGCCGCTGGCGGAAGACCGAGCGCCGTGATGACGATCTCCTGCACTTACTCAAGTCAACCGTTCACGGAATTGCACTGGCCGTCCAGAATACCGGTTAGCAAGTACGGTTCCTGACAACCACGTCCGCATACACACCGACCTGCACGACTATCCCAGCGACCACGAAGACTCCTGGACAGAGCAAGTCCTGCAGTTCGTGTCCTGTTGCTCCGAGTGAAGGATCGACATGCGCTGACGGTGATCTGCCGATCTCTGGTTGAAACAGTTGCAGGATGGTCGCTGCCTGACTCCTCTAGTGCCATTCTCCACAAGCATCTCCCGATACTGAGACGTCCCAGCCAACCTCTCCTCCACCTCATTCACGTGGTTGTCGAGCCTCTTGAGCCCACGCTTCATGTTCGAGAGGCGTTCCGCATTGGCGCTGACGCCAACCACTCAGCCAGACTGATTCCGACAAGAAGCACGGCGAGTATCCACAAGACAAGCGATCCACGAAGTGGAAGTTCGACCTCTGTGAGTACCAGCCATCCGGTCAGCACTATCCCAAAAGTCAGGTTAATACTCATCGCTCCCCCGAGGCCGAGACCGCCGAGTGAAGGTTTGAACCGTTCCAGCAACAAGGCAACGCCGATACCGATGAACACCGCTCCCAGAATCGTAGGATAGAAAACTGACTCCGCCGGCAGCCCAAGGAACTCCGACACGAACTCGGGAAAAAGCAGAAGCGGTAGGCCCAGCAGGATGTTCCCGATGCCGTCGAGTTCCAGAAGCTTGTTGTTTGTCATGGCTTTAATTCAGTCCATGTTTCCGGAGGTCTTTCATCTTCCCGACCTCTCAATTGAAACTCTCATACGGGATCGCCACGGCTCCACTTTCCGTGACCGCGTGGCGCACTTCTTCGGACACAAGTCGCATATGGGCGTGACGACCGCGATTCTCCGCCTCGAACGTCTTCCCGTACACAGTCAACTGCTGCCCGCGGCGCTTGAACGACAGTATCCCGATCGGAGTTGCGCCCTGGTCGAGAAGGTCTTCGAGTCGAGTCGCTGGGTCTGGGAGCGTGTCGAGTACGAATACGGCTCGATCGTCGAAGGACAGGACAATGGTGGCGTTTGTGAAGCGAGCTGAGGCGCTCTTAATTTCCCCGATGAGGTCTATCTCGGAGGTGGTGAGGGTCATGACGGCTCTTGGGAAAGCCTACACCCGCGACCTCAGACCCAACAAGAAAAGGTCGCGCTCAACAAACCAGATGACCGACACCACGCCATTCGGAGCGGTTGGAGGGAATCATGCGTCAACCGGGCTCTCGACGGCAGCTAATAGAGATCGAGAATCCTCAACTCCCCGGGTGAGAGGACCGCTCAGTCGAATCGTCAGCCTCTGCCGTGGGACTCGGAATCCGGGCCTTGAGCAGAGTCGCCTTGACGCACTCGTCGCGGGAGCCCTGATTGAAAAGGGCTGCGCCATCGTCCCGGCCGATGCCAGAGAAGTCCTCATTGAAGAGTGGTTCGCAGTCCGACCTTCTCTCACTCCCCACGGCCTTTGGATCCCGCGAGAGTTGATGACCGCGGCGACGAACTATTTCACTTCTCAATGCGTACAGGTGACCGTGCTCGCTCTCTTTTCGGAGTTTTGACGTCAAATCCCAACGAAGCGACAACGGGGAGGCCTGTTTCCCCAACCGGTGGAACGATCTCGAGGAGACCGTTATATGCAGGTTTTGATTCAGGACCTTAGCTATGCCATGAGGACGCTTTGCAAGCGGCCCTCATTCACTGCAGTGGCGGTCATCACCCTGGCTTTGGGGATAGGAGCCAACACGGCGATATTCAGCATCGTCAGCGCTGTACTACGCCAGCCCCTGCCCTACCAGGACCCTGAACGTGTAGCGTTCGTGCTCGGCTGGGATACCAAGCGGGACCAAGTGACCTTCAGCATCTCGCTGGCCGATTTCGCCGACTATAGCCCAAGCCGAGCCTTCGAAGAGACAGCGGCCTACCGTTTCTGGAGTGTCAACCTCACCGGAGTCAACCAGGCCGAACGCCTGCAGGGATACCGGATCACCCACAACACTTTCTCGCTGCTGGGTGTTGAGCCGTTGTTGGGAAGAGGATTGTCCCTGGAGGACGGACTGCCGGGCGCTGAACAGGTGACGATTCTGAGTCACAGTCTTTGGACACGGAGTTTCGGCGGGGACGCAGGTGTCCTAGGGCGGGTTCTGACTCTGAATGACCGCCCCTACTCAGTGATAGGCGTCATGCCGGCGGGCTTCGAGTTTCCCCAGGCTAACTTCAAGGGGGATCTGTGGGTCCCCCTCACCTACAGTCCCGAGCAGGCACGCGCGAACAGGGGGAATTCCGGCTCATCGGTGATGATAGCTCGACTCCGTCAAGGGTGGCCTCTCGATCGCGTTCAGAGTGAAGTCGACCTAGTCAGCCAACGGCTGGCGGCAGACCACCCCCAGTTGAACTCAGGAAGGGGCGTCAGGGTCCTACCGATACACGAGTTCATGGTCAGGAGTGTCCGGCCCGCGTTATTGGCCGTGGCTGCAGCTGTTGGGCTCGTTTTGCTGATCGCTTGCGCCAACGTCGCAAGCCTGCTCTTGGGACGCGCTCTCACTCGACGCAAAGAAATCGCTGTCCGGTCGGCCCTCGGTGCAAGCCGCGGAAGGTTGGTTCGACAGCTGGCTACCGAGAGTGCCTTGCTCTCTCTCATGGGTGGTTCGGTGGGCACGGCGCTGGCCTGGCTGGGAGTCCATATGGTTCGCCTTAGTATCCCGGATTTTCTTTATCGAGTGATTCCCAGCCTGCTGGACTTTTCGATCGACACCGAGGTGCTCATATTCGCTCTGACACTCTCCCTTATGACCGGAATGGTCTTCGGCCTTGCTCCCGCTGTACGGGCCGCGCGCGCCGACGTCCAGGAGTCGCTCAAGGACGGAAGCCGAGAAACGGGGACCTTCGGACGGCTGAGAATGCGGCGAGCACTGGCCGTTGCCCAAGTGGCGCTTTCAATGGTTCTGCTCACGGGCAGTGGGCTGATGATCCGGACCTTCTGGAACCTCCAGAATCAGCATCCGGGCTTTGCCCCTGAGAGGGTCCTGGCCTTTGATGTCTCCCTGTCGCAGAGTCGCTATCCCGACTTTGAGAAGCGTCGGCTTTTCTTTCTCGAAGCTGAGCGTCGCATAACGAGTCTGCCCGGCGTCGAAGCGGTCGGGGCGGTCAACCGGCTTCCCTTCAGCACGTCCAACAGCGGCACGGTCCTGGAGATCGAGGGACGTCCCCAACCGGAAGCGGGAGCGACTTCCCGAAGCGACTTTCGCGTCGCCACGCCGGGTTATTTTGAGGCCATGCACATACCCCTGGAAGGTGGGCGCGGCTTCACCTCTCAGGACGCACCCGATTCCCCTCGAGTCGTGATCGTCAATCAGGCCCTGGTACGTCGTCACTTTCCTGTCGAGAATCCGCTCGGCAAACGTATGCGCCTGGGACGGCCGGGGCAAAATGTCCGCTGGAGTGTCATCGTCGGCGTGATAGGAGACGTGCGACACACTGACTTGAGGGAACCTCCTCGACCGGAGGTGTACGTCCCCCACGCCCAGTTCCCCGGCGCCCAGATGACTGTGACGGTGAGTTCGAGTCGTCCACCGGAATCTCTGGCGGCGGCTATCCGCGCCGAGATGCAGGCCTTCGCTCCCGACCAGCCGCTTTACAACCTCGCACCACTGGAGGTAATGCTTGCCCGCTCCCTTTTCGCGCTCGCATTCCCGATGCGGCTGATGGTCGTATTTGCGGGTGTCGCTCTGACGCTGGCGGCGGTGGGACTCTACGGCGTTGTCAGCTATCTGGTGGGTCAGCGTCCCCGCGAGTACGGGTTGCGTATGGCTCTGGGCGCTCGTCGATTCGACATCCTACGCCTGGTTTTGCAGCAGGGTCTCTGGCTGGTCTTGGCAGGGGTAGGCTTAGGGTCTGCAGGCGCACTCGCCGTCGGGCGCCTGCTTTCGAGTCTGCTTTTTGGCGTGACTTCCGGTGATCCTCTGACTCTAGCCGCTGTTGCGGCTTTGCTGGTGACAGTGGCCCTGGCCGCCTGTCTCGTCCCAGCCTGTCGCGCCACGCGCGTCGCGCCCCAGTTGGCGCTTCGGAGCAATTGAACGCGGGTTCAGCGACCCTGCGGTGCGACAATGGGTCCCGGCAATGCGCAGGGCAGGACACAAACGCCCACCGGGCATATTGGTGGGATGTAGAGGACGGCAGGACGTACAGAGTCGTTATCAACCATGAGGAGCAATACTCCGTCTGGTTCGCCGATCGAGAATTGCCACTCGGTTGGAAGCCGGTTGGCTTTAAGGGCGACAAACAGGAATGTCTCAAGCACATCCAGAGTGTTTGGACGGACATGCGCCCGTTGAGTTTGCGATGGAAGATGGAAGAGATCGAGCGAGGGAGGCAGCGGGTCAACTTGCCCCCGAAAGTGACGGATTCGCCAAGACGTTGAGTGTTGGGCTCTCCGTGCAAAATCGGTGATTCACTTTATCGGAGCGAGTTCCGCTTTCACAACCTGGCGGGCCGCGTTGGCCGATCCCCCAGGTAGCTGAGGCCCCGGTGTCTGGAATTAATCCGGGGCAGGAACGTCAAACCTGCTCTGCCGCGTCGTCAGCGATCGCTTTCCGCTGTCCTTTCAGATCACGATCGAGACGAGGGATGACGACGTGGTCGACGTCCTCGTCAAAACGATCTGTTCGGTCATCGTGATTTCAATTCTGTGGACCCTGATCGCAATCCTCATGTGGTAGCCGAACTGGGCGCCGCCCGGCGGGAGGAATGACCGAACTTCGAAGCGTTCTAATCGGCACCTCGGCTCTAAGCCTTGCCCTGGCCGTCGCCTTTCTTCTGACCATCGTCCGGCCGCTCGGCGAGGCGTTTGATTCGACGACACGAGATCGCCTGCTGCGGATCTTCTTTCTGGGCCTTGGCATCCAATGCCTTCACAGTGTCGAGGAGTTCATAACAGGATTCCATATCAGGTTTCCCGAGTTCCTGGGGCTCACAGCCTGGTCTGCCGAGTTCTTCGTCGCGTTCAATCTCGTCTGGATCGCGATCTGGGTGTTCTCGGGAGTGGCTCTGAAGGAAGGTCTCCACGCGGCCCTGTTCCCCATCTGGTTCTTCGCGATCGGGATGACGCTCAACGGCGTCGCACATCCCCTGCTCTCACTTGTGACGGGTGGCTATTTCCCTGGGCTCGTGACCTCGCCGGTAGTCGGTATCGCCGGGGCTGTGCTGCTGTCTCGTCTGCTGGCGGCTACGAGGAGGATGGGTTGATCGAGCCATGCGCCCGAACTTCACGTCAGCGGATGCAGAACCGTCTCATCGACCACTTGCCTGCAGAGACTGTTGAAACCACACTGTCATCTTCGTCCAGAAAGCGGCCAGGCCAATGCTCGACGAAAGCACCGCGGTGCTGAGCAAGATCTCCCAGATGGCCGGGCTGTCCCGCCAGTGACTCACCAGAACCATCTCCGGAAGCGAGTTCAACACCAGCAACAAATGCCCATATTGCTGACGTTCGTCACTGTGAGGCCAGAGCACTCGCAGGGAGTACCACAAGATGGACAATCGGACCGTTGCAACCGCAACGGCAAGGCCCACCCCGAACGCGCCAGGGGATCGCCGGATCACTCCAAAGCGCGCAGCGAGATAAGCCGAGGCCAAGAGAAGCACGGCCAGCGGAACCAAGAAGAAGCCAATGGAAATCGAAAACATGACGATCTGGTCGGGGGCACCCCTCATAGACGGAAATCGAGTTGTGAAAAGGTACCATCGCGGAGGGGAGGCTGCTCAAGCCAGAGGCGAACGCCCCGGTCAGGACTTTCGAGCACCGATCCAATCTCAGATCCTTGACTCAGATTGCACGACCTGCACAGAAGCTGGAGGTTCCTGGCCGTCGTCGCTCCACCCTTGGCAACCGGGATGATGTGATCGAACTGGAGGTTGTGCTGGGTGCTGCATCGGACGCATTCCGTCCGTAGCTCGGGTGCGGCGAGATCACAGTTGCCTCGATTTGAGACTTCGGCACAAACTCTGACCACGGACCGCCACCATGCCCAACCCCACCTCCCACCCCGGCACCTACATCCTCGTCATGAAGTCCACCCGACCGCGCCGGATCCAGATTGGACGCCTCGGCCAACTCCAGCTCGCCCCCGGCTTCTATCTCTACGTCGGCAGTGCCTTCGGCCCCGGAGGCGTCGCCGCCCGCGTCGCGCATCACCTGCGGGCAGCCTCCCGCCCCCGGTGGCACATCGACTACCTGCGTCCGGCTGCGGAGCTGACCGAGGTCTGGTTCTCACACGACCCGGCGCGTCGAGAGCACGAGTGGGCGAGAGAGCTGATGGCCACGCCCGAAGTGACGATTCCAATGCCTGGCTTCGGGGCTTCGGATTGCCGGTGTGAGGCGCACCTTTTCTATGCGTTGAGCGAGCCGTCGCTTCGGGACTTTCGGAGGACAGTCTCCGAGTTGGCTAGCGGACATGGGCAGGTCGAGGGCTGGCGCCCGCTAGCACGATGAAGGGCGGTGCGACCCCAGTCTCTATGCATCAAAACGGCTGGAAACCGTTGGTTTCAAATGGCGCGCCCAGGAGGACTCGAACCTCCGACCTTCGGTTTCGTAGACCGCTCAGTTAAAGCCCCGAAACGTTAGGAAGTATTAGGAAAGTCAACAAGATAGCTGGTTCTTTTGCCAACCGTGAAGACCGAAGTCTTGCGAAGTATTCGGAAGTTGACCGGGTCGATATTGGGACGATTCGTTTTGAGGCGGTTTGTGCCCAGGCGTTCATCGCGCAGGAGTTCAGCAAGGCGAGCTTTTTATTCGTCTTGCTGCCTCCCTTCTCTTTAAAAAGTGGCCCAATCGGCCCAGCAAGGCGGTTTAGACTGTGCGACGTAGCTGTCGCGCCGGCACCACCAAGCTGCAGCTCGTTTTCCGGCATAAGCCTCTGAAGACGGCAAGCGGTCCAAGTTGTTCCCGCTTCCGTGTGGCGGCTTTCGGTCGGCTTGTTGCATGTCTGTTAAATTCTCGACTTAGATGAACGAGCCCACGAAACTTCAGGTCAGCAACTTTCTCGACCTCCTACGAGCCGCAAGAGGCATATCTGAAAGCCTTGGACTAGAGCTTTGGTGGAGAGGTGAGCCGACAATAAACTCTGAACTCTACGCAGGGATCTTTCGTCGGAATGACCCCGGGGAGGCGATGCGCCCCATTTCCTGAACCACCTTGAGCGCTGGGGATTGCTTGGCAACCAGTGGAAGCACTCGACTTTCAAAGCGTTCTTCCAGGCCTCTCACACGCGGCCTCCGAATCCGGATCGCGCCGCAGCTCGGGACTACTTTGAGAGGCGAGCGGTTTCATCTTTGCTTCGCTTGAAACAACCTCCCCGCGCTTCCGCCTGGCTGTACTCCGGATTCTTGATCTTGTGCCAAGGCACGGTCGTCTTGTAGGGGCTCGCTGCAGACTTCGCGGCTCCAGGTCTGGTCTCAACCCTTCGGCCCGGGATCAAATCCAAAGTCAGCCTGGACCTGTTGGCGCCAAGCGTCCTCC
>CAJHYB010000660.1_pt1 | contig 10822 bp, 8 predicted proteins | sample 9198631 | NCBI WGS metagenome assembly CAJHYB01 (sample SAMEA7708354, study PRJEB35096) | sediment metagenome | biome: marine neritic benthic zone biome [ENVO:01000025]; feature: sediment [ENVO:00002007]; material: shallow marine sediment [ENVO:03000034] sea grass bed [ENVO_01000059] ... | reverse complement strand
GCCAGATTCTCGAGTCGACCTGGGAACGAGAGGTCGTCGGCGTCCTGGCGGGCGATGTAGGCCCCGCGAGCGACACGGCAGCCCCGGTTGAGGGCCCGTGTCAGGCCTCTGTTGGGTTGCTCCAGAACGCGGATCCTGCTGTCGCGGGCAGCACAACGAGCCAGGGTTCGGTGCGTGTCGTCGTTTGACCCGTCGTTGACGATGATGAACTCGAAGTCGACTCCCCTCTGGCTGAGAACGCTCTCCACCGAGTCGGAGAGCAGATTTCCCCCGTTGTAGACCGACATGACAACCGAGACTTTGGGAGCCTTCAAGAGCAGTTCTCCATCCAGGATTGGGGCAAAGTGCTGCTTCCGGCGGACCGGCCGACAAGGTTTTCGCTCCACTTCAACAGCTTTCCGGTCTGGGTCCCGCCAAGAATTGCCGTCATCGTTTCGAAAGCTTTCAACTCCAACCGGAACCCCAAGTTCGGCCCTGCAGTCGATCGCGCGATGCACAGGGACCGCCTTGCCTGCTCGGACAGTCCCGCTGCCTGAGCCTGTCTGGCATGAGAGAAGGCCCAGCGTGAGAAATGCTTCATCTCCGGACAATCGCGGGCAACTCCTGCCCGCAGGGCGGATTTGTGGAGACTTTCGATCAGACAGCCGCTCTCCTCCAGGAAGAGGTGTCCGGGCTGATCCTTGGTCAGCGAATGGGAATTGTGGCGGCGCTGCTCAGAAAGAAACTCGTGACAGTGAACCAGACGGGTGCCGAGCGCGGCGACCCGTGCCTCGTACTCCCAATCCTCGTGCATCCGCATGCCCGACCATGGCCCGACGCGGTCGCATACGACCCTGCGAAAAAGGGGAGTCGGCGTATTCCACCAGCGGTCGACCAGCAGCGCTGGGAACAGGGTCCGGAAGGTGCGGCCGGTCCACTTGTACGGGGCAGCCAGCACTTCTCCGTCCTCGTCGATGAGCCGGGAGTAGCCATAGGCGACACCACAATCGAGGTTCGCGCGCAGCGTGGCCACCTGCACCTGGAACTTTCCAGGCAACAGGAGATCGTCGCTGTCCAGGTATTGAATGAACTCCCCACGGGCAATCTGCCTTCCCGCCTCACGAGCCAGCCCCGGACCACTGTTCGGAGTGTGCAAGGCCCGAACCTCGCGTGATGATCGTGCCTCGAGTTGTCGAATGACTTCCGCTGTCGAATCTGTGGAGCCGTCGTCGACAATGATGATCTCTATCGGGCGATACGATTGATTCAGAACACTGACCACCGCCTCTGACAGCATTGCGGGCCGATTGAAGACGGGGATGATGGTTGAGACAAGACCCGATTGCACGAGTTTATGACCTCAGCTTCTGATTCTGGACCTGGTCCGGGTATCGATCAGGAATGAGCGGATGCGTTTTTCGGTGTTGTTCGCGTCTTTGGCGCAGAGGCGTCACATGGGGTGTAGACAGACCTCCGAGTTCCTCCCGAGCGAGGTCGGAGATCCTCTCTTCGACCGTTGTTCTGGCTTTTGCCTCGATCAAAGAAACTTTGGCAGGGTCCTGGCGGCTCTTCCCGGATTGCGGAGGATGCCAGAGATGGACCAAAGGTGCGAATCCACCTTCCCAGAGCCGCTGGGTCCTCAAACGCTGGACCAGTTCGTCATCTTCTCCACCCCACCCTGAAAAGGCCTCGTCGTGACCGCCGATCCGCCAGTAAGCCCTTTTTCGAACCGCAAAAAGGGCCGGGCAATTCTGCACGAAGTCGGAAAGCGACCGCAGGTTTTCGAGTCGCCCTCCGCCGTAGAGTCTCTCAGTCTGGGTCTTGTTCAGGTCAACCACCAGGCGAACCGGGCGAACCGCCTCGAAGCCCTGATCGAGAACGCCACACACGGATCGAACGTAGTCGGAAGGAGCCAGCATGTCAGCGTCATGAAAAAGCAGGTATTCGGCCCCGGCCATGCGCGCTCCCACGTTGAGAGCCCAGGACTTGTTGAAGTCTGCCCCGCTTTGCTCGGAGCGAGCATGAAAATACCGGATCCCTTCCGGAAGATCGCTTTGGATCAGCCGCTCCCGGTCCTGCTCGACGACCAGGATCTCCAGGCGACATCCTCGCTGCGCAAACAGAGTGCTCAGGCAGTATCGAAGCTGGGGCAGACGGTCCCTGCCACGAATCGGAATGATGATGCTGACCCTGGGAACTCCCTCTAGAGATCGCGCTTTCGACGGATCGGCGAAGCGGATGGGCCATTCCGCCAGCAGGCGGTGGAGAAGACGGTCGCCGACCCGAGGAAACAGTCGGCAAACCGTCAGTCTCGAGGTGCCTGACCATTCGCAGCGCCTTCCGATCGTTCTTGAGTGTCTCACCAGCGACTCGTGCCGGTTACAGAGATCCAGCCAATCCAGTCCGAGGCGCTTAGCCAGGCCGGGCGTCCGTAGCACCAGCTCAGCCCGCCATCGTTCGTTGAGCCAGCATCCCAGCTTCTGACGAAAGGTCGGTCTGGTCATCAAATCAGCTCAGGCAGCCGAAGCGTCACCGTGTAGAGAGAGTGTTGATTTCCGGGGGTCCGCGACATGCGAAAGGGTGTCAGGACCTTCGTCACAGGACGTCTCCCTGTCGTCAGGGTCTGCGTGACTTGGCCGGCTCGGCCGGGAATCCGTTTCTTCAGCGATCTCGGAGAATCGGTTGAAGGCGTCCGTGGGGCAGCTGCTGTGGGAGTGAGGCCACTCTCCACCCGGGCCACCCATCGGGTTTGCCCGACGTCGAGTCAAACCTCGTAGAGTCTCGGCCAACGAGTCTCCCAGCCACCGGTCCAGCCGGCCTGAACCGGCGATGTTCTCAGAGGAAGGGGGCGTCTTTAGCGGGCGTCCTCGAAGGACGCTGGTGAGGGCGCTGTCCCAGTATCGCAACGAGGCCTCGATGCTGTACCGGTCGCTTGCGGTCTTGTGGCCCTCTTCGGCGATACGACGACAAAGTCCCGGGTCTCTCCAGAGGCGGCTCAGTTGCAGGGACGCAGCGTAACTCTCCCCAACCGGGAAGAGCAGGGCATTCGTCCCATGCTCAAGCGCAGCCTCGAGCCCGGAGCCGATGTATCGACTCGAAACGACGGGCAGGCTGCCGGACATGGCTTCCCAAATGACCTGAGGACCGGTTTCACTGGGCGATGTCACCAGAAGGGCATCCGCCTCGGAATACACCGATCTCAAGTCCTCCGGGTCCAGACGGCCCATGAAGACCGCTTCTTTCCTGTCGACGAAGTGTTGAAGCCGCTCTCTCAGGAGCAACTCATCGGGTCCGTCCCCGGCGATCAGAACCTGAAAAGGCATCTCCAGTTGACGGAGATGTTCCATGATCGGGGGAAGATCGAGTACTCGTTTTTCTCGCTCATCCAGCCTTCCCACCCAGGCGATTCGAAATCTGGAACCGCTGGGTCGGCCGGGGCTGAAAGGCTCAATGGTGACTCCGTAGGGGGCATAGTGGACCCGCTTCTCGTTCATCTTGCCCTCACAGACCGCCAATCGACAGAGCAGCCGATTGGTGCAGATCACGCCATCCAGCTGTCTGGCGTAGAATCGTGCGTCCGAGAGAAGGTCCGGCTGGATTCCATGAAGGGTCATGACCGAACTGACCTGCTCCCCCTTCACTCGCAACCGCTGCACGGCCGGATAAACGTCCGGCACGTTGACCGCGACCACGATTCGAGGTCGCAGATGCTCGATGACCCTGCAGAGGGCCCGGAGCCGCCCCTCAGGGGTTCCGGACAGGCATCGAATGGGGAGCCAATCCTGCATAGGATGTTCATCGATGTAGCGTGAGGGCTCGTGAAAGCGAGGACCTTGGACCAGGCCCACGGTGACGCGCCAACCGAGTCGGCGGAGACCCGGTCCCAGATAGTCCAGCCAGGTCGCCAAACCGCCCAGGGTGTATGCCGATGGCGCAACGACCAGAACTCGAGGTTTCATCAGCAGGACGGCTCCTCCTTCGACTCCCTGCGGTCGATATTTCGAGCGAGGAGATCGATTTCACCAAGGAAACGGGGGTTGTGGTCCTTGTTGACGAAAGGCCACTCCTCCCCCCCGATCATCGCCTCCGGAAGTCCGACAAGTCGGCGTCGAATCGACCGAGCGACATCAATGAGTACGGGAGGGAGTCCAAGGACGTCCAATCGGCCAGGAGGGCCGGGGGACTTCAGAGGGAGACGCTCTCCTACGAACGGAGGTGAATCGAGGACCTTTTCCAGGAGTCGGCTCCAGATCTGCGTCGTCTGCTTCCAGGTATGCGCACGCGAAACCGTAGCCTCGGCTTGTTGTGACAGTGCCTCCCACAAGGTTGGCTGCTCGACCAGTCGGCCCACGCAGGCGGCCGCACCATCCATGTCACCCACTTCGAAAAGAAGACAAGTCTCCTCATGGCGGAGAATGCCTTCGGACTCATGTCCCACAAAACGAGAGGCCACCGGGACCACACCATGGACCATCGCTTCTGTCAGGGCGATACCGAATGCTTCCGCCGCAGAAAAGTGCAGAAGACAATCCAGCGAGGGGTAGACCTGGGCATACAACTCATCGAGGCTGAGCCGGCCTCTGAAACGAATTCGATCTGTGTTCATCGATTCACGCAACCCTCGTTCCAAGTTCGACCGGCACTCGCCCTCGCCGACAATGTCGAGGGAAAAGCGGATGCCCGATCGTGAAAGCCGGCGGCAAACGGGAATCAGATCGAGAACGCGCTTGTCGTCGTGAACCAGACGACCGACGAACCCAAGTCGAATCGGTTCGTCCATTCTTCGCGGTCGGCGTTGGGCTTTTGGAGGCGTCATTCCGTGGGGTACGTGATGAGCGATCTCAGGCCGCACTCCCGCACCCTCGACCACGAGACGACGGGTCAGGGCGCCCGGGCAAACGACCAGATCGGCGAAGTCCTTGTATCGAGCCAGGTCCGCGATCAGAGCCGGAGTGTTTCCATGGACCGCCATCACCAGACGGGCAGGAAAACCTTCCATCTTGAGGCGGCAGATCGCATCGTGGGCATCCACCACGCCCACCGGTACGAAGATGTTCGGCTGGATTCTTCTGATGCAACGCATGACTGCTCTGATTCGATCGTCCGCTTTCAGGCCTCGTCCATCGATTTCTACTGTCTGAAGACCAGGGTGAGCATCGGACCAGACTTCTGGCTGGTGAAATCTGGCGCCGCGCACGAGAGCCACGACGGGCCTCCACTCCGTCCTTGGGAGGTTGCGACAGAGAATGTCCAGCCAGGTTTCTACTCCGCCAATGGGGGTGCAGGTCTGGCTGCAAAAGAGAATCGTGGCCGGCATTCTGGAGTTTCCGTAGTGGTTGGGGAGAAGCTCTTTTCAACGCCTCCGACGAATTCCAGGAACCTGTCTGTGTAGGTTTCCTGGCTGAACTCCACCTGGGCGACCTGAGAGATCCGTCGGGCCGCTGCGGAGTAGGCCTCAGAGTCTTCGATGAACCGGTTCAGGTCCCTCAGGACATCAGCCGGCTCGAGGGATTCGCAGAAAACGCCGATCGGATGATCCTCAAAGAAGCGGGCCAGTGAAGACCGGGCGGGGGCGTGCATGAAAACGGGTCGCCCCGCGGCTGCGTAGCTGCTCAGTTTGGTCGGAAACGCTGAGCGAGTCAGGTGAGATAAAGCGGGCTCAAAAGGATAGGGGAGGTAATTGATGTCCGATCGAGACAGGATCTTCACAGTTTCCCGGACCGAGCGGAAGCCCAGGTATTCGATGTTTGCAGGGGATTTCAAGTTGAATCTGAAATCGGAGCCGAGCATCCGAACCACCACACGACGACGATTCAGTTGCCAACCGATCGTGTCCAGCGCGTTTGTCAGGCCGTTCCAGGCGCTCTGTCCATAAAGAGAGCCGGCAAAGCCGATGACCAACTCGCTTCGGTCGTTGAGCTGAACCGAAGGAGGCCGCAGGTCTCCGATGGGTAGTCCGTGGCGCAACAGGACGGGTTCGACCTTGGTTCGGAGCCCATAGTCCTCCTTCATCTTCTCCGACACGACGGCAACGCGTTCGGAATGGCTGAGGGTCGAGGCGAAGCGTCTCAGAAGTCCAGCCCGGCTGAAACGGTCGATCTTCAGGCTACTGAGCAGGTACTCCGGGGGATCCCAGACCTGGCTTAGCAAAGGCACACCGAGCCGAGCGGCCACTTCGGAGCCCATCGCGACAACCGTGGCGCTGTCCAGAACCATCCACACCTTGTCGACCCGGTGCCCCCTACCGAAGGAAACGGCGTCCGCGATCAGCTCTTTCACGTGGCGTCGGAACAATTGCTGGCCCGCCAATGCTGTCAAGGCTCCCAATCGACCGGGCCAGGGGCGATACCCCGTTTCATTTCTAGGCGAGCGAATTCTGACTGGAAGTGCCTCAAGATCCGGGCTCGGCGTATGACTGCCCTCGGTCACGGCATAACAGCAGACTCTCCCTGCCGGGTACTTGCGACATATGTCCCGCAAGAGCAACTCACCGACGCTGCCGGAACCGGGCGGCACGCCGCTGATCAGTAACAATCGCGGCCGCCTCAGGCGACGCTTTGACAGGTCAGGTGAGCTCATTTCAGTCTGAGTCTCAGCCCGAAGTCCGCGCGTAGAGATCGTCGTTGCGCCGTGCAGCATCAGCAATATGTCGGCCCTCGTTCAACCGAAGGACCCGAGGCGTCGGATCTTTCGCGTTCGCGAAGCGGGAAGAGCCTGGCACTCCGTAGACATCGCGCATCCATTCAGCAGTCAAAGCGAGGCCTTCTTCGAGGCTGTGACGGTTCTCATGACCCAAATCGCGCACAGCCTTGGAGATGTCTACTCTCTTGACCCTCGTCGTGAGCTTCTCGGAATCTCCGTATTGAACCAACGCCGGATCGGCATTGGTCACCCGAATGATGGCGTCCGAAAGATGTTCGATCGAATGGAGTTCACTCCCGCCGATGTTGTAGGTCTCGCCCGGTTTGAAGGCTTCTCGGATGTTCGCCAGAGTGCGAACGGTATCCGCCAGGAAGCTGGACGTCCGCGAGTGGCCTCTGAACACAGTCCAGCCCAGTCCCTGAAGCGCGCAATACAGAAACCGGCAGTTGACCGATCGATAGGGGCTGTAATACTCGCCGGGACCATAGGTATTGAACAACCGGACCACGACTGTTTCGGTTCCGTGTTGCAGCGCCGAATTGCGGATCTGCATCTCGTTCACCCATTTGGACATCGCGTAGTCATTCAGCTGATGAATTGCGTATTCATCCATGACCGTCTCGAGGGTCAAGTCAGGCCAATCGCCATAGACTTCGGACGAAGAGAAATGAACCATCCGAAAGCCAAAGCGCTCCTGCATTCTGATGAGGTTCTTCGTTCCGACAGCATTGGTCCTCCAGAGGTTCTCGTAGAAGTCCTCGCCGTTCCACCGTCCAAACTCGGCGGCGCAGTGATAGACATAGTCAAAAGGACCCATTTCTTCGAAAACCCGCTCCACTTGCCGGCATTCACCAATGTCACAACGGGCATAGGTGGGCACGGTGATGTCACTGGAAAGGCTGAACCCGATTTCGTTGGGGTCATGTGGAAGATCGCAGACACACACAGGGTGTCCTCTCCCGCGGAGTTCATTTGCCAGGGAGCGCCCAACCGTCCCCAGGCCTCCGGTTATCAGAATTCCGCCATTTCTCCTCTGAATCTGTTTCATCTGCCTGTCCGCCATTCCGACCGAGTTCGACGTGCTAGAAGTGATTCCTTTTCAAGTTCGTAGTCTGCTAGGAGTGAAGGGCCGATATCAGTGACCCGGGAGTCTGGTATTCAATCGAAGTTCCGGTCGCATCGGCGTGTTCCCAGTGATGTTGAGCCGCGACCAGGTAGCGATCAGACGAAGGGGCAAGACCGGAGCCATAGACGTCCCGGCCGACGGTGTTCAACTCGCAAAGATGCTCCTCCCAACAGAGGAACTCGACTGTAGGGATTGCGAGTCCGGCGCCCAAGACGTAGGTCCCGGCTGCCAGCGGCCATCTGGGGAACACGCAGTCGAGCACCTGGTCACCAGCTGAAATGCGAAGCGGCACAGTCGAATCCGGTTGTGAAGAACAGAGAAGCAGGGGAACGTTTTCGGATGTTTGCACCTTGAGAAGCACCGCGCCTCGGCTCGTTTCGGAGGGGGCGGAAAAATGGATCCGGAAGCGAACGTAGTCCCAGGTTCCCAATACTTCCAGGGGCTCTCCATCGGCACCCAGAATCTGAATGGCCGTGATGCAGAATTCGGTACTTTGAGAGGCGTCCCGGACAAACAGAAACCCGCGCGGCAGGGCTCTCCGTGAAGGATTCCGGGCCGTCAGCTTTTTGAGGTACGTCTCAGTGACCCGAGAGGCATTCCCTGACGCCACTATCCGCCCACGTTCTAGAAGAACGGCCCGAGAACAGAGCCTGCGCACGGCGGACATATTGTGGCTGACAAAGAGAACGGTTCGTCCCTCACTTCCTTCACGGTTCATCTTCTTCAGACATTTCATCTGGAATGCGGCGTCACCGACCGCCAGGACCTCGTCCACAATCAGGATGTCCGACTCCAGATGGGCCGCTACGGCGAACGCAAGCCTCAGGTACATTCCGGTTGAATAGCGCTTGACCGGCGTATTCAGGAACTCCTCGATCTCCGCGAATGCAACGATCTCGTCCACCTTCCTGCGGATTTCACGCCTCGTCATACCGAGGATGGCACCGCTGAGGTGGATGTTCTCCAACCCCGTGAGCTCGGGGTGAAAGCCGGTGCCGATCTCCAGCAGACTGCACACACGCCCCCGGAGTCTCGCCCTCCCGATTGTGGGCTCGATGATTCGGCTCAGTATCTTCAGGAGCGTACTCTTTCCCGCCCCGTTCGCTCCCACCACGCCCACGACCTCTCCTTGACGCACCTCGAATGAGACGTCCTTGAGCGCCCAGAATCGATCCTGGGACGGCTGTCGTTGTCGCGACCGACGAAAGAGGTCGGGTAAGTTGGCAACCGCTTCGCGGAGCGTTCCGGCGGACTTCTCTCGGGAGCCGATCCGGAATACCTTCCCGAGCCCCTCGACACGGATCGCGGGCGGAGCCGCCACGGAGGAGGCGCTGGCTCCGTTCCGCGAGCCGGTCGTGCGGGAGGCATCTGCTGCGACCTGAACTCCAGTGGAATCCCCACAGTGGAGCTGGTTAGATGATTTCTGCAAAGGTTCGCTCAACTCGCTGAAAATATTGCACGCCTCCGAAGAAGATCGCTGCCGAGATCACGAGCGACACGGCCACGGACGTAGAATCGAAAGGCTGGCCGAGGAAAGCCGCTCGAGAGCCTCCCACCAGACCGGTCATCGGGTTCAGATGGAACAGCCATTTCCATTGGGAGGGAACAGCAGACTGTGGATAGACGACAGGAGTCAGAAAAAACCAGAGCTGGAGGAGAAAGGGAAGCAGGTTTCCGGCATCACGATAAGCCACGTTCAGAGCCGCTAAGAACGACCCCATCCCGAGTGCTGTCAGCGCCGCTGCCAGAACCAGAAGCGGAACCAGCAGGAACTGCGTCGTCCAGCCGATTTTATAATAGACAATCAGACCCATCAGAATCGTACCGGAAATCGCAAGATTCACCAGCGCAGCACCGACGGACGCGAGAGGGATGATCAGGCGCGGAAAATAGACTTTGCCGACCAGGCTGGACGAGGAGACCAGCGAACCGCTCGAACTGGTCAGCGCTCCGGAGAAGAAATTCCACATCAGAAGCCCGGAATAGACAAACAACGGGTAGGGGTAGCCATCAGAAGGCAGGGCGGCAAAGTATCCAAAAACAAGAGTAAAGACCAGCATCGTCAGGACCGGTTGGACAACCGTCCATGTCGCTCCCAGAAGGGTCTGCTTGTATCGAACCTTGATGTCCCGGGCGGCGAGCACCCAAAAGAGTTCCCGATAAGCCCAAAGCTCAGACAGATTCACCTTTCGCCAGCCCTGTGAAGGCTCGACGACGATCTCCGATTCGGGATCGAATGTGCCCTCGCGGAACGTTCTCGTCAGTGACAGATCCATGGTTTCTGATCGGGAACCAGCGGAGACATGGATGGAGACGGAGCCAGCGTCGGGACGATCGAACTGTCCAATCCTCTCGAGAGATCCTGATTGTCCCGGAACCACTCGTAGGTCAAGGTCAGTCCTTCACGCATTCCGATCCTCGGCTTCCACCCCATCTCGGTTATGCGTGAGACATCCAGCAGCTTTCGCGGGGCTCCGTCGGGTTTGCACGAGTCGAAGCGGACCCGTCCTTGAAAACCGGTCACATCCCGGATCATCAGTGCCAACTCGCGGATGCTGATGTCCACGCCGGACCCTATGTTCAGATGCGTCAGTGTCGCTGAGGTGCTGCGATCCCAGGTCTCGTCGTCCGTCGCCATCACGAATAGACAGGCCTCGGCCAGATCGTCCACGTGGAGGAATTCGCGCATAGCATTGCCGGTACCCCAAACGATCACCGCGGAATTGTGTCGCCCTGATTCTGTTCGGAAGCCCGATGAGAGACCTGCTCGATCCGCTGACTGTGCCCGCCTGGCTTCGTGAAATCTGCGGATGAGCCCGGGGATGACGTGACTGTTCTCGCGCTCGAAGTTGTCGTTGGGTCCATACAGATTGGTGGGCATGACGCACCGATATCGGGTGCCGAACTGACGATTGTAGGACTGGCACAACTTGATGCCCGCAATCTTCGCGATCGCGTAGGGCTCGTTGGTGGGCTCGAGCGGACCGGTCAGCAGTGCTTCTTCGGACATCGGCTGGGGCGCGTTCCTGGGATAAATGCAGGAGCTCCCGAGGAAGAGGATCCGCTGGATTCCAG
>CAJHYB010000447.1_pt1 | contig 10899 bp, 8 predicted proteins | sample 9198631 | NCBI WGS metagenome assembly CAJHYB01 (sample SAMEA7708354, study PRJEB35096) | sediment metagenome | biome: marine neritic benthic zone biome [ENVO:01000025]; feature: sediment [ENVO:00002007]; material: shallow marine sediment [ENVO:03000034] sea grass bed [ENVO_01000059] ... | reverse complement strand
CATGTCGGATTGCCAGTTGAGCGGCAACGGGTACAATTGGCCAGACCCCTCATGGAGCACAGGCCGACCCGAGGTCGGGAGGTTGCGGTGACGGCGACCTTGAAGGACGCGAACCACCTCGATTCTTCTCGGTCGGACTGTCAAGGGGCACCCTTGAGAATCGATGAAGAGATTCGGTCGAAACGATGTCTGTCATCTCGGCGGTAGAGAACACAAGTGGTCTCGAAGACCCGGCGAGGCTGGAACACAAACCCTTATTCCGCCACGAAAGGTGTCCGATCTGTTTGCGTTCGTCACGGCGTTTCTGGTCGCTTTTACCGCCCTTCACGCAGAATCTGAAGAAGTCCGTGTACGCTTTGTGGACCGGGCCAAGGCCGCCGGATTGAACGAGATCATGGTCTACGGTGGAGTCGGCAGCAATCGGTATCTTCTCGAAACGACCGGCAGCGGAGCTGCTTTCCTGGACTATGACAATGACGGATGGCTGGATGTCTTCCTCGTCAACGGTTCGCGTCTGGGAAAGGATTCGCTTCCTGGAGCCGTGAGCCGTCTCTTTCGAAACAAGAAAGACGGAACTTTCGAGGACGTGACAGCTCAGGCTGGTGTCGGACGATCGGGCTGGGGCCAATCCGTCTGCGCCGGCGACTACGACAACAGCGGACATGAAGATCTGTTTGTTACGTATTGGGGCCAGAACGTCCTCTATCGCAACCGAGGCGACTCGACGTTCGAGACCACGACAAAAGCGGCTGGACTGACCCAGGATCGGCGGCGTTGGAACTCCGGGTGCGCCTTTCTGGACTACGATCGTGACGGCGACCTCGACCTGTTCGTCGGCAACTACATCGATTTCGAGCTGGAGACGACCGCTCCAAGCGAGTCCGGGCTTTGCCTGTACAGAGGAATCTCCGTCGCTTGCGGTCCTTCCGGACTCCTGGGAGGCAAGAATATCCTCTACCGGAACGAGGGGAACGGTACGTTCAGTGACCAGTCCAGACCCTCAGGGATCGTCGACGCTTTCGGCACCTATGCCCTGGGAGCCCTGACTCTGGACTACGACAACGATGGCTGGGTCGACATTTATGTCGCAAACGACTCGGATCCCTCGACTCTCTATCGGAACAACAAGGACGGGACCTTCACCGATGTCGGAGTGCTCTCCGGAGCCGCCTACAGCATGGACGGCCGGCCTCAGGCGGGCATGGGAGTTTCCTCCGCCGATGTCAACCAGGACGGCTATGTCGACATTTTCAAAACAAACTTCTCGGAGGACACGTCCAACCTTTATCTCAACCTCGGAAAAGGGATCTTCGAGGAATCCGCGTTTCGCACCGGTCTCGCGTCGAACACCCGTTTTCTCGGTTGGGGTTGTGGGCTCTTCGACCTCGACAACGACGGGTGGATCGACGTGTTTCAGGTCAATGGTCATGTGTATCCAGAGATCGAACAGCTCGAGGGTCTCACGTACAGGCAACGCAAGATTGTCTACGTCAACCGAGAAGGCAAACGTTTCGAAGATGTCACTGAAACGATCGGTGGAGATGTCATGATCCCGCGTGCGGGCAGGGGAGCCGCGTTCGGAGACTTCGACAACGACGGTGACATCGACGTTCTCGTCAACAATGTCAACGACACTCCGAGTCTGTATCGGAACGACACCTCGCCGGAACGTCACTGGATCGCGATCCGGCCTCTCGGGACGCGCTCGAACCGAAGCGGCATCGGTGCCCGCGTCCGGGTGCGCGCAGGTGACCTGGATCTGATCGGAGAAGTGCGCAGCGGTGGGAGCTACTACTCCCAGAATCAGCTGCGTGTCCAGTTTGGTCTGGGCGAGACGTCCACCATCGATCTGATCGAGGTGGTCTGGCCCAGCGGGCAGCTCGATCGCTTTGAGAATGTTCCGAGCGACCGACTCGTGTACTTGTACGAGGGAGAAGAGGAGCTGCGAAGAGGCAGGAGAGTGCACTAACTGTGAAATCAGTGGACATATCTCGCGCAAAGCCGCAAAGATCCCAAAACAAAGGAAAGCCGCTGAGCGGACCCATGCCGAGTCTCAGGCACCGAGAAGGTGTGATCGCGCTGCTCATGCTCCTCGGATTGAGTTCTGCGACGGCGGCACCGGCTCGCCTCAGCCACGGAGCGGCAAGCTCAGCCGACTCCTTCGTCGCCGACCTGACGCAGATCTGGCAGGGACACTGTGCGGAGGGCGCGGAGCGCTTCGAGAGAATGGCCCTCGAGAATCCGCAAAGTCTGGAGGCCCGTGTCCTTCGCGACACTTGCAATGCGGACCGGGGCAATCTGCGCGATGCCGCTCGCGGTCTGGCCGCCTCCATCGACGCGCAGGTCCCCGGTTCCGAGCCCAGGGCGATCGCGGCAGCATACTCGACGCTGGCCGCTATCTTCTACAAATCGGATAGGAACGCGCAGGCTCTCGAGATGAGTCGAAGGGCGCTCGCGCTCTGGCCGGATGTCCCGTACGCCAGGGGAGTCGCGGGTGCGGTGCTCCTCATCGAGGAAGAGTTCGCCCAGGCTCTGCCACTCTTCGTCGACCTCGAGTCGCAGGACGGCCCGGTCAATGTGTCGACGTTCGCCCAGTTTGGACGGTCCAGCTGCCTGCTCCGTCTGCAGCGTTACACCGAAGCACTTCCAGCATTCCTCGAAACACGAGAGAGCGCTCTGATCGAACAGCGCCCGACGGGACACCTCACTTCGCTCTTTCCGTTCGGACCCAGTCTGGTCGCAGGAGCCGATATCGGTGTGGCGACGTCCTACCATGGCCTCGGGCGGTGGCGGGAGGCAGTCGAGGCTTATCAGAAGGTCCTCGGGTCTCAACCGCAGTTGGCTTCCGGCGATACTCTGGTGAAGTTCGGAGAAGCTCAATCACGGATGGGCAAATGGAAGGAAGGCGCCAGGACTTTTGAGGCGGCCACTCGAGTAGATCCCCGGTCATCGAAGGCGTATCACTGGTTGGGCACCGCCCACTCCTGGCTTCGGAATTGGCCTGCAGCGATCGAAGCTTTCCGCTCAGCGATCGCGATTCGATTCCAGGACGGAGAATCACACTACCTTCTTGGCATCGCTCTCATCAGGAACGGCGATCGCGAGGCCGCACTTGAGCAACAGAGGATTCTGGAGAGCATCAGTCCTCTGGCCGCAAAGAGACTGAAAGAGATCCTGATCGACGGAAGCGGGCCGGACGGGTCCAACTGAAGAAAGGCTGGGTGCGGTTCGCGAACACTTGTTGTGAACTCAACCCAAGCCTCCTTCCCAACGGCATCGGGATTCTGGTGGATGAAGAGATGCTGCAGGTCGAATTTGACGACATCGTCAGAAGCGCGTTGCAACGAATACCCCTTCCGTTTCGCGACGCGATGGTCAACGTCGAGATAATCGTCGAGGATTGGCCTGACCCCGACCTTATGAAAGAGGTGGTCAGAGATGGCGACGCCTTCCTGTATGGCCTTTTCTGGGGCACTCCTCTCACCGAACAGAGTTTTGGGGACTGGGGCGCGCCCCCTTCAGTTATCTATCTCTACCGAAAGCCGCTGGAACAGGACTTCCCCGACCGCCGGGATCTGGAACGGGAAGTCGAAATCACACTGGTCCACGAGATCGCTCACTACATGGGGTTTGATGAAGACCAACTGGAAGAGTATGGATACGACTGAAAAACTCGTGGCTGCACCTGACGGCGGCCACGGCGTTTCCTGGATTCTGAAGTGGCCCGCCGCAGGTGAGCCCGGTCCCCTAGACGCACGATGCAATGTGAGATACCGGACCCTTTGCATGTCCGACGCCCCCGATGCAGCCCATTCGAAAGGAATAGTCCACCGGGACATCAAGCCGAGCAACATTCTGCTGACCGAACAAGGACGGCGAAAGATCCTCGATTTCGAACTCGCCAAGGTCGCCTCCGATCCCCTCTCAGGAGAGGAGTGGAGCGAAAAGGGAGAGGACCTCACGGAGGCGGGCCAAGTCCAGGGAACTCTTGCCTGTATGTCTCCGGTACAGGCCGACGGTCGGGAGGTGACGGGAGCCTCGGATGTGTTTTCGCTCGGGATCGTTCTCGATCCCTCGGTTGCCACCCTCCCTTTTTCTCAGGGGTGGATCACTTTGCCGCTTCGACCCGGGACACTCTTGCCTTGTCAAGATCAGCTCGCTGCATGTGAGCGAGTCAGCTAATTCAGGCTGTTTCGTTCGAGTCGAGACGTTCCAGCTTTCCATACTCCAGCTCTTTTAACGCCCTTGGGTGGGAGGTTAATTCGTTGCAGAAGATCAGCGAAGCGGTCGTCGTTTCGGATCATCTCCCACTCAGGATCTATGTTGAGGTGGAGTATCCCCCAGGGCATTTGATCGTCCCCAAATCGCGTCCAGAGAGCGTATTCCTTCTCCAACCACCTGAAAACTTCATCTCGATTGCCGAGGCCAAGATAGACTCTTGCGATTTTTACACCTAATCCAAGCTGAGGCTGGAGCTCTTCGAGCTTAGAAATACAATGGTGAGCCTCATCCGTGTGCCCCATCAAAGCCTGAAGGTATCCGTAGTAGGAGAAGTAAACTGAGAGAAAAAACTCGCTGGTTTCTCCAAACTCATCCTTGACCTTTCTGAGCTGGATCATTGCCTGATCATAATCAGCCCTATAGATGAGTGTCTTGGCAAGTTGCATATACCCATCAGCCTTGCCCGGATAAAGGGTGATCAGTTTCTCGGCAACAGCAATTGCCTGATCCGTGTTTCCGGTACGGACATAGACCTGGGGGAGCATATAGCCAAGAACCCGAAGCGATGTGGGATCAAAGCTGAGCGCTCGTTCAAATTGACCCACTGCTTCCTCGAATCTACCCAGACGAGTGAGCAGCAATCCATACTCCCAGGAGACATTCCAGTGTCGGGGACCGAGAGCCATCGCGTGCCGGAACGACTGTTCGGCACCCATCCAGTCGAAGTGCCAGTAGGCTTGAATCAAGGCCCAGGCGAGATGAGCCTCCGGAAGTCTCGCGTCCAATTCGAGGGCGCGCCGAGCCGCTTCTTCCGCCTTTGCCGTCATCCGCGACCTCTCCTCGTCTGGATAACCACGCCACGGCGTTCGAAGCAGGAAGTGGCATTCGGCTAGCCCAGCATAGGCGAGCGCGTAGCCAGGGTCCAACCCTATCGAATCCTCGAAACAGCGAACGGCCTCCAACACCTTATCCGTGTCGCCTTCAGATTCGTAGCGCAGAAACCGGCCTCTCAGATAGAGATTGTAAGCACCCGGATGATCGGTGGGTCGAGCTTCGATCTCATTTTCCTCCGCGGACGTGAGTTTAGCGTTCAGAGCGGTGGTGATCCGATAGGCGACATCACTCTGGATAGCGAAGATTCCTGAGAATTCCCTTTCATAGGTTTCGCCCCAGAGATGCTCGTCGCTTTCACTGTCGATCAACTGAGCGGTTATCCGGACCTGACCATCCGCTTGTCTGGCACTTCCTTCCAGAATTGTGGAAACACCGAGTTCCTCGGCGATCTTTCTGAGAGGTAGATCGGTGTCTTTGTAGCGCATGACTGAGGTCAGAGAGACGACCCTGAGGTTCTCTATTTTCAGAAGGTGCGCAATGATTTCTTCGGTCATCCCGATACTGAAGTAAGCGTCCTCGGGACTGGGGCTGAGATTGCGAAACGGCAAGACGGCGATTGAGGGAACCTCCGATCCTGGTTGAGGGGCGCTGCGCCACAGCCACGGGGCAGCCAGCAAAAGGACACCGATTGCTGAGGCGAACAGGACCTTCCAGATCCATGATCCGTGAGATGAGATTCCCCGTTCGGTCTCTCTTACGTCCCCGACGAACTTGTAACCCACCTTTGGAACAGTCTTGATAATCCGCTGGTGTTTCTCGTGGTCACCCAGAGCCTCACGGATTTCCCAAATACTCTGTCTCAGTGTTCCCTCAGTGACACATGAGTCGGGCCAAGCTGCGGTGAGCAACTCCTCCTTTGAAACGAGATGTCCCTGGCGTGTGACGAGCAGCAGCAGAACGTCGAAGTTCTTAGGACGTAAGCGGATCTCTTCACCTTTGAAGGTGAGGCGGTGCTCCTCGGGTTCCAGCAGGAACTCGCCCAATCGAAAACTGGCGATCCTCCGGCCGGCCATAACGGAAGCCTCCTCCTTGGCAGTCTAACAAAAACTTGAAGAAAGCTTGATGCTTCTTAGGCGATTCTCAGTATCCATTGGGAGTAGAGTTCAAGTGACTGGTTGTCCAATCAGTGTCTTGGGACTGGGGTCTTGCGCTGGAGGGTGTGGTTGATGTGTTTCGAAAACCACAGATCGATTCGCGCTCCGCCTCTTTTTCTATTTGCGTTGGAAAGCGTATCTCTGTTTTGGCGTCTTAAGGACTCCATTTCCAAACAAAGAAGAAGGGAACAGAACAATGAGATCCAAGAGCGTCCTCATACTGATTACATCGGTTTTTCTTCTTACGACCGCCACCAATGGGCTTGGTCAAAAGAGCCGGGACTTCAAGATGACAATATCTGGGACCGGAGTCATGCCTTTGGGCGTGGAAATCAACGGGAACCCGGTTGGAACAGGTTTCTGTGCGGGCTCCAGTACTCTTCGCAGGTGGGGCTACCCTGCGGCCGGAACCCCCGGTTCTGGTGAATTCACGTGTACAACCACGGGCTATGCTAAGTTTGAGCCCCAAAGCCAGTGGGAAGCACAGACCGACAACTGTCCTAGCGGTTTCGAAGCGGAGATTGTGGAAGTTGAAAATAACCACATCGTTCGGTTTGCTGATGGCGACATGATGTGGTGGCTTGTTGACCAAGATGCCTACAACTACGGTTGTTTCCAGTTCGACGGTACCGGGATTCAGGTCCTGTCCTGGGATATTATTGGAGGCTCGGGCAAATACAGAGGAGTCACCGGCACTGCAACCTGGTGGATCCCAGCAACACCTGTACCGCTTGGACCCGATCCGCTTGGTATGTGGGCAGCCCACGACGGAGTCGTGGAGGGGACGATTATCTACTGACGGTCACACTTCCGGAGCTCCTGGTGAACCTCTAAAGGGGCGTCTCGGCGAGGCGCCCTCGGGTCACTTCCTCAGGTAATTCTTCAGGCGGATGTGGGCATTGTGTATTTCTGAGATGAACTCTTGTCTGCTGAAGTCCGAACAACCTTGAAGGTTTAAAGTTCTGGTCCTTGGCCGATCCCCTACTCTACGGCACCATCGCCGACGGGGCCGTGCTCGACGCACTGTCCAGGGCGGGCGCCTCGGTCGGGGACAGATTCGACAAGGAAATCGGTGGCTTCACACCCTCCGGAGGTACACCTGCCCGAGTCCAGGGCACCCTCGTCTACTTTGGCGAAGGCTATGGCTATGAGCGGATCGCGGCAGTTGAGTTCGGCGACGCCAATCTGTTGATCATCACGCCGGCTTACGAGCAGGTCATCCGACCGGAGGCTTTCAGGATCGGTCCGATCGACCCCTCCGACTACGATGTGTTCGTCGTGAAGTCCAGAGTACACTTCCGAAGGGGCTTCGACGAGACCGGCTACGCCAGGAAGATTATAGTTGTCGAGGCGCCCGGCCCATTCGTCGGAACTCGGTTTCTCGACGAACTGCCCTACCAGAATGTCGATCTCAAGATGTTCTACCCGTACGGAACTCCCCCGAGTCGGAGATAGCCGGCCAAATGCCACCGCTCAAGGAGGAAACCCATTGGATGGAGAACTGTTCCGTATGTTTTCGGAATAGCCTGTAGCCAGGGGCAGCCGGAATGGCCCCCCTCGACGACCCATCGAACCACCACCGCAGGCTCGGCCCTTCCGTTCTTCAACTTGTCGTGCTTGATTGGCGGAGTCGTACTTTCCTATACAGATGCGACACAGGAGCTTACTGGAGATCATTCGCCGCATGAGTAACGATCCCCCGGAAGGGCCGGGGGCGTTCAGTCGTGTGCTCCGCTCAAAGCGGTCTTGACGTGTTCGCTGGAGCGACCACTTGCACCACCCGTGTTTGGCTACCCCAGATCCTGCTCCCGTCTCTCCTTGCTCGTCGATGCTGTCACCGGGCTCTCCAACTGTAACCGTGGGAGGCGGCCGTCAGGCGGCGACTCGGGAATGTCTCGCCGGCCCACTGTCGACAGCCTCTTTCTTGTTGAGCGTCGCGGCTTTGCGGCCGCTCCCCACTTTCACAATGTTCATGAGCGACTACTAAAGAGTCGAGTGGATCATCTTCCGACAGGTGTCTTACTCTTCGGTTTGGGCGAGGACCGTAGCGACAATCCCAGGGCTGCCTTCCCTTGACTCCGGTCGAATCGTGTCCGTGAGGTCAGAATCGAAAGTGCTTGTCTTGCAAGGAGGATCCACAGCGGCGACCGGGGTCGAGTGGCGGCGTCAGGTCTTCACACCGGTTCCTGAGAATCGGGCGGGCAGCGGCGAGCGTGTCGGGGGAGGTGGGTGCTGCTCGGCCACCCCCATTCTGTTGGTGTTCATTTCGGGTAGTATTGCCGAGGGTTCCTATGAGAGGCATCGTCGTCAAAGCTCTTTGCTCAGTCGCCATTATGGCGGGTTGTGCCCAGCCTCGGGCTGAAGGCGAAAAACCCACCCCTCGCATCGTCATCGACGGCCACTTCGACGATTGGCAAGCGGTTGAGGACGTCCTCCTCGATCCCGTCGATGTTGAGGCCGTGTTTTGTGACTTTCGTGAACTCAAAGTAGCGGCGGATGGAGAGGCGTTTTACGGGTTCATCCGCCTGCAGCATGAGTTTGGACTGCGTCTGATAGGTGGAGGAATGATGGCACTGGTCGATGCCGACGGGTCGTCCGCGACGGGTTGGGAGGAGCACGGTCTCTCCGGCGTAGATCTTGTGCTGGGCACTCGCTTTCACGACCCCCGTCTCGTCAAAGAAAGGGCGGAAGAGAGCAGAGTGCGATTCTGGCCAGAGGGGACCCCACCCCCAGATCAGTGGGAACAGGCTGCGAGAGAAGTGCTCTCAGGAGCTCACGTGGCGCCGACGATCCAGTCCGACCGAACGGAGTTCCGCATTGTTCGAGGCACCTCGTTGGCTCCGTCGGAAAAACTGGCTTTCGCGTCCGAGGGGATGCGGATGAAGTTGGTGGCGTTCTTGGAGAGCGGCGAGCTTCTCGACGAAACGGACGTCCTGGAGATGAGCCTGCCTCCTCTTCGACCCGGACCCGGACCGGAAACTGGTTCGGAGATCGACTCCCTTCAGCGCGCTCAAGGCACCGATCTCCGCGTCGTCACATGGAACGTTTCTCACCGGACAATGACAGAGCGCCTGGACGATATTTCGCGGGTGTTGCATGCTCTGGACGGCGATATTCTTCTACTCAACGAGGTCAGTAACAAGCTGTCTCCTGACGGGATAGAGCGCATGGTCGGTCGGCTTCCCACCGGCTCCGATTCCCGGGAGTGGAAGTCGACCCGGGGGGAAGGGGGTGGCGACGAAAGATGTCTCGTCGCCAGCAGATTCCCTTTCAGGCCGTCGACCTCTATTAATCGAACACGTTACCCGAAAGGCATTCATCACGCTATCGACGTCCTCTTCGATCACGAATCCCAAACCGACATCTTCGGCACCATCGATGCCGACATTTGTGCGGCCGGGGCGGTGGTCGAAGCGGGGAACAAACGGATTCTGGCTGTCTCCCTCGGTCTACAGTCGAAAGGGCAGGAGGCCACTGGCTGGGAGGAAGTCGTCCGCCGGCTGCAGGCCGGCAGCGTGCAGTCGGCGATCAGTGCGGCATTGGAGGTCGATCCGGTCGACGCCATCGTCGTCGGCGGCGATTTCAACCTCGTGGTCACCGACCTGCCCCTTCAACTGGTCCGCACGGGTTTGGATTCTGAGAAGAGACCGCTCTCCATTGTCGAAGCCTTGCAGCCCGACGGTTTCTCCAACGCGACCTGGCGGCAGCCGGGATCCGGCTACCTGCCGGGACGCCTCGACTACATTCTGTTCAGTGGTTCGACCTTGGCCCAGCAGCGATCATTTGTTTTCGACTCGGCGGACCTGGACAATCGATGGCTGGCAAAGCACGGCCTGAAGGCCGGAGACTCCAGTGTCATTTCCGACCACCTGCCGATCGTCGCTGACTTTGCCAAACGGTGAGATGGATTGGGTCAGGCCAGGCCTGGGTCAGTCTCGAAATCACAGCCAAAGGAGTGCCGGGGTTCGAGTGAGGTCTCTGAAGCGCTGTCTGAAGCTTGTTTATCAGGTCTGAACGCGTGCGCAGGGCGTGCCCGACACGCTAACCGGTTCTCGCGAGATCGAGGAAGACAATGCACGAAGGATTGCCGACAGGGACGTACTGCCCCGTAAACTCGAGTCCGCCGCTGGTGCGATCGACCTGAAACACCGCAATGTTGTCCGCACGCTGATTGCACGAGTAGAGAAAGTCTCCGCTCGGGTCGAAATCAAAGCTCCGGGGATAGTTCCCTCTCGTCCATTCTTGTCCCAGGTAAGTCAGTTCGCCCTGAGGGCCAACCGAGAATATCCCGATGCTGTCGAGCAGGCGGTTCCCCGCGTAGACGAATCTCCCATCCGCGGAAACCAGGATCTCAGAACAGAAATTGCTACCGGCGAAACCAGGTGGAAGCGTCGTTACTGTCTGGCGCGCGGTGAGTGCTCCAGCAGTCGAATCGTAGTCAAACAGCATGATCGTCGAGCCCTCCTCCTGAATTGAGTAGAACCAGCGACCGTTCGGGTGAAAGTGGAAATGGCGAGGTCCGTCTCCGGGTGGCACCGAGACTGAGGGCGGCTCGTTCGGAGTCAGTTCACCCTTCTGCTGATCAAAACGCCAGATGAATATCTGATCCAACCCCAGGTCCACATGGATGACGAAGCGTCCCGAGGGGTCGGACTGAATCATGTGTGCGTGAGTACGGTCGTGTCCGCTG
>CAJHYB010000014.1_pt1 | contig 10960 bp, 9 predicted proteins | sample 9198631 | NCBI WGS metagenome assembly CAJHYB01 (sample SAMEA7708354, study PRJEB35096) | sediment metagenome | biome: marine neritic benthic zone biome [ENVO:01000025]; feature: sediment [ENVO:00002007]; material: shallow marine sediment [ENVO:03000034] sea grass bed [ENVO_01000059] ... | reverse complement strand
CTGACCCCGGACCAGACGGATTTCCCCACTACGTTCCGGGCCTCGGAGCGAGACAGGGCTGAGCTCGCCAGCGGCGGCTTCCCCGCGGTCGTCTACGCACGCCTCGTCGGCGGCGCCTCCGTCCACTTCACGGGCAACTACTGGCGGTTCCGGCCCATCGACTTCAACGAGGCCTCCGTCCTGGGAACGATCGACGGCACGGGCCTGACCGACTGGCCGATCACGTACGACGATCTGGAGCCGTACTACACGAAGGTCGAGTGGGAGGTCGGCGTCTCCGGAGCGCCGGGACCCGGTGACGCCCATCGCTCGCGCCCCTATCCGGTGCCACCCCTGTCCGTGAAGTCGTCCGGGGTCCTCCTGGAGAAGGGAGCGCGGGCTCTTGGCTGGACCCCCCAGCCCGCCGAGGTCTTGCGGTCTTTCGAGACCGGTGCGAGGACTGTCATCAGGCCGTGGCTTCAACTCGCGGTGAAAGCCCTGTGGACGATCCTCAGACTTTGCTCCTGTTCCCGAAAGCGCACCTCAAGCTGGGGACCCGAGGGTCTCCCCGTCCTGAGCAGCAAAGCTCATGAGAACGAAGCTGATCCAGATCGCCGCAGCCAGAAAGAGATGGGTCAATTGCATCCAGACCGGCGCCTGAAGCCAGACGTTGACGACTCCCGACAACAGTTGAACTCCATAGAGGGCAATGACAGCTTGTGATGCTTTCCGCGCGACTTGCGTTGTCACTCCAGAAAGCACGGAAAAGGCACTGAAGATCACCAGGACTCCGACCACGAGTGCCGTCAGAGGATGGTAGACCCGCGCGCTGACCAGGCCGGCGACGACGGGAGAATCCTCCGGAGAAATTCCGGAATCGTATATGAGCGTGTCCCCGAGAGCCGTCACACCTCCTCCCGCCGCCAGGAGCACCGAACCCACAAGGGCCGCCACCATCCACCCGGCCGTTCGACCCCGGAGTCGAGTGGCTCTTCCACCGGAAGCCCACCAGGCGGTCAAAGTCAGGCAGGCCAGCAGAAAATAGGTATTGACGAGATGAAATCCGACCGTGATGAGACGAGCGATTGAATCATCGTCCGCTACCCACTCGAACTTGACGATTCCGGCTCCTATAGCGGCTTCGGTCACGATGAAGAAGGTCACTCCCAGAGAGCCCCAACGGACGCGATGCCCGGAAGGGAATCGCTGGAAGGCGAACAGGACGAGTCCGAGAGTCAACAGGCCCAGCAGACCGCTGCTGAGCCGATGGGTGAACTCGATTATGGTCTCAATGTCCGGGGATCGAGGAATCAACACGCCATTGCAGGTCGGCCAGTGGCTCCCACAGCCGGCTCCTGAGCCGGTCGCCCGGACGAACGCCCCCCAGAGAATCACGATCAGGCAGTAGATCAGAAGCAGCCAGCAGAACTTGGAAAAGCGATCGAATTTCATTGTGCGGTCGGACTCAATCAGGTGGCGATTGACTGGCGCAGAGTCTCGATTTCCGTATGCCTGGAAGCGATATCGTTCCGCGGCTTCGCGAGTCTCAGATCTCGGAGCTTCTCGAGCATCTCGATCAGCACGTCGAGTGGGGGGCCACTGGCCGTCAGGCGGGTCCGTTGGTCTTCACGGAGCTGCGCGGCCGGACGCACTATGAAGCGCTCGACGAGTTTGTTCTGGTGGGTCGCGGCTGCGCGGCCGTGTTTTCTGCAGACATCCAGGAAGGCTCGCACGGCCGTTCTGAACCAGGTCTCCCGGGAAGAGCTCTGGACATCCTCCAGGAGTTCGTCGAGAAGACTGGTGCGCGCCAGCGCGTCTTCGATCCCATGCCGTTCGTCGGGCAGGATGTAAGGCTGCTTTTCGTCAATGAGTCGGGCATAGAATGAGTCTTCGCCGCTGCACAGTCCCAGCAGCAGATCGATCTGGTTGATTCCCGCGAAATCGCCTGCATTCACGCCCCGGAATTCGCGATTTCCTACAAACGAGGGGAGATAGTAAGGCCGGATCGAGCGGAAGAACGTCTCGATATCGAGGTCGCGGAAGAGTCTGTCGTTGCCATGCCGCACATCTTCCAACGCGGTCCCGGCCTGTTCGAGCAGGACCGGAGCCACAGGACTCGAGATTCCGACGTTCGACACCGCAAGAAGGGCCGCTGCGGCTCGCTGATACGCAAAGATTCCCAGACTGTTGTATTCGATGAAGAGGAGCTCGTCCTTCAGCCTGGTGAAACTCTTGAAGGCTCCTTTCCGGGCGCGGTTGTGCGTCGCGTAGGGAGCCAGGATGAAGCGCGGGGCGACATCCAGAGATCCCCCCAATCGGTTCGCCAATTCCGACTCCTCGATCAATGGAGAACAGTTCCGGTGCGGCTCGTTCAGACCATGCCTCGAACAGGCCGCCATGAACAATCCGACGTTTCCGAGCAGGTCGAGGCGTTCGGTATCACTTTTCGGCAGAACGGCGAGGCCTCCGATGTCTGCAACTCGCCGGTGCCCTTCGTTCAGCAGGCGGGATCGAAGTTCCCGAACCTCTCTCGATACAGGTGGAGAAACGGCACCCGAAGGGCTCTGCTCCGTGCGGTAGGACTTCTCCAACTCGGTGTTCAGCTGGGTAAAATCTCCACGGATCCACTGGTCAAGACTCTCTATCTGGTGACTCATTTTGCTGGAATGATCGCTGCTTTCAGGTTCGTGCCCAGAGCTGGCTCTGGTTAGCGCATGTGCGTCCGTTCTTTGAGGCTCAAGAGACTCGGCCCGGGGGACCCACCAGATCCGAACTCGAGGCTCGATCCCAGGATATCACTCGAATCCTTCGCGCCTGAAATCCAAACGGTGCACAATCCAGTCGGCTCGAGATGAACCGGTCTTCAGGCGAGGACCTGGCATGCTTCACGTGGCGACTGAGGCAGGCTTTTCTGGAGTTGCTGTGAGCGTGTCGGTTAGCTTCGGCACCGAATGCCATCCGGAACCTCACGGCCATCCGGGTACCGTGACTCGAGACCGACTGTCCGGTCCTTGAGACCCGCTGTTTCAGCCGAGAGCCGGAGCACCGGGCTCAGGTCGGACCAGCCGATCGTAGTGCGCTTTGATACGGTCGTAGTGCTCCTGCTCTTCGTCGGCGAACTTCAGGAAAATGTCGCGGCCTCGAGTATCGTTGAACTTCTCAGCGTATTCGTGGAAGAAATTGTAGGCGTCGAGCTCCATTCTCATCGCCAGCTTCAATGCTTCCAACTCGCTCAGGTTCTCTTTCAGCCTGCGCTTAATTTCCGCCCGGGACGGAAAAATGCGCTTGAGGGCCTCATAGTCAAAATGCAGAAACTCTGGTGCCTCCAGCACGTCGGTCCGATGGGCAATGAGGCGATCCCATTCTTTCTGAATCCCGCCGAGATGGTCCTCCTCGTCTGCAAGCATCTCTAGAAACGTGTCACGCGTGGATTCATGTCCTACGATGGTTGCTGCGATCTTATAGAAATTCACGCCCCTTTTCTCGGTCTCCATGGCGATGCGCAGGGCGTCCCTTGCGAAAACCAGGTCCGATTCGACAGCCGGCTGTTCGACCTGTCCTTCTTCGTTCTGGCACGCCTCGCATATTCCGAAAATCTGCAGACGATGGCGCACCGGCCGGAAGTTGTACTTCTCAACGATTCCGTCTTGAAGTTGCTCGAAATCGGGACTGAAGAACTCGATCGCACGATGGCACTTTTCACAGACGAGGTGGTGATGATGGGGGCGTTTGTAATGGTGCTCGAACCGAGTCCGGCCGTCGCCGAGGTCGATCTCACGGGCCAATCCACAATCGGTCATCGTCTTCAAGGTGCGGAACACTGTGGCCAACCCGACACCAGCATCCTGACTCTTGACGACCTCGTGAAGTTCGTCCGCGCTCAGGTGGCCTTCGCATCGCAGGAAACTGGACACGATAGATTCCCGTTGCCGAGTCATCTTGAGTCCGCTGTTGTGCAGATACTTCGCGAATACGTCGAGCTGCTGCTGGATCTCTTTGTCCGGTTCCATCGATCTTTCCAAGTCGCCATCATCGATTCTATCAATGTTCGAGAGGGGTTCGATAGAGGGCTCTCACAAGGGATGGCTCCATGAGCCAGGTTTTTTCGAGATGTGTCGGCCTGGAACTTTCGAAGTCGGTCTCGATCCCGGTCTCTGATAGGCGAACAGCGATCGCTCAAGGCCGCTGAAGTCGCAAGTCAGGGGTCCCCGGGTGTCATTCAGGCTCCGCTGCCATGGTCGATGATCGTGGGCGCCGAGGGGATTTCAGGCCTCATCCGTCTCAGCATGTTCTGCCCTTCGTCTCGAAGAGGCGGCAAAAACCGCTTCGCCTTCCTTGTCCCACCATCGTTGGGCGCGTTCTGAGTTCCAGGATCCTCCTTCCGGACACTGTCCGAGAGCACTGCGGACCTCATCAGCGCTTTGATGTCGATCCCCGGGCTTTTTCTCCAGGCATTTCCTGACGGTGCTCTCGAGAGCGTCCGAGACAACGATCCCATAGGTGCTCAACCTCCTCGGATCCTCACTCAGATGTTTCGCGCCGACCTCGAACACCGTGCTGCCTTCGAAAGGCGGACCGCCGGTCAGGAGGAAGTAGGCGACGGCACCGAGTGAATAGAGATCGCTTGTCGATCCCAGGCGAGCGGATCCCGAAAACCCCTCGGGAGCTATGTAGTAGGCGGTTCCGGTGAGCCGATGTGTGTCCGTTTCTCTGGCGCCCGCGGACGCTTTGACCAGTCCGAAATCCAGGACCTTTACAAAATCGTAAAGTCCGCCGCGTTCACAGAGCATGATGTTGGCTGGCTTGATGTCTCGGTGGATCAGCAGAAAACTGTGGGCCTCCTGTAGCGAGCCGCACAGCTGCTGGAGGATGAATATGACCCGGTCGGGCGGCAGCGGTCCGCAGACTTCGACCAGATCCTGGAGCGTCACTCCTTGCAGATACTCCATGGCATAGTAGAACTGTCCCGCCGGAGTGTGCCCATAGTCGTAGAGAGCGATCGTGTTCGGGTGTGTGAGAAGGCTTGTGATCTGGACTTCTCTTTCGAACCTCTCAAGAGATCTATCTCCTTCCGATTGGGACGGGTGCATGAGCTTGATAGCGGTGGGTCTCTTCAGAAGAGCGTGGTTTGCTCGATAGACCGATCCCATGCCGCCCTGGCCAATCCGACGCTCCAGCGTGTACTGCCCGAACTGCGGCGCGGACGTGTTCCGTGCGTTCGCCAATGAGCGAGGGAGTCCGAGGCCGAGGAAAACGCCTCCGGCGACGCCGATCCCGAGGACGATGGCGAGCCACTGACCCGATGACAGGACACGCTGGGTTCCGATCAGGAAAAAGCCGGTCAGACTCCCGGAAACGAGCAGCCCACCGACGAGGATCAGGCGAATCCGGCTCCAGTCCGGCGCCCGTTCACTTTCCGAGAACACGGCCCTCCTCACTGTGACCCTCGTCCGACCGGCGAGACTCCCCGGGAGTCTTCTTCGAGCCCGGGACCGTTTTCATCGGTATCGCGCTCACGTCGTCGTGATCCACTCTTCGTCGATCGATCCGGTCGATCCGCATCGTCAGCCGGCAGGCCGGATCGGGGCACGCGACACGCGAGTCGGTTTCCATCCAATCAGCCGGATGGTTCGAGCGCTGCTTGGCCGGAAGGAGGGGGATTGTCGACTGAAGGGCAAACAGACAGAAATCACCTGAACTGGGTATTGATAACTTACCACCTCTCAAGTAAAAACAGTCTCCAATCGACATGCTGCAGGTGCAATGACCCTCAATCTTCTCGACCACGATTCTGAGATCGAAAAGATCGAACTTTCGAGCACTCTCGGATGTCATTTCAGAACCTCCCTGGGGGTGTTGAGGCCCAGAGCCGGGAGAACTCGTCGACCCAGAAGCTCGAGTCCGCGCGTCTGGCAATGTCCATGCGGACTGCCCAGCTCAACGCGGTCGGCCCCTGCGTCGAAGAGCGCTTCGATCTTCGCGACGACCTGGTCAGGAGTCCCGGCGATCGCAAAACGATCGAGCATCTCGTCTGTTACGAGCCCGGCCGCGTCTTCGAAGCGCCCTGCGGCGGCAAGTTGACCCATTTGCGTCAGTTCAGCCTCGTCTGAGTCGAACGTCCTGTCGAGCGGTGCAACGACCGGAATATAGAGGGAGACCCGCCGGCGGGCGAGTTCTCTGGCACGACGGCCATCCTCGTCGACGACCGTCACGCAGCCGGCAACGATTCCACATACCTCGCTCTGGAGTTCGCTCGCGATCGACTCCAGTTCTGCTTTGAAGGCTTGAACACACTGCGGGCTGGCGGTGCCGCCCAGTTTAACCTCGTCGATCATCGGAAGGCAGCGCCGCAGCGTCAGCGTTCCCCAGCTTCCCAGGAGAAAGGGAATGTCCGGGCGCGGCTCCCATCGAAGAACCGAATTCGGAGCAAGTTGGTAGATCTCACCTTCGTATGGGTGCGTCTCCCGGCGGAGCAGGTGTCGGACACACTCCATGGACTCCTGGAGCGCTCGGACGGGACGCTGGTTGCGAAGGCCGAGGGAATCGAGCCAGGATCCGCGGCTCAGTCCCAGATAGGCTCGCCCACCCGATGCCTCGTCGAGGAGCGCGATGTTTCCGGCCAGATTGACGGGGTGGTTCGTGAAGGGGTTCACGGCAGCAGGGCCGACGCGAACTCGCCGGGTGGCCCGAGCGACCTCCAGGAGAGGAAGCCAGCATGGTTTGTAGAAGAGATCGTTGAAAAGGGTGACTCCTGAAAAGCCGAGTTCTTCGACGCGGACCGCGAGGGGGCCGAAGTCCGAAAGTGGAAGATCCGTCTGAAAAGAAACGGTGACGGACTTTTGGCCTGTTCGATTCATCTGTCTCCAGGAATTCAGAGAGCCTTCTCCGCTTCGAGAGGCCTGAGAGAGCTTAGCATTCCGCACGCGATTGAGTCCCCGCGGTCGGGAGGGAACGTCGATCCTTTCCCTCGCCGTCGCTCGCTCGGCAAAGTCCACTGATCGCCGGGCCCGGTTTCGTCCAAGCGGGCTCGGGCGTGGGGCCCGATGTCATCGACCGAAGGGTGCTCGCCGGCGGTGGTCAGACAGAAGCCGAGGTGCTGCTGACCCGCTCCCAGACTGATGTCACCGCCTTCGCCAGTATCTCGGATGCCACGGATCCCAGGGATGCCACGGATGGCACCGGTGCCAGGGGCCGCAAAATTGGCGCGGTTACGCCGGATGTTGCCTCGTTCGAGCGACATCGTGACGCCTTTAAGTTCTGTGAGGACGCGTCGTGGCCCGGACGGATCGCTCTGCGACGTCTATCCCGAGTGACTCCACTTTGCTACCCTCTGAGTCCGCCTCATGAACCCAGATTTCTCACCACTTCGGCTCGTGAAGACGCAGTCCGGCCGTACCGCCCTCGCTGTCATCATCGTGCTTCTTCCGGTGCCGATCGTCCTGGCGGGACCCGCGCCAATGGATGAGGGACATTTTGGAATCCTTTCGCTGCTCCCGGCGTTCGGTGCCATCGTGCTGGCGTTCATGACGCGGCAGGTCCTCTTTGCTCTTATGATGGGGATCTTCCTTGGGGGTGTTGTTGTCAGAGACGTCAACATCCTCGGACGCTTTATGCTCCCCGCTCTAGGATCCGAGCAGTACGCCCTCATACTTGTGGTCTACCTGTGGTGCCTGGGAGGGTTGCTGGGACTCTGGACTCGGACCGGAGGGGCGAGAGCCTTCGCCGAGTGGGCGCGGAGACGCATGGTCCGAGGGCCCCGAAGTGCGAAGGCGTTCGCCTGGCTGATGGGTCTGGTCTTTCACCAGGGAGGCACCATCTCGACCGTTCTGGCCGGCACGACTGTGCGGCCCGTAACCGACCGCGAACAGATCAGTCACGAGGAACTGACGTACATCGTGGACTCAACCGCGTCACCGGTCGCGGCGATTATCCCTCTGAATATCTGGCCGATCTATGTTGCGGGCTTTGCTGCAGGGACGATCCCTCTGCTGCCGGACGAATCGAGCGCAATCAGCTTCTTCTACCGCTCAATTCCGTTCAATTTCTACGCGATCTTTGCCGTTGGCGCGACGCTGTTGATCGCTCTCGATCTGCTCCCTTGGAGGGGCTCCAAGATGGATCGTGCCATCAGGCGGGCGGCTTCAGGGGATGGCCTCAACGCGCCGGGTTCGGATCCTCTGGCGTCGGAGGAGCTCAGCCAGACGAAAGTGGCCGAAGGCTACCGGACATCCTCTGTCGACTTCGCAGTTCCGATTCTGGTCCTGATCGGATTCGCCCTCGGCTCCTACCTTCTGACGGGATCAGTCCTGATAGCCGAGGCCTTCGGGCTCTCTGTGGCATCGGCGGCACTTCTCGCCTGGACTCGCGGAATGTCTCTTCTCGAAGTCGTCGACGGCGTTGTGGACGGCTGCAAAGGAGTGACCACCGGAGCGATTCTTTTGGGGATGGCGGTGACGCTGGGGATGGTTTCCCGCGAACTCGGTACGGCCGATTTCATCGTGGAAACCGCCTCGGAGTGGATCATCCCTTCGCTCCTGCCGGCGCTGCTCATGCTGATCTGCATGGTCGTGGCATTCTCGATCGGTTCGTCCTTCGGCACCTTGGCGGTCATCGTGCCTCTGGCCGTCCCACTGGCCTGGGCCGTGTCCGAGAATCCCTACTTCATCTCACTGTGCTTTGCAGCCGTGATCGGAGGCTCGCTTTTCGGAGATCAGTGTTCACCGATCTCAGACACGACGATTCTTTCCTCTCTGGCCTGCTCGGCGGATGTGATGGACCACGTGACCACACAGCTCCCCCTGGCCATGGCGGCCGCCGGCCTGGCTGCAGTCTGCTCCACGCTCGTGGCGCTCGCAATCGTCTAATGGCACCAGTTTGCGGCCCGGAGTCCGTTGTTGACCCCAAACTGCCTACCTGCGCTGCTGATCAACCCGAAGATCTCCGGGATCAACGGCAGCTTTGCCGGGCCCAGGCAGGATCAATTTCCGATCGCGTCCAGACCATAACGCTTCTTGATCTTCAGAGAGGCCTGGTAGACCTTTCGGCCGTAGCCGTTGGCGGGTGAGTTTCCGTAACGGATCAGGCGATCGACCGTTCCGGTTCCGCGGTTCCAACCGTAGAGAGCCAACGGAAAGTTGCCTTTGTACTTCTTGAGAAGATACCGGAAATGCTTGAAAGCAAACTCGATGTTGGTCTCCGGATCGAGGAGAGCATCGGGGGTCACGGGTCCGTAGCTGCTGGCCGTCGTGTGCCAGATCTGTGTCAGCCCACGGGCACGTCCGTTGTCTCCGATGGCTTGAGGGTCACCTCCAGACTCGGTATGAATAAGGGAGAGGATGACGTAGGTCAGGGCCTCCGGACTGCGCAGCAGTCTCCACTCAGGTTCCGCCGGGTCCACGGACTTGACGGCGTTGCGATGAACGGCCTCGACGATCTCGGGGGCGATGCGGAACTCGTCTGCCATCTCCTGCACGAACTGCTCCGTAAGCTGTTGTTCAGTCGGGATCTCTGGTCCCAGAATTGGAATCTCCTGGGCGATTGGTTCCGGCTCCGTCCAGTTCCACGAAAAGCTCCAACCCAAAAGCAGGCCGGTGCCAACGAAAATCAAATCTCTCATTTTATGTCTCAACATCCTCTCGAGATTCAGAACTCTCATGACGATGTCCTCCGTTATGTTCAATCGAAGAACGGACACTTCCTGAACGCTGGGACGCAGACGGATATCGCAAACCTCTCTCTTCGGTCGGCGGATGAAAAGGGCTTGGGAGCAGGGAAGGGACGAGCTGCGTCGTCAGAATGTGTGCAGTTCGGGCTAGCAGTTACGTACGCGCATAGCGTTCTCCGAAATTCAAGCTGCGAAATATACACGTCATCACTGACAAGTTCAACCAAAAGGGGGTGCCGCCCGAGCAGAACACCGTGGAACATTTGTCGCGTGAGGACATGAACCTTGCGAAGGCTGCAGGCAGCGCGCAGTTTTGCACGAGATCTGGCCTGATTCGGATTTAGCGGACGACTCCTGCGGCGAAACTGACAATCGAGCCATTTTCGTCCATTTCAGCGTGGGTGTGGGTTCGAATCTCGGCCTGGTGACCTTCGAGGAGAGACAGGAGGGTCAGGAGAGGAGAGAAGCCGCAGATTCTGCGGCGATCCTGTTCTTCGCGAACGAAAGAGAAAAACTCTTTCGGGTCGCCGTCCTCAATCAAGCTCAGCATCTGCCTGTCGTCCTCGAGCACTTGTCGAACATCATCTTCGGCGGGGCGTCCCGGGTCACCGTAACGCGGTCCCACGTGCGCCAGGTCGACACTGGCGATGAAAGTCACGCTTTGACCGGTCATGTCAATCGTTTTCCGGACGGCCTCGATGAAAGTCCAGAGAAGTCTCTCACTGGACTGAGCCAGGGAACTCTCGACGAAATTCAGGTAGGAGAAGCTGGTCAGTACGGGCAGTATTTTCAGGTCGACGCCATACAGGTGTTGCAGGTAGAGGACCTGGAACTCGATCGTGTGCTCGGTTCGATGAGTCAGATCTTCCAGGAAGAGTCCTGCTCCAAGATGCTCTCGGAGCCGTCGAGCGAAGACGGCGTCCACCGAAGCTGTCCCAAGTGGGGTCACAAAGTCCTTCTCTGAGATCGAGAAGAGCTCCGGGAGTCCGTTATGGCCGGTTCCCAGGATTATGAAAAGGTCGGGGCGGTCGGACTCGGCCAGTTCGCGGTAGGCATGTGTGTAGCTGGGCCCGCCGAGGCGAAGGTCGATGTGGGGAGCGATCAGTGCGGCAGGCGCCGGTTTTCGAGTCTCGGGCCGCGGGAGGCCGGCTCCTCGTGCATCCGTGTAGTGCGAGGCCAGGACTTCGACGAGCTCCGCGGCCGCATCCGGATAGCTGACACCCGAGTGAAATGCCTGTCTCGATCGCTCTGCACGAAATTCGGAAATCAAACGCTGTTTCCTCTCCCGATAGCGATCGTTGTCGAGAAAGCAGGCCT
>CAJHYB010000485.1_pt1 | contig 11016 bp, 8 predicted proteins | sample 9198631 | NCBI WGS metagenome assembly CAJHYB01 (sample SAMEA7708354, study PRJEB35096) | sediment metagenome | biome: marine neritic benthic zone biome [ENVO:01000025]; feature: sediment [ENVO:00002007]; material: shallow marine sediment [ENVO:03000034] sea grass bed [ENVO_01000059] ... | reverse complement strand
CTGACTCTCTCCAGGGCGGCTTGACCCGACAATGCAGGCCCGGCTACCATCCGGAGTCCGAATATTCTCCCTCGATTTCGAGTATGGGTTGGGACGGAGCGTGAACCCGATGCGCCCGTAGGCTCTATGTTTGCAGATCGTCTAAAGTCCGGCAGCCGGTGGTTCTGGATCGCTTTCTTCTGCCTCTCTCCCCTGGCTTATGTCGGAGGAGTCTTGCTCGAGGATCGAGTCGCCGAGAATCTCCGACTGGGCCTGACCCTCGATCGAAACGCGGCGATCAAACGTGCCATCGAGTTCGCCGAATCGAAAGGAATCGCGACCGACGAGTGGGACTCCTTCCTCATGGCGGAAGGCAACGACACTCTCCACACTTACTACACCCACTTTGCAGGCGATCAGGCGGACACGTTGCGGTCTCTCAAGCCTGAACTGACGGCGAAAGTTCTTCTGAAGTCCGATTCGGAAAACAGGAACATCACGATCGAGATGGCTCCGGACGGACGGGTTATCGAATTCCTGCGGGGCGACCCCGACAACGACAACCTCCCGGTGATCGAAGAGGCGACCTCTCTCGAACTGGCCGAGGCGGAACTGTTCAGTCTCCATCCCTCGCTCAAAGAGCTCACCCTGGGGCGAGCGGAGATCAAGACTGAGAGGCACGGCGAGACGATCTCGCGGATTTTCACTTGGAAAGCGACGACTCCGGCTCTGGCTGAGATCGACTATGTCTTCCGGGTCGAAGTCCGAGGAGACGCCGTCATCTCAACAACGGTGCGGGCCAACATAGAGGACGAATTCGAGGAGGCGAGTCTCAAGAGGACGACCGTCTCGAAGGTCGTGATGTACCTCCTGATCGGACTGACGGTCACGTTCATCGCGATCTACAGCGTCGTCCGCTACATTCGAAGGAGCCAGCAACGTGAAGTCTCATTCAAGCGAGTCATTACGCTGGCGGCAATACTCGGTGTGACGAACTCTGTCTTCGTTCTCGTCAACGTCACCGACCAGATAGCCATCCAGACGCAGAACGCACCCGCAATGGTCCTGTGGCTGGCTCTCGGCGTATCGTGTCTCTTCCACCTCGGGTACGGCCTGCTCGTTGGTGTGGCCTGGGGGGCTGGCGAGGGGGATGTCCGGGAGGCCTATCCCGGAAAACTGGCTTCGTTGGACGCGTTGACGCTGGGGAAGGTGTTCTCCGGCAATGTCTCGCGGTCAATTCTGATCGGAGCCGCGTTTGGGGGTTGGACACTCGTTGCGGCCGGTCTGGCCCAGATGCCGTGGGTCGATCAGCCCAACGCGGGCATCTCCATCGGGACGCCTGCACAGATGACGTTGTCGAAACTGCCGGGCCTTTTCGCCATTCTGACGCCGACCTTTCTCACGATTCCGCTCGCGATCGGCGGCCTGCTGGTTCCGATCGCGTTCTCTCACCGGAACTTCAAATCGGCCCGGTTGCGCCTGGGTTTTCTAGGACTTCTGGCGGTCCTCGGGTGTTCGTGGCTGGGCGCACAGTCCAATCCGACCCTGGCAGCTGTCCTCATAACGCTGATCGCGGTAGGCTGCCTGTTCGGTGCCTTCTTCTATTTCGATCTTCTGACCGCGATTGTCGGCCTCACGGCATTCACCATCTCCTCCCTGATGGTCACGCTGAACATCTTCGCTCCTCATTCCCGGCTCACAGTGATCTTCCCCACCGTGGCACTGATCGTTGTGACCTTGGCCGCTGCGGCGTATTTTGTTCGGAACGGGCGGATTTATCGAGAGGCCGAGGTTCGGCCGCTCTATGCAGAGCAGGTGGAGCAGAGAAAGGCCCTCCAGGCGGAGGAGTCGGCAGCCAGGGAAGCTCAGCTGCGCCTGGCGCCGGATTCGATTCCCTCGATGCGAGGTCTGTCGATCGCGGCCTCCTGTCTGCCCGCGCGGACCGTCGGCGGAGACTTTTACGATTTCTTCAAAATCAGTCCCGACCGGATGGGCGTTTTCTTCGCCGAAGGGGGCGGAAGCGGACTGTCGGCTGCCCTCCTGATCGCCTATGCGAAAGGGCTTCTGATGCCGCTTGCTCCCAGGGTGGACGATCCCCTGGAAGTGCTTCAGATCATTCGCCCTTCGGTTGGACCGCTGCTGTCTGAAAAGGAGGGGATGGGGATCCTCTACGGGGTCTTCGATCGGCTTCGGGGTCGGTTTGAGTATGCGAGACTCGGTGGATACCCCCAGGTCCTGGTGAGTCGTGGCGACGGTCGGCCCGAGGATCCGCGGCCACCAGATGGTCGGGGCGCGGAGATCGATTCGTCGAGTCACGACCTGACGGACGGGGATCGCGTTGTGCTTTTCACGGACGGCGTCGCCGATGCCCTGACCGCAGCACAGGAAACAAAGCCCGCTGCCTGGATCCTGAGCTTTCTGGCGCAACAGGCTCACGCATCAGCGGATGACCTGCACGAGGCGCTGGTTGCGGCGCTCAAGCCGAAGATCAAGAAGGCGAGAAGGCAAGGCGTCGACGACGATCTCTCGACCATCATCGTGCGCTTTCAGGCTGACTCCGGCATGAGTCGGGAAGAGGTGGCATGAAAGGCCGTCTCATTCTTCTCCTTGCCGGTCTGATGGCTCTCGCCGGGCTGATGGTGCTCTTTCCCCTTTCCGACCTGTCCGCCGACTGGCAGAACACTGTCGACAGAGAGAAAGCGATCCGCGAGGCTCGTCGAGTTGCTCGGCACTTCGATATCGACGTTGAGGGTTGGTCGACTGCGGTCACCGCCTCTAGAAACCACAAGTCGATTTTCTTCAGGCGCGAGTTTCCGGAAAATCGGGCCGCCCGGGCGATGACCCCTATCACCATCAAAGCGGCATTCATCAGCCCCGACCGAAAGAGACGCTTTGAAGTCGATATCGGAGTCCGCGGAAGGGCTCACGGTTTTCGGCGGAGGGAACCCGATCTCCCCGAAGAGACGAGCGCCGCCAAGGCCCAGGAAATCGCCCGGGAATCACTCCTGTTTCTGGCCCGGCAGCAAGCTGACCTCTTCACTCCCCTTGGACAGGAGAAGATCGCCGAAGGGGCGGCCGAAGGGGACGACCAGAAGCTTCCGAAGACGGTCGAACTAACGTGGGAAGCCACCTCCCTCCGAGACGACTACTCAGCTCCCCAGCTCGAGATCGAAGTGCAGGGAGAACTTGTCACAAGCGCCGGCTTGCGACGCTTCTTCACGCCCAAGTTCAACGAGATATACAACGCCCACGATCAGCCCTACGAGACGCTGGGCATAGGGAGTGTCTTTGCAGTTTTTGCACTCGTGATGACCGGGTTGGTGTTCTACCTGATCGGATCGGTGAGGAGAGAGATTCGGCACCGATTGACCTTCGCCGGATTCATCCTGGTCGGTTTGCCCCTGATCATCATCTTCTGGACCGGTGGAGAGATTGAGGAGGGCCGCGCAGGGCGCGACTCGATTCTCGAGAACGTGGTGAAAACGCTCGCCTTTCTCCTCATTGTCACGCTGCCGGTGATCGCCGCATTTCCGGTCGTCGGAAACATGCTCGGTGCCAGACGCGATGCGTCGCGGATGATCCGAATGGAAATCCTGCTCAGCGGAGGTTTTCTGAAGCGACCGGTGGGTGACGCTCTCTTTGCCGGCGTCATGTACGGCTTTGTTCTGGCCCTTATTCCGACTCTGGTGTGTATCTCGCGGATCTTTCCGGGAGCGGCCGCGGCTCTCGCCCGACCACAAGGTTGGGTCGCTCCCGCTCCGTTTCTCGCTTCGTTCGATTTCTTCTCCGGGTTCACGCTCATAGGATTTCTCTGCGTCTTCGGGTTCATTTCCCCATTGGTCTGGGCTTATGTCAGGAACAGAGTTGCCGCCCATGCCATCGTTTTCATCAGTGCTGTACCTCTCCTGGCTGTCGGCCCCGTCGAGTCTTCCGCCTCGGCCGCCCTGTTTTGTGGAGCGCTGTACTTCGGGATCGGCGAACTCAACTCCCGGCGAAACGGGTTGCTTTCCGTCCTGGTCATGGTCGTGTCCCTGGAAGCCGTGAGGAATGCTGTGGCCATGGCACTGCAGCCTCAGACTTCCTTCCTGCTGGCGGCTGTCGGGACCTTCGGAATTCTCTTCATCCTGGCCGGCTATGGGTTTGTGGTCGCCGAGTGGGGACGGGAGATCAACCTCCAACAGGCCGTAATTCGACGTGAGAACGAGGCGCAGCTCGCAGCCCAACAGCACGGTGCCGAACACGACCGCCTCCTGGCTGAGTTTTCAGTCGCACGGCGGGCACAGGAGCAGATGCTTCCTGCTTCGCCACCCGACCTGGAGGGTTACGATCTGGCCGCCGTCTGCAGGCCGGCTCGCGAGGTCGGAGGCGACCTCTACGATTTCATCGACCTCGAAAACGGCCGCTGGGGGATCACCGTCGCGGACGTTTCCGGCAAGGGAGTTCCGGCAGCGCTCTACATGACGCTGACGAAGGGCCTGCTCAGTTCGGTTGCGCGTGACGCTCTGGAGCCGCGCGACATCGTGCGTGAAGTGAATCAGCACCTGTACCAATGTGGGAAGAGAAGGGTCTTTGTCACTCTCGCCCTGGGTGTGATCGAACCGGCGAACGGCACGGTTCTGTGCACCCGCGCAGGACACAATCCGATGGTCTGGTGGCGATCTGAGGCCAGAGAAGCGCGTTTTCTGAACTCCTCTGGAATCGGCCTGGGCCTGACGAAGGGACGACTTTTCGATCGCAGCCTGGCAGTCGAAGAGATTCGAATGAGCAGCGGCGATGCTTTGGTCCTTTACTCCGACGGAATCACGGAAGCGATGGACTCAAATGGAAACGAGTATGGAAATGAGAGATTTCAACAGGCCGTTGCTGAAACGGACGGATTGGACGCTCGCCAGACTCTTGACCGGTTGCTCGAGGACGTCAACTCGTACGTCGGAGAGACGCCCCAACACGACGACATGACCCTTGTCGTCCTCAGAACGCAATCGAACGGTGCGACGGCTTAGACGGCGCCGAAGACCTGGAGGAAAGAAAGCGAAATGTCACATCCTTTCAGTATTTCCCAATCGACCGAAGGCGACTTGTCTGTGCTCGAGGTTGAGGGATATCTCGACGCGCACACAGCGCCGGAGTTCGAAGGGGCTATTCAGGGAGAAGTCGCCGAGGGACGCGTCAAGATTGTGGTGGATTGCCAAAAGCTGACTTATATTTCCTCGGCCGGACTCGGGGTCTTCATGGGTTTTATCGAAGAGATACGAGAGCAGGGTGGCGATATCAAAATCTGCTGCCTGATTCCGAAGGTCAAAGAGGTCTTCGAGCTTCTCGGTTTTCAACAGCTCTACCACATCCTCGACGGTCGACCGGAGGCCTTCCAGAAGTTTATCGACGAACCGATCTGTGAGGGTTAGCCATGGCTTTGATCGAACGAAAATTCATGTTGCAGGTCCCCTCCTCGACCGAAAACCTCGCGATCGTCCGTGACTTCCTGAGCAGTATCGGCAAACAGACCAGCATGGACGACAGCGAAGTCGGGAAGATCCAACTGGCGGTCGATGAAGCCTGCAGCAACGTGATCGAACATGCCTACGGCCATGACGCCAGCAAAGAGGTCATGATCCGGGTGATCGTCGACGACACTCTCGTGCGAATAGAGATCGTGGATACCGGACGCGGCTTTGACCCGAGTACCGTCGAACCGAAGGAACTCGAGGAACTCGTGGCCCAGCGGAAGTCCGGTGGCCTGGGACTCCGGCTCATCCAGACACTCATGGATGAGGTTCATTACGATGTGGTTCCGGGAGAGACCAACCAGATCCGCATGACGAAAAGGTTCGGGAGAGGCCGAGAGGGGGACACTGGTAGATAGTCTCGAGTTCCAAGTCGAAAGTTGAAAGTCGGATGAGCTGACTCCTCTGACTCTTGACCTCAGGACTTGCGACCTGCGACTTCTTCTCGGGTGAAGACCGATGAAAGAAACACTCGGAGCTTCGAGCCTTGAGGCTCTTCTGGAGTCCGCTCAACTCCTTCACGCATCCCTGGATCTGAAGACGCTGCTCCAGCACCTCCTCAGGACGGTGATGGGTCGACTCCTCGCCGCCAAAGGCTTCATCGCAGTCGTCGAAGACGGAGAGATGCGAATGGCTCTCGTCCGTGGCCTGCGGGGGATGAAACTGGGCGATGTTCTGCTCGAGGAGGAGGCTCGGTCGGCGGGTGTCGAGACTTTCCTGCCGATCGGAGACCCGGCTGATCCGGTGGGTATGCTCGGTCTGGGCCGCCTGCCGAGGAGCATGACTGAAGCCGATCGGGAGTTCCTGAAGGCACTTCTGGGCATTGCGGCGAGCGGCATCGGGAACGCCAGGTCACACGCCGAGGCCCAACGTCTGAACCTGAACCTGAGCCAGAAACTCCAGGATCTGAGAACGCTCCTCGAACTGACCCAGAGCCTGACATCTACGCTCGAACCGGAATCGATTGCGCAGATCCTGTCGCTGACCCTGACGGGAAGGTGGGCCGTCAGCAAGCACGCGATTGCAGCCTTCAAGGATGGACACGCTCCCGTCCTTCGCGAACGGGGCATGAAGCTGCCACCGGCACCCTTCGTTCTCGAGAACCTGGCGTCGACGATTGGACCGACACTCGTGAAGGACCTCGACTCGGACGAACTGCGAGAGGCCCTGGAAGCGCAACGCGCAGTCGTCGTCTTCCCCTTGCGCTCCGGTGAGGACCTGCTCGGCGCGATCGTTCTCGGTCCGCGACTGGGAGGACTGTCCTACTCAGGACCCGACCTCGAGTTCGGGGGTGGACTTGTTTCGCAGGCCGTCGTCGCTTTCGAGAATTCCTGGCATTTCAACGAGACGCTCGAAAAGAAGAAAATGGAGCAGGAGTTGGGAGTTGCCGCGAGCATCCAGAAAGATCTCTTCCCTTCGTCCCTGCCCGGTCGCACGGGTTTTGAGCTCGACGCTCACTCCCTGGCCGCGAGGGTCGTCGGCGGCGATTACTACGACGCACTGACGATCGAATCCGAAGGCCCCGGTGAAGACCCTCTCCTCATCTGTGTCGCCGACGTCTCGGGGAAGGGAATTCCGGCATCCCTGCTGATGAGCAGCATCCAGGCAACTTTGCGTGCTCTCCTCAGAAGCGACCTGTCGCTGGTTGAACTGACCACCAGGACGAGCGAACTGCTCTATGCGACGACGCCCGCCAACAAGTATGCGACCGCGATTCTGATCCGGGTCGACCCGAATACCGGTCGAGTTGACTATGTCAACGCCGGCCACAACGACGGGATTCTTGTCAGGGCCGACGGCGAAGTCGAGTTCTGGAAATCGACCGGCCCTCCGATCGGACTCATTCCGGGAATCCCCTTCGGACAGGAGAGCGTCGAGATCGGGAAAGGAGATCTGCTCGCACTCTACTCGGACGGCGTGGTCGAGGCGCAGAACCTCGCCGAAGAAGAATACGAGACCGACCGATTCCTGGACTGCCTGAGGGAAGGTCAAGGCCAGCCACTCTCGGAAATCGTTCAGAGCGTCTATGAATCCATCGACAGGTTCGCCGCCGATGCGCCCCAGCACGACGACATCACGCTGCTCCTGCTCAGGAGATCGGGCTGAACGAGGTCAAACGCAAGTTGACCGAGCCCCTCTTCGGATCGGCTGAGGTGCCTGCCCGAAGACAGGAGCTGAGAGAGAGTTTCGCACAGAGACGCAGCGACTCAGAATTTTGATCCGGGTTGACCTGAACCTCTTTTCGCGAGGCTTGACCCGACCGGTTTCTGGCCTTTCTCTCGCTCGCCAACCTGCTGGAACCAAAGGGATTTCCCTCAGCGCGCTATGCTAGAATACCGCCTGATTTCGATTTCCAATAAGCGTGGCCGAATGTTAGGAACCCGGAGCCCGGCGTTTGACCGATTCACAACCTCACACTAGCGAGTATCAGGCCGACTCGAACGAGCATTTCTCTCGCCTCCGAGATGATCTGGAGAGGGCTGTGCGCCGGGTTTGCCCCGGCTGGATGTCCGACAGCCGAGATGACCTGATTCAAGTTGCCGTGATCCGTGTACTTGAAATCCAGAGGAAGAGTGAGGGGAAGAAAGAGTTCTCATCGTCTTACCTCTGGAGGGTGGCTTACAGCGCCCTCGTGGATGAGATTCGTCGGAGGCGGAGGCGCCAGGAGGTTCCGCTTGTGGAGGAGGAGCGCCCGGTCATCTCCTCATCTCGTGCAGACCCCGAGGAGGACTGTGCGTCGAGAGAGTTGGGACAGGGGATTCGAGAGTGTCTCACGCGCCTTCTGCAGGCTCGCCGACTGGCTGTGACGCTCCATCTTCAGGGGCACAGCGTGCCGGAGGCTTCGCGGATCTTGAGTTGGAAAATGAAGAGAACCGAGAATCTGACTTACCGAGGCCTGGCTGATTTAAGAGAGTGCCTTGGCTCGAAAGGCCTGCGTCCCAATGCGAATGGAAGCTGAAAGAACGGATGATCTTCGAGAGGCGTTCGCTTCCCTGGGGAGTCCCCCGTCTTCGGGAAAAGAGTGCCCTGAGCCGGATCACCTCTGGCGCGCGGCAGCAGGCGATCTCTCGGGCAATGAGGCGCGGACGATCGTCGCACACACGTCGGTTTGCGTCTCCTGTTCACGGGAATGGCGTCTCGCGAAGGAACTTGGCGCCCGGCCGATCGACGTTCCCCAGGAAACTTCTGAGACGATCGGCGGAGCCGCGGGATTCTGGCAGATCATGAATCTGCGCCTCGTTCCGGCGATCGCAGGCGTCGGCTTTGTCGTTGTCGTGGCGATTCTCGGACTCCAGTACTGGCCGAGGGCGACCGAACCCGGTTTTCGCGGAGCGAGTGATTCGCAGATCGTATCGAGTGTTCCGGACGATGTGGCCCTCGACCGCGACGATTGTCTGTTCAGATGGACCGTCGAGGGACCTGCAGCAGCCGTCCGTTTCGATCTTCGAATCGCCACGGGAGACTTGACCGAGGTCCTCTCGGTTCGCGGCCTGGGAAGTCCTGAGTTCAGGGTACCGTCGGAAAGCCTCTCATCAGTTCCGTCCGGCGGAATCCTCTACTGGACCGTCGATGCGTACCTCGAAGATGGGAGCGAACTCAGTGCGGTGTTTGCTTCGCAGTTGCGCTGACGGGTCGACCGGCAGTCGACACCGCAAACGGGGTTCCGGCGGACGCAGGCTCCTGATTGGATCCTCTGCATAACACTCATCAGAGAACCCTGGGATCCCCGGAAGATGTCTATAATGGCGCTCCATGTCTGAAAAAGTCGGGATCGTTGGCGGGACGGGTGAGGAAGGGTGCGGAATCGCTCTTCGATTGGCGGCGGCCGGGGTCGAGGTCACGATCGGTTCCCGCTCTGCGGACAGGGCAGTGGACACGGCTCGTACCCTCAACGACCTTCTGGGAGGCTCGCCGATTCAGGGGACCGACAATCGGACGCTCCTGAAACGGTGCAGCGCGCTTTTCCTGGCCGTTCCCTTCGAACATGCATCCAGCACTCTCGCCGACCTCGAATCCGGTTTCACACGAGAGCATCTCGTCATCGACGTGACCGTACCGCTCCACTTCGAAAAAGGTCCCAGACTGCTCGACCTCGATGAGGGTTCCGGAAGTGAACACCTGCGCTCGATACTCGATTCCTCGATTCCCCTCGCAGCCTCTTTCAAGACAGCCCCGGCACACCTCCTTTGTGAGATTGATGAGCCCCTGGACTGCGATGAGTTCATTTGTGGAGACTCGCAGGAGGCACGAGACAGAGCCCGAGAGATCGTGAGCCCGATCCGCGGTATCCGATGGATCGACGCGGGTCCCCTCAGGTACTGCCGAGCCCTGGAGGCGATGACCATGCTCGTGATCGGTCTGAATCGTCGATACAAGTCCCGTGCGGGACGATTTCAAGTTCAGGGACTTTGAGGCATGACCGTTGTCCGTCCTGAGTCGGTGACCGCCTTGGACTCGTGAAATCCGTGGATTCGTGGAAACAGTGGAGCCCGCGGCAGCAGTGGCGTCGGTGAAATCAGTCGCAAACTCCTGAAGAGCCTGAGCCTCGAGTGTGCCCTGATCCACCGGAACTGCTAAGATCGACCGACCCAGAATGCCCATGCCCGCAGAATCCCTACATCTTCAGGACCTGCCCGATCTGCTCCACCGTGCAGCCGCGAAGCGAGACCGTTTCTGGGGAAGGACGATCACCTATTCACCCAAGGTTTTCATCCCACTGACGCAGCTTTGCCGCGACGTCTGCGGCTACTGCACCTATCGCCGTTCGCCCGGCCGAGCGGAGCAGCTTTACCTTTCCCCCGAGGAAGTGCTCCGGATCGCCAAGCGCGGCGAAGAGGCGAACTGCCGCGAGGCCCTTTTTGTTCTCGGCGAGCGGCCCGAGGAGCGCTATCCCGAGGCAGCGGCATGGCTGCGAGATCGAGGCTACGCCAGCAGTGCCGAGTATCTTTACGAGATGTGCCGTCTCGTCCTGAAAGAGACCTCCCTCTTTCCGCACAGTAACGCCGGAAATCTGACTCGGGCTGAAATGGAGTCGCTCTGTCGGGTCAACGCGTCGATGGGATTGATGCTCGAGACGTCGTCCGAGCGACTTTCGAAACCGGACGGACCACATGCTGCTGCTCCGAGCAAGCATCCGAAGGCCCGCCTGCAGCAGATCGAACAGGCCGGGGTCCTCAACATTCCATTCACCACGGGACTCCTGATCGGGATCGGGGAGACTCGGACTGAGCGCATCGACTCGCTTCTCGCGATACAGTCCGCGCACTCCCGTTACGGTCATGTGCAGGAAGTGATCCTGCAGCCCTTCCGCCCGAAGGCGGGTACGCCTTTTCAGCGCCAGGAAGGGGTGGCGGCGTCCGTCCTGACCGAAACGATCGCTTTGGCTCGTCTGACACTGGACGAGGACATCAGTGTCCAGACACCGCCCAATCTCAGCGATGAGTCGGAGTGTCTCGATTGTCTCGGCGCCGGCGTCAACGATCTCGGCGGGATTTCGCCGATCACCATCGACTATGTGAATCCGGAGGCTCCG
>CAJHYB010000312.1_pt1 | contig 11035 bp, 9 predicted proteins | sample 9198631 | NCBI WGS metagenome assembly CAJHYB01 (sample SAMEA7708354, study PRJEB35096) | sediment metagenome | biome: marine neritic benthic zone biome [ENVO:01000025]; feature: sediment [ENVO:00002007]; material: shallow marine sediment [ENVO:03000034] sea grass bed [ENVO_01000059] ... | reverse complement strand
GGCTGAGGGCTTTTCGTTGATCGTCAATGCCACCCCTTTCGAAGCTGCCGGGAGTCGCCTCCCCATCCCGATTCGAGATCTGGAAGAAGACGCGATCGTCATCGACCTGGGCTATGGATCCGGGACCTCTGAACTCGTGGCGCAGGCTCGGCACGCAGGCCGAATCGCGATCGACGGCAGACAGGTCCTTTTGACCCAGGTGTCCCGCCAGTTCGAGGTCATGACAGGCGTGAGGTTCCCTTCGAAGCATCTGAGTCAGATTCTCCCTCCTCCCTCGGAAACTGTTGCCGAGCCCGCCCTGTCCGGAGTTTCACCTGATTGAGGACTACTCACCAATGAGCGCCACTGTTATCGATTTCACAACGTCTCAGAGAACCCTGCTCGAACGCCTCAACCGCCTCGCCCGGACGGAGTTCGCCGCAAGGGCGGCCCGATACGACAAAGAAGCGATCTTTCCGGAGGAGAATTTCGCCGACTTGTTCAACTCGGGCTTCCACAGTGCAACCGTTCCCATTCAGTTCGGCGGTCTGGGCCTAGGGCCTCTCGGGGAAGATGCGCTCACCCTGTGGATGATGACCAAAGAGATCGCTAAGGCGGATCTTTCGACAGGACGCTGCTGGGAAGGACACGTCAACTCCATGGTGATCCTCACCGCCGCAGCCAGTGAGGAGCAGCAGCAGCGCTGGTTCCCGGGAGTCGTAGACCGTGGGGAAATCTGGATGGCGTGGAGCGGAGAGCCACAAGCTCCCACTCCCGGCCAGAAGGCCAGATTCGGGACCCGGGTCCGAGAGGTCGATGAGGGATTCATCGTCGATGGAACCAAGGCCTTCTGCACCGGCGCCACTGGAGCTCACAAGGCTATCCTGCTGGTGAATACAGCCGGTCCCGGAGGCGCTCGCCATGCAGGGTCCAGTCGCGATACCGTCATCATGCTGGCCTGCGACCTCGCAGACCCTTCCATCTCGATCGACTCCTCCTGGTGGGACCCGATTGGAATGAGGGCAACGGTCAGTCACCTCGTCCGTTTCGACCAGACCCTCATCCCGAAAAAAAATCTGATCGGTTACCCGGGCCAGTACCTGAAGGAAGGATGGCAGACCTGCTTCGTGCCCAACTACGCGGCCAGTTTTCTGGGAGCTGCTGAAGCTGCATTCGACTATGCCCTGGAATCCGTCAGGACGCAGGACCGAAGCGGTGATCCCGACGTTCAACGCCACGTCGCGAAAATGTCGAACAACATCGAGACCAGTCTGCTCTGGTTGAGCCGAGTGGCACGCCTGTGGGAATCGAAGCAGATCGAAAAAGCTCGGATGGCGGGAAGTCGGACTCGATATCTGACCGAGATCCTCGCCGAGGATACGGTCAAACGCGCCATCAGGGTCTGTGGTGCGCGCTGCCTGAATCGTCCCAGCCCTCTGGAACGGATCTACAGGGACCTGTCCTTCTATGTGAAACACGACAATTCCGACCAGATCCTGGCCACGATCGGCAAGACCGTACTGGGTGAACCTCACGACCAGTCTTTTTATAAACCGTAGACGAAACAGGGCTGAGATGAGAGACCCGGAGCGCAGCGCAAACAGACACAAGGACAATCTGATCTGGTGGTACGTCCTCGGTTATTTCGCGTTCTACGTCCTCTACAGCGGACTCACCAAGTCGAGCACGCAGGGTCTCCTTTCAATCGATGGCGAACAGGTCCCCGGTCTGCAGCTCCTGCCGGTGACCGTGCTGGCGACGGTCGTCACCATGCTCTCGATCACGACCATGCTCGGCTGGTGGAAACATGTCGGGCGTCGTCGGATTGCCGGCCTGGATGTGCCCTGGCCCTGTTCGGGAACCCTCATTTCCGGTGTCGCATTCGGCGTCATTATCCTGACCACTACCCTGGCCTACAGTTTCGACGGTATCTCCATCGTCTTTGCACTCCTGTTGATGAGAGGCGGAGTTCTCATCATGGCTCCGATCATCGACACGCTCTTCAGGAGACGAGTTCACAACTCGTCCTGGATAGCGCTCTTGTTGAGCCTGGTCGGGCTGGCGATCGCGTTCTCCGGAGTCGACCAGTTCGGTCTCGGACTGGGAGCTCTCCTCAACCTCGGAGCCTACCTCGCCGGCTACAGCTTCCGCCTGAGCCAGATGACAAAGCTGGCGAAGCTGGACAGTTCGAACGTGACCCGCCGATTCCTCGTCGAAGAGCAGATGGTAGCGATGTTCACGATCGTGCTGGTCCCTTCACTGCTGGCAGCGGCCGGCCTCATCGCCGGCCTGGACCCACTCAGAGCCGGATTCTCCTCTCTCCTCCAGGGTGAGATCTTTCTCCCCGGACTGTTCATCGGAGTCTTTTACGGGTGCCTTGGAATCTTTGGGACCCTGATCTACCTGGATCCAAGAGAAAACACCTTCGCCATTCCCGCGAACCGGTGCTCGAGCCTCCTGTCAGGGGTGGTGGCCACGTTCGCTCTCATGATCTGGTTCGGCGAATCTGCTCCCACGACGAGGCAGCTCATCGCTTCGGGCATGGTGGCAGCGGCAATCTATTTTCTGCGGGCGAAGGACTCAGGAATCGAACCGACGATTCAGATTGGGGATTTCGGAACCCTCCGAGCCCTTTTCATCTGTGCCGGGAATACCAGCCGCTCTCCGATGGCGGCGGCGATCTGTCAGGCAATAATGGAAGATCATTTGAAGGCTTCCCCCGGCGACCTGGAAGACCTGGGGATAATGATCGAGAGTGCCGGAATCCGGCCCCGAACAGGGGAACCGATGGATCCTCATGCCATCTCAGCCCTGCTTGAACACGGAATCGGCGGCAGGATCGATCACCTGGCGAAACCTGTCTCGACCGAGCAGATTCAAGGCGCGGACAGCATCTACTGCATGACCGAATCTCAACGCCAGGCGATCCTCAGTAGCTTCCCCTCCGCCGCCGGTAAAGTTCACCGCATCGATCCCGAACGCGATCTCCAGGATCCTTCGGGGACCGGACGGGAAGGCTTCAGAAAATGTGCGGAGCGTCTTCGCGAGTTGGTCGAATCCAGTCTCGTCAGAGAGGGCGTTCTCGCTAGCTGCTTCCCGTCCGGAGAGTATTAAACCCATTATTACGAAGAGGTTCTGCGAGAATTGGAGTTCAGATTCGATCCCCGTAGGGGAGGCATAAGATAGCCTGGGGTGAAGCGAACGCCGGGGAGCGGCACCCTGGGTCAGCTTTCAGAAAAGTGAGGAACCCTGAAGGTGTGACATAAGCGCAGGCCTCTTTGACACAGTCTGCCTTTTATCTGCGCCGATCTATGTCATGCCTGTGGGGTCTTGATTTTCTCACACGAGAGTCCCCAGGGTTGCGCGTCGCTCCTACGCGCCGCTACAACCCGGGCTGTCATATGCATGTGGGGATAAAAACAGTCTCGATAGTCGTGTCTCTGTTTTGAAATCGATTCTCCGGCACTTTCCGGACGGGAACGAGCTGAGTCGCCGGTTCTCCCTCATCGAGGGCCGGCACTCGTTCGACCGCCCAATGACGACTTGAGATGGAACTCGATCGCCAGACCTCAAATCGACCTCTTCGGTTTCACTGGAGTCTTTCACAGGCCGGAGACCGTCTTCGGGGTGCGCGTCCGCGCTCGCAGCAATCCGGCCTGCTCAGTCTCGAGCGTCAAATCGAACTCTGCCTTCTCGCCGAACGATCAGGCATCGATTCCATGCTGATGGCGGTCAGCTTCACACGCCCCGACCCGCTGCTCCTCACGATCGCCCTCGCCGAAAGGACTCGATCCATTCGATTCATGGTGGCCTGCCGTTCGGGGCTCATTTCGCCCACCTATTTCGTGCAGCAGATCAACACCGTCTCCCTCCTGTGCGGTGGCCGCGTCTGTCTCAATATCGTCTGCGGTCACACACCCGAAGAACTGAAGTACTACGGCGACTTCCTGAGCCACGACGAACGGTACGAAAGAACCGACGAGTTTCTCCGGATCTGCCGTTCCTTCTGGAATGGCCCGGGTGAAGTCGACTTCGACGGTCGGTACTTCAGGATCGTCAAAGGGCGCCTGATGACCCCTTTCAAGGTCGGCCAGGGCTCGCCGGAGATCTTCCTCAGCGGGAACTCGAGGAAAGCTGCCGAGTTAGCCGTCGCTCACGCCTGCTGCCAGTGGCGAATCGCGGCGGAACCCTCCGCTCTAGTGCCTCAGGTTGAACCGGTCCTCAGGCGTGGAACCGAGGTCGGGCTGCTCGTATCGGTGATCGCACGACCCACCCGTTCGGACGCCATCGAGGCCGCTGAAGCTCTCATCGCAGGCCTTGGCAGCGACTCCCGAGCGGTTCATGAGATTCTCGCGGAGCAATCGGACTCGGTCGGATTCACATCCACCTACAGATCCGCGGAGGAAGCGAGTTCGCGATGGCTCAGTCCGACCCTTTGGACGGGAGCGGTTCCCTATCTGGGTCCACCAGCCATCTGCCTGGTCGGCTCATACCCTGAGGTGGCAGGGGCATTGATTGAATACGGGCGTATCGGAATCTCTCAATTCCTACTGATGGGGCGGCCGGCCGCCAGAGAGATGAAGCACTTCGGAAACGGAGTGCTGCCCCTCGTGCGGTCGCAGGAGCAGGCGATGTTTCCCGCATCTGCCATCTCCTGACGTGGACATGTTTCCAGGAACAACGATGGCTCTCAGTTGTCATTGGCGACTTCTTCAAGGTGGTGAGAACTCGGGAGTCACCGCTACGCGCCAGATCGAGATTCCCGATACCGGGCTTCCCGACCTGGAGCGTCAGGTCCGATTCTGTCAGGAAGCCGAGGCTCTCGGTATCGACTCGCTCCTCGTCGACATCAATTTCTCCAAGCCTGACCCGATGATGCTGGCGACCGCTCTTGCCACGAGAACCAAGAAGATTCGATTCATGATCGCAGTGCGGTCCGGGCTGCTTTCTCCCACGTTGTTCGTCCAGCAGGTGAACACTTTCTCAGCAATGTTCCCCGGCCGCATCTGCCTGAATGTCGTGGCCGGGCACTCGCCCGCGGAACAGCGGTTCTACGGCGACCATCTGAACCATGACGATCGATATGGACGAACAGAGGAGTTCCTATCCGTGTGCCACGCTTTCTGGAATCGAACCGGCCCGGTCGACTTTCACGGAGAACATTTCAGCATCGAACGCGGGAGGCTCAATACACCGTTTCTTTCGGTACGGAACGAGTCGCATCCGAAGGTTTTCATCGGCGGAGGTTCGAGGCTCGCACGCGACCTGGCGATCCGGCAAGGGTCCTGCTGGATGCGACTCGCCGACACCCCGGAAAGCATTGGTCCGGCCATCCGGCCGGTGATGGACGCCGGTAAAGAAGCCGGGCTTCGCCTTTCGATCATTGCTCGAGAAACTCGTCACGAGGCGTTGGCGGCCGCCTCTCGTCTCACGGGTTCGCTCAGCCCGCGCAATCGAGAAAGACAGAAGGAACTCGAGCGGGTCAAAGAGAGCGACTCACATTCGATCAACGCGAGCTACCATCTGGCCGACGAAGAGTGGTTGACCCCAACTCTCTGGGCGGGTGCCGTCCGAACGCATGGAGCCCCTTCGATCGCCCTCGTCGGAAGTGCTGAAGAGGTTGCGGCGGCCATCCTCGACTATAAGAGAGTCGGGATATCACAATTCATCTTGAGCGGATGGCCGAAGCTGGACGAGATGCGCTTTTTCGGCGAGAGAGTCCTCCCGCTGATCCGGGAGAGAGAGTCGGAGTCCCGTGATGACTGAAACGCTGTCGTGCGAGCAGGTGAACCGGTTCCGGGAGGAGGGCGCCCTGTTCCCTCTCGCGGTTCTGGAGGACGAAGAGGTCCGGGAATTCGCCGCTGAAATAGACAGATTGCGAAGCCGCATCGGGTGCCGCAACGAATCTCTGGCCTTCAATCAGCCTCACCTGTGCTTCAACTGGGCGTATCGCCTGGCCATGCATCCGGCAGTTCTCGACGCAATCCAGGACCTGTTGGGCCCAAATCTGTTCATCCACAGCAGTTCCATCTTCTACAAGCGGGAGGGTTCTTCCAGCGGAGTCTCGTGGCATCAGGACGGTTACTATTGGGGCTTGAACAGTCCGGACCTGATTTCGGCCTGGGTTGCTCTCACCCACAGCCGTCCCGAAAACGGGTGCCTGAAACTGATCGCAGGATCACACAAGATGGGCTGCCTTCCTCATCGGGATGGGGCCCGAGCCGGAAACATGCTCAAGAGCGGATTGGAGATCGATGTCGATGTGGACCGGAGTGAAGTTCGCGATGTCATCCTGAAGCCGGGGCAGGCCTCGCTCCATCACGTCGATCTCGTTCATGGATCCGGACGGAACAGGGCGCGCCGCCCGCGGATCGGCTTTGCCGTCCGATACCTGGCCTGCCATGTCCGACAGAAGTTACCCCATCATGAGGTCGTCCTGGCTCGAGGGCGGGACGACTATGGCAACTACGAGCTTCTTCAGGAGCCCCCCGGAATCGATCTGGAAGCCGGTCTCCGGACACACAGGGCCCTGAATCGCCGGATCAGGGAAATACGAGAGCGACTGAGGATGTCCGCAGAGCAGGTGCCCCGATGACGGTGCTGCTCAGGAGCTTCAACGAACGGCTGGATGGCAGGACGGGTCAGCCTCTGCCGGACGGTGTGCAACTCACAGCCACTCCCAGGATCCGGACCTTCGAGAGGCTCCTCCGACAGGCGTTCGAGGATCTCGGACATCAGGTCGTCGATCAACCCTGGGACCCGGTTGTCGCGGATTGTCCCGAGGTCGCGGAATTCAAGATTCACGTTCATCAGACGAGGCGTGAAGTCCCGGACGGCGACCTCTTCTACAAGGAAACTCACCTGCCCGGATTGTTCACCCTCGATACCCAGGGTTGGGGAATCGATCACTCGAAGATGAAAAGCCGACCGTCCTTCGATCATGTTGACTCTGAAGAAGCATCGTCCTTTGTGGCGAAGCTTTCGCGCTCATCGCTGGCCTCGGGCGAATCGAAGCATCCGCAGCCCAGGGCGGCCAGCCCCCCTGCCTCGTTGAGACCCTATATTCTCGTCCCGCTGCAGGTTCCGGAGGACTACGTGATCGAGTACCATTCACCGATCTCAGTTCGGGAACTGGTCGAAATCATGGCTCTCTACGCCGGCCGCTTCGATCACAATGTGGTGTTCAAGCTCCACCCCGGAAATTCGGGTCAACGCGATCTTGTCGATACTGTCCGGCAACTCTGCGACGGCCGACGTGTCTTCTGCGTGGCCGGGAATATCCACAGCCTGATCGCCGCCTCAAGCGGAGTGTGTACGATCAACTCCGGAGTCGGCTTCGAGAGTCTGATTCACGGTCGACCAGTAGCGGTCTTTGGAGACAGCGACTACCAATGGGTGAGTCATCGAGCCGGAACGAAGGACCTCGTCACGATTCGGAACTACTTTCGGAACTACACGACCTTTCAGCGAAAAGAAGCTGAGCAGTTCGTTTTCTATTACTGTCGACAGCATGCTCTGTCTGTTTTGCCCGGTATGAGAAGAGCAACCGCGAGGAGGCTGAAAAGTTACCTGGCAGACTTCACCGCTGGACGCCGCAAAGACCGCCGGCGCCCCGACAAGCCGGCGACGCAGGACTCGAATGGAAACGGAGCGCGATAGATTCCAGGTCCTCGATGTTCGGGTCAGCGCCAATCCCGACAAGCCGGAAGAAGACGATCTCCGGGTCGATTACCTGGCCGACGGGAAGCCGTCGACGGTCAAGTTCGTCCGGACCGGGCGCGGTTTGAGCATCCTCGATCACTTTCGTCGACGCGGCGTCGAATTCGCCTTGGAGGACCTCAGATCGAAACGAATCCTGGATGTCGGCTGCGGGAAAGGACAGCTCGTCCTCGAACTCGTCCGACGCGGCATCGAAGTCGTGGGACTGGACGTTCATCTTGCGGACTGGCAGAAAGATCCGGACCACGTCCGAAAGCGGCTTGCCCGGCCCGATGCTCCCGGACTTGGAGCGATGGCTCCGGGGCAGGCCCTCTATGTAGAGCGGAGCATGACGAGAACAGGGTTTCCCGAGGCCGAATTCGACCTGATCCTCTCATTTGCGGTCTTTCATTTCGCCTATGCCCCCGAGTTCATTCGAGCGTCGGTGTTGGAACTATTGAGGGTGTGCCGCCCGGGCGGAACGATCGCCCTCGGCCCCTTCGAAGGAGCCTTTCTGCCCGTCCTCGATCGCATCGAACGTGAATCGGTCGACGTCGACATCGTTCGTCGACCCTGGGAAACACACGACAACCTCTATTGCGTCACGCTGGACCGCCGTTGACCGCGACGGCAGAGATTATCCGAAAGCAGACAACCGATCACGATGCGCATCCTCCTCTCCGCCAACCACAGGTATCCGGCCGCCCGGCAGATCGGCGTGGGACGACGTCCGAAGACCTTCCCTTCCGGAGCACCGCAAAGGATTCACGACCTGATTGCACGGGGGCTGGCCGAACGCGGGCACGAAGTCCTCTACCTGCTTCCGGAGAGCCTTGAGGGACCCTTGCCCCCCGGTGTCAGAAAACTCTCGAAACCGACCCGCGATATCGACATCTTTCACGGAATCGCTTATCGGGACTCGAAACTTTTGAGCGAATTGGAGGAATCGAGAATTCCCTGGGTCGCGACCTGTCACGTCGACAGGCGGATCGCCGGCAAAAGGCGCTGGACGAAGCGAGAACATTGGATCTTCGTTTCACGAACACTCGCGAATTCTCATTCGCAGGATCGTTTTGTTCTCAACGGCCTGGATCCGAACGAGTACCTGTATTCAGAAGAAAAGGACAGCTATCTGCTTTTTCTCGGAGAGATGGATCGCCTCCATCAGAAAGGATTGACGACGGCCCTCTGGCTCTCCCGGAAAGTGGGGATCCGACTGGTTGTTGGAGGCACGGCCAGAAGCCCGGACACCATTCAGAGGGTCGCTCGCATCTGTCGGAAGTACGGAGCGGACTACCTGGGAGACGTTCAAGGCGCGGAGAAAGCTCGACTCCTCTCTCGGGCGCGGGCGCTGATCTTCCCCACCCGGATCAACGAAGCCTTCGGCCTGGTGATGGCGGAGGCTCTGATGTCGGGAACACCCGTGATCTGCAGCACCCAGGGAGCTTGCGGCGAAGTTGTCTCCCCCGAGGTGGGTTTCCTGTGCCGAACGACGCGAGACTATCTCGAGGCGGTCGAGCGAGTTGTCGACGTCAAACCGGAAAAGTGCCGGGCCCGGGCACTCGGTAAGTTCCACTACCATCGAATGGTGTCCGACTACCTCGTGGAATACTCAGTGGAAATCGAGGGCGGACGCGGTCGCCGGGCCAGCTGAGAGTTTCTCGGCGAAAAGGGAGAGCGTGTGGTGTTCCTTTCCGACAAGTTCGGCCAGTTCACTTACTTCGACCTGCAGTTAGGACGGCCTGACTGGGACGGCAAACGAGTCCTCGATTTCGGTGGAAATGTCGGGAACCTCCTGACCGATCCCAACTGCGTGATCGAGGAGAGGAACTACTGGTGCCTGGACGTCGAGCCCGAGGCGATTCGAGCCGGGCAGGAGCGATACCCGGCGGCCCACTGGCGGCACTACAACCGTGCCAGTTTTGCCTTCAATCCACTGGGACAGGTGGGGCTTCCGCTGCCCGAAATGGGCCTTTTCGATTTTATCCTGGCCTATTCGATCTTCACCCACATTCGCCGAAATGAAATGCTGTCGCTGGTCCGCGATCTGCTCTCCCGACTGAGTCCCGCCGGCGTCCTCGCTTTCACGTTCGTCGAACCTCATTACAATCCCTGCTCCGATCCCGAAGGCGCTCGTCGGGGGTTTTTCAATGAGTCGAACTTCGAGTGGCGACTCAGGCGAATGGCCGTCGAGAAGCCCGGCGTGGAGGTGCCCGAGCTTTTGACGAGAGTGGAGGGCGCTCGGTGGTGGACTCTTCTCAATGAGGACGACCTCTATGTCGAGACTGAAGATTGTCGCGACTACCCGCCGGAACAACAACGATCGCAGTTCACGTACTACACGATGCCCTGCATGAATTCGCTCTTTCCGGGATCCGAGATTCTTCCACCACCTGCTGCCGCCTATTCAGCTCCGGACACACGTGAACTGCAGCATTGCTGCGTGATTCGCCCTTCGATTCCCCGTCGAGCGGAGTAGTCCCGCGAGCCCTCAGCGGATTCACATTTCCTTCTTGCAAGACGTCTGAGTAGTGCGTGCTGCATTAGCACAGACCGAAGAGGATCTTTCCCTTGCGGAGCCGCAGGGAAAAGGGATCAGGAACAGACTCCGAGTCTCGGCGCCCCAGCGCGAAACTCTTCTCTGCTCACCTCGACCCGTCGGAGGTTCGACATGTCCGGAAGGCGTCTACCGCTCGTTTCACTGCTTCTTGTCGTTCTGGCAGGCTCATCTTTCTTTTACAGCGCTGATAGCGGACTGCCTGGACCCGACCCTGTCGATCTCTGGCAATACATCATGTACGAGAGCCCCTACCGGGATTCGCAAGGCAATGCGGGTCCAGGATGGCAGGGCATGCCGGGCCTTCCAACTCCGCCGGAGCTGTTTCATGCGGACGAGGACCCCCATGGCGATCGAGTCCGCGTGTACGTGAACGAACGGGCTGTCGGACCTTTGTCGAATCCCACGCCGACATTCAGAATGCGTTACGGCTCGATCATGGTCAAAGAGAACCACAACGCCTCCGGCCCCGACAAGCTGCTTTCGTTGACGGTCATGTACAAAGTTCAGGGATTTCGTCAGACGGGCGGCGGCGAAGAGTGGTTCTGGGTCATGTACAACCCCTGCCCGCTGGACTCCGGAGGCTGTACGAGTGGGCAACCGTGTCCGGGAGGAAAGACCTGTCCGGCGACCGTGGTCACGCTTTCCGACAAGCAGCCGTTCATCTCGGGGACTGTTTCGGCACCCGGTTGCGGCAACTTCTCCTGCTTCAAGGGGGAAGTGCAATTCGGCAAACCGTGGTTCTGCCTCAGTTGTCACCAGGCTGCCAGCGAACCGGGGCCCAAAGCCTACGGAGACTAT
>CAJHYB010000437.1_pt1 | contig 11052 bp, 6 predicted proteins | sample 9198631 | NCBI WGS metagenome assembly CAJHYB01 (sample SAMEA7708354, study PRJEB35096) | sediment metagenome | biome: marine neritic benthic zone biome [ENVO:01000025]; feature: sediment [ENVO:00002007]; material: shallow marine sediment [ENVO:03000034] sea grass bed [ENVO_01000059] ... | reverse complement strand
GCGTGGGGGGGAGGTTGGATAGGAGAAACGTGGGGGAACAGGTGATGATGAGGACGTTGAGGAGGGGAGTAAGTTGGGGTCCGATGGTGAGATGGGGGACGCGCGGGGTATTCATCGGCCTTTCAGGATAGCACGAGGATGGCGCGGGGAGGTCTCAGGTCAAAAGTCGAAACAACAGGACTGGCGTCGAAGGCGTACTCCTCAGTCACAACGTTCGAGCCTTGCCAAACGGAGGCCCGAGAGGAGCGATTTCACGCCAAGTGCCAACACCGGCAGGAGCCAGGACCTGTCTTGGAGTGCGAACACCGAACGACTTTCGATTTGAGACCTTCCACTGGGTCTATGCATTTGCGGGCTGGGCCAGACCGGCTGCCGCGCGTAGAGCATCCGCCTTGTCGGTCTTCTCCCAGGTGAATCCTGCGTCTTCCCGCCCGAAATGACCGTAAGCAGCGGTCGCCTGATAGATCGGGCGCCGCAGGTCGAGGGTGTCGATGATCTCGCGAGGAGTGAGTCCGAAGTGATCTCGAATGATGTTCGAGATCAGAAGGTCGTCAACTTTTCCCGTACCGAATGTATCGACCATGACAGAGACTGGATCCGCGACTCCGATGGCGTAAGCGAGCTGGATCTCGATGCGATCCGCCAGGCCGCCGGCGACGCAGTTCTTGGCGATGTAGCGCGCCATATACGACGCCGACCGGTCTACCTTTGACGGATCCTTTCCGGAAAAGGCCCCGCCTCCATGGCGACCCATACCGCCATAGGTGTCCACGATGATTTTGCGTCCCGTCAAACCACAGTCCCCCTTGGGCCCTCCGACGACGAAACGGCCGGTCGGGTTCGTGTAGATCTTGGTCTTGGGATCGATGAAATGCTCGGGGACGATGGGACGGATGACGTGCTCTTCGAGCTGAGCGCGGATCTGGTCGTTGTCGACCGCTTCGGAGTGCTGTGTCGAGACGACGACAGCATCGACTCGGACGGGCGTATAGCCGTCGTACTCGACCGAAACCTGTGACTTACCGTCCGGCCGAAGCCACTCCAGAGTACCGTTCTTGCGGACTTCCGTGAGGCGCAGGGTCAGCTGGTGGGCCAGTGAAATCGGCGTCGGCATCAGTTCAGGAGTCTCGGTGCAGGCATAGCCGAACATGAGTCCCTGGTCGCCGGCGCCGCCGGTGTCGACCCCTTGAGCGATGTCCGAAGACTGTCGGTCTATGCTCGAAAGGACACCGCAGGTATCGCAGTCGAAACCGTACTTGGCCCGGTCATATCCGATCTCCCGAACAGTCTCCCGAGCGATCTCCGAGAAATCGACGTAGCAGGTTGTCGTGATCTCACCGGAAATGACGATCAGACCCGTGGTGACGAGAGTCTCGCAGGCAACTCGTCCCATGGGGTCTTCAGAGAGAACCGCATCCAGGACGGCATCTGAAATCTGGTCGGAAATCTTGTCGGGATGTCCCTCGGTGACGGACTCTGAACTGAACAGGTATCGGCCCTTGGCTATCATTCGTCCTCCTACGCACCCGGATTACCCGGAGTCGGATCAAAAACCACGTAAGCTAGCATAGGGTCCCAGGAGTGTCAACGATAGCAGTGGGGCACCAAGGCCCGAAGACAGCAGGAGTTGACTCGGCGTCTTCGCGAGTTGGTCGCTTTCTTCTCCCGTGCCTGGAAAACCCGTCAGTCGTCCTCGAACTTCGCCCCTTTGGTGGGGCGAAACTTCCCAGGTTTCGGTCGCAGCAAGTCACGCACTCGGCCGCCCATGTCGAAGTGGTTCTCGTCGAAGCTTCCGAGCGAGATCGCCCCGGCTGGAGGAGCCTTGAGAACAAGATCATCCCCAGCAGCGATGGACTCGACGTCGACCGGAGGGATCTGCGCGACGTCAGGAATCTGCCAGAACTCGTTTATTTTCTGAATGAACAGATTGGCGGTGAGGCCTTGCGCGGTCGCGGTCGGGTGAACTCCGTCCAGGCTGAAGATCCCACCGAAGAAGTCGGTGTTCAGATTGAAAGGTCCGACCTGAATTCCGTTCATGTCGGCCTCCTGCAGAAACGCGTTGACATCCGCAACCGGCAGACCGAGCTGAGCCGCGACGCCGCCGATGAAGGCATTCATCTGCAGAACTGCGGTCTGGGCAATCTGGGTCTCCTCGGCCGTAAGAACCACGTTTGCCGGCAAGGGGCCCGGAGCCTGACCCGTGAGAATCGGCTCGACGAGTTCCAGCCCGGGTAGGGTCACGAAATCTCCCGCCTCGATCCCCAGGATCGGACCGATGATCGGCAACGGCGCTCCGGCAAGACCGGCCACTTCTTCTGCTGTGAAGAGAAAAGCGATCGTCGTAACGTCCGGGATATTCCCGACGATCACCTGTGAGTTCGTCAGCGTCAGAAGAGCCCCGACGACCTGCGTGTAAGCGGCGGTGAAGACAGGAAATGGAGTGATCAGACTGGGGTCAGCCTGCGTCACCGCTCCGAGAACATCGTTACTGCCGATCCAGACAATGGTGAACGTCGGTTGCAGACCCACCGCCAGTTCGACCTGACTGACCTGAACACCCTGCAGTGCCAGAGGAAGTCCCAGAGTCAGATCGATGAGACAGGCTCCGAGACCCTGGTCGACACACTTGGCGATCAGCTCGTCGATGCTTGTGGCGGTCGGGCGAGACGCCAGGGCGTCGAGAACGTTGGCTCCACCGACCGCGAGATTCTGGGGAACGATCAATGGGAAGACTCGCTGACCGGCCTCCGGGTCGATCTCAACGTCCACCACCGGGGGGATTCCGGGGGCAATCAGAGTGACGTTGGCGCCGTTGATCAGTGGAAGGAACTGGAAAGTCCTCACCTGGCGTCCGATCAACGCGGTGTAGGACTCTGCCTGATAGGTCGGATTGAGGACGCCGTTGCGTTGTCCTTGAGACAGGCTGTCGCCGATCGTCGCTATGTTCAGAAAACTGGGCGGCGGAGGCGTCTGCGCCGCGACTTTGTTCGGCTTCTGGGCCAGGCTGAGCGGGCCGAGAAGCAGAGCGATCGAGACGAGAAGAATCGTTTTCCTCATAAAAGTCATCGCTGTTTCCCTCGCCTAGAAGTTGAGTTTGAACCCGAACTGAATCTGCCTCGGAGAGTAGGCCGACGTAAAACCGAGGGGTTGGTTGGCTGGAATATTGCTGCTCCCTTCGACGGTCGCCGACGGGATGGATCCGCCCAACACATTGTTCACACCGTTGTAGTTCACGTTGTTGAACAGATTGAAAGCCTCGAAGATGAACTGAAAGTTCACGGTGTCCGTGAAGTTGAACTGTCGCAAGAGTCGAATGTCGAAGTTGTAGAAGTTCGGCCCCTTTCCTGTGTTCCTGCCGACAATCGGTCCACCCCCCGTGATCACGGGACGATCGGTTTCTTCGTGGGCGTCTCCGTTCACGTCGAAACCGGCGACAGCGTTAAAGGGGCGTCCGCTGGCGAGCGTCGCGATCGCGGAGAAGGTCCAGTCCGCCAGCACGTTCTTTCCGAACGCCTGGCCGCTCGACATTGTCCAGGGACTCGTGAAGAGCCCGCTACCGACGAATCGATGACGCTGATCAAAGGTGGAGAGAGAACGCTCACTGCGAAGGTCAACCTGGTTGTTCGCCTGCAACTGGGTGATGAAGTCGGTCGAATCGTCGATCGCCTTTCCCAGGGTGTAGGACAGTCTGAAGTTGTGGTTCCCCCGGAATCGGCGAGTCGTCGAGGCCGTGAAACCGTGATAGATCGAGCTGGCGCTGCTCTCCAGCTGGTTAACCTGGAGGAATCGAGGGTCCCTCAGTCCGGCGAACATATTGGGACCAACTGGATTGACGTTGATGTCGCGCGACCGAATGATGTGCACGCCTTTGTTCAGGATGTAGTCGAGCGAAAACGACATGTCCGCGCCGATCTGGTGCTCGTATCCCAGGCTGACCTGATGACTGTAGGCGTTGACGGTATCGCCGGCGGCAGGAAGGATCACCGGAGGCGTCGTTCCCGGGTCGAGTCCCAGGTTGCTCAAATCCTGGGCGTCCAGCGGCCCCGTCCGCAGGAACTGATCCCAGACGTCCGCCGACGTGACACCCAGTCCGAAGGGATCGGTGAGCGCAGCGAAGACCTGGGAAATCTGTCCCGACAGCACCTGGGAAATGAAAGCTATGGCCTGGAAGAAGTTGGCATGATAGATCCCGTATCCTCCGCGAAGCACCTGCCTGCCCCTCCCGGTCGGGTCCCAGGCGAACCCGATCCGAGGGGCGATGTTGTTGTTGTCGGTGAGTTCCGCATTCTCGAACTGCCAGGGAGGCTCGTTGCTGATGACGTTCTGGGTCGGCGGTTTGAAGTCGATGTCGTACCGGACCCCCAGGTTGAGGGTGAAGTTCTCGTTGACCTTCCAGTTGTCCTGAAAGTACATGCCGAGCTGGGTATAGGTGACGTCTGTGTTCGGATCCCCGAAGCCCTGCACATAAGTGATCGGGAGCCCGAAATTGAATGATTGGACTGCAGTCAGAGCTCCGCTCGTGCCGGTGATGATGGGGATCAGGTCGGGCCGGCCCAGACTCGTGGCCAGTTGGGTCGCCAGACCCGCCGCCGTTCCCGGACCGAGAGCCGAGTCGAAAAACAGGCCGAGAGGGATTGCTCCGCCGGCAAACGTGAATTCACCTCCGAGAAAGACCTCGGCAAAGCCGCTGAGGTTCATGACGTTGAGGTCAACCCCGGTCTTGAACGTGTGCCCGCCATTGATGAAAGTCAGGTTGTCGATGAATTGATAGTTGTTCTGGTCGTACCCGGTCGGATTGAAGAACTCTCGACCAAACTCAGCGACACCCGCCAGTGAGATCTGTGGTCCCAAGGGATCGTTGGTCCGGACGTCGTACTGACGATTCCCGTACTGAAATTTCAGATCGTTGAGCCGGGTCGGCGAAAAGATGTGCGTGTCCGACACGACAAACGCGATGTCCCTCGTGTCGAAACTGACTCCGTTGCTCACGGCGTCCAATGCGCCGAAATCCGATCCGTCGCTGTCCGAGTCCGAGTAGTTGAAGCGGAAAGTCAGCGAGTTGTTGTCTGAGATCTGATGATCGATCTTGGCCGAAAAGACATTCGAATCGGCATTGAAAGGGAATACGCCGCTTTCAGATTCGAACAGAGCCAACGTGTCAGGGAAGTTGCCGGGACGTGTGTTCAAGGCACCCAGGTTGGGGTCGTTGAAAGCGAGCGCCAGGAACTGCAGCGAGGGGATCCCAGTGGAGGCGAAGAAGTCGAACAATTCCTGTTGCTCCGGCGTGGAGTCGAAGATGCTGGGATCGTCGAGGAATGTCACGAAGAGAGACTCCTCGCGATCCAGCCTCTCGAAGCTCGCAAAGAAGAAAGTGCGATCTTCGATGATCGGCCCGCCGATCGTCCCTCCGTACTGATTCCTGTTGAAGGTCGGATCCTCGTCACCAGCGAAAGTGTTCCGGGCATCCAGAGCGTCGTTCCGGAAAAACCAGAAGACGTTGCCGTGGTAGTCGTTGGCTCCCGACTTACTGACGATGTTGACGACGCCTCCTCGGGCTCGCCCGAACTCGGCCGAGAAGGTGTTGCGACTGATCTGAAACTCCTGAATCGCTTCCTGACTCAACGTCGCGCGGACGGAGTTGGAAATCACGTCCATGTTATCGACGCCGTCGATCGTGACGTAGTTGCTGCGCTGATCCTGTCCGCCGAAGGAGGCTCCCGAGGTCGGCGTTTGCACAGCTTTGTCCGTGACGAAGGTATTGTCGTCGGTGACACCCGGCGTGAGCAGTGCGAAATCGAGAAAATTCCGACCGTTGATCGGGAGGTTGTCGATCTCTTTCTGCTGCACGGTCGAGGCCTGCACAGTCTTCTGGTTCTCGACCATCGCCACGCTTCCGGTAACGACAATCTCCTCTTGCGTTGCTGAGACCTGCAGTTCGATGTCGAGCGACGCGTACTGGCCGACTGTCAGTTGCACGCCTTGTACGACACCCGTGCTGAAGCCCGACAGAACCGCTCTCACCTCATAGGTTCCAGGCGGTAAGAGCGGGACTCTGTAGCCCCCGTCATCACCGCTGATCGCCGTCCTGGCGAGGTCGGTTGCACTGTTCGTGGCCGTTATCTCGACACCGGGGAGCACGCCACCCGTCTGATCTTTGACGACGCCGACCAGGTCGGCCGTGTTGGCCTGAGATTGTGCCAGTGCGGTTGAGAGTGAGAGGGTCAGGACGACCCCGACAACCACCAGACGATTCATCATTCGTCCTCCTCAAACGGGAGACTCGGCTCTTCCAAAGAAAGGCCCCGGGAGGGATGGAGAAAGGAAGGCCGGGCCGATTGTGATCTCATCGAGAATGAAGTGCCCAAATGAGTCGTGGAAAAAGAGATCCTCACAATAACTAAGGGCCCATTCGCTGTCAATTGGTCACACACGTCGCGTGGTCTGAAAGTCGGGAAGGTCGGAAGACCCGAACGTCAGCCGGACTCGATGCACAGAGAACGGGAAAGTGCGGGTTTACCGACAGGGTGCCCGAACGGGGAGCCCTGTTCAGGCCCCCGAAAGCTGAGCTTGTTGACAGGCTGACAGGCTGACTTGCTGACTTTCAGACCTTCAACCCCCGTGGAATGAGTACTCGATCGAGCCACTCGAACAGTCCGTGTATCAGCAACGCCATCAGGGCTGCTGGAACGGCCCCGGCCAGAATCGTGGTCACTTCGTCCATCGCCAGCCCACGCACGATCAGGTCACCGTAACCACCGCCACCGATAAAAGCGGCCAGAGTCGCCGTGCCGACCGTCAAGACGGCGGAGGTCTTGACCCCGGCCATGATGCTCAGCGAGGCAAGTGGAAGCTCGATTCGCAGCAGGCGCTGTCCGGAACTCAGTCCAAGGACGTCGGCGATCTCGAGGAGCTGGCGATCCAGCCCGATCAGCCCCGTGTATGTGTTTCGAACGATTGGGAGCAACGCGTAGAGAAAGAGCGCGACGAGCGCCGGAATCTTGCCGATCCCAAACAGAGGAATCATGAAGCACAGCAACGCTAGAGAAGGGATCGTCTGGAGGACTCCGACAGACATCAACTCCAGCTGGCCCAGCCTCCTGTGGCGAGCCGCCAGGATTCCCAACGGTATGCCCATCAGACAGGCGCCCAGAAGTGAGAGGAGCACCAGCAACAGGTGATCGATCGTGAGTCGCCACACATCCGACATCAGCTGGAGCCGTCGGCTGTCGTTCTGCCGTGAGATGCCGAGGAATTCCGCGCTGACCTCGGCGGGACTTCTCCCTTCGAGGTCGGCACGCGCGTTCAACTGCACCATGCGGCGATCGTCCAGACGGCCGACCAGCGCCTCCCGCACCGCGTTCCAGACCTGGGGACGCTGCTCCTTGAAGGATTCCCTCACCAGCAGGACGGCGAGATACTCAGGAAAGAAACGCCGATCGTCATCGAGGATCTCGAGGTCGTGACGCTCGAGCTTTCCGTCTGTCGAGTAGATGTCGATCACGTCGATACTGCCGTTGTCCACAGCGTCGTAGGCCAGAGCGTGCTCGATCGTCCGGACATCGGCCAGATCGAAATCATAGTGTCTTTTCAGCCCCTGCCAACCATCCTCGCGCTCGACAAAACCTCCCGTGAAGGCTGCGGTCAGTTCGGGGTGTCGCTTCAGATCTGAGATCGTTTTCAAACCGAGTTCGTCGGCGGTCCGTCTGGCCACCGCCAGCGCGTAGGTGTTGTTGAAGCCGAGCGACTCACTCACGGTCAACCCGGTACCGGCCAGCCTGTTCCGGACGTCCTCGACCGTTCGGAGAGAAGGATCCTGAAAGATCGCCTGGGTCAACGTGCCGGTGTATTCGGGGTAGATGTCGATATCGCCGTTGGTGATGGCCCGGTAAGCGACCCCGGTTCCGCCAAGTCCGAGCTTTCTTTCGACGCGCACATCTCCGTGGCGTTCGATCACATCGGCAACGATCTCCGCCAGAATGTAGCTCTCCGTAAACGCCTTTGAGCCCACCCTGACAACGGGACGGACATCGCCGCATGCGGCCGACAGGATGAGGGACAGCGCGAGGACAGCCAACGCCCCGGCAAGCCTGCTTTTCCGCTGAGACGCGTCTGTCAAATGAACTCCTGCATGTGCTCAGGCGGCTTCTGAGCGCTGATGAACTCCGCGACAAAGGCCGATGCGGGGCGCTCCACAAGGTCTGAAAAAGAACCCTGCTGAAGGATGCGCCCTTCCGTCATCAGAGTGATCGTATAGCCGAAAACGAAGGCTTCGGTGATGTCATGTGTGACGAGAAGGACGGTCTTCCGTAGTCTCTTGAAGATTTCGGTCAATTGTCTCTGGAGTCCGCTACGGACGATCGGGTCGAGGGCACCGAGGGGCTCATCCAGAAGCAGAACCGGAGGGTCGAGAATGAGAGCACGAATCAGGCTGACCCGTTGCCTCTGGCCGCCGCTCAACTCGTTCGGATAACTCCGCAGGATGGCGTCGTCAAACTCCACCATGTCCGCAAGCTCCGCCACTCGCTCGCGAATGCGAGTCTGAGTCCAACCCCTCGTTTCCGCGGCGAGCGTCACGTTTTGAAGAGACGTGAGATGCGGATAGAGTCCGCCTTCCTGCACGACGTAACCCATCTTCATCAGGAGTCCGGCGCGCGACTCGGAACTCATCACTCGGCCGTCCACGCTGACGGTCCCTCCATCGGGCTCGATCAATCCCAACACCAGGCGCAGGATCGTCGACTTTCCGCATCCGCTCGAACCGAGGAGGACATGTGTCCGGCCGGGCTCGAAGCGGCTCGAGACACCGTCGAGCGCGAGCTGCGCGCCGTACCTCTTCGTGACTGCGTCCAGTTCGATCATCGTGTCTATAGGAGAGGAGAGCCGGGCACGTTTACGGGCACGTTTACGGGCACGTCGGAGGTTCCACGCAACTGTCGTCCTGAGCACACAATGCCCGTCACATACCCGTAAACGTGCCCGTGCCCTTGCCCTTGCCCGATTCTCATTCCCATCTCCCTCTTCTCAAGTCGATCTCCCCTTCCCGTCCCTCGAGAACCGCGTCGGAAATCGCCTGATAGAGTCTCATCGTTTTGACCGCGTCCCGAATACTGCACCTCGGCTCTCTGTCCTCGCGGATCGCGGTGGCGAACTCGATCAGGCTCTGGGCATCGCCCGTCAGTTCGCCACTGCGCTGATCGCTGTAGTTCTCCGTGAAGGTGTTTCCCTTCTCAGTGTAGTGTTTCACGCTCCACAACCCATCGACGATCAGGTACTGCCCCCGGCCCGTGATCTCGATGCGATCATAGTTGCGCCACCAGATACGCCCGCTGTTGAGCTGGAGCGTCCCGACTGCCCCGTCAGCGTACTTCAGCGCGACGGTCACCGCGACCCGGCCTTCGCAGCTGCTGTGAAACACCGAAAGCCGCTTCACCTCACCACCGAGGAACCTCGCCAGATCGAGGTGATGAACCATGAAGTCGAGCAGAAAGGCATGCTCGGGGCCATCGTAACCTCGCCCTCGAACTTCATCGTAGGCGCCGCTGCAGAACGAAAAGAGCAACTGAGACACTCGGCCGAAATCGCTTCGGCCCATGATCTCGCGAGCCTGGGCAACGCCAAAAGAGAATCGGCGTTGAAAGTTCACCATCAGGATCCCGGACGATCGATCCGCGGCCTCGGCGAGTTCCTGGGTTGCGGCCAATGTCATCGCCGGCGGTTTCGGCATGAAGACATGATGACCCGCCTCGAGGGCGTCGAGGGCAATCGTCTGGCGAGGTTTCGGATGCATCTGAATGATCAGAGCGTCCAGGTCCTCCCGGTCCCACATTTCTCGATAGTCGGTATAGCAGGAGCGGCTTCCGAACTTGTCCGCCACGAATCGAGCCCGCTTCTCGTCGATGTCGCAGACGGACTGTAAGCGAAGATGTGCGAAGTGCAGTGAAGGCAACACCGTGTGCTGCGCCATCACTCCGGTCCCGATGAATCCGATTCGGAGGGGTTGCTGAGCCACTGGACTATTGTGAAGAAGGCAAAGGCGAAGGGCAAAGGCTCGGACCGAGAGAAAGGCTGAGGCCAGGACAAATCGGACGACACGATCGCGCAACCGTGGTTGAGGCGAACTCCCGAAGGATCAGCGTTCGCCGAGGCGGACGAGTTCTCGGCGAGACGGTCAGCTAACTGACCTGGGCCGAGCGAAAGCGGGCTTTCGCACTCCAGATCACGAGACAGGGCAAAAGTCGTCGTCGAGTTTCAGCTTGTCGCTGCGGCAGGAGGGCACCAGGGAATCGAAGCCGCTCCCTGCCGCGAAAGCAGTTTTCTTTGTATTGCGTCGCCCCCGGTCACCATGGAATGACAGCCGGGTTCGAGTATGTGAGTGGATGCGTGGTGCCATCCGGTGCTGTTCTGTTCCATACTCCTATAGCGTCACTCCTATAACGTCATGGCTTCCGGGCTTCTACGAAGCACTTGGACTGCTGAGGCCATGCCTCAGCTTTTCTACGGTCGGCTCTCCAGAAGGGCTTGGAACCAGGGAGAAGGCGATGCAATTTTCGGGACTCGATTCTGATCGCTGAAAGCGAGACATCCGTCAGCCCGGGGAGGAGCGAAGCGAATCCCCGGGTTTCAGCGTGTCGGAAGATCCTGAACTCTGGAAGAGTGAGATAACCCGTGAACGCGGCGGGCCAGATTCGGGGTCTCACGACTTGCGAGAGCCCCTTCTCAAGGCTCCTGTCGAGCTCTCAGCTCATCCACGATCGCTTTGAAATCCTCGCGGTCTCGCAGCGGCTGCAGATCCCGCTGGCTCTCGATCCACGACACCCCTTCAAAGCCGCGCTGGACCGCCTTGCCCAACGATTCGACGGCGCTCTCGTAGTAGCGCATCCGGGATTCGACGCGAGCCAGTCCCAGCCACGGGAACGGATTATCGGGCTTGAACTCGGTGGCCAGCAAAAGGGATAGCCTGCTGCGCTCGAGGTCGTCGGTGAACTTGCGTGGAATGTAGAACGACAACTGGACGAAATGCGATTCGATCACTCGTCGGGCGCCCAGACTCTC
>CAJHYB010000353.1_pt1 | contig 11071 bp, 9 predicted proteins | sample 9198631 | NCBI WGS metagenome assembly CAJHYB01 (sample SAMEA7708354, study PRJEB35096) | sediment metagenome | biome: marine neritic benthic zone biome [ENVO:01000025]; feature: sediment [ENVO:00002007]; material: shallow marine sediment [ENVO:03000034] sea grass bed [ENVO_01000059] ... | reverse complement strand
CGGCCCTGCACTCCGGAATCCGCTCCGCGGCTGCCAGCACGGCCGCGCCGCCCAGGCTGTGCCCGACCAGGATCTGAGGTGCTTCGAAGGTCCGGCGCAGGTGTTGAGCCGCCGCTACAAGATCCTCGACATTCGACGAGAAGTGAGTATTGGCAAAGTCACCCTCGCTGTTGCCGAGACCGGTGAAGTCGAATCGAAGAACGGCAATCCCCTCTTGGCACAACCCCCGACTGATCCTGGTGGCCGCAGCGATGTCTTTCGAACACGTGAAGCAATGAGCAAAAAGGGCGAAGGCGCCCGGCTTTTCGGGAAGTTCAAGGTTCGCGGCGAGTTGCTGCCCGCGTCCGTTGTCGAAACTCACTTTTTGACGCCGAATCACCACGCTTACTCCTTTTCAGTCGCCACTGACGATTTTGTTTTCTCTTGTCCACGCCTGGGATGTCGATCAGTTTTGAAACAGACGGAATTCGGGATCGACCGCTTGAGCAAATTGAGCGGTGAGTCGGATCCTTTTCTTTATCTCTTCAGGAATCCTTCTATTCCATCCCTTCCGGAATCCATCGGTGCCATCCGTGCTTCTCTTCCGGCGCTACCAGGTTTGTCGGTTTGAAGCCATGGGTCTTTTGCAACACTATACCGAGTCTCTCGACTAGCTCGCCCGCGCCGGTACACAGGGCGTTCGCCAGGCGACTCGCACTTTCCTCTCTCAGCGGTTTTCCCATTCTCCAGCGCCGTCGCGGTTCTTCCGACTGTCGGCGGTCTCATCGCGGTCGCTCCGACCTCCTCGTCCGTGTAGAATCCCGCCATGACCGTGGACATCGCGATCCTCTTCGCCGTCCTGGGAGGCATGGCCTTCCTTTTCTTCACCGAAAAGCTGCCCGTTGACCTGACTGCGTTCATGGGACTCATGATCATGATCCTGGCGGGCTTCGTAGCCCCCAACCAGGCTTTCACCGGATTCGCTTCTCCCGCCGTCATAACGATGCTCTCGATCTTCTTCGTGAGTGCGGCCATGCTGCATACGGGGGTGGCGGATATCGTCGGCTCGTGGGTCTACCGAACCGTGGGAGCAAGGGAGATCCCTCTCATCGTCACGATCATGACAGTTGCAGGAGTTCTGTCGGCCTTCATGAACAACATCGCCGCCGTGGCCGTCCTGCTCCCGGCCGTAGCGAGCATTTCCCGCAAGTCGGGAGTGCCTCCCTCGCGCCTCTTCATGCCCCTCTCATTCGGGGCCATATTGGGAGGGACGACGACTCTCGTCGGGACTCCGCCGAACATTCTGGCCGCCGACATGCTGCGTGAGAGGGGCCTTGTACCGTTCGAACTCTTCGATTTTACAGCGCTCGGCCTGGTGCTCCTGGGCATCGGGGTACTCTTCATGGTAACGATCGGACGGAAGCTTCTGCCCGATCGAAACATCGCCGACGAGGTTGCTCAGAACAAGACGGATCTGACCCGCGCTTACCACCTTCAGGAAAACCTCCTCTCGATCAGCGTCCCGCCAGGCTCCAGGCTGGACGGGGCGACGCTGCGCGAAACCAAGCTGGGCAGTGCTCTTGGAGTTCAGGTGGTCGGGATCATTCGAGAAGGGAAAAAGCAGCTCGCTCCTGAGGGCGATTCTGTCTTACGAGGCAACGATGTCCTGCTGGTCAAAGGGCGTTTTGCCGACCTGCAGGAGCTCTTCCGCGTCCAAGGCGTCGAAATCGGAGAGGGTGACTCCTGGGAACTGACAAAGCCTGTAGAAAAGGTCGAAGGCGTCTCCGTCACAATTGCTGAAGAGTCGGATTTTGCGGGAAAGAGCCTGCGAGACCTGGGGTTTCGCAACCGCTTCGGATTGACGGTGGTCGGAATGCAACGCGATGGCCAATTCGTGGAAGAGAACATGGCCTCCGTCCCGCTCCGTCCCGGAGATCGAATCCTCTCCATCGGGCGACCGGAAGAGGCCTCACGCATTGCGGGGCTCTCGTCGTTCTCTGAGATCGTTTACGGATGGTCGTCATTCGAGGAACTCCGAGAGCGTTTGTTCTTCCTGAGCGTTCCGGCCGGCTCGACCCTGGCGGGGACGACAATCGGAGAGAGCCGGATCGGTGAGCTTGTCGATCTGACGGTCGCCGCAATCATTCGTGAAAAAGAGACTGTGCTCGGAGTCCGTCCCGAACACAGGATCCTTGAAGGAGATCAGCTGCTCGTCAGCGGGGAGTCGGACAAGATCCGGCGTCTTCACGACTTGGGTCAGGTCGAGATTCAGAAGGGCGTGAGCGAATCTGAGATCGAATCGGACGATGTTGGAGTCGTCGAAGCAACGGTCGCACCGCGGTCAGATGCAGCTGGACAGAGCCTGGCACAGCTCAATTTCAGAGAGAAGTTCGGGCTGCAGGTGCTGGCGATCTGGCGTGAAGGGAATCCGATCCATGAAAACCTCGCCACGGTTCCGCTGAGATTCGGCGATGCGCTGCTTATCCAGGGACGTTGGCAGAAGCTCCAGCTTTTCGGTACGAACCGGGACTTCGTCGTGCTCTCGGAGCTGGTCCGCGAACCGCGTCGCACGGAGAAGGCTGTCTACGCCGTCGGTGCCCTGGTTCTCATGATCGGGTTCGTCATCACCGGTTTCCAGCCCATCCACGTTGCAGCTTTCGCCGCTGCGATCGCTGTAGTCCTGACGGGTGCGATCACGATGGAAGAGGCCTATCGGGCCGTCGAATGGCGAGCGATCTTCCTTGTCGCCGCGATACTGCCGGTCGGTATCGCCATGGAGAGCACGGGGGCCGCCCAACTACTTTCCGACACGGTGACAGCTGTGGCAGGCCCCTACGGATCCTACGCGGTCCTGGCCGGTCTGTTCACGTTGTCCAGCGCCCTGAGCCAGTGTCTCGACGGGGCTCCGGCGGTGGTCCTGCTGACACCGGTGGCCCTGCAGACGGCCTCGCAACTCGGCATCTCGCCCTACCCCGTCATGATGGGGATCAGTCTGGCAGCCTCGGCGGCATTCATGACTCCGTTCAGTCACAAAGCCAATCTGATCGTGATGGGCGCGGGGGGATACAAAGTCGTGGACTACCTCAAGGTCGGAACGATCCTGACGATCGTCCTTCTGATCGTGATGGTCGTTCTCGTCCCCGTTTTCTTTCCGTTGTAGATCGTCGTCCGGGTTTGGAGTGCAGCGCCTGCGGCACCGCTTTCTCGGCGTCCGAACTCGTTGACGGCCGGCTCACATCGGCCGCTCGCCTCGGAAAGCGACTGGGCCGTCGCGCTCCAGTTATCAGACCGGGAACCAACCCTTTGAGTCGAAAACAACACTCAGGTTATGACCGACTCCAAAACGAGAAGGGTCGGGATGGAAAGGCGTCCGAGTGAAGAGTGATCGGGATTGGGCCGAGGCCGTCATCAAGAGCGGGGACGAGCGGGCGTTTCGCGAGCTGTATCGCAAACACACACCCCGTCTCTATCAGTTTCTCCTGCGGATCCTGGGTGGCTCGCACGCCGACGCCGAGGACGTTATTCAGGAGACATGGATCCGAGCAGTCGCCCACCTGTCTGGTTTTCGGTGGAAATCGGCTTTGGGCACGTGGCTGACCGGCATCGCGCTCAACCTCTGCCGGGAACGATTCCGCCGGCGGCGACCGCACGACGATCTCGGCCTCGACGAAGTGGCAGAACTACGAACGATCTCGAGAATGCCGAGCACGCTGCTCGACCTCGAGAGTGCCATCACGCAACTGCCGAACGGGTATCGGATCATTCTCGTTCTCCACGACGTCGAGGGTTGGACCCACAAAGAGATCTCACGGCGTCTGGACATCAGCGAAGGGACTTCAAAGAGTCAGTTGTTCAACGCACGAAGACAGGTCCGAAGACTCCTCGATTCGGGGAAGGAAGTCGACCATGAGGGAAAGAGAAGAATTGGAATGGAGTGAAGAGGAACGCAAGGCTTTCGCAGAACTGCCCAGAGAAACGCGGCCGGACTGGCGCCTCGAAGAAAACCTCGTCGCGGTGCTGAAAAGCCGGGGCGTGATTGGACACTCGGCTCCGCCCCGCTTCTGGGGTCGGACGGCTCCACCATTCGCCTGGATAGGCCTGGCCGCCGCCTTCGGATTCATCCTTTTTCTCTCCGGCATCACAATCGGTCAGCGATGGGCCACCCAGACCGCAGTCGAGTCCATCGCTTCTCTGCATCACGACAAACTCCTGCAGGCCTCTGCACGGGTTCAACAGACAGGATCTGCCTACGTCGACTCGCTGGCAGCCTTCAACCAACTGGCCGCCTCCGAAGATCCTCAAAAGTTGTTGCAGGGGCGCGAAGTTGCCATCGCCTCTCTTTATGCGGCCGCCTCTGAACTCGTCCGCCTCGATCCCAACGATCCCGTGGCGGCTCGGATTCTGCGCGGACTCGAGCAGGAGGCGCGAAACGAAACAGAAACCGGGGTACGGAAGGAAAAGAAGGTGTTCTGGTTTTAGCACAGCGTCCCGAGACAAATGCGTTCAGGCGAAGCGACTCTGCGCCAGACTCTTCTGTCCATCTTGTTGAAGACTTGAACACCCAGCCAGGGAGAAAGCTGCCCGATTGGAGCTGGAGGAAATGCCATCATGCTCATAAGAACCGTTCGACTCAGTCTGCTCGTTTGCCTCCTCGGTCTCATGTCGCCGCTCACGGCGACGGCCCGTCATCGACAAGGTCCTTGTGCCGATGGCTCTCACCTTGTTGGATGGGTCGGGATCAACTCTCTTTCCAGCCGCTTCCTGTCCGTCTCACACCAGCATTCGCACTCGCTTCCAAGAGTGTGGTTTCGCCAGGAGCCCACGGTGGACGAAGTCGACCCTTCGGGCCCCGCTGCGGGTCTCCTGCGCGAGGGCGACGTGCTCACGTCCGTCGACGGAATCCTCATCACGACTCGTTCCGGCAGTGGAACGCTCGTGAATCCTGCGATCGGAGAAACCGTGACGCTGGGCGTCCGACGCGGGGGCCGCGAGGTCGAGATTCGAGTCCGGGCCGTCGGGATCTGTCCTGAAGATGCGCCGCAGTTCTGGGAGACTCCGCCAGCTCCAGCCCCTCCAGCCCCTCCGGCTCGTCCGGCTCCTCGATCTCCGCAGAATGCGCCGCAAGCCCCAACACCTCCAACGGTTCCGAGACCCGACATCGCGCCGCCGAGCCCGCCAAGCCCTCCGATTCCTCCTCGGCCCGCCTCGGTTCCGGCACCACCGGCACCACCGATGCCGCCCCCTCCTCCACCGGATATCGGAGCGTCATTCGGTTTCGGCTTCGAGTGCTCAAACTGCGGGTGGAGCAAAGAGGAGGGCGGATTCTTCTTCGATTCGGACCCTGTTGTCTATTCCGTCGATCCCGACAGTCCTGCGTCGCGGGCCGGCATTCAGCGGGGAGATCGTCTGGAGGAGGTCGACGGGCTCGAACTGACAAGTCCAGAAGGCGGTCGGCGCTTCTTTTCAATCGAGCCGGGAGAAGAGGTCCGACTGACCTTCCTTCGGGACGGTCAGAAAAGGTCGGTGGTTGTCCGATCGAAAGAACGTCTTTCCTTCCAGTGGCGATTCGCACTGAAAACGACAGAGAGGCTCCATAAACGCTTACAGGAGAGGCTGAACGAAAGTATCTCGACATTCGTCAAGCAGGCCGGACAGGGAGCGAGTGGAGAGGCCTTCGCGGACCGAATCCAGGAAGACATCAACCGTCAGATCGAAGAGATAGGGCACTCGCTGAGCCAGATCGCACCGGAACCGCCCCAAGCCGATAGCGGGATCCAGAATCTGCGCTATGCCGGTACGATCAGCAATGTGGACGTCGAGGTCCGAGGACTTGCCTCCGTCGATGTGACGGTGGACGAAGAAACCGGAATCATTTTCATCCGGACTCCGCAGGCGACCATACGTCTGACGAAGGCACCGGCCCAATCAACGGGTAGGGGCCGATAGCAATCGACCCGAACTTCATGAGCCGCGGCAACGCTGCAGCGCGCGGGCATTCGGAATGTCAGCATGTCAGAAGCATGTCAGCATGTCAGAAGCATGTCAGCATGTCAGAAGCATGTCAGCAGTCAGAAGCCTGTCAGCCTGTCAGCCTGTAGACTCGTGAAGTCACAAGGTCGGTCGGAACTGCCGAGAAACCGACCCACGTAGTTCTCCCATTCCCTTCCGTGCGACAATCTTGGGATGGAGCTGATCCAGATCGCAAGCGACCTTCGGGACGCGCTGTCGAAGCTCGAATTCTCCTCACCGGTGACCCACGTTTACAATCCTCTTGATTATGCCTGGGACTCCTATTGCACCTACCTGCGTCGTTATGGGCAGCCGCCAAAGGAGATCGTCTTGTTCGGTATGAACCCTGGGCCCTGGGGGATGGCGCAGACGGGCGTTCCGTTCGGAGAGGTCGCGGCGGTCCGCGACTGGCTCGAGATAACGGACCCGGTTCGGAAGCCCTCGCGAGAACATCCGAAACGCCCGGTTCTCGGTCTGGACTGCGGCCGAAGCGAGGTCAGCGGTCGGCGCGTGTGGGGTTGGGCGCGCCAGCAGTTCGGCACCCCGGCACTCTTCTTCGAACGCTTCTTCATCGCCAACTACTGCCCGTTGATGTTCATGGAAGAATCGGGTCGTAATCGGACACCGGACAAGCTTCCTGCTCGTGAGAGGCTCCCTCTGATCCAGGCCTGCGACAAGGCTCTGAAGGAGACGGTTCAGGTTCTGGAGCCCCGACTCGTGATCGGAATCGGACGATTCGCAGAATCCCGGGCCACCGAAGCTCTGGCAGGAATGAGTCTGGAAACCGGTTCGATCCTGCATCCCAGCCCGGCCAGCCCTCTGGCAAATCGTGGCTGGGAAGGACAGGCAACTTCGCAGCTTCTCGGGTTGGGCGTCGAACTGTAGTGCTCTGAAGCCCTAACTCCGGTAACGAGAGCCGCGAAATGATGGAGAATGACAGGTGAACACGGATCGACAGCGAACCACGGCGGATCCAATGCGCCGGAGAATAAGGAGTTCTTGATGCCGGTCGTCAAACTCACCCGCCGCGCCACCTTTTCAGCGTCCCATCGGTTGCACAGCCCCCACCTCAGCGATGCGGAAAACCTGTCGGTGTTCGGCAAGTGCAACAATCCAAACGGGCACGGCCACAACTACGAGATCGAGGTCACCATTCGAGGCGAAATCGATGAACGGTCAGGCATCGTGATCAACCTGACCGACCTGAAGAAGGCGATCGAGACGACTGTCATGAACGACCTCGACCACAAGAACCTCAATCGGGATGTCCCATGGTTTTCCGATCGCAACCCGACCGCCGAGAACATCGCGGTCTACTGCTGGAATGTCCTGGTACCATGCCTTCCTGAGGGATCGCTCTACGAGGTGAGACTGCGAGAAACCGAGAACAACGTCGTGACCTATCGAGGAGCAGGCGAGTGCACCTCGTCTTGAGTCGTTCCCAGCGGCCCCGGTTGTCGCTGATTCCGCTGCACCCGCCGACCTTTTCCCTAAAGTCCCACGGGCCGACCGCCGATATGGAGTTCAGTCACAACACCTCACTATCCGCAGATCGAGGAGTGGCAATCGGAGCGGTTTTCCCCTCCGATGCCACTCCCACCTCACTCGCCAGTCCGCTTAAAACGGAACAGTTGGATGGGAATGACCGGATCAGAGAAAGATGACACGACGCGGGCACCGCCGGAACGCCTGGAGTTGCCTGATAGCGGGTTGCTGCCTACTGGTACTTCTCTCAGTCGGAGCCAGTCCCAGGATCGTCGAAGCGGCCTACTCAAACGGCATCGGGTCGACCATCGCGTCGCTTCTTTCGGCAATCACAGGCCTGGTGAGCTTCAGCCTGGCCGAGTTTGTTCTTGCCGGAACAGTCGTGGGCATCGCCGGCTACCTGTTCCTGCGACTCCGCTCCGGATTTCGCCGCGACCGGTCCTGGGGATCTTTACTGGCTTCAGTCTCTCTCGACACACTCTCCTTGTCACTCTGGGTGGCGGTCACGTTTTACGTCATCTGGGGGCTCAACTATTCCCGACCGTCTCTCGCAGATCGCCAGAACTGGGGGCGGCTGGCCGATGCTCGGATGACGCCGGAGGAGCACCTCGCCGAGCTCGAGAGGCTGGGTTCGGCACTCGTCACAGGAACAAATCTGGCTTTCGAGCAGCGCTGGAATTCACCTCTTCCAACCCCCGACTGGCGCGCACTGGACCGCAGTCTCGACCGTGCATTCCTGAAGGTCGCCGGGGAACTCGGTCGTCCGCATTCATGGGCCGAGCCCCGAGGGCCGGCCAAACCCGTCCTGGGATCGATCATTCTGAGTTATCTCGGAATCTCGGGGTTCTACTTCCCCTGGACCGGAGAAGCTTGCTTCAACAAGCTCGTGCCCGACAGCCAGCTCGCTCTCACCATAGCGCACGAAAAGGCTCATCAGCGGGGCATAGCGAGCGAGGACGAGGCCAACTTCGTGGGGTTTCTTGCCTGCCTCTCGGCCGACAGTTCGTCCGCTCGCTATTCGGGGTTGCTGTTCGCTCAAAGGCAGATCCTGACCGAGGTCTTTCGATCGGACCCGGAAAGCGCCCGGAGAATTGCATCGGGTCGGCTCGAGGGGGTTCGCGAAGACATCCGCCGGTCCGATCTCTTCTGGCGTCGCTTCGAGGGGCCCGCAAGCCAGGTCGGCCGGCAGTTCAACGACTCGTATCTCAGACTCCACGGAGTCGTCGGTGGAATCGAGTCCTATCGCCTGAGTTCCAGGCTGCTGGTCCTCTACGCGAGGAGCCGTGGGGGCGGCTTGATCGACTGAGCGAAATCAGCGTCCTCTCGCGCCGGATGCCGCGACCGATGCTCGGAAGTGCTACCGTCGATGCACCCTGGAAGTCCTCTTCGAGGCTCAACACACCCCTCCAATTACTAATAGGTTATACTCTCGTTGCACTGGCTCATTTTCATGGCTGGTCGAGGTTTTGGGAATCGACAAGAGACTCCCCATCCATTCTTTTTTACGGCTCTGCGAGATGAAATTGAGGATGACTCCTGTTTCCAGCGTTGTTTGAGAGAGAAACGATGAAAGACGTTCTTGTGCAAGATTGCCGGATCGGCTCAGAGACCATCAAATGGGATCTAGCCGACCTCTTCGAGTCCGTCGAGGCATGGGAGACCGCTCTGACCGAAGCGGACGAACTGGCCGATGAATTCGCGACTCGCTACCGCCACCGTATAAAAGACCTGAGCGCACCGGATTTCGCCCAAGCGCTCAAAGAATTCGAAGATCTCATCGAGTGGATCGGACGGGCTTACACCTACGCCTATCTCGGCTGGTCCACGGCAACAACCTCGCATGAGGCAGGGGCAGCTCTGCAGAGGGTCCGAGAGGCCTACTCTCGTATCAATCAGAAGATACTGTTCTTCGAACTCGAGTGGATCGCCCTCGACGATCCCAGCGCGGAGACGCTGCTCAGGAGCCCGGAGCTGCAGCCTCAACTTCATTACCTCCGCGTCAGGAGGCGACTCAAGAAATACGTGATGAGCGAGGCCGAGGAGAAGATCCTCGCGGAAAAATCAGTAACCGGCCGGAGTGCCTGGAACCGGTTTTTTGACGAGACGCTCGCTTCCACCCGGTTTCGGCTCGGCGACAGTACGCTCACGGAACAGGAGGTGCTCGCAAAGCTGTACGACACAGACCGCACGACTCGTCGAGACGCCGCCCTGTCTTTGACTGAAGGACTGCAGGAGAGACTTCGAGAAACGACCTTCGTCTTCAACACCATCCTTTGCGACAAGGCCTCCGATGACCACCTCAGGGGATACCCGAACTGGTTGGCGAGCCGGAACCTGGCCAATCAGGTCGAGGATGAAACTGTCGACCGACTCGTGAATGCCGTGACGGGCAGTTTTGACCTTGTGGCGCGCTACTACTCTCTCAAGAAGAAGCTGCTCGGTCTCACCGAAATCTATGACTACGACCGGTATGCCCCGCTCGGTGAGAGCGCGACTCAGTACCGATGGGACGATGCCCGGCAGACCGTACTTCAGGCCTACGGCGAGTTCCATCCGCGAATGGCCGAGATTGCCTCCTTTTTCTTCGATAGAAAATGGATCGACGCGGCGATCGAGCCGGGCAAGAGAAGCGGAGCGTTCAGCCACGGGGCGGTTCCGGGCGCTCATCCCTACGTCCTCATGAACTACACCGGGAGTTCCCGGGACGTTCAGACCCTGGCCCACGAACTCGGGCACGGAGTCCACCAGTACCTTGCCCGCAGTCAAGGAGTCCTGCAGTGCGACACTCCTTTGACGACGGCCGAAACAGCGTCCGTATTCGGTGAGATGCTGGTCTTCGAAAGTCTTCTCGAGAAAGAGAGTGATCCTCGCAACCGCCTCGCGATGCTGACGGGAAAGATCGACGACACCATTGCCACCGTCTTTCGTCAGATCGCTATGAACCGGTTCGAAGACAGTGCCCACAGGGCGCGCCGCAAGGAGGGCGAGTTGTCTTCCGAGCGTTTCAGCGAGCTGTGGTTCGAGGCTCAGAACCGCATGTTTCAGGGGAGCGTGATCCTCGGGGATCACTACAAGATCTGGTGGAGCTATATTCCACATTTCATCCATTCACCGGGATATGTGTACGCGTATGCATTTGGCGAACTCCTCGTGCTGGCGCTCTTCGCACGTTACCGCGAGGAGGGTCCTTCCTTCGCCGACGAGTACTTGGAACTGCTGGCAGCGGGAGGTTCAGACTGGCCTCACGTCCTGGCGGGACGCCTGGGAGTCGATCTCAACGACTCAAATTTCTGGCGTAACGGCATCTCCAGAATCGAGAACCTTATCGAGCGGGCCGAGGCCCTCGCCGCCGAAGTCACCGCCTGAACCCTGGTCACCCACGCCCATCTCAGCCAACAGAGTTGAAGCCGTCGGTCTGCTTGAAGAACTCTTGGCTTTGAGATGCCGGTCCAGAGCCGGGTTCGGGAGCCAGATCCGAGTGCAGCGGATCCCTCTGAATGTGGGAGGGGCCTTCGGCCGCGACGCGCAACCCTGGACATGGATACCCGGCCGCGGACAATGCGACGGCTCTCACCGCCACACGCTATAATCAGGCCCT
>CAJHYB010000682.1_pt1 | contig 11115 bp, 8 predicted proteins | sample 9198631 | NCBI WGS metagenome assembly CAJHYB01 (sample SAMEA7708354, study PRJEB35096) | sediment metagenome | biome: marine neritic benthic zone biome [ENVO:01000025]; feature: sediment [ENVO:00002007]; material: shallow marine sediment [ENVO:03000034] sea grass bed [ENVO_01000059] ... | reverse complement strand
CTCGGGCGAGGAATTGTTTCAGGACTTCAAGGCCCTCAGTGACATCCCTGTGATCATGGTCACGTCTAAATCCTCCGAAGAGGAACGGGTCGCAGGCCTGGCACTAGGTGCTGACGATTACGTCGTTAAGCCTTTCAGTCCCAGGGAATTAGCCTTTCGTGTCCAGGCTGTCCTCAAGCGCTTCAGAGGGTCTGCTGACAGCGAGGGGAAGATCATCAGTTTCGATGAGGGCCGCCTTGTCCTGGATGGGCAGACCTTCGACATTGCGCTCGATGCTATCGGAGGACGTGTCCAGAGCCTCAGCTACGACCTGCTCGCCCCAGCGGGACGGCTGATCGTATTCGGAGCTGCGGAATTCATGCCCAAAGGCCGTCGAGTGAATCCTCTGAGCACAGCGGTCCGGTACCTTCGCAGACCAAGGATCGACCCTCTTTCGATGATCTCCGAGAACAAGTCGGTGATGGCGTTCAATCTGATCTGGCTCTGGGATGACGTCGACAGGATGGCGCGGCTTCTCGACGAGATCACCGAAGCGCAGCTCGACCCTCCCCACGTCGGAAGCGTGTTTCCGTTCGAGGAAGCTCCAGAAGCCGTTCGGCACTTGAAGAGCGGGGAATCGGTAGGAAAAGTCATCTTGAGACTCTGAGGAAAGCGACCCGCAGAGCCTCGAGTGACAAGGGTGACGAACAACCCCATCGTTTGTATTCTCGGCGCCTTTCCATCTTGGTGGGGATTCCCGGAACCCCGTGCTCAACGGTCGAAAGGACCCTCTCGGAGCGACAGGTTGGCCTCGATCTCCGTTCTCGTTCTCCACACGGGTCGAAGCTTCTGGTCCGAGACGAGCTGGAGCTGGTCCGAGCGATGTGGGGAGCCGGGCTGGGTCGCGTTTCCGTAACTGAGCGCAGAAAAGGCCCGGACCGGTTGCGAGAATTCGACGGCCGCGACGTAGGAATCTCCCCCGACGGCTGTTCGCCGACCATCCTTCGGAGGGCCGTAGCTGATGACGCGAAAGATACCGAGGCCGCCCGGTCCACCATTTCCCGGAAGATCGACGTCATCGCGCTTCAGGCGATGGACGTCACCCCACGCGACGTCGATCGCTCCATACTCTTCCTCGACCTGGCGCGCGGCCTCTTCGAGCGCCTTGACGGATCGGTCCGGGTCAGCGAGTCCGGACGGTGTCCGCAAGGGGTGCTCGGCATCCCACGGTGTGGAGAAGAGCGACGGACCACCCGCGAGCCCGCCGGTTCGTGCGAAGGACTGGAAGAGCACCGCTCCACGGCTGTCCTTGTTGGCCTGGCGGTCCCAGGTCTTGAGAACTTTCGCCGCCTCCTGGACCCGGGGGTTCTGCGAACTCTGAGCGGCTTGGATCAGTGAGTCGAGGATTCGATCTGCCGCCTCCATCCGGCTCGAGTGTTTGAGCTTCACCAGACCCTCGAGTGACACTGGGGAGTTTTCGGTCAGCAGTCGCGCCGAGCTTTGAGCCCGAAAGTGCATGAACCGGGGAGCCATGTAGCTCGGAAAATCGAGCGGGTCCAAGGCCCGCGGGAAAGTCGTCGTCCAAGGCGGATCGTTGGCATTCTGCAGCCAACCGCTCGCCGGATTCAAGACTCGAGGGAGTTCGCCATACGAGTGAGACTCGTTCCAGAAAGTCTTGGAAGTGTCCCCAGGGACGATCCCCGCCCAGTTGTAGTCACCGTCCGGCCGGCGAGGCGTGGTACCGCCGAAGAAGTGCATCACGTTCCCTTCGCGGTCCGCGTACATGACGGTGAACATCGGGATCTGGAGAGAACGCATCGCTTCCTCGAACTCAGCAAGATTGGTGGCCCGGGTCATGTCGAACCAGGTTCGGCCCATCTTCCCGCCGCCTAGACCTGCGACCCTCAGGGCCAGGGCTTTCTTCCCGTTCGTTTTGAGCACCGGTCCGTGAATAGAATTCCTGACCTCGAGAGCCTCTTCCCGATGAGACCCATCCGGCCCGAGGACTTTGAGTGTGTGGGAAATGGTTTCGAACGGACGAACCTCACCATCGTAAACATAGCCGCCATCGGCGAGCGTGAGTTCGTAGATGTCGGACCCGTCGTGGGTATTGACGGTGTGAGTCCATCCGAGATTCTCGTTGAAACCGATGGCCAGAGTTGGCGATCCGATCAGCGTCGTGCCGGAAGCGCTGAACTCCGGGGTCGTCAACTGAGCTTCATAGAAAAGAAAGAGATCGGACCAGGGGAGGTGAGGGTTGGCGAGCAGCAGAGCTTTCCCGGAGGCGGAGCGGTCTGGAGAGATCGCCCAGGCGTTGGAACCAGCACGAGCCCACCTCTCGGTACGGCGATCGATCACTCGTGATTGTGCGACAAAAGTGTAGAAGATGACCCTTTGCGAGTGATTGAGGATGTCGATCGCCGAGATCGGCAGAACGATTCTTCGGGCTTCGTCGATTCGGTCGCCATGCTTTTCGGCATAGTCGTTTATTCCCGAGACGAACGCCTCGAGGTAGGACAAGAACTCTGGATCCTGAGCCTCTTTCCAGGCCCTCGACCTCTCCGGGATTCCGTTTGTGAGGACCCATCGGTCGATCTCTAGTGAATCCTCACCCCAGTACTCGGCGGAGCGTCCACGGGCCTCGCCGAACAGCTTCAGAAGCAGATCGCCGTGAGAATGCGCCTGGGCCCAACCGAAGGCATAGAAGAGGTCTTTGTTGTTGGGCGCGAAGATGTGTGGAATCCCGTAGCTGTCCCAGAGAATCTCGGTCTTCTCGATCGCCGGAACCCCGGAGCTGCAGCTCAGTTGCAGACCGGTCAGAAACAGGCACAGAACGCCGATGGGGCTTTTCATGGGTCACCTCATGGTCGGATGGCGAATTGCCGATCGCGAAGGTCGCTTTGTCCATTGTTCTCTGACTGTCGGGTCTGGGGTGCCGAATGTCAAGATCCCCAATCCTTGACACACACTTGGCTACAAGGCCGATCGAAGGCACAAGGGCTGGGCCGACAACGAACAGCGGACAACAGGCAACGGACAACAGGTCCCAGGACTCCGAATTGACAGGCGCAGGATCGTTCATTAACGTCGTCTTCGGTCACAAAAGAGCTTCGATCTCATGGCACGAGTTCTGTTCACACCCAATCTCGAGAGACATCTCGAATGTCCCCCGAACGAGGTCGACGCGGTCGACGTCCGGGGTGCACTCGAAGCGACGTTCGAAGAAAACGCTGATCTTCGAGGGTACATACTCGATGATCGCGGCTTCCTTCGAAAGCACGTCATCGTCTTTGTCGACGGTCGGCAGGTGAACGATCGAGAGGGTCTCTCCGACGAAGTGGGTCGGGAAAGCGAGGTCTACGTCATGCAGGCGCTGTCCGGGGGGACAAAGGAGAATCCGTGATGAAGCGACGTCTTTTCGTAGGGACGCGGAAGGGTCTGTTTACTCTCCTGAACGACGGATCCGGTTGGAGGATTACGGGAGAAGACTTCGTTGGGGACCCCGTCACGATGGTCCTTCCCGACCCGCGCGACGGGACCCTCTACGTGGCACTGAAACTGGGCCATTTCGGCGTCAAGTTGCGACGCTCGAGCGATGAGGGCCGAAGCTGGAAAGAGATGGCTGTGCCGACCTACCCTGAGAAGCCGAAGGATTGGGCCGTGCCGGAAGGCAAGAACGACGTTCCCTGGAGCCTCGACCAGATCTGGTGTCTCGAATCCGGCGGCAACGATCGCGAGGGCGTCCTCTGGGCCGGAACCCTCCCTGGCGGACTCTTTCGTTCTGATGACAGGGGAGAGACGTGGGAGCTCAACCAGGCTCTCTGGAACCGTCCGGAGCGGCTGGATTGGTTCGGCGGCGGGTACGACCACCCTGGCATTCACTCAATCTGCGTCGATCCGGAAGACTCCCACCGGATGCTGGTCGGGGTCTCCTGTGGAGGTGCCTGGCGAACGGAAGACGCAGGGGGAAGCTGGGCCTGTCGGACCGACGGGATGTTTGCCGAATACATGCCTCCTGATCGCCGCGAGGATCCCGCTATTCAGGATCCGCATCGGATCGTGCAATGTCGCTCGGCTCCGAAAGCGTTCTGGACGCAGCATCACAACGGAGTCTTTCGGTCGGTCGACGGAGCCGAGTCCTGGGGGCATGTGACAGACACCGGGCCCTCCGACTTCGGGTTTGCCGTGGCCGTTCACCCCGACGACCCCGACCTGGCCTGGCTGGTGCCCGGCGTCAAGGACGAGTGCCGTGTTCCGGTTGACGGGCACTTCGTCGTGACTCGTACCCGGGACGGCGGCGAGTCCTGGGAGAGCCTTGACGGTGGTCTGCCCGCACGCCCCGCTTATGAACTCGTGTTCAGACATTGTCTCGAGATCGAACCGTCGGGGCAGGATCTGGCGATGGGTTCCACTACGGGTTCGCTGTGGACCTCGAGCGATCACGGCGACAGCTGGACTCCCGTCACATTTCACCTGCCGCCGATCTACTGCGTTCGGTTCGGCTGAGGCGCCCCGCAGTCCGCCATCTGCAATCCGTCATCGCCTAACGCGAAGGCCCCGGGTCCCGGCCGTGTGACGAAGAAGTCGGCGCTTCCAACACAGTCCGGAAACTCCTCCAGGTACTTCCGAGACCAGCGCGACAGAAACCCGCGAGCTTCGACAGAGGGCACGAGGGCCCAGACACTGCCTCCAAAGCCGCCTCCGAAGGCCGACGCAGCCAGAGCTCCTTCCAGACGCGCACCGCGGGCCAGCGCAGCCGTTTCAGCAACCTGATTGCCGAGATAGACCTCGGCGAGCCGTTGTGACTCGGCGGCAAGATCTCCGAACTTCTTCAGGGGTCCTTCTCCCTCGAGAGCGTCAGGGACCCTTGGAATGATGAGTTCGCTCTCCGACCAGTAGTGGTCGAAGCGATCGACCAGATCCTGACCCGAGAACTCCCCGCCGTGATCACGTCGCAGTATTTCCCGAATCTCATCCGGGGCCTTGGGTGAGGAATGCGCGGCTTCGGCGAGGCTGGTGTCGTCTCGTCCCGTGGTCTCTTTCCAACTCTCCAGAATCGCACCCAGGAGGCGAGACTGACGGTTGTACTTTTCCTTTGCCGATCCGGTCTTGTCGGCGAGCACCCCACTCACTCCGATGACGAAACAGAGATCCACCGGGACTCTCACATGCCTCTCGAGCCGGACGGGACAATAAGAGTACTGAGAGATGATCCCCGGCTTCGAGAGCAGAATGCCCGTGTGGTCCTCGCTTCCTCCGAAAGTCCCCACCCCGACGTCGCCCCGGAAAGGTCCAAAATCCTGACCGTTCTCGATCGTGCCCAGATACCCTGCCAGTCCCTCTCCGTTCTTCAGGGTCTCCCGGTACTCAACTCTGGCAGGGAGGTTGTTGCGGAGCGAAATCGCCAGAAAGGTGGCCACGACAAGCGCGCTCGAACTGCTCATTCCGGACGCCGATGGGAGGTCGCTGGCGAAGGCGATATCGGCACCCAGAACGTCAGCGGAGAAGTTTCTTGCGACTCGCCGGGCGACGGTTAACGGGTAGTTTGCCCATTTCTGGCGGCTCGGCTGGCGCCGAGCGTCCAGTTGGACCGTCGCCGTGGACTTTCGGACCAGGTCCCGCATGGTCAGAGACTTGTCCCGTCGGGGGCAGGCGACCAGACAGAAACCACGCTCCGCCGCAGAAACCATGCTTCGCCCTCCCGCGTAGTCGGTGTGCTTGCCGAGCACTTCGATCCGCCCCGGAACGAAGAGAGATATCGACTCACTCGAGGTCGATCGACCCTGCGAGATCAGCGAGTCAGCGCAGCTCGAGTAGAAGGACGACTTTGCCGTTGCGGCCTCTCTGCTCAGCCCGCCTTCCTGGAGCAGTCTGGCGACCCGTCGGTCGTCGCTCAGGTCTTTGAGGTGATGTTTCACAGTTGGACCTCGACCCCCGCGAGTTTGTCTTCGACAGCGGTCACGTCCTGTCGGCTGGAAAGGTCCAAGACGGGTTCGGGGCAGGGAATGACACGAAAACGGCAGCCCAGGTGTTCAATCGAGTACATGACCGCAGCCGGCAACTCGTATTCGTTCCGGACCGATAGCGGGATCGAACGGCAGGCTTCGAAGATCCGGGGGCCGAAACGCCAACAGTTCATGCTGAGCAGGAGGGGCTCGGGCCAGGCCTCCAATACCTCGGGTGGCGGCTTCTCGATGATCTGCTGCAGAGTGCCATCCCGGTTCATGGCGATCGGAGCCATCGCACCCAGTTTCTGAGGTGAGACGTTGCCTCTCAACATGGCGCCTTTCTCGAAGCCGGCCAGTGCATCTCCGCGGACAGCGCACAGGTCATGCAAGGCGCTCAGAGGGTAGTAGTTGTCTGAGTTCAGAAGGAGGAACGGGGAGGTCCCGGCAAAGTTCTCGGCTGACTGCAAAGCATGAGCCGTTCCAAGTGGAGTGCGCTGGACGGCGAAGGACATTCGAAGCCTTCCCAGGATTCCCGACTCGTAGTAGCGCTTGAAGTCGTCATGCTGCGGCCGAACAACCAGACAAACATGCTCCACGCCGGCCCTCACCAGGTTACTGAGCAGGTAGTCGAGAAAGGGTCTCCCAATCGGAATCAGAGCCTTGAGACCCTGTTCCGCCATTACGGCCTGACTCCGGCTCAGTCGAGCCCCGGAGTCCGCTCCTCGCATTCTGTTGCCGAGCCCGGCCGCGAGTATGACAGCTTTCCGGACCATGATTCTCCATCGCGCAGGACGTGTCTTCCAATGAGCGTTCGACGCCGATCGGCGCACTTGGGAGATTACAAGAATCGATCGAATCGCGCGACTCTGTGATCATAGAAAACAGGTCTTTGCGGGGGGGCTTCGGAGTGACTGATGCAGGGCGCCTCCGGTGAATCTCCTCATTCAGGTCAACACGAAGATTCAATCACTGAGACGGAACGTGGTGAACGCATCAACGCGTCCGTTCGCGGAGAAGGATGCGTGTAGCCGGAGAGGTGAGAAGAACGGAGCCTCACGCATACCGATCGGTCTTGCGCCACTCAGATTCCTACTCCTCGGAGTCGGAATCGGCCGTTTGGGTGGCGATATCCCGGAACAGCGCCAGGGTGTCGCGGAAGCCGCCGATGGTAACGGCCACCGCCAGGACCGCGAAGACGGTAATCGAAGCTAGAAGGAGCAGGCCCCAGAATGTCGCCCAGAACTGCATTAAATCGATCCTTGAAGTGTTTGCCCGGCTGCCCGAAGCACCGAGGGCGCTGAAGGCCTCGAGTTCGTCTCTCTCATGTTCGGCTCTCCTCGCGTCCGCCGGTGTTCGGGAATATCAACGAACCCGCCACCATCCCGACCAGCGCGAGCGAGACGACCGCCAGGCCCACATTTTCGCTGGTGAGGTTGAAGCCCAGATTATCCTCTGTCAGGCCGAACATCGCCTGAACAGGCTTCAGTCCCAGAATCGCGAGGGTGCCGATCACCAGCGCCACATAAGCTCCAGCCGTACTGGCTCTTTTCCAATAGAGTCCGCACAGCAGCAGCGCAAATGCACCCGTGAAGTAAATGGCACCTGTCACCGCCATGTAATCCCAGAGATCCTGCCTCAATTCGTACCAGAGACTCCAGACCAAGAGAAATGCAGCGATGCCGAAAATGAAACAGCGCGCGACGAGGAGTCGCGTTTTCATGGCAAGTTTGTTTCCGGTCAGCGGATTCACAACATCCTCCGCGAGCACAGAGGCCCAACACAGAATGTAGGAATCATGAGTCGACATGAAGGCCGCCAACATTCCGGCTCCGATGAGCCCGGCCAGGCCGATCGGAAGGATCTGGTTGAGAAGGACGGGCATCGCCTGAAGTGAGTTTTCCTGAATGATCGCTCCAGAGGAGTCGAAGAAATAGGCCCTGGCTTCCGGATGATTCCATAAAAACGCGAGCGCGCAGACACCCAGAAACTGCGGAATCATGAAGCGAACCATGAATCCGATGGAGGAGAAAATATAGAGTCGTTTGACAACCTCGATACTCTCGGCCGAACAGGCCCTCATGACGGCTGTCTGCCAGATGGCGCAGGAGACGAGTCCTGCGGTGAAGATCATCCAGATCAGGTAGGAGGGGCCAAAACCGGCACCCTCGATGAGAGGATTGAATCCGGCTTCACCGTGAACGGTGGTCAAGGTTTCAACGATTGTGCTCCAGCCAAGGTGGTTGACCGCCAGACCGCATGTGATCAGCATTCCGATCGACAGAACGACGAATTGAACGTAGTCGGTGATGACGACCGACACCATGCCGCCGAGAATGGTGTAAAAGACGACCAGGACGATCAGAATCGTCATGATCAGTTTGACTGCGATCGGGTCTGTGATACCGGTCAATCCCGTGACGAAAATCGCTCCCGCCCTGAGAAAGAGCCCCATATTGAGAATGCCGGCAACCGCCAGGAGGACGCCTCCGAAGATCCGAACGCCGCGCGAAAAGCGAATCTCATAGAACTCCGGGACGGTCATCACCTTGAGTTTCCTCAGAGGGACGACGATGAACCCCGTCAACCCGACAATGAGTGTGACGACTCCAGCGACGAGTCCGATGTGAAAAGCGGCCATGCCGCCCGTAAACCCTTTCTGCGCGGAGTACATCACCGTGACCAGTCCGAGTTCCGAGCCAACCATCGTTGCCACACCGAGCATGGACTTCAGAGAGCGTCCGGCGACTATGTAGTCCGCCATGTTCTTGATGTAGCGGTTGGCGTACAGTCCGATCGCGACCGTGCCTGACAGGTAGAGGACGATGATGATCCAATCGAAAGTGCTGAAGCTCTGGATGAATCCTTCGAGTGTAGTCATGTGAGTTGGCAAATATTACACGTCTGAGCCGGAAGACCAAAGCGGCTGAACCGAAGAATTCTTGAATTCTTGTCAGAAACCAACAGCAGTGGCCCGTAAAGGAAAGACAGGACCAGCCAGGTCGAAAGAATGAACGGGAGGAGAGAGAAGGGAAGGGGAGAGGTGGGCTGCGATCCGTGCGGAACGCAGCCCTGAAGGTATCAGTCGGCGGACTCCAAGGTCCGCGCGTTATCTACCAGCGGTTGGATCGGCCGAAGTCTCGGCCACCGCCGCCACCGCCACCACCACCTGAATGGGTGCGCGGCTTCGCTTCGTTGACTACAAGCGTCCGACCACCGAACTCGGTGCCGTTGAGGGCATCGATGGCAGCCTGACATTCGTCGGTGGTACTCATCTCAACAAAACCGAATCCACGGGAGCGGCCCGTCATCCGGTCAGTGATGATCCGGACGGATTCGATGCTTCCGTGGTTCGCGAAAACCTCTTCGAGTTCATCTTCCGAGGTCGAGTAAGGCAAACCACCGACGTACAATTTCGTGCTGTTCATTTTCTTCTCCTAAAAACACATTTCCTTTACACCCTGAGATACGAACCGGAAATAATGGATTAGAGTCGCGAGCGGTGATTGCAGGCTAGACGCTTCGTCCTACGGCGAGTTTCACAAGGTCAGGCACTTTGGGTCGCTTTCAAATACTCCGCGGAGACTCCGTTCAGGCGACCCTGGACTGAGCGGATGCGCACTTACAGTACCGCAGTTAAGGCCGTGCTGTCAAAGACAGTTTGTTTTGCGAGAAAAAGTCCCCACGGGGGCGCTGACCTTGACGGCGGCCCTCGGAGGCTCGGGCTCCGACCTGACTCAAGCGCCGAGCCTTGTGCGGCCTGCCGTTTCTTGCAAGGCTGACCGAGTTGTTGCACTATCCCTTTCAGATAGACGGCCACCTGCAAGGTCGGGTGCAGGAGTAATAGAGCCGGCTCGGAACCGGCTGGAGGTGCCGGTCTCGGATCCTGACTGCCCGAAGTACAATCACTGCGCCGACCGTCTTCCCGAACATCCGGAGGAGAGATTTCTGATGAGAAATGCACTGAACGCCTGCTTTCTGGTTTGTGTACTGTTCGTTTTCGCCTCCGCACAGGACGGAAAACGACGAGCGATGACCGTTGACGATCAGCTCAACATGGTCGGTATCGGCGATGCGCTGATCTCCCCGGACGGTCGTTGGGCTTTCTTTTCCAAGTCGAAACTTGACTGGAGCAAGAATAAGCGAAAGAAGACCTACTACAGAGTCTCGACTGATGGAGGGGACGAATACCAGTACCTTGGGGAAGCGGGTGGGAGCGGGTTCCAGTTCTCGCCAAAGGGCACTTACCTGTCGTTTCTTCGCCCGGTTGGAGAAGAGAAGGAAAAACTGAATCAGCTTTTTCTGATGCGGGTCGACGGCGGTGAGGCTGTCCAGAAGTCGAAGCACAAATCAGCGGTGCGATCCTACCGGTGGTCACCGGACGAATCCCAGATCTTCTTCACAGCCGATCAACCTCGCAGCAAAGAGGAGAAGAAGCGGACCAAGGACGGCTACGACGCGGTCTGGGTCGATGAAGGGCCGAGCGGCCAGCGGGAAGGCCGCTGGCGTCACCTGTGGACTATCGACATCGAGTCCGGTGAGGAAACTCGAATCATCGGCGACAAGACCATCGTCGGGGCCTTCGACCCCTCTCCCGACGGCCGCCGAGTCGTATTCACCGCCCGCTCCGAGAACCGCCGCAATCAGCAGTATTTGTCGGAAATCTATGTCGTCAATATCCAGGACAAACTCAAGACCAGGTTGACGGACAACAAGGTCCCCGAGAGTTCCGTCCGATGGTCTCCGGACGGAAGTCAGGTGGCCTACATGGCAAACGACGACAAGGAGTGGGAACTCCGCAATGGAAAGATCTGGTTGATCGACCCGAATACCCGTCAGCATCGCGTCATATCGAGCCAGTTCGTGGGAAGCATCCGGGGGTTCCATTGGTCCCCGGATGGGCAGGACATCCTCTATACCGGTCTTCAGAGGACAGACTCCAATCTCTTCAAGGTCAACGTCGGAAGTGGCCAGGTGACTCAGTTGACGACTTCGACCGGCACCGTCAGGGTGACTTCGCTCTCGGCGGACCAGAGCCGATTCGTCTACATCGCCTCCGATTTCGACACTCCACCCGATCTCTGGGCTGGTTCGCTCGATGGCAGCGAGCCGCAGAAGTTGACCGACGCTAATCCCTGGGTCGAGAAGGAACTTCTGCTGGCCAAGGGCCAGGTCGTCCGATGGAAGAGCT
>CAJHYB010000054.1_pt1 | contig 11124 bp, 9 predicted proteins | sample 9198631 | NCBI WGS metagenome assembly CAJHYB01 (sample SAMEA7708354, study PRJEB35096) | sediment metagenome | biome: marine neritic benthic zone biome [ENVO:01000025]; feature: sediment [ENVO:00002007]; material: shallow marine sediment [ENVO:03000034] sea grass bed [ENVO_01000059] ... | reverse complement strand
GCCGGCAGAAATCGCAAGCTGCAAGTCGGAGTCCCATTCCCAGCGCTGAGAGCAGTCGAATGAAGTTCGTCGACGAGTATCGCGACCCACGCCCCTCGCTTCTGGTTGTCGAGGAGATCAAGCGGCTCGCCTCACGCAAATGGTCCGTTATGGAGGTCTGCGGCGGGCAGACCCACACACTTGTTCGAAGCGGTATCGACCGGCTGCTCCAGGATTCGGTCGAATTGATCCACGGACCCGGTTGTCCCGTTTGTGTGACGCCTCTCGAGAAGATTGATCGCGCGCTCCGGATCGCCGGTCGGGCCGACACAATCATGGCGACCTTTGGCGACATGATGCGCGTCCCCGGAACTGGCGGCGATCTTTTGCGGGCGCGAGCCAGCGGAGCCGATGTGCGCGTCGTCTACTCACCGCTCGACGCTGTCCGTCTGGCGGAACAGTTTCCGAACCGCCAAGTTGTTTTTTTCGCCGTCGGATTCGAGACCACGGCGCCCGCGAATGCAATGGCTGTCCGCGTAGCGGAGCAGAAAGGGCTCGAGAATTTCTCGATTTTGTGCTCTCAGGTTCGCGTCCCGCCAGCAATCGAGTTGATCGTTCAGGACCCCGATTGCCGGGTCCAAGGCTTCATCGGTCCGGGCCACGTCTGCACCGTCGTGGGATATCAGGAGTATGAGGCCCTGGCGGAGAGGCTTGGACTCCCATTTGTCGTCGCCGGGTTCGAACCGTTGGATCTCCTTCAGGGACTTCTGATGCTGGTGCGGCTCCTTGAGGCGGGCGAAGCGTCGGTCCGGAACCAGTACTCCCGTTCGGTTCAGCGACTCGGCAATCGAGATGCGATCGAAGTGGTGGAGGAGGTGTTCGAGGTCTGCGACATGGTGTGGCGAGGGATCGGTTCGATCCCTTCGAGCGGCCTCGCCCTGCGGACACGCTTTGCGGCTCTGGACGCGGAGAAGAGGTTTTCCCTCTCCGGGCTGAACGCCGAGGAGTCACCGAGTTGTATCGCGGGCGCCATTCTGCAGGGCAAGACGAAGCCGCAAGACTGCCCCGCGTTCGGAAGGGAGTGTTCTCCCGACCATCCTCTCGGGGCGCCCATGGTATCCTCGGAAGGCGCCTGTGCAGCCTATTTCGCCTATAGGCGGGAGAGTTCCCGGGATGTCCTTCCAATGTCCGGTTCCACTCGATTCTCATGACGCGGTGACCCTGGGCCACGGGGGAGGCGGCCGGCTGAGCCAGCAGGTGATCAACGAGCTTCTGCTGCCCACGTTTGACAACCCTCTGTTGAGGCCATTGCACGACGGAGCGGTTTTTTCTTTCAGGGATCGAAGCCGGATAGCGTTTTCCACAGACAGCTTCGTCGTCAGTCCGACGTTTTTTCCGGGAGGAGACATCGGGCTGCTCGCGGTGCACGGGACCGCTAACGATCTCGCCATGTGCGGCGCCCGGCCCAGGTTTCTGTCGCTCGCTCTCATTCTCGAAGAGGGCTTCCGATTCGCCGACTTGCGGCGCATTCTGGAGTCGATTCGCGATGCCTGTCTCGCGCTCGACATGAAAGTGATTACCGGAGACACCAAGGTCGTCGAGAGGGGCAAAGGCGACGGAATCTTCGTCAATACGACCGGGGTAGGCGAAGTCGTGCCTGGGATCGAAGTGTCCCCCGATCGGATTCAACCCGGTGACCGGATCGTCCTCAGCGGCCGGATCGCCGAGCATGGCATCGCCATCCTCTCAGTCCGCGAAGGGCTCTCGTTCGAGACGGAGTTGGTCAGCGACACCGCAGCGCTGTGGCCGTTGGTGGAAACCGTACTCCAGTCCGGCGGTCAGGAGATCCATGTCCTGCGGGACGCCACGAGGGGCGGGGTGGCCTCGGTGCTGAACGAGCTGGCCGCTCAGAGGGCCGGGATCGTCGTCGAAGAAGCTGCTGTTCCGGTTCGCGAAGAAGTGAGGGGAGCCTGTGAACTCCTGGGCCTGGACCCGCTCTATGTTGCGAACGAGGGTCGGTTCATCGCTATCGTGGCCCCACGGACCTGCGAAGCGGTCCTCGATTGTATGAGGGCGCATCCTCTGGGGCGGGATGCGCAAGTGATCGGCGAGGTCGTCGCGGATCACCCGGGACTCGTCAGGCTCCGCACACCTCTTGGGGTGAGCCGCGTGCTGGACATGATTTCGGGAGAGCAGTTGCCCCGGATTTGCTGAAGTGCACGAACTTTCCCTGATGCAGGCTCTTTTCGAACATGTCGAGACAGCGGCGGCGGCTCACCGCGCGAAGCGGGTGGCGCGTCTCGTGGTTGAGGTGGGAGAATTTTCCAATGTGGTTCCCGGGCTGTTCCAGCAGGCGTTCCTGGCATTTCGAACGATCGAGCCGTTGTTGGAGGGGGCCCAACTCGAGATTCGAAAGCTGCCGCTGATGCTCGAGTGTTCCGAGTGTCGGCTCGAGTTCAGGCCGCAGGGTTTCTGCTTCCGCTGCCCCCACTGCGACAGCCTTCAGACCCGCGTCATCCAGGGGGAGGAACTGCTGTTGCGCGATCTGGAACTCGAGGTCGAAGAGGAGGAAACCCTTGTCTGAGATGAGACACGTTCAGGTGCTCGAGAACATTCTGAAAGTCAATGACTATCTGGCCGAAAAGCTTCGAAAGGAATGGAGTTCCTCCCGGACTTTCGTGGTCAATCTGATGTCCTCTCCGGGAAGTGGCAAGACGACCCTGCTCGAGGCCGCCCTGCCCCGCCTGAGGGAGCGACATCGGGTTCTGGTTCTGCAGGGAGATCTGGAAACCGAACGCGATGCTGAACGCATTCGGGCCTTGGACATCAAGGCTCTGCAGATCACGACCGGAGGCACCTGCCACCTGGAAGCTCACATGATCGATCAGGCTCGCCAACTCCTCAGCGAAGAAAAGGAGACGGAGCCGACAAGAGGCCTTGCGGACTACGACTTCGTCTTCATAGAAAACGTGGGAAACCTCGTTTGTCCGGCCGGCTACGACCTGGGCGAGCATCTGCGTGTCGTGTTGATTTCGGTCCCGGAGGGCGACGACAAGGTGTGGAAGTATCCGAAAGTCTTCCGGACCTCACACGAGCTGTTGATTTCGAAGAGCGACCTGCTTCCTCACTGCGACTTTGATCAGGCGAAGGTGATCCGGGAAGCTCTTGATCTACAGCCAGGTCTCGAAGTCGGCGTCGTGTCCGCGCGCTCGGGAGAAGGGGTCGCCGACTGGATCGAGTTTCTGGAATCGAAGAGAGACGAGACCTTTCCCTCTTGAGATGCCGACCTTCCATGTGCACTCGGTCTCAGACGGTTCCGACTCCCTCATGAAGAAGGGAGACGCCGAACGGGAGCGTATTCAACTCAGCATTGTCGGAGTCGTTCAAGGAGTCGGGTTCCGACCATTCGTCTTCCGACTGGCCACCGAGATGGACCTTAAAGGTTGGGTCCGGAACGATGGGGACGGTGTGACGATCGAGGTCGAAGGGCCGTCCGCGCGACTTCCACTGTTTCTGAAACGGCTTCACGAGGAAAAACCTCGTCCGGCCATCATCTACACTTCGGATCATCGTTTTCTGCCGGTTGTCCCGTTTCCGGATTTTCGGATCGTCTCGAGTCAAGCACTGGGGCCGCCCAGGGTGTGGGTCCTCCCCGATCTGGCGACCTGCCCGGCGTGCGGCGATGAGGTCTTGAATCCGTCGAACAAGCGATTCCGCTACCCGTTCACGAACTGCACACACTGCGGGCCCCGCTTCTCGATCATTGAGGGGCTGCCCTACGATCGCCCTCTGACGTCGATGCGCGGCTTTCGGCAGTGTCCCGAATGCGAGCGGGAATACCAGACTCCAGAAGATCGCAGGTTTCATGCCCAGCCGAATGCCTGCTCCGACTGCGGACCTCGCCTGGAACTCCTGGATCGTGCAGGCGGCAGACTGGCGCTGGGGGACCAGGCGCTGAGAGGCGCCGTCGAGTTGGTGCGCCGAGGGGAGGTCCTGGCCTTCAAAGGGCTCGGTGGATACCTGTTGATCGCGGACGCGCTGAACGAAGAGGCTGTCGACCGTCTCCGGAGTCGCAAAGGTCGGCCGCACAAAGCTTTCGCGGTTATGTATCCGGATCTGGATGAACTGAGGAGACACGTCGCGGTGCCGCCTTATGCCGAACCGATGCTTTTGTCGGCCCAGGCGCCGATCGTGCTGCTGGAGAGATCCGCGACGGGCGAATCAGAAATTGCGTTATCGGTCGCCCCGGGGTCCCCTTACCTCGGAGTGTTTCTCCCCTACACTCCACTGCACAGGCTCTTTCTCGAAGATCTCGGGTCGCCGGTGGTCGCGACCTCGGCTAATCTGGCCGATGAACCGATCCAGTTTCGGGACGATCAATCGCTGGAGAGGCTCAGCGCACTGTGCGACGGGTTCCTGAGTCACGACCGCCCGATCGTGCGTCCGGTCGACGATTCTGTCGTCCAGATTCTGATACGCCCGACGGTCCGTCCCCAGATGCTCCGCCGAGCGCGAGGTTACGCGCCGCTCCCGATCCTGGCACCGACCGACCTGAAGCCGCTGTTGGCGGTTGGTGGTCACCTCAATTCGACGCTGGCCTTGAGCCGAGGGCGCGAGATCACCGTGTCTCAGCACCTGGGTGACATGGATTCTTACGAGGCCCGGCGAGTCTTCGAGGCGACGGTCGGGGACTTCCTGGAGCTCTACCGTGTCAAACCCGAAGCGATTGTCCACGACCTCCATCCAGACTATTTCACGACCCGGTTCGCGGCTGCGCTTGCCTCGGATCGCGGAGTCCCGTGCCTTGGCGTGCAGCACCATCATGCTCACCTGGCTGCATGCCAGGTCGAGAATCAGATCGATGGCCAGGTGCTGGGACTGACCTGGGACGGTACGGGTTACGGACCGGATCAGACAGTCTGGGGAGGGGAGTTTCTTCTGGGGGACGCAGGAGAATTCCGACGTCTGGCCTCTCTCCACCCTTTCCGCCTGCCGGGTGTCGAGAAGGCTGTGAAGGAGCCCTGGAGAGTGGCGTTGGCGCTTCTGACTCAGGCTTTCCCTGAAGGGATGCCGGCTGACTTGCCGCTCTTCGACGAGATTCCGGGCCATAAGATCGAGGCCGTCCTGCAAATGCACAGGAGAAGGCTCCAGTGTCCGGTCACCACCAGCATGGGTCGATTGTTCGATGGAATCAGCGCCCTGCTCGGACTCTCGTTCTTCAACACCAGTCAGGCGCAGTCCGCCCAGCTTCTGGAGTATGCCGCCTGGCGAGGAGAGGCCGCCGACCACCCGCTCTCGTTTTCACTCTATGAAGAAGAACTGCTTCGGTTGGACTGGCGTGATCTTGTGCGGGGACTGGTCCGCGGGCTGCAGAGAGGCGTCGACAAGGATGCGCTGGCGGCGAGCTTTCACGTGGCTCTCTGCGAGGTTTCCGTGGAGGTGGCCAGAAGAGTCGGTGAGCGTCGAGTCATCATGGCGGGCGGCTGCTTCTGCAATCGACTTCTCACCGAAGCACTCCTGGTCGGTCTCTCGAGTGCCGGCTTCCAGCCCCATGTTCACCACCAACTCCCTCCCACGGACGGCAGTCTGGCGGTGGGACAGATCTGGGTAGCGGCACAATCCTGACATTTGTTCTTGTTGGACTTCGTCGTCTACCACCCCGACTTCCCGGTTGCAGGATCAGGTCAGATCGGGGCATCAGTTCCGCTCTTGATTTCAGTTCCATTCCGAGCAGCGGTTGGTGCCTCACGGTGTCTCCCAACTCAGCATTCCAGTCGGCTATCAGAATCGGTGTTGTCCCGGACCGCTGCCAGTTTAATTCGGAAAGAGCATTCCCTCTTGACTCAGAGCGGTCATCGGCGTTTAACTCTTCGAATCCTATGTCCAGCGACCAGTCGGTGGAGAGACCGGAACCGTCGGTCCGCGTGCGCTATGCATCGGGCGAGGTCGAAGTCCGCTCTCTTCCCGGCGGCCCCATGCGGATCGGTCGTTCTCGCGAAAACGAACTGAACTCACCCACCGACGGGCGTCTCTCACGTTTTCACTGCGTCCTCGAAAACAACGAGGGAGTATGGAGCGTTCGCGATCTGAGGAGTAAGAACGGGACGCTGGTGAACGGGGTGCGCGTCGTTGGCGCCAGAGACCTCGCGCCCGGAGACGAAATCGGGGCGGGCCAGATGACCATCTCGTTCGGGACCGAGGACGATTCGACCGTCGTCGAGCGGCTCTTCGACGATACCAGCCTTCCGAAAGGTACGGTACAGATCTCCCTGCGAGAGGTTTTAAGGGGGGATGGCGACACTGATACGACTGCGGGAGTTCCCCCCTGGACGACTCCATTGCAGGTCTTTCTGAGAGCAGGGCGGGAACTGGCCAAGGGACAGTCGCTGGACGATCTGTTCGAGACAATGCTCGATCTTTCGGTCGAGGCGGTCGGCGCCGACAGAGGAGTCCTGCTGACTCAAGAGGATGGCGAGCTCGTGGTCAGGGCGTCCCGCGGCGAGGGAATCAGGATGAGTCGCGCCGTGAGGGACGACGTTTTCCAGGGACATTCAGTCCTGATTCCGAACGTCATGACCGACGTCGCGTTCAGCAATCGGGAGAGCATTGTCTCTCAGGATCTCCGGACATTGATGGCGGTGCCGATTCAAACCGACGACGCGGTCATCGGGTTTACCTACGTCGATTCAATGAACGCCCTGCGACAGTTCACCCGTGACGATCTGAATCTGTTGACGGCTCTCGCCTATGTCGCAGCGATCCGGATCGAACGGCAGCGCCTGGCCGAAGTCGAGCAGCACAGGCGGCTCATCACGCGAGAACTGGAACAGGCTGCAGGCATTCAGCGACGGCTACTTCCCGCCAATCCACCCACACTGGGAGGTTTTGATCTGGCGGGCTACAACTGCGCCTGCAATACCGTAGGAGGCGACTACTACGATTATTGGCTCGATTCGAGCGGCAGTCTTGGGCTCGTTGTCAGTGACGTCTCCGGAAAGGGAATGCCGGCTGCCCTGATGATGATGAGCCTTCAGGCGCGTGTCCGAATACTCGCTGAAGAGGTCGACGATCCGAGCGAACTCGTGAGGCGTCTGAACCGGATCATGACGGCGGAAGGTTTTCAGAATCGCTTCGTGACCTTCTTCTTCGCTCTTCTCGATCATGAGACCGGGGAGATGCTCTACTGCAATGCAGGACACAATCCGCCCGTTCTGATGCGGGACGACGGTTCGGTCGAGTTTCTGGAAGGCGGTGGACCGGTCCTCGGGATACTTCCGAAGGCGACGTATGAGTCGAACCGCTGCCGGATGCACCCGGGTGACGTTCTGACTCTCTTCAGCGACGGTGTCACAGAAGCTTTCGACTTGGATGAACAGGAATTCGGAATGCGTCGACTGGTCGAACTCCTCAAAGCCAACCGAAAAGGATCCGCAGCCGAGATCCTCTCTCAGGTAAACGAGGCGATCGAAGAATGGGCCGGTGGCGTCCCCTTTCACGATGATCTGACGTTGGTGATAGCGGCTCGGAAATGATTGACCTTGAGTCGCAAGTCGCAAGTTGAGAGGGTGAGAAACGGATTCATATGTTGGCTCGACCGAACAATCTGCGTCGGTGTCGCGATGTCTCTGTTGTCATGTTCGGTGCCGGATTCGGTTCCTGAAGCGCAATCGGCCCCTTCCGACCCCTTTGAGCAGCCACCGGAGCGACGACCGGTTCTGTTCGCGAAAGATCTGATCTCAACCGATCTTGATGAACGGGACATCGCGCTGGCTCCCGAGGGTCGACAGATCATCTTCACCTTGCTGTGAGCAGCGATGTCCTGTCGCAACCTCGCTCGTAGCTGGAAGACAGAGAAGAATCTCGCTCAGAGACGCAGAGTTGTTGTTTGTTTGAGTATTCTTACGAACAGCGGTCTGATTCGACTCCCTTCACTTGAAACCCTGGTCTCTTTGCTTCGGACCCTCATTGCGGACTTTGCGACTTTGCGCGAGAAAGATCTGCCTGGTCCGGGACTCGACCGTTTGCAGCGCTGAGGCCATATGCGTCATTTTCTTTCGGGCGGCCATGCCGTCCTGGCCAGCTGGCCCGAAATCGAAACTGGCATGAGAGTCGATTCCCAAAAACGGACACTCTTCACTTGAATCCTCAGGCCCGGTGCTCACAGTGAGCGGACTGTGAGCACTTTCTTGGTTTCATTCTTGACCCATGCCCGAGCAATCGACGTAATGGATAGCGGACATCGCGATGAGAATCCGTTTGAAACACAAGCAACTCGCTCGTGAGCTTTCACGAAAAAGACTGAGTCAGAACGCCTGGGCCCAACGCCTGGGTCTGAGCAGCTCGCATCTTTCGATGCTGGTCAACGGCGAGCGCCGGTATCCGAATGCCGAGACCCGAAGGAAGCTGCTCGATGGACTCGGAGCGGACTTCGAGGACCTGTTTCGTGTCGAGAAGAGCCGGGCGAGTACATTCGGCCCTATCCGATTCGTCATGGACGAAGAGGTGGGCAAAGGAATCATCGTCGCCATGCAATCAATCGTGCAGGATCTCAGGTTCGGCGTCAGGGTTCTCTTCAAGCGGCCTCTGGTGACAATCGTCGCGGTCACCACGCTGGCGTTGGGAATAGGGGCCAACACCGCCATCTACAGCGTCGTGGACGCTGTGCTGCTCAGACCGCTGCCCTATCCCGGTTCCGATCGGATGGTGGTGATATGGGAAACGAATCCGACCCTGGGAGTCCGACGGGCCGGGCCATCCGGACCGACCTATCTGGATTGGGTCGAACAGAGCCGATCTTTCGAGGTGTTGGTCTTGACCGAGGCCGGAACCGGGACCGTTGCCGGCGCGGATGAACCTGAACAGGTTGCCGGCATGCGGGTCACCGTCAATCTTTTCGAACTGCTCGGTCGGGAGGCTGAACTGGGACGGACCTTTCTCCCCGAGGAGAGCGTTGGCGGCCGCCACAATTCGATCATCTTCTCGAACCGCTACTGGAAGACTCGGCTGGGAGCCGACCCGGACATCATCGGACAGACGAGATCCGGAGACGGACTGGAATACACCGTCATCGGGGTCATGCCGGAGGACTTCTGGACACCTGTTCCAAGCGATGTCTTTGTTCCGTGGTGGGATGAAGAACTGCGACAGATGTCCCGACAGTCAAGGTCGTTCGGAGTGTTCGGTCGCCTCCGCGAGGGCGTGAGTCCCGAGCAGGCCAGCAGTGAACTGAATCTGATCGCATCGCAACTGGCCGAAGATTATCCGGAAGACATGCGCGGGTGGGGGGTCGAGATCCTTCCTTTGAAGGACGCGCTGTTTGCACATGCCCGGAACGCTCTCCTGGTGCTCCTTGGGGCTGTGGCCCTTGTCCTCCTCATCGCCTGCTCGAATGTGGCGAACCTGCTTCTCGCCAAGGCGGCGGGACGGCACACGGAAATGTCGATTCGGACTTCGCTCGGCGCCGGAAGAACGAGACTGATCCGGCAGGTTCTGACCGAAGGCCTGCTTCTCGGAACAATCGGCGGGGCGGCGGGTCTCCTGCTCGGAGCCTGGGGGCTGGAGTTTCTCAAGACGATTCTCCCCAGAACGATTCCGATTCCTGACGGGTCGGCGGAAGTGCTCCTCCCGGCAATTTCCATCGACTCGCGGGTCCTCTTCTTCGCTCTTGTGGCCACTTTCCTGACCAGCGTCCTCTTTACACTCGTTCCGGCACTCCAGGCGACTCACCCGGGCGGGCTGCAGGCCCTTTGTCGAGGTGGAAGAGCGGCGACTCCCATGGGACCGCGGATCCGCAATCTTCTCGTCGTTTCTGAGGTCGCTGTGGCTCTCGTACTGATGATCGGTGCCGGACTGATGATCCAGAGCTTCATGCACCTCCGGCAGGTCGACCCGGGGATCCGGGCCGAGGGCGTTTTGACCATGGAGATCGAACTCCCGACCGACTCGAGATACCAACAGGGAGAGGAGCAGTTCGATTTCTTTCACCGCGTCGCCGAGGCCGTTCGCGAGATCCCGGAAGTCGAGTCGGCCGCTGTAGCCGAATGCGTGCCTCTCGATCAGCGGATCGAAGGACGGAGTTTCACGATCGAAGGCTCCGGAGAGTCTGAGGACACTCGCTTTCTGGCGCAGTACCGACGGATCGGCGTCGGCTATCTGGAGACGATGGGGATCCCTCTCAGGGCGGGACGCCGATTCGAGGACCACGACGACTCGGAGAGCGTCGGTGTCGCGGTGATCGACCAGACTCTGGCGAATCGGTATTTCCCCGGACGTGACCCGATCGGGCAGCAGATCCGAATCAGGGACGGCTGGGATGCGCCCCGCCGCGTGATCGGCATCGCGGGCGCCGTCAAACAGGCCGGTCTGGACTCCGAACCTGAACCGACCCTCTATGTTCCCCACGCCCAGCGCCCGGCCTTCCGTATGAAGATCGTCGTGAGAAGCGCGATGGACACTCCAAAGCTGACCAGGGCTGTCAAAGAGGCAGTCTGGTCCATCGACTCCCGGCAGCCCGTCTACGATATTCGGAGTATGGGCGAGTTGATCGAGAATTCGTTCGCGACCCGGCGAATCACTTTTCTGCTGCTCGGGGCATTTGCGCTTGTGGCGGTCGTTCTCGCCGCGATCGGCATCTACGGAGTCATGTCCTACACCGTTGCTCAGCGGACGCAGGAAATCGGCATCCGCATGGCCCTCGGGGCTCAGGCGGGCGATATGCTGAGGATGGTCGTCCGGCAGGGAATGGCCCCGGTCTTCATCGGAATCGGAGTTGGCCTGGCCGGGGCACTGGCCGTGACCCAGACCCTCTCGAGCCTGCTCTATGGACTGCCGAGCCGGGATCCGCTGACCTTCCTCGCGGTGGCTCTCCTGCTTGGCGTCGCCTCAGCTCTCGTCGGATGCATACCGGCCTATCGGGCTTCGCGTCTTGATCCGGTGGTTGCGCTGGGGGACGACTGATGACAGATGAGGGATAAGGGTTGCCGTTTTCGGTTGCCCGTTGTCAGGCCTTCTTCGACTGGCAAGGTATGTTTTGAACGGGCACGGGCACGGGCACGGGCACGGGCACGAGGGAGAAGGATGAGGCTCAGGCTCAGTCGCAGGTTGAGAGGGGAGGGATTCGGGAGGGGTTCAGGGAACTGGACCTGG
>CAJHYB010000616.1_pt1 | contig 11130 bp, 8 predicted proteins | sample 9198631 | NCBI WGS metagenome assembly CAJHYB01 (sample SAMEA7708354, study PRJEB35096) | sediment metagenome | biome: marine neritic benthic zone biome [ENVO:01000025]; feature: sediment [ENVO:00002007]; material: shallow marine sediment [ENVO:03000034] sea grass bed [ENVO_01000059] ... | reverse complement strand
GGTCGCTGTTCACCGAAACGGCCGTTGCGCCCATGATGGGCATGAAGAGCGTAGCGGTTGCCGTATTGCTCGTGACCTCGGTCAGAAATGTTATCAAGAGACAGACCAGGACGACAATGAGCGGGAGTGGGACCGCCCCCAGGACCGTCAGTCGGGCTCCGATCCAGTCGGCCAGGCCAGACTCCGAGAAGCCCCGGGCCAGCGCGATTCCGCCTCCGAACAGAATGAGCACGCTCCAGGGAATTCGCCTGGCCCATTCCCAGTTGAGCAGGAAATGGCCATCGGCGAGGCTCGTCGGTATCGAAAAGAGCACGAGGGCTGCGCCGATGGCGACCGTGGCATCGTCGACGCCCTCGAACCCGAAGAGCGTCGTCCAGCCAGAAAACGTGACGGAAACGATTCGCAGGTCGGCGCGTGTGACCCAGGCCATTGCGGTCAGCACGAAAACGATCAGAACACACAGCTCTCCACGACTCAGGGGGCCTAAGGCCTTGATCTCCCTGGCCACGGAAGTGGATGAGGTTGGTCCTGTTCGGGCGATCGGGAACGCGACGCGGGTCAAATAGAGCCACACGATCGGCAGGAACAGCACAGCGAGTGGTACTCCGAGGAGCATCCATTGCAGGAATCCGATCGGAGGCGCTTCCGGATAGAGGGTCTGAACGGCGTTCGCGAGGACAATGTTCGGAGGTGTCCCGATCAGTGTTGCAGTGCCTCCAATGCTGGCTGCAAACGCGACACCCAGCAGAAGTGGCGGCGCGATCTTCTCAGTGTCTCCAGCCCGGCTTTCTCTTTCACCAACGACAGCCAGTGCAATCGGGAGCATCATCATGGCCGTCGCCGTGTTCGAGATCCACATGCTGAGAGCGGCCGTGGCGACCATGAATCCCAGTACGAGGCGACGTCCATCGCTGCCGATTCCCCTGACGACATAGAGGGCCACGCGTCGATGGAGGTTCCAGCGTTGCATCGCCATGGCGACGAAGAAACCTCCCATGAACAGGACGATGTTCCGATCCATGTAGGATTGAGCGGTGGTGCTGGTGCTCTTCGCGCCCAGCAGTGGAAACAGGAGCAGCGGGAGAAGGGAAGTCGCGGCCAGAGGGAGAGCTTCACTCAACCACCAGGTGGCCATCAGGGCTGCCACCGCCAGGACCCCTTGTGCCTCCGGAGTCATTGAATCGATCGGAGCGGCCAGGATCACCAGAAAGACGACAGGGCCTGCGAGGAGTCCGACTTTTTGTCGGCTGGTCCGCTGGACACGCACGAGCCGGCGGGAAGGAGGACGAGCGGTCGGCGGCCGGTTTACGATCATCTCGGGTCGATGATATCAACCTCTCCAGACCGGGGCGGAAGATCCAGTAGATCGGTGGCTCTGCCGGTGCCTGATTCCGCCGAAGTCTTCTCGACCGAAGGTCTGAGCGTGCTTCCCGGGACTCTGTGACATGCACGTCCACCGTGCTCCCGCCATCAACCTCCCGCAGGACGTCGACCTCGTCGTCAAACATGGGAAACGGGTGAAGTGAGAGGGAGAATCGGCCGCGGACACGCTCAGGTCACGACAGAGCGAATTTGAGACTCGTGTCCGCTTCGTGCCCGTACACGTGGTCGTTCCCGTGCCCGATCCTGCAGAACCCGGTTGCCGCTCGGTCGTTCGGACCCTATCCTCAAGAAATGTCCAAACTGTGGGGCGGACGTTTCCGCGACACTACTGACCGAGCCTTCGAGGACTTCAACTCGTCACTCCCGTTCGATCGACGGCTGTTTACAGCGGATCTGCTCGTAGCCCGCGCGCACGCTGAGTCGCTCTTTGAGGCGGGTGTCCTGAGCGAGTCCGAGTTGAAGATCATTCTCGAGGGCCTCCAGTCGGTGGAGAACGATGGAGATGCGATCATATCCGCCGGTCTGCAGAACCGCGTTGAGGATGTCCATACACTGGTGGAGAATGCACTGACTGAGCGCGTCGGTGACGTCGGCTTCAAGCTGAACACGGGGCGGAGCCGAAACGACCAGATCGTGACCGACCTTCGGCTCTATCTTCGGGACGCCGTCGACGCGGTGCAATCCCTCGTCAAAGAACTTCAGTCGGCCCTTCTCGATCTCGGGGAGCGGCATCCCGAGGTTCCTATACCTGGCTATACCCACCTGCAGCGGGCACAGCCGATACTTCTGGCCCACTACCTTCTGGCGTATTTCGAGATGCTTCAAAGGGACCGATCCAGGCTCGCTGACGCTCGTTGCCGTGTGGACGTCAGCCCGCTCGGCTCGGCGGCGCTTGCAGGAGCCAGCTACAAAATCGACCGGCGGCTCCAGGCGGAACGTCTCGGGTTTTCCTCGATCTCCCGGAACAGCCTCGATGCTGTCTCAGACAGAGATTTCGTCCTGGAAGTCAGCTCAGCTTTCACGCTGCTCATGATGCATCTGTCGAGGCTCTGCGAGGATCTGATCCTTTATTCGACGGATGAGTTCGGGTTCTTTTCACTGAGCGATACCGTGACGACCGGCTCTTCACTTCTTCCTCAGAAGAAGAACCCGGATTCGCTCGAACTCATTCGTGGCAAGTGCGCCCGGGTCTACGGCCATCACGTCACTCTCCTGTCGCTGCTCAAGGCGCAACCACTCGCATACAACAAAGACCTTCAGGAAGATAAGGAGCCGATCTTCGATTCCCTGGATTCGGTTCGGGCGTCTCTTTCCGTGATGCGCTCGGTGGTGGAGTCCCTCGAGGTCCGCTCCGGTCGCCTCACAAAGGCCAGCCGGGGGCCCTATATGAATGCCCTGGAGGTTGCCGACTACCTCGTTGCGAAAGGTCTGCCCTTTCGCCAGGCTCATCAGATCGCCGGTCGAGCCGTGCGTGCCGCGATCGCACTCGATCGCCCTCTCGAAGAGATGTCGCTCTCAGATTTCCGGAACCTCTGCGATCTCTTCGAGCAGGATGTTTTCGAAGCACTGGGGCTCGAGAGTTCGCTATCGACAAAGTCCGTCTCGGGAGGAACCGCTCCGGAAAGGGTCGTCGAAGCGCTGGCTCAGGCTCGTGGACTTCTGATCGAGGGTTGAGCCTTCTCCGTTTCATCTGCGAAACTCTGCAATTCGCTTCCAAAGCCACGGCTCCGGAGGTTCGGTTCGATCTCATCCGCGACCCCTGCGGTTTCCAGGTCCCTGCTTCTGGACTGGAAGATTTCCTTTCTCCTGCGAAGTTGACAAGTTGATCGCGAATTGCATATATTCCTTTTTCATTCATTATATTTGCATATTATGCGGAGCTTAGGACTATGAAAAAAGAGCGGCAAGAGACTCTGATCGACATACTCGAGACGCACCGGGTGGCCGATCAGCAGGCTCTGATTCGGCGTCTCCAACGGCGGGGATTTGACGCGACGCAAACGACTGTCTCGCGGGACCTCTCCGAACTGGGAGTGGTCAAAATCGGGGGCCGCTATCGTCTCCCGGAAATCGAGCCGGCCGGTCCGGCCGAGCCATCGATCCAAGTGCGCACCGCAGGCGACAATCTGATCGTTTTGAAGACCGGGCCGGGGCAGGCGAATCTCGTCGCATACGCGGTCGACCGCAGTGATTTTGCCGAGATCGTGGGCACGGTTGCCGGGGACGACACCATATTCGTCGCGGTCGCCGGTCCCGATCAACAACGGAAAGCGATTCAGAGAATCATGAGATTGTTCTCCTGAAAGACAAAGAAAGGAACAGCAGATATGAAAGGCACTCAAAAGTTTCACAAGGTCGTCCTCGCCTACTCCGGTGGATTGGACACATCCGTCATGCTGCATTGGCTGAAAGCCCAGTTCGATTGTGAGGTCGTTTGTTATTGCGCCGACGTCGGACAGGGAGAGGAACTGGCCGGTCTAGAAGAGAAGGCTCTCTCGAGCGGAGCTCACAGGGTCTACATCGACGACCTGCAGAGGGAGTTTGTCAGTGACTTTGTGATGACCGCGATCAAAGCCAACGCCGTTTACGAGGGTGTCTACCTGATGGGTACCGCCCTCGCTCGTCCGTTGATCGCCAAACGCCAGATAGAAATCGCTCACATTGAGGGCGCTGAAGCCGTCGCTCACGGAGCGACCGGGAAGGGAAACGATCAGGTCCGCTTCGAACTGACCTACGCGGCCCTTGACCCCGAGATCCAGGTGATCGCCCCTTGGCGGACCTGGCCCTATTCGTCTCGGACGGATCTGATCGAGTATGCCGAAACTCACGGCATTCCTGTCAGTGCGAGTCGCGAAAAGCCCTACTCGATCGACAGCAACCTGATGCACACAAGCTACGAAGGAGGAATCCTGGAGGACCCATGGGTTGCTCCTCCTGAGGACATCTTCACCATGACGACCGCTCCTGAAGACGCACCGAGCCGTCCGGTCTATCTGGAGATCGGCTTTGAACAGGGAGTCCCGGTCAGGGTTAATGGACAGTTGCTGGAACCGGTCGAACTCCTGACCGTCCTCAACCGGATTGGCGCCGAACATGGGATCGGGCGAGTGGACCTGGTCGAGAACCGGTTCGTGGGCATCAAGTCCCGGGGCGTCTATGAGACTCCGGGAGTTACAGTCCTCCAGGCGGCCCACAGAGCATTGGAATCGATTACGCTCGATCGCGAGGTCATGCACCTCCGAGACTCCCTTGGGACACGACTGTCAGAACTCGTGTACAACGGATTCTGGTACTCGCCCGAATTCTCTCTTCTTCGCAATCTGATCGACGGTTCTCAGCGTACGGTCAACGGAGAAGTCCGCCTGAAGCTCTACAAGGGCAACTGCACGACGGTCGGTCGCAGGTCTCCCAACTCGCTCTATTCGGGTGAACTGGCGACTTTTGAGTCGGACGGGGTCTACGACCAGAAGGATGCTGAAGGCTTTATCCGCCTGAACGCGCTGCGGCTCAAGCTGCAGGCAAAGGGTCCAGCTGAGACCGCTCCACTGGAAGGCGTGAGCCATGCCCTCTGACGTCAAGGCCTCCAACCGGCTGGAGTCCCGACCGCTTCCATTGACCCGAACCCGGGCTGACCGGCTGGCTTCGGTAGTTGTCAACCTCGACCTTTCACGCACCGTCGAACTCGGCCCGAATGCCTCGCCCGCTGTGGGAGACATTGTGGCTGTCCGAGTTCTCGAGGACTCCGGTCGTGCCGGCCGAAATTCGGTCGAGCTCTGCAACGGGGATCTGGTGCCCTTGGAACCGGGCGCGATAGTCGTCGGAGCGCTCGGAGCGCGCAGAGCGTTGAGAGGATTCCTGGGAGACGTCCCGAATCGACTCCAGGTTGGTGACCGGCTCCATGTTCTGAATCTCGGAGGTGTGATCGGAGTCTGCGTCGGTGGAAACCTGGAACTCGAAGGTCCGACCGAAGTCGAGTTTCTTGGAGCGGTCTGGCGAGACGGACGAGTCGTGAACCTGTCCGAGTCGGGACTCGAACCGAGAGATGGGATCGTCTCGAACGTGCCTGTCGTGCTCGTCGCGGGGACCTGCATGAACTCGGGGAAGACAGAAGCCGCATCCGAACTGATCCGCAATCTCTCCGCTGACGGGCGCCGTATCGCCGCTGCCAAATTAACAGGAGTAGCCTGCTTGAGGGATCTGAAGCGCCTTGAGGAAGCAGGAGCCGTGGCTGCGCTGAGCTTCCTCGATTGTGGAGTGCCTTCGACCGTCGGCATGCAGAATCTCGCCGGGTTGGCAGAGACGCTGCTCAGTCACCTCGACGATTGGCGCCCCGATCTGGTGGTTCTCGAGATGGGTGACGGACTGCTCGGGTTCTATGAGGTGGAGACCCTCTTCGCCGAGTCTGCCTTCATGGAGATGCCCGTGTCACTGGTCTTCTGCGCCAGCGATTTCGTCGGCGCCTGGGGAGGTGCCCGTCTGTTGGAAGAGATGGGATATGGGATCGACGTGCTCACCGGGGCTGTGACAGACAGCCGGTGCGCCGTCGACTACCTGGAGACCCGCCTGGGAATTCCGGCGGCGAACGCCAGAAACGACGGACAGCGTTTCTCTGACCTCGTCAGGCAGAAGGTGGAGAAATGGAAAAGCTACGCGTAGCTATTCTGGGCGGCACAGGCTATGGAGGAGCCGAGCTGCTCAGGATTCTGCTCTTCCATCAGGACGTCGAGGTGCGTCATGTCACGAGCCGCAGCCATGCCGGAGATCGCGCGGACTCGATCCACCCGAATCTGCTCGGCTTGACAGATCTCAAGTTCGAGGAACTGGACCGACTCGAGTCGTGGGATCAGCTCGACCTGGTCTTCAGCGCTCTTCCTCACGGCGAAGCCTCCAGTATCGTACGAGAGCTCCCTCGTCAGCTCAGGATCATCGACCTATCGGGAGATTTTCGGATTTCCGACCCATCGACCTTTCAGGACTACTACGGGATCACTCCCCCTGACGTCGAGCTGCAACGTGATTTTGTTTATGGACTGACAGAGGTCAACCGCGAACAGATTGCCGGGGCCGGGCGAGTGGCCAATCCGGGTTGTTTTGCCACGGCGACTCTGTTAGCTCTTTTCCCGCTGGTCGACTGCGGTTTGGTAGAAGGGCGTCTGATCACGGATGCGAAGACCGGTTCTTCGGGTTCTGGTGCCAAAGCCTCCGATTCCACACATCATCCCCGCCGTGCGAACACGCTGGTCGCCTACAAAGTCTTTCGTCATCAGCATCTGCCGGAGATCCTTCAAGTGCTTTCTCAGGGTCGGAACGGCAACGATCCCAGGTTGATCTTTCAGACCCATTCGACCCCACTTGTTCGGGGAGTCTTTGTCACTTCATACTGCACACTGGTGCCGGAAGCGGGTCCGGACGAGGTTCTGGACTGTTTCCGGAACGCCTACTCCGCTGAGACATTCGTCCGACTCAGGGACTGCTCTCCGGACGTGAACTGGGTCAAGAACACGAACTTCGTCGACATCGGATGGTCCGTCCAGGGGCGTGATCTGATTGTCTTCTCTGCGCTGGACAATCTTCTCAAAGGCGCCGCTGGACAAGCCGTCCAGAACATGAACGTCATGTTCGGGTTTCCCGAGGACAGGGGGATCAGCTTTATCGGGAGTCATCCATGAGCGGGCAAGTCATTCGAGAAGCGGAGAGACACCAGCTCGGCGTCTACGGAAAGCTTCCGATCGTGATCGACAGGGCGAGTGATGTCTGGATATTCTCCAACGATGGGAGAAAGTTTCTCGATCTCTACGGGGGCCATGCGGTCTGCGTCACCGGCCACAATCACAGCCGCATCGTCGAGGCAGTGCAGGTCCAGGCCGAGCATCTGCTCTTCTATTCCAATCTCGTCTACAACTCATCCCGAGCCTCTGCCGCCAGGGATCTCGTGGAAGCGGCGCCGGAGTCTCTGAAGAAGGTGTTCTTCGTCAATTCGGGAGCAGAGGCGAACGACAACGCCATCAAGCTGGCCCGAATGATCACGAAACGCCCGACCGTTGTGTCTTTTGAGGGCGGTTTCCACGGCCGCACGATAGGCACCTTGAGCGCTACGGGCCTCGCGGGCTACCGGGAGAAGTGTGAGCCGAGAGTGCCCTCGCATCGGTTTGCCACCTTCGGCGATCTCGATTCGGCAGCGGAGTTGATCGACGACAGTGTGGCGGCTGTTCTGCTGGAGCCGATCCAGAGTATGGCCGGCGTCCGCACCGGCCTCCCGGAGTTTTACAGGGGCCTTCGCAGAATCTGCGATACTTGGGGCGCTCTTCTCGTCTACGATGAGATCCAGACCGGGATGGGGAGGACGGGCGAGTTCTTTTTTGCTCCACGCTTCGACGTCGAACCCGATATGATAACGATGGCCAAGGGCATCGCCAGCGGTGTCCCGGCAGGTGCCCTGCTCGCCAATGATCGGGTCGCCTCCGGCGTCGGGCGCGGTGACCTGGGAAGCACGTTTGGCGGATCACCTCTCAGCTGTGCCGCGATCAGCGCTACAATTGCCGTGATTCGAGAAGAGGGCCTGCTGGAAAACGTGCGCGAACAATCGCGATATATCGTCGAGCGATGCCGAGTTCTGGAGTCGGTAGAGGAGGTGCTCGGCTGGGGCTTTCTGATCGGATTGAAGTTCAAGGGCAGGGCAGCTGATTACCAGAGGTTTCTCTTCGAGCAGGGCATCATAACGGGACTCTCGGCGGATCCAGGCGTCCTACGCCTCTTGCCGCCTCTGACTTTGCAGAGACAGGAGATCGACCTCTTTCTCGAAAAACTCGGTGAGGCCTCGACGGCCATCGGGTCGAGGGCGGAGACCGGCGAACTGGAAACCACACGATGAACACATCGATAGCAAGGGAGGCCAGCCCGATCATCAGCGCCGCCTTCCGGGGCAAGTCCTTTCTTTCCACGGCAGACTTTCCGAGGCCTGCACTTTCAGCACTGCTCGACCTCGCCGTTCAACACAAACACGGCCTGCTCGACCCGGGGACCCCTCTCACCGGAAAGAGCGTGGCACTCGTGTTCCTGGACCCGTCCCTGAGGACGCGCACTTCGATGACGATCGCGATTCAACACCTGGGCGGAGTGCCGGTTCCTCTCAACGTGGGCACGGAGGCCTGGGCGCTCGAATTCGAGGATGGAGCCGTGATGGACGGCGACAGCGTCGAACACATCAAAGAGGCCGCGCCGGTTCTCTCTCGATATGTCGATGCCATAGCGGTCCGGAGCTTCCCTTGGATGAAGGACTATGAGAAGGACAAGTCGGAGATCGTTCTCCACAGTTTTGAGCGTTTTTCCGATGTACCGGTCTTCAATATGGAATCCAGCCTCCAGCATCCGATGCAGGGACTCGGAGACGTGATGACGGTCCGGGATCGGTTCGGTACCGTCGATGGGCGACGATTGTCGTTGTGCTGGGCGTACCATCCGAAAGCTCTGCCGATGTCGGTTCCCAACTCCGTGGCTCTGGCGGCGGCCCAGTACGGGATGGATCTGACGATTGCGGCTCCGCCCGGTTTCGAGTTGGACTCGGACCTGATGTCCGACGTACACCGTTACGCCGAGAGGAATGGATCCACGGTCCGGACAACGCAGGATCTGGAGGCAGCATGCCGAGGGGCCGAGGTCGTTTACGCGAAGAGCTGGGTCAGCCGGGAACACTATGGAGACAAGCGGGCCGAGAGGCGGCACCGCGATCAGTACCGTGACTGGATGATCACTTCGAGGCTCATGGATCTCACGAAGAAAGGTTACTTCATGCATTGTCTTCCGGTCCGGCGCAATGTCGTCGTCGAGGACGCGGTCCTGGACAGCCCGAGGTCGATCGTCGTCGAGCAATCGGCCAACCGCCTCCACATCCAGAAGACTCTCCTTTCGGTGATGCTCTGAGGTCGTGACCGGATCGCGCGTCAATCCTCCTGAATCGCGCAAGGAGAAGCCCGTGTCTGCCGAAAAACTGGAATTGCTGCGCGAGGCTCTACCCTACATTCGGCGCTTCAAGGGAAAGAGCTTCGTCGTGAAGCTGAGCGGACACGCGATTGACGATGAAGAAGCCCTGTATTCGCTCGCTGAGGAGATCGCACTGCTCGACCAGGTCGGTTTCCGGATCGTTCTGGTTCACGGGGGAGGGAAGCAGCTCAACGAGCTGACGGCTCGCCTCGGAATCAGCCAGAGGTTTGTGGATGGCCGCCGAGTGACGTCAGACGAGACCCTCGAGGTCGCAAAAATGGTGTTCTCCGGAAAGGTGAACACCGATATTCGTTCAATGTTGCGGCGACTGGGCGTCCGGCCTATCGGCCTCTCGGGACTGGACGGGAACCTGATTCGCGCCCGACGACGCGAGATTCAACAGTTGATCTGCAGTGAGACCGGCCAGGAACATTGGGTGGACTTCGGTCACGTGGGAGACATCGTCGAGATCGAGGGAAGACTCCTGAAACTGCTGCTTGACGAAGGCTACGTCCCCGTCATTTCGTCTCTGGGTGCGGACGACGACGGGAATGTCTACAACATCAACGCGGACTCGATCGCTGCCGAAGTTGCGGTCCACCTCGAGGCCGAGAAGCTGATCATGCTGACGAACGTGGACGGGATCTACGGGGACGTCGATCGTCCTGAGACCAAGATATCGAGTCTGACAGCGTCCGAACTCGGTAGGCTGATCGATGGGCAGAAGGCCTCGGCAGGAATGATCCCGAAGCTGCAGGCGATCCAGTCACTTCTGGAGAGAGGTGTCCCAAGCGCCCACATCATTCACGGTGGGCGGCGGAATGCGCTCTTGCAGGAAATCTTTACAGATCGGGGAACCGGGACCATGATTAGAGCTTGACCGGTCGCCTCGCACCGAGCCCCGGAAGTCTCGACTTCGGGCGGGAGACGAGCCGGGCGGCCCAGACCATCAAGTCGACGAGGGACGCCGGCCGCCGCGTTCCCAGTCGTCGTTGGAGGCTTCTCATGAACGGTCGATGCCGGGCTCATCTGCCTTCCAGATTCCTGCTCCCCGTCCTCTTGGCTGCAGCGTGCTGCGGTGCCCCGGCCGCTGTTGAAACGCCGGCGGCGAGTTCCGATGCGGCTCACTTCGGTCCGCGAAATCGTTTTCTTTTCTGGTCGCCCGAACAGCAGTTGGCGGGCTACCGGAATATCGACCGGATATTCGCAACTCGGGAGGTTCGGGCCGGCGGCGAGCCATTTCTGTTGAGTACTGCCCAGGGCGACTTTTCCCAGGTTACCTACGAAGTCGATGGTGTCACCTACACGCTTGATGAGTACCTGCGGAATAGACGGGTAGCTGGGCTGCTGGTGGTCAGGGACGGCCGAATTCTGCTTGAACGCTATTCGTTCGGAAATGATGAGCAAAGCCGTTGGGTGTCGTTTTCGATCGCTAAATCGGTGGTGTCGCTGCTGATCGGTGCGGCGATCGTAGATGGGTTCATCGAGAGCGTCGACGAACCGATTACGAAGTACCTGCCGATCCTTGCCGACAGCGGATACGAGGGCGTGTCGATACGGAACCTCCTCCAGATGGCCTCGGGTGTAGCCTGGAACGAAGACTACGCCGACCCGGGATCGGATGTGAACCGCATGCCTCCCGGTGACGAGGCGTTGATCCGCTACATGGCCGGTTTCGATCGGGAGGCGCCGGCCGGCGAGCGCTTCAACTACAACACCGGTGAGACCAACCTGGCTGGGGCAGTGTTGCGCTCCGCGATCGGCGGC
>CAJHYB010000275.1_pt1 | contig 11165 bp, 7 predicted proteins | sample 9198631 | NCBI WGS metagenome assembly CAJHYB01 (sample SAMEA7708354, study PRJEB35096) | sediment metagenome | biome: marine neritic benthic zone biome [ENVO:01000025]; feature: sediment [ENVO:00002007]; material: shallow marine sediment [ENVO:03000034] sea grass bed [ENVO_01000059] ... | reverse complement strand
GCTCGTCTTCGGCCATATCGTGCTGGATGATTCCCACGCTCAGACCCAATGCCCTGTAGATCGGCCCCATCCATTCGGCATCGCGCCGAGCCAGGTAGTCGTTGACGGTGACGACGTGGACGCCGAGGCCTTCGAGTGCGTTCAGATAGACAGGAAGGGTGGCGACGAGCGTCTTCCCCTCACCGGTCTTCATCTCAGAAATCTTGCCACGGTTGAGGACTGCACCCCCGATGAGCTGCACATCGTAGTGCCTCATGCCGGTGATTCGCCGCGATGTTTCTCTCACGAGGGCGAAGGCTTCCGGCATGAGATCGTTCAGGCTTTCGCCGTTTTCGATCCGTTTTTTGTACTCTTCCGTCTTTATCGGAATCTGCTCGTCGGACAGCCTTTCCATCTCCGTCTCGAGCGCGTTGACCGCCTCGACCATGGGGGAGATTTTCTTCAACTCCCGTTCGACCTGGCTGCCGATGAACTTGGTCAGAATCGCGTTGATCATAGCCCGCTCATTCTAGCACTCGGAACGTAGGGCCCACAGATGAGAGAAGCCCCTGGGGATAGAGACGAGGCCTGGGCACAGGCTCTGGGACGAGACCGCTCAGGAGTCTGCGGTGCTGCAGGTTCGACCGAATTCTGTCTGCCTCGGACCGTTTCGAGCGCCGCCCCGGCTCGGCCACCGAGGCCATCGGAGCCACGGAGATTCGGCGGCCCGATCGGGAGAATCTCGGTGCCGAACGGCCACCTGCCAGGCGCACGTCCCCCCGCCGCCTCTCCTCACTCGTCCCCGAGCCGGAAGTTTTTCAGTCCCGGATCCCAAGTCAAACGACCGCCATTCTGGTGCCACCAAACCTCGAGTTGGTTGACCGCGGTCTGGTTTTCCTCGTCGCTGTTGGTCGGTACGTAGCCGAAGTCGCTTTCCACCAGGACCCGCAACTGATCGATGACCCGAGTCTTGAGAAAAGTTGGCGTCGGCCCGCCCAGGATCTTGATCAGGCCATGCACACCCTCAGGGTCTCCCAAGGAGATGAGCGCCTCTGAGGTGTAGAATTGCAACCAGGGATCTTCCGCGTGTTCCAGGATTAATTTCAAAACCGGAACGGCTCCAGGATCGCCCATCAGGCCCATTCGTTGAACGGCTCGCTGATCGGGGTGGATGGATCCGTCATCGAGACCTTCATGAAGCCTCTCACGGCCCTCCTTCAGTATTCTCAGCGCCTCTCCGCCTGAGATGGATTCATCAGTCAGCTCCGCAAGCGCTTCGATTATCTTCTGTGAGGGGGTCGTCCGTCGGGGGTCCAAAGTGTCGTCGGCCGGACGAAAAAAGATGCCCAGGGAGAAAAGTGCCGTGATGCCGAACGTCCCGAGCGCGATTCTGGCCAGGGCCACTGTTCGATTCGACGCTCTCAGCCAGTACACGAGAAGCGCCGCCAGAATCAGGAACAAACCGAAACTGCAGACGATGGACGGCCCGCTCGGGAAGTCCATCTGGTACGAGACCATCAGTCCTGCGACAGAAACCAGGGTCCCTGTAACCCAACCGATGACCAGCCTGATCCCGACTCTCTGAGAGTAGAGCATGCCGATAACCGAAGGGATGATGAGGTATGAAAACACCAGCAGAATGCCTGCGATGGCGACCGAGGATGTGATCACGAGACCGAAGGAGATGTAGAAGAGAAAGTCCCACCAACGGACCGAAAGTCCCCGCCGTCTTGCTTCTTCGGTATCCAGTGAGATGAGGAGAAAGCGTTTCCGAAAGACGAAGTGGAAGAATCCGACCACCGCGTAGATGGCCATCGTCTTCCAGATAGTCGGCCACGTGACCCAGAGAACCGCTCCGGTGAGCATCTCTTCGACGTGCTCGGCCCCTTGGGGCGCTCGATCAGCGATCAGAATTGCAGCCGAGGAGGCGACGGCGAAGGTAATGCCGATCAAGGCTTCCTGTGGGACCCGTTGATCTCGGAGTCGGCTCAGAGAGAAGATCGCCGCACCAAAGAAGGCGAACCCCAGTGAGTAAAGGTAGCCAGCGGTCGACGAAGGCTCGAACCCCAGCAGGAAGGCAAAGGTGGATCCCAGCGCGGCAATCTGAGCCAGCGCTAAATCGACGAAGATGACTCCCCGAGTCACGACGTGAAGGCCGAGATAGGTATGAATACCCGTCAGGACCAGGCACGCTACGAAAGGAGCGAGCATGATCGATGTCATCTGGTCCATAGTTCACCAGGACTTCACGGCCAAGTGCGCATCCAGACCAACGCAACCTCAGTCCGTCTTGCCTCGATACGCCGCCGCCCGGCCGCGCCTGCACCTATGATCCTCGGAGAATGGGGCACAGGGAAGTGCTGGGGCTCGTTTTTTCGTCGGAACACCTCCGCTCGGAACGAGGAAGCACAACGACCGCCACCTCTGGACCTTGGACTTGTCCCTTCTCAAAAACGTGGGCCGGGTTGAGTTCCTCCGACGGGCCGACTGGATCACCGACAGTCCTCCTGCGTTGCCCTCAACCCGTCGATCCAGATGTCAAACAGATCGAAGTAGCTGTCTGCCTCAGGAGTCCCTCCGACCGAGAGCGGAACGATGACCGACTGGATGCCCACCTTCGCCTCGAGGCGCTTTGGAGCCGCCTCGTCGTAATAGTTCGCTGTCAGGAGCGCTCTGATTCCCCTGATTTGAATCTTCTGGATGAGATCTCCAAGGTGGCGCGCTCCGGGCGGGATCCCAGGTTTGCTCTCGACGTAGTCGACGATCCGAATTCCGAACCGGTCGGTGAAGTAAATCCAGTTCTTGTGGTAGGCAACGATTTCCTTACCCTTAAGGCATTCCGCCTCGTGCAGCCATCCGCCCAGAAAAGAACGCAGTGGTCGGTCGTTGATGCTGTTGGCGTCCAGAAAACGGCTCAACTGGTGGTTCATCGCCAGCTGACCCAGTTGATCACCACCGACAAGCTCAACAAGCTCCGCTCCGAAGAGCCTGCGATAAGTTTCTTGTTCGAAAGCTTCGAAGCGCTCGTCGTAGAAGTCCGCATGGACTGGATCCACTCTCTTCAGACCGGTCAGAATATTGCTGGCGATCCGGATGCCGCGCAGGGGATCCGTATGGATGTGAGGGTTCCCGTAGATGTGGATATCCCCGCCGGCTCGGTTGATGCTGGAGGGGATGTCCAGGAAGGCTATGCCCTGCGAGACGCTGACGTACCCGTCGCTGCCCTCGCGGATCTTCCGGTTGCGCGAACTGTCGATCAGAACCGGCCCCCAGAGTTCCAGATCCATGCCTGTCGTGAGAAAGAGGTCGGCCTGGGAGAGCGCCCGGGCGAAACTCGGTTTGGCAGACACAAAATGGGCGTCCTGATAGCCCAAGGCAATGCTCCGAACTTCGACATGCTCTCCGCCCAGGTATTCGGCGATTGAGGCGTAGTCCGGCAGAGTTGAAACGATCCTGACCGGAGAGTTCGCCGGGCCCGCCGGCGTCACCGACCACAGGCTCAAAGCCAGAAGAAGTTTCATCGATCCTCCTCGATCTGCGTGTCCACTCGGCGAATCGGTTTGAACCGGGTCAGGTTTCCACAGAATCCGGACATCTGTCTACTTCGACTCCATTGAAGGGTCTTCGGTCGTTTTTGAATTGAGCCGCACAGGATCGCAATACAGCATCCGCAGCGGTCATCCAGCCCAACCGTAACCGATCGACTGAGATCATGTTGCATCCGGATGGTGCGCTGCACAGCAGTTTTCCGGTCTCGATTCCGGTCGCATTGGTTCAATAGGCCTCATGTTTGTGGGGCCCCATCGACCAGGTGAACTGAACGAAGAAGCGGTTTTCGTCACGGCCGAGCGTTCGCCAATAGTGATCATATTGTGCCCTGAGACGCACGAACTCGCTCTGCCAGAAAGTGAGAAAAGGAGAGAGAGACGAGGCGTGTTCGCGGCTGTCCTCCAGATCTTGAGCGAACTGATAGCGAAGGCCCGCGAACCATCTTCGGTTCAATTGGTATTGGCCCGATGCAAACAGTCCAAAGGGGTTGCCTCCCGACCAGTTTCGCCGATCGTTGTAGAAGAGCTCGGATCGCAGTTCGAACGAGCGGTACAAGGCTCGTCGGGGCGGTTGCCAACGATAGCCGAGGTCCAGGCCCCAGACCGTGGAACGATTCCTCTTCTCGAGGTCCCAGTGCGAGGTCGCCGCAGAAACGCCCCATTCGAAGTAGGCGCTGTCGCTCAGGTCGTAGTAGTTGAGAAGTCGCCCCAGGAAGACGGGATCTTTAAAGCCTCGACCTGAGAAAGCCCGGTCGTTGGAGTTGTTGAAGATCTCGAAATAGACCTCATTCGTCTGGGCGATCGGGAGTCGTGGAGGCAACCACGTCAGTGAGAGTCCAGTGCTGATCAGTCCTTCATCGCCGAAAAGGACCCTGGTCGGAAGATCTCGGTCGGCCCAGGGAAGAGCGTGTTTATGGTAGCGGTTCATCTTGCCGAAGTTGGTGTGGAAGCGGCCCACCTTGAGACCGATTTGACCCGGCAGGGACTCCCAGCTCATGTAACCCTCCTCCAGCGTGAATTCTCCGTCCTCAAACGCCAGAAAGAACTTGGCCTGGGAGTAGGGATCCAGGGGATGCTGGAGCGCCATTTCGAAACTGTCGAAGTTGAAACGATTGAAATCAGGGTCCAGATTGTTGTCGGAATAACGTGCCGTGACGTCGCCCGTGGCACTGATTTCTGGGTTGAGAGCCTGCAGCGTTCGAGCTCCGCCGCTGAAAGTTGTCGATGTTGGAGCAGAAGTCTGCTGAGGGGTTGTGGAGGCAGATGGGAGCTGCGTGGATTTCGAGGAAGCGGCCGATTTCACCATCTCAAGCTCTTGCTCGAGGCGTGACAAGCGCTCTTCGTAACCTTCCCGGAGAGCTTGCATCTGCTCGCGAAGTTCCCTCATCTCATTCCTGAGATCGTCGGCTTCGTCAGCTTCGATTCGAACCTGGCCGAGCAAGGCCGTGGTGGCGCCAAGAGTGAGTACCACACATCGCGAAAACAGACATTTCATCATCTTTCCATCCTCCTCGGCTTGCCGAGGGCGCCCGCCCAGAGTGGCGGACTCGAATCGACATGACGGACACGGTCCCGGTCCGTTGGAAAGTCATCCGGACCGGGTCGGCCCACAGAAACCGGCCAGAGGAGCGAGAGAGCCGAGAATAGAGAACCGAAAAACGCTTCCACTCGCTCCCGACAGTTCTCCCCTTTGCATAGGATATGTCACGGTCGGATTGGTTGGGAGCCTTCGTTGAGAAGACGGAGCGCCACTGGCTTCGTCAAGCGAAAGCGTCAGTGTGGGTCCTGAGAATCGAGTGGGGGAGATGGTTGAAATGAATCTGGGTGTCGTTGCGGTCAGGAGAGCAGCTACCGGAGAAAGAGAGCAGCTACCGGAGAAAGGGAAGCTACCGGAGAAAGGGACAGGCTGGTTCTCCAGGAGTTCGGACCGACCCAAAGCGGTCCAAGACGACAGTTCATTGTCGTAGGTGATCTTGCCGAAGAGGCGATCTCCTGTCGGAATAGCCTACGAGATCCACGGACCTTGACAATCGAAAAAGAAGGAAGTCAGAAAGGGACAACCTGTTTCCGTTTGTTTCCGAAGGACCCGGAAAAGAACAGCATCTGTTTCTCTTTCTGACCGGCGGTCCGGTCCAGCGAGAAAGTGACAGACTGTTCTTGTGGTTTTTGTCGGTGAAACTTTGCAGATCTCTTCCTGGAGGACGTTTTGGTATGGGAGTCAGTTCTGAGGGTCAGTTCTGACAAAGAAGCAATGGTTCAACGCAGGAGAGAGATCCCATGCCTCGAGGAGTCCGCCACAAGAGTAGTGAAGCCACCTTCTACCATCTCATGGACCGGGTGGCGGGATCGCCCCGCTTCTTCCCCTTCCACAATTCCGCAGCCAAGCGCCGGTTTATCCAGATGTTGCGCTTTTATCTGTCTATCTACTTCTGCAAACTGGTGTCCCACCAGATTATGGGCAACCACTATCACCTCATCGTGTACTTCGAGCAGTTCCGTTCACTTCCGCACGAGCAACTCGTGGGGATTGCCCGCCGGCTGTGGGGGGACGAGAAGTGGAAGGTGAGGACACGAGGCTGGGAACAGCAGGAGTGGGATGTGTTCAACCGGCGTCTGTTCGACCTGTCCTCGTTCATGCAGCGGCTCAACGGAGAGTATGCCAAATGGTACAACCGGCATTTCCAGCGCCGCGGTCATTTCTGGGCCCAGCGTTACAAGAATCCGGAACTGCTGGATTTGCGTGCCCTTCAGGATTGTCTGATTTACGTGGAACTCAATGCCGTGCGGGCCGGTCTGGTTCGTCGACCCGAGCAGTGGAAGGGCGGATCGGCCCGCTGGCGCTGGGCGGGAAAGCACTCTGATGTCCTGATGCCTTTACAGGAGATCTTCCCCGAGGTCAGGCCAGACAAGTGTTTTCGCACCTATCGGTCACTGCTCTACTATCGGGGCGGAATCCGCGACAGGGATGGGCAGGGGATGATCCCTGCTGCCATCGTCCGTCAAGAACAAAAGCGGGGTTTTGAACATCCTGGCGTTTACCGGCAACGCATCAGGGCCTTTACCGACGGAGTGGCCCTGGGCCCTGCGGATCGGGTTCGAGAGTTACTCGACTGTTTCCGACGGCAAGGGATCTACCACCGACGCCGCCATCCCGTTTCCCAGCTGCAAGGCAGCTTTTACACCTGCCGGGAACAGCGCTCTCATGCCGTCAGCTTCGGTTGACGGTCTCCTTGTCTGAATCTCGCAACCGAAATCTGCCTCCCCTGGCGCTTTGCAATCCCTGACCGAAGAAGCTTCACAGCGAGAGCTGCAACTCCGCTCGCTTCCTCGCGATCCGATCGAATGTTGTCCCCGAACAACACTCCTCGGGTCTTCTGTCGCCACTGCCGAATACAGAGCACTCCCTGCCCTCCCTGCCGCAGCACCGTTCATCAACGACAGATTAGCCTGACCAAGAACCAGAGCTGACAAGCAACTAGAAACCCAAGAACGAGTCTGTCTCTTTCTCTGACTTTCTTTCTCTTGACCGTTTTTCTCCACGTTCTTATCGGCAGGAGAGCAGCTACAGGAGAAAGGGACAGGCTCGTTCTCCAGGAGTTCTGACCACTCCACGTTCTTATCGGCAGGAGAGCAGCTACAGGAGAAAGGGACAGGCTCGTTCTCCAGGAGTTCTGACCATCGCCCAAAGCGGGGCCAGGACGCCCGGAGGAGCCTTCCCGATTGTCAGGGTCCGTGGATCTCGTAGGCTATTCCGACAGGAGATCGCCTCTTCGGCAAGATCACTTACGCCCCAATGAACTGTTGCAGCCAACGTCGAGAAACGAGGTGAAACGACTCCTTCATCTTCCTCCGTTTGCAGTTTTCGAACACGGAGGCACGACCTGCGTATCATCTTGTTTATCAGAAGTTTAGAGCGATCCATAACAGGATCACTCTTCTTTGACCGAGCAAATTGACAGCCTTCTGGGGCGTCCCTATAATCCCGCCATGGAAATCCCTGTCGCCCTGACGTTCGACGACGTTTTGCTGATGCCGAACGAGAGCGACGTCCTTCCAGCGGACGCCAATCTCGCTACTGTCTTTTCTCGAAACATTCCGCTGAACATTCCGCTTTCGTCTGCCGCTATGGACACCGTTACCGAAGCGCCGCTCGCTATCGCTCTCGCGCGGCACGGAGGAATCGGGATAATCCACAGGAACCTCTCTATCGAGGCTCAGGCGGCGGAAGTCGACAAGGTCAAGCGTTCCGAATCCGGCATGGTCGTCGATCCTTTCACGATGCGCCCCGACGACTCGATCGGGCTCATCCTGCAGAAGATGGAGGAGCGCGCTATCTCGGGCGTGCCGATTACCGACAATACGGATCGGCTTCTCGGCATCATCACCAACCGTGATCTCCGGTTCGCGACAGATCTGAATCTGAAGGCGTCGGACCTCATGACCCCCCAACCGAATCTGGTCACGGTACGAGAGGGGATTTCGATGGAGGAAGCTAAGCGCAGCCTCCATGAGCACCGTATCGAGAAATTGCTGGTCGTCGATGCTGAAGGCCGACTCAAAGGACTCATCACAGTCAAGGATATACAGAAAAAGATCAAGTATCCGGACGCCGCACAGGATGATCGGGGCCGACTTCGCGTGGGGGCGGCCATCGGCGCGACCGGAGACTACCTGGAGAGGGCTCTGGCGCTCGAAGAAGTCGGTGTCGATGTTGTCGCGGTCGACACGGCTCACGGCTTTACACAGCGGGTCCTCAACGCGGTTGCGAACCTCAAAGCGAAGCTGCGGCAGGCGGACATAGTTGCAGGCAACATCGCCGAGAGCGACGCCGCTCGCGCCTTAGCGGACGCCGGAGCCGACGGTGTCAAAGTCGGCATGGGACCTGGAAGCATCTGCACGACTCGTGTCGTCACCGGAGCCGGCGTCCCTCAAATGACGGCGGTCATGGACGTTGTCGATTACGCGGGGAAGGCGGGACTACCGGTCATCGCGGACGGTGGAATCAAATTCTCCGGCGACATTACCAAGGCACTGGCCGCGGGAGCCGCCTGTGCCATGATCGGAAACCTCTTCGCTGGAACCGATGAATCTCCCGGGGAACTCGTCTTCTACCAGAACAGAAGCTACAAAACCTACCGCGGTATGGGTTCCCTCGGAGCCATGGCGGCGGGAAGCAGCGACCGCTACGGACAAGACGCCAACCGAGGTTCACAGAAGATGGTCCCGGAAGGGATCGAAGGTCGGGTGCCTTACAAAGGCAGCTTGGAGCACCTGATCCCCAACCTGATCGGAGGTGTCCGCTCGGGGATGGGCTACGTCGGAGCTCGCACGATCCCCGATCTTCAGGCTAAGGCACGATTCATCAGGATCACCAACCTGGGACTCCGCGAATCTCACGCGCACGATGTCGTAGTTACAAAAGAAGCCCCGAACTATCGGCTGGAGGAGTAGCCGGAGAGGCTGAAACTCGGAGGCTCAGACAGGGCACACCGACCACTTCTGTGTCCCCCGATTGCCCTTCTGGCCTCCCCAGAGGCGATTCGAACCTGATAGTCTTCGGAAACCATGACCACCCCCCCCAAGTACTCAGTTTCTCGACGTCGATTCATCAAGGCCGGAAGCGTCACAGCAGCCGGCTCTCTCCTGATTCCTCCAGCGTTAAGAGCGGGTCCGAAGAAGCGAATGGCCCTGATCGGGACGGGCATCCGAGGGGTCCAGATGTGGGGCCGCCGTGTCGTCCGAGGCTATTCGGATTTCGTGGAGTTCGTGGGACTTTGCGACATCAACCCGGGACGGCTTGCGTTTGGAAAAGCTTTCATCGGAGCCGATTGCCCGACGTTCAGCGATTTCGAATCTATGATCCGCGCAACGAGTCCCGAGTTGATCGTCGTTACGACCATGGACAGCACCCACGACGAGTTCATCGTTAAGGGCCTCGAGATGGGTTGCCAGATCGTCACAGAGAAACCGATGACGACAGACGAGACAAAGTGTCAGGCGATTCTCGATGCCCAAAGGCGGACGGGGCGAAGTGTGACAGTCACCCACAACTATCGCTATGCACCACATCGGCTGAAGATCAAGCAACTCCTTGCCGAGAAACGGATCGGAGATGTCACTTCGGTCGACTTCAACTGGTATCTGGACATCTACCACGGGGCGTCCTATTTCAGACGCTGGCACGGTAAGAGGCGATTCGGCGGAACTCTTTTTGTCCACAAGGCCTGCCATCATTTCGACTTGCTGAACTGGTGGCTGAACTCAGAGCCCGAAAAGGTCTTTGCAAGCGGATCTCTCGAATACTACGGGAGAAACAACGATTTCCGGTACCGGAACTGCCGCGAATGCCCACACAGCCGGCGATGCCAACATAGCTGGGACATCACCGAAAACGAATTCCTGACGAATCTGTACGTCGAGAACGAGCAGTACGACGGGTATCTGCGCGACGGCTGTGTCTGGTCTGAGGAAATCGACATCTTCGACAAGATGGCGGCCCAGATTCGCTACGCCAACGGAGTCACGGTGAGCTATTCCTGTACGACCTACTCTCCGTATGAAGGTTACAGGATCGCCTTCAACGGAACCCGAGGACGAATCGAAGCTTGGGTCAAGGAACGTCAGCCTTGGGCGGCGGAAGACTACGATGAAATCCGAGTCACCGACAATTTCGGTTACTCACAGCTGATCCAGATTCCTCATCGCGGAGGAGGACACGGTGGGGGGGACACGAAACTGCTCGATCGCATTTTCAAAGACCCCGATGCACCGGACCCCTATCACCAGTCAGCAGATGTCCGACAAGGCGCGATGGCGGTGCTACTCGGCATCGCTTGTCGCAAGAGTGCTGACTCAGGGCGTCCGGTGACGGTCGGAGGCCTCACGTCACTCGTACCGAGGGCCGTTGCGAGTCCATAAAGGGCACGCCCGGCGAGGGCGCGCCCGAATCCAACGGGTGACAGGTGCTCAGCCGATCGCGATCCGGCCTTGCTACCGACGAGGGCGATCCATGGACAGCTTGAAAGTGCTGCCGTTGCTCTCGTAGCGGACCCCCTGAATTGCCACCGGATTCGAGACATATTGACGCCACCCCTGGAGTCCGGGGTTCTGAACCAGAGCCTGCAATCCCTCCTGAGTCGTCGGATAACGCCCGTTGTCGAACTTGAAGAGTTCCAACGCCCTGTTCAGGATTCGGGAATCGACCTGCGAGAGTTGGATCTGCGCCGACTCTCCGGCGCGGACGACGCGGACCGGATAGGATTCTTCCGGGTCGAAACTGCAGGCCGTCGGCATGAACAGGGTGAGTGCAAGAAAGACGCGCTTCATCGGGTTTCTCCTCGTTACATTCACCTTAGCCGGAACGAGTACGATTCGGCGGTGATCCGGCGCACGGCCTGGCGTGGATCCCGAGGCGGCTGGGGTCGTTCACGACAAAAAGCAGTCGGCACATCCGGAGACGATTCCCGCCGGGTGCGTCCGGTCCGGACGCTTTGTCTTGAGGTCCCAACTATTCCGGAACGCCAGACTCTCAATCCTGGGACAAGACAGGAGAAGGGACAAGACAGGAGAAAGTGGCAGACTGGTTTTTCGACTCGAGAAAGAGACAGACTGGTTTTTCTCCTGGCGTGCGAGAAAGAG
>CAJHYB010000492.1_pt1 | contig 11177 bp, 5 predicted proteins | sample 9198631 | NCBI WGS metagenome assembly CAJHYB01 (sample SAMEA7708354, study PRJEB35096) | sediment metagenome | biome: marine neritic benthic zone biome [ENVO:01000025]; feature: sediment [ENVO:00002007]; material: shallow marine sediment [ENVO:03000034] sea grass bed [ENVO_01000059] ... | reverse complement strand
GTCCGCCGCACTGTCGGGATTGGCTCAGGCTTTGAGAGAAGCTTCGGTACCCGGTTCCGAGCAGGCTCTCCAGCAGGCCCTGGAAATCGATCCCGAGAATCTCCATGCGATGACTCTGAGGGTCTCTTCCGCGATTACAGCCGAAAACTGGGAACAGGCCGAGGAGTGGCTCGACAAGGGACTGAAGCTGAACAAGAAGTACCTGCCACTGCTCGAGCAGCGCACCGCCATCCACTATTTTCGCGGCGAGACTTCCAAGTTCGAAAAGTCCCGAAAAGAAGTTCTCAAGATCAACCCTCGAGACGGGGATCTTTACGAGGTCCTCGGCAACACGGCCGTGAGCAAGCGCCGGATGGGGGAAGCCGAAGACTTTTTCAGGGAATCGGTCCGGCTCAACCCACGCCAGTGGTCAGCCTGGGCTTCCCTGGGAGTCAACCTCCTCAGACTCGCTCGTGAGGAGGAGGGAAAGCAGGTCCTCGAGAGAGCCTATGCGAACGATCCTTTCAATATCTGGGCTGTGAACACGCTTCGATTACTCGACAGCTATGTCGACTTCGAGGAATTCCGGACTGAACACTTCATCGTGCGCCTCGAGAAGGAAGAGGCTCAAGCACTCCGCCCGGCCGTCGAAGAACTCCTCGAGAGAAGCCTGCGTGACCTGGAGGAGAAGTACTCTCACGAGGTCACCGGCACCTACGTATTCGAGATGTTCAAAGATCATGAGGATTTCGCCGTCCGAACTCTCGGCATGCCAGGATTAGGTGCATTGGGAGCCACGTTCGGTCGGGTCGTGGCGATGGATTCTCCGTCCGCGCGAAAAAAGGGAGAGTTCCACTGGGGCTCGACACTGTGGCACGAAGTCGCTCACGTCATCACACTCTCGCTGAGTGATCAGAAGGTCCCCCGATGGCTGACCGAAGGGCTGTCGATGATGGAGGAGCGACTGGCAGGACAAGGATGGGGCGAGTATCTGACCCCGACCTTTGTCGATGCCTACAACAAGGGAGAGCTGCTTTCGCTCGAGAACCTCAACGATGGCTTTCAGCGGCCGAAGTCGGGCCTCCAGATCCAATTGAGTTACTACCAGGCCGGCTGGTTGTGCGAGTTCCTGGCTTCCCGGTACGGTTTTGGGAAGATCCGGGAGATGCTGCTGGCCTACGCAGAGGACAAGACGACCCCGGAGGTTTTCGAGACCATCCTGGGCGCCTCGATGGAAGAGGTCGACAAGGAGTTCACGGCGGTCGTGGACGAGACTCTGAGACCAATGGTGGAGAAGTTGACCGTCCAGGAGTCGGCAGAAGGACACGCGGGGCTGGCGGGACTGACGACCCTTGAACACCTGCAGATGGCCCTCGCCCAATCTCCCGACAACTATTTTCTCAACCTGAAGATGGGCAGGAGCCTCTTTGAAGAGGAGCGCTATGATGAGGCGGCCCCTTACCTTGAAGCGGCCCTCGAGGTCCTTCCGTCCTATGCGGGTTCTGGGAGTCCCTACCAGCTGCTCGCCGCAATCCATGAGAAAGAAGGCGATGCTGAAAAGCGGATCGACATTCTCACAAAATGGTGGCGGGCATCCCCGAAACTCTCCGACGTCGCGGTCGATCTGGCGGAACTACTCGAAAGCCGGGGGGACGGCGAGGAGGCCATGACCTTCCTCGAGGAGGTCATGTACGCCGATCCGTTGAGAGGCGATGCTCACCTCGGCCTGGGACGCCTCTACCTGGATCAGGACCGCCCTGAAGAAGCCATTCGGGAGTTTGAGATCGTTCTCGGGATGAAACCGAACGACGTCGCGGGAGCCCGCTTTCAGCTGGCGCGGGCTTTCCACGCGGCCGGTAACATCGGGGCGGCCAAAGAGCAGGTGCTGTTATCCTTGGAGATCGCGCCCAGCTACCGGGACGCCCAGAAACTGCTGTTGGAGCTGGTCAAGCCATGAAAAGAATCGTTGCACTCCTGCTCGGACTCGTCATCGTCGGGGCGATCGTTGCACCCTCGGCCAGGATGGATGTCGGTTCAAACAGGGACCCCGAGGATTTGAGCCTGTTCCAGTTCGTTCGAATCCAATACAACGGCTACATGCTGGGATCGTGGGGCAGGCGTGGGTCCGAGCCTCCATGGGCGCACGACTACCCGAAGGCGGAGCGGAATTTCCTCAAGATCCTCTCGGAACTGACGAGCATCGAGACGACCGAGAGGTCCCACAAAGTCCTCCGAATGCACGACGCCGACATCATGGACTACCCCTTTCTCTACGTGAGCGAACCGGGATACTGGGACATCACCGAGCCTGAGGTCCAGAACCTCCGGAAGTATCTCGACCGTGGGGGCTTCGTTCTTTTCGACGACTTTCGAGGTCAGCGGGACTGGGGCAATCTCGTGAATTGCATGCGCCAGGTCTATCCGGAGCGAGGGTTCCGAAAGCTGACGGTGGACGAGCCGGTCTTTCAATGCTTCTACAACATCGATGATCTTGACCTGCCGGCGCCTTACCGGGTTCCAGGGGAACCGGCGTTCTACGGGATTTTTGACGACACGGGACGACTTCAGGTCGTCGCCGCCTACAACAATGATATCGGAGACTATTGGGAGTGGTCGGACGATAACTTCACGCCGATCGAATTGTCCAACGAAGCTTACAAGTTCGGCATCAACTTCGTGCTGTATGCCTTGACTCACTGAGATACGAACTCCAGCGAACGCAGAGAGGAATCAACTGGTGGAAGCCACAAACTACGCACCCGCAAAACCGGCAGAACAGGAAATCGCTCCCCTCATTTCGGAGATGCTTGCGGCTCAAAAGAAGATCTCCGGCGAGTTGTCAAAGGTCATTATCGGACAGGAAGCCGTCATCAAGGAGGTCCTGATCGGCCTCTACGTCGGAGGGCACTCTCTGATCACGGGAATGCCCGGACTGGCCAAGACGCTCCTCGTCCGGAGCATCGCTTCAACGCTGGGCCTCGAATTCAAACGCATTCAATTCACGCCCGATCTGATGCCGGCCGACATCACGGGGACAGAGATCCTTCAGGTCAATCCGGAGACAGGGAAACGGAACCTCGAGTTTGTCCAGGGACCGATCTTCGCGAACATCATCCTGGCCGACGAAATCAACCGCACGCCTCCGAAAACACAGGCTGCGCTGCTCGAGGCGATGCAGGAAAAGAGCGTGACTGTGCATCGCGAAACGATGAAGCTCGAGGAACCGTTCTACGTGCTGGCCACACAGAACCCTATTGAGCTCGAAGGGACTTATCCACTTCCCGAGGCCCAGCTCGACAGGTTCATGTTCAACATCGTGATCGACTATCTCGACGAGGAGAGGGAAATCGAGGTCGTCAACCTGACAACTGGAGACCATTCCGGCGTCATCGAGAAGGTGGTCTCCGGAGAGGACATCGTTCGTTTTCAGGGACTGGTCAGGCGCATCCCGGCCAGCGAGGACGTGACGAGATATGCGGTACAACTGGCACGCTCGACCCGGCCAGGTGACCCGTTGGCCCCGGATTTTGTCGACAAGTGGATCCGCTACGGTGCCAGCCTGAGGGCGTCCCAGTTCATGGTCCTGGGCGGTAAGGCCCGCGCCCTGCTCGAGGGTCGCTACAACGTCTCCGGCGAAGACATCAGGGCTCTGGCGAAACCTGTGCTGCGCCATCGTGTGATGACGAATTTCCACGCGGAATCCGACAACGTCACGATCGACGAGATTATCGACAGGATCCTCGAAAAGAGGACCCCGCCCGGGTCAGGACTTTGAGACCGGCGAGACTGACGAAGAGAGTGCGGAGCATCGGACCAGCAGTCATGAGGACCGGTCGCAGCAGTCGTGAACTCGAGTTGACCTTCAAGGTTCCTTCGCCTGATCGCCGCCCTTCACTTTTTGGTTGAAACCCATGTCGTCCAATCGCTTCGTCGACCCGAAAGTCCTCATGGAGATCAGCAACCTGCAGTTGCTGGCGAAAGTCGTGGTTGACGGATTCGTTTCGGGGATGCACCGGTCGCCTTACCATGGATTCAGTCTCGACTTTCTCGAATACCGGGAGTACGCCCCGGGCGACGATGTCCGGACGATCGACTGGAAAGTCTATGGCCGGTCTGACCGCTTCTATGTCAAGAAGTTCGAAGGGGACACCAACACCCGGCTGCATATTCTCCTGGACACCAGTAAGAGTATGGGCTTCACGAGCCACAAGGTGTCGAAGCTCGACTACGGACGCTTTCTAGCGGCCGCCCTGGCCTTCTTCTCGCACCGACAGCGCGACGCGGCGGGTCTCATTACCTTCGATTCTCATATCGTCGACCACATTCAGCCGAGCACCCGGACCGGACAGCTGCAAAAAATCCTCTCACATCTGGACCGACTCGAGACGGGCGAACAGACCGACATCCGCGCCGTTCTCGAGGAACTCTCGTTGGTCGTTCGGAAGCGCAGCGTCGTCGTCCTGATCAGTGACTTCTACCAGGAACCGAACGAACTGGCTCGCGCTCTTCGATTCTTTCACTTTCGCGGAAACGACATCATCCTGTTTCACATTCTCGACCCGATGGAGATCGATCTTCCGATCGGAAAGACCTCGACACTTGAAGATATGGAGACCCTCGAGCGAATCCCCTACGACCCGGAGACTTCGCGTCCGGCGTATTTGAAGATGCTGCGGACTCATATCGACGGACTCCAGAAGGAGTGCCGGAGCCACGCGATCGACTATGTGCTGATCAATACCGAAGAGCCCTTGGATTTGGCCCTGAGACGCTACCTGGCGCTCCGGGCCCGGCAATACTGAGGACCTGATGCAGTTCTTGAGCCCGATGTTCCTGATGGGTGCCCTGGCCCTCTCGATCCCCATCTTCCTTCACCTGTTCAGAAAAGAAAAAACGACTCGACTTTCCTTCGCATCGCTGATGTTCATCCGGCGATTGCCCATCAAGCAGACGAGGCGGAGAAAACTGAAATACCTGTTGCTACTGGCACTTCGGTGCCTCGGGTGGCTGTTCATCATAGGAGCATTTGCCCGTCCTGTGGTCACGATGGCCTGGTTCGATCGCCTGAACCCGATCGCCGCAAGATCCGTGGTGGTCCTCATCGATCGCTCGATGAGCGTTTCCCAATCGAGACTCTGGGAAGATGCGCTGACAGCGGCGCGAGAGCGGATTTCGGGGCTCGACGACGCGGATGAGGCTGTGATCGCCCAGTTCGCCGAATCGGTCGAAGTTGTCTCGTCCTGGACCTCCAATCGAGCAGAGTTGCTCGAGGCCCTGCGGAGACGCGTTAAACCGTCCTTCGAGGCGACTTCCTTTGTCGAAGGTCTGCGGACGGCCGTCGACCAGTTGAACGATTCCCGGAACAGCCTGAAGGAGATCTACCTGATTTCAGACCTTCAGCGCATCGGACTCAGTTCGAGCGTTGGATGGAAAGCTCCTCCCGATGTCATCGTTGAAGTGGAGAGACTCGAGACCGCAGGCGACAATCTCTACGTACAGCAGGCGCGCCTGGACCGGGAGGTCTTCGGAACACAGTACCCGAATCCCGTCCTGGTGCGCGTCTCGAGTAGTCCTCCGATGTCGGTCAAGGGCGAGGCACAGCTTTTCATCGAGGGTGAGCTTCGGGACCGACAGACCTTCGAACTCTCGGAAACCGGCAACGCTCTCCTCAGTTTCAAGCCTTTCGACCTGGCGGAAGGGTTGACGAGAGGGAGAGTCGTTCTCGATTATCCCGATTCACTGGCGGCGGACAACACTCACCAGTTTGTCGTCGAGCGGAAACAGCCTCGGAAGATCGCCCTGGTCTCGGATTCGAAGCGATCGCGCTCGTCGATCTATCTCGAAAGCGCTTTTTCAGCCGGGAAAAACCTGCCTTTCCTGATCCAGACATACCCGAACGCAGGAGCGGTTCGACTCGATCCCGCCGAAACCCCTCTCGTCGTTCTCGACGACAGACCGGTTCCACCATCCGCCCGCGCGTTCCAGACTTACCTGGAACAGGGTGGAGGAGTCATACTCTCCCTCGGAAATCAGGCGCGAGCGGATTCCTACAACCGAAGTTGGGCTGACCTTCTCCCGCTGGAACTCAGGGAAAAGCGCTTCGCCCGAAGCGGGAAGAGGCCCTTTACCGGAATCACCGAGGTCCAATGGGAGCACCCGATCTTCTCGGTTTTCGAGGACCTCTACAAGACGACACTTCTCACAACCCAGTATTTCGGCTACTGGAAAGTCGATGTCAGTCCTGATGCCCGAGTGCTGGCCAGCTACGGAGAAGGCGATCCGGCGGTCGTCGAGGCGTCCCGAGATTCAGGACGTTTCATCATCCTGACCTCATCACCGGGATCGGTCTGGTCCGACTTTCCTTTTCGGACGGCCTTCGTTCCGTTCTGGCAAGCCACCGCCCAGTACGCGACGGCCTGGACGAATCAGCCGGCTTCCTATCAGGTGAATGAGATTCTTGGGCTGGAGCCGTGGGCCAATTCCGGGGCGGAGCGGGTCGGCACGGGACAAACGACCGTCCTCGATCCCGAGGGGCGCCGCGTTCTGGCTCTGGATGAATCCACTCCGGACTTTATCCGGCTGACCCAGCCTGGATACTATGAGATCCGAAGCCAGAAGACGACCGAATGGGTCGCCGTGAATTCCGCTGCAGTCGAATCCGACCTCGACTCGTTGCCCCTCGAGGATTTTCTGGCCGTTTTCGTACCGCAACAATCGCGAGTGGTCGCTGAAGGAGATGACTCGGCGCTCACGCTTCAGAACCAGGAGCAGCGCCAATCGCTCTGGTGGTTACTCCTCGCGGCAGCCGGCCTGATGTTCCTGGTCGAGGCCCTGCTCGCCAACTGGGAAGCCTCGAGACAAACAGCCGCGGCTCCGATGCCGTCTTGAAAAACTGGAAGGAAACCGAAAAGGGAAGCGGAGAATCAGACCTGGAGGGACGAGAACAGAGAGGAGTTCCGGGAGAAAAGTACAGGAAGACAGAGAGCTGAAGCTCATTTCGTCCACGGACTCGTTTCGGGACTTTCTCAGCCCTTTTCTCCTCAGCAGCGTCTATAAGTAGAGAACGGTTCGTCAAACGAGCAGGGAAGAGCGCCATGTTGATGCAGATGATCTCCAGAATCCGAAGACGGCTCCAGTTGGAGCGAGTACTCAAGGGGGTCGCGTTAGTGGCCGTCCTTTTGCTGGCAGGCTCGATCCTGGCGAGTCTCCTGCTGACGCAGTACAACTTCTCTGACGACGCCATCTTCTGGATCCGAATCGTCGGCTCCATCTCAATTCTGTTCCTGCTGTTCAACTATCTTTTGCGACCGACGCTGAGCCCTCCGTCCCGGCGTCAGATCGCACGATTCCTTGAAGAGCGACATCCCGAACTTCAAGAGAGGTTGTCGACTGCGGTCGAGTTGGAGAAGACCGACAGCCCTGTTCATCCGGAGATCAGACGTCTCGTTCAGCGCGATGCTCGCGACAAGTTTCGAAGGCTCCCGCGGCCGCGTCTTTACTTTCCACGGGCCAGTGCTTCATCCCTCGCCGCTGTTCTGATCGCAGCTCTCACTTTCCTGGTGCTGTTTTTCTCGGGCCCGATGGCTTACCAATACAGTCTCGCTCGTCTCTTCAAGGGTTGGGATGACGAGAGTTTCAAGCCACTGTATTCGATTGAAGTGACTCCCGGACATGTGAGGATCGGCAAACATGCTGACCTCGAAGTGCGCGCCAGGCTGACCGGATTCGATGCCGAGAAAACCCTGATCTATGTCAAGTATCAGAACGAGCCTCAGTGGCAGGAGGCGCAGATGGAAGTCGACCCTGCTGGAGCCGGGTCCGTTTTCATCTTTTTCGATGTCCGAGATCAATTCGACTACTACGTGGAAGCCGACGGGATCGTCTCGGACGTTTTCCAGGTGGCGGTCTCGGAGATTCCGCGTGTCGTCAGGCTGACGGTCGACCTGGAATTCCCGGCCTACGCCGGACTCTCACCGGTTCAACAGGAAGACGACGGGGACATTCGAGCGCTGATCGGGACGGTCGCACGCTTCAATATCGAAACAGATCAACCCGTCCAGGCCGGCAAAATAAAACTCGACCTCGGGGCGGAGACGGAGATCGCTCTCACCCAGCTGGATCCCCGTCACTTGACTGGCGAACTCAAGGTCGAAACAAACGACTTCTACAGAGTCCATCTCCAGGACCTCGAGGAAGTCTGGAGTCCGGCTTCCGACGAGTACCTTATCGAGGCACTTCAGGATCAGCCGCCCATCCTTTCCTTCACAGCGCCCGGACGCGATCGGAAAGTGACGAACCTGGAAGAGGTGTTCCTCGAAGCAAAGGCCGAAGATGACTACGGAGTCACCAGAATGGTCCTTCGGTACAGCCTCAATGGCGACGAAGAACAGGAAATCCTGCTCGACCATCCGCGCCGCTCGAAGTCTTTTCAGACTTCCTACACCTTCTTCATGGAAGAGTACAACCTGCAGCCGGGTGACTTCGTCTCCTACTACGCGCGGGCTGAGGACGCCGTTTCCAACTCCACGACCGATATCTACTTTCTCGAAGTCGACCCCTTCGACAAGGAGTATTCCCAGGCCCAGGCGGGTCAGGGAGGTCAGGCCGGCGCGGACATTCAGCTGGCCAGACAGCAGAAACAGATCATCGCCGCGACCTTCAAGCTGGAGAGAGACCGGAAAGAACTCCCGAAGGAAGACCTCGAAGAGAACAGTCAGACGCTGGCCCTGGTGCAGCAGCAACTTCAGATTCAAGCGCAGACCATTATCGAACGGATTGAAAGGCGGGGGGCGGCTGCCTCCGATCCACGATTCAAGAAGATGGTCGAGTATCTGACAGAGGCGATGACTCATATGGAGGGCGCCCACGAGGAGCTCAATCGCCTCGCGACGAAAGAGGCTCTGCCATTCGAGCAGAAGTCCTACCAGAACCTTCTGCGGGCAGAGGCGCTGTTCAACGAGATTCAGGTCGCCTTCGGCAACGACTCCAATTCGGGTGCATCAGCCGAGGATCTGGCGGATCTCGTCGATCTGGAATTGGACAAAAAGAAAAACCAGTATGAGACGCTCCAGCAGAATCGCTCCGAGCAGCAGGAACAGAAGCTGGACGAGGCTCTTCAGAAGCTCAAGGAACTGGCACAACGTCAGGAGCAGCAGAACGAGCGTGCCCGGCGCCAGGCCCAGCGTGGAAACTCGAGTGGTGGAAGCTCCAATCAGGAGCAGTTGATCGAGGAGGCCGAGAAACTGGCCAGGGAACTGGAACGGCTCTCTCGGCAGAAGCGCGACCAGAAACTATCGCAAGTCGCCAGCCAGCTGCGACAGGCCGCCCGCGACATGCGGAAAGCACAATCGGGCGGGAAACAACAGCAGGACGCACAGATGAGAGCCCAGCAGGCTCTCGAACGATTGCAGAAGGCCCAGCGCGAGTTGGACCAGCACCGCCAGGGCCAGATGCAGAACACCGTCGAGGACCTCAAGAGACAGGCGGAGAACCTGATCCAGAAGCAGGAAGAGGTCGTCGAAAAGGTCGATGATCTCAAGGAACGAATCGAGTCGGGAAAGATCGACCAGGAATTCCTGAAACAACGGCGGGAACTGGACCGACTCAAGACAGACCTGATGGAAGACGTTCAAGGGCTGGAGGGCGACCTTCACCAGACCGCCCGTCGAATGACCTCAAAAGAACCGGCCAGCGCAAAGAAACTCAAAGAGGCCGCCCATGACATCCGCGACGAGCGCATCGCCGACCAGATGGAAGAGGGCCACCAGTTCATGATGAGGGGCTGGTTCGACCAGGCCAGGACGCGGGAAAAAGGAGTTGCGCGTGAGCTCGACAAGTTAGCCGAGAAGATCGACGAAGCCGAACAGGCACTCGGATCCGGAAAAGGGTCCGACCCCCGCGAGCGTCTACAGCAGGCGCAGAACGAACTCGGCCGCCTCGTCGAGAATCTCGAGTCTCTGAAAGAGAGGGCGGATGCCTCTCAGCAGCAGGGAGAATCCGGCCGGGAAGGCCAGGGTGAGCGTCCCCGGGATTCTCAACAGCCCGGAGACTCACAGGGCCGCGAGCAGGGTGAACAGGGACAGAATCCTCAGGGGCAGCCCTCCGATCAAGGAAAACCCTCGGAAACGGGCCAGCCTTCGGAGCAGGGGCAACAGCCCGGAAGTCAACCGGGGCAGCAGTCGGAGCAACAGGGTCAGCAGCCCGGTCAAAGTCCAGGATCGCAACAAAGTCAGGACGGCCGGCCTCAGGGCTCAGAGCCCCGGGGAGGACAGGCGAACTCAGACAGCGTAGCGACCCGGTCGGGGCCAACCTCCAACAGCAGCGGCATCAATCCCCGTCAGATCGGGCGCGAGCTTGAGGAACGCGAGAAAGATCTGGCGCGTATCAGAAGACTCCTTCGAGAAGATCCTCGGCTGGCACGGGACGTTAACCAGATGCTGTCGACCATGAGGCGTCTGGATGCCGAGCGTCTCTTTAACGATCCCAGAGAACTGGCTCGACTCAAGGCTCAGGTGATCGACGGGTTGCATCAGCTCGAGCTCGAGATCAATCAGGCTCTGGAGGAGTCTGCGGAAGGACGCCTTCGTCTTGCCAACTCCGATGAGATCCCGCCTCGGTACCGTCGGAATGTCGAGGAGTATTATCGGTCTTTGGCAAAGAAAAAGAAGTGATGGGCTTTTTTCGGTGTTCTGCCCTGTGAGAGGCACCTTTTTGGCCCTTTTTGAATGCTTTGCCCGCATTATCAAATGACAGGGCAGTTCGAGCCGCATATAATCAAGGATCTCTCGCATTCGAACGCCGCAGGGATGACGGAGTTGCTTTCTGACGTGGGGGGCGGCAACTCTCGACCTGGAATTTTGGGAAGTCAAGGAAAAAACAGAGTTGAGTCAGACACTCTCTGAAAGCCGTCTTTCCGGCACTCTATCGACTGATTCACGAGAGACGATCCTCGTCGTCGACGACATTGAAGGTGTCCGGGACTTGATTCGTGAGGTCCTTCAGATCAAGGGCTATAGGGTCCTGGTCGCGGCAAACGGGATCGAGGCTCTCCAGGTGGCTGAAGAGCATGGGGAGGGAATCGATCTTCTCCTCACCGACGTCGTGATGCCCGAGATGGGAGGTCCGGAACTGGCTCTTCAGTTTCAGAACGACCGTCCCGCCACCAAGGTGATCTTCATTTCGGGTTACTCTGACGAGGC
>CAJHYB010000607.1_pt1 | contig 11222 bp, 6 predicted proteins | sample 9198631 | NCBI WGS metagenome assembly CAJHYB01 (sample SAMEA7708354, study PRJEB35096) | sediment metagenome | biome: marine neritic benthic zone biome [ENVO:01000025]; feature: sediment [ENVO:00002007]; material: shallow marine sediment [ENVO:03000034] sea grass bed [ENVO_01000059] ... | reverse complement strand
GCGAACTGCATTCGATTCTGTGGAGCCACTCCGATCTTTGTGGACGTCGAAGCGGAGACCGGGAACATAGACACGTCACTTCTCGCGGAGGCTCTGAGAGCTCTGTCCAGCGGATCGGCAGCCCGAGTCAAACATCTCCCCCGGAAATGTCGCAAGACGGTTGGACAGCCGAAGGCGGTTGTCCCGGTACACATCTACGGACAACCGGCGAACCTGAGTGTCACCGCCGAGGGCTGTTCCGACTCGGCACTGCCCCGCACCGCTGACGCCTGCGAAGCGATCGGACCCCGTCACGGTGGCCGCCCGGTCGGGTGTCACGGAGACGCGTCGGTTTTCGGCTTCTATCCCAACAAGCAGATGACGACGGGCGAAGGCGGGATGGTCGTCACGGATCGAGAGGATTGGGCCGAGCACATGAGATCGCTACGGAATCAGGGAAGAGAGGGCAGGGGCACGGGCAGGGGCACGCCGATGCTGAGACATCCCAGACTGGGATTCAATTATCGGATGGATGAGATGAGCGCGGCGTTGGGGCTGGTCCAGTTGTCCCGCCTGGACGAGATGATCGCTAAGCGGAGGCAGGTCGTGGCCTGGTATGACGAGTTGGTCCGACCTCTCGAACTGCTCGCGCCCCTTCCAGGACTCTCGAATCCAGAGGTTTCTCCATTCTGCTACGTGGTGCGCGTCGATCCCGCGCTCAATCGTGACGCGGTCGCGGAATCGCTTCTCGCCGAAGGGATTCCAAGCCGAGTCTATTTTCCTCCGATCCACCTTGAGAATCCGTACCGCGAGGTCTACGGGTATCGTCCGGGCGACTTTCCTGTTGCTGAGCGCCTGTCGCGGACACTTCTGGCCTTGCCTTTCTCGAGCGTTATGACCGAAACTCAGGTGGGGCAGGTTTGCGAGGCTCTCACCCGTGTTGCCGGACGGAGGGCTTCCACGACCACCGGTCGGGGCTGACAAGATCGGAACGGACATGAAAAGAGCACTGATCACAGGAGTCACGGGCCAGGACGGTTCCTACCTCGCCGAGCTTCTGCTCGAACGCGGCTATGAGGTCCACGGGATGGTGCGCCGAACCAGTTCGCTCGGTCGCACCCGCATCGACCAGCTCAACCTGAGTGAAGATGCCGAGTCTCGGTTCAAGCTCGTTTATGGCGATCTTGGAGATGCCAGTTCGCTCTCGAAGTTGTTGCGCACGCTGAAGCCACACGAGATCTACAACCTCGGAGCCCAGAGCCACGTCCGGGTGAGTTTCGATATACCCGAGTACACCGCCGATGTGAACTTCAACGGCACGGTGCGTCTTCTGGAGGCTCTGCGCGAAACGGACTGGGACGTGCGGTTCTACCAGGCGTCGACGAGCGAGATGTTTGGAACGACTCCGGAATGTCCTCAATCGGAGTCGACCCGCTTTCATCCCTGCAGTCCGTATGCTGTTTCCAAGGCCGCCGCTCACCACGTCGCCGTGAATTACCGAGAGAGCTACGGTCTCTTCATCTGCTCCGGAATCCTCTTCAACCATGAGTCACCCCGCCGGGGCGAGAACTTCGTGACACGAAAAATCACGAGGGCGGCCGTGAACATCAAGCTGGGGCAACAGGACCGACTCGCCCTGGGAAATCTGGAGGCCCGTCGAGACTGGGGTTTCGCCGGAGACTACGTCCGGGCGATGTGGGAGATGATGCAACTCGACGAACCGGACGACTTCGTGATCGCGACCGGCGAATCGCACTCGGTGCGGGAGTTCCTTGACGAAGCTTTCTCCTACCTCGGATTGGACTGGCGGCAGCACGTGGTCGAGGATCCTCGTTACATGCGCCCGGCCGAAGTCCACGACCTTCAGGGAGACGCGTCGAAGGCGCACCGTGTCTTCGGTTGGGAGCCGACCGTCAAATTCAAAGATCTGGTTCGCATGATGGTCGATGCCGACAGGGATGAAATGGAGCGGGAGTTGGAACTCCGAGGTCACGAGAACACCCTCTCTTGAGTCGTCCCGGCACAAGTTTCGAGTCAGGTTTGTGAGGGCGATCGCCCTTCCGGCGAGGGATGTCAGACGTTTTTCAGAGCCGGGCGTGTCAGGGAGAGCTCAGAGACCGGGGCTCTTTCAGAGCGGGAGGTGTGAGGGAGCGCCAGCGACCGGAGCCTCCGGAACCAGAGTCGGGTTACGGCCCCCGACTGCTCACCCCGGCCTCCGCTCGGAGACTCGCTCACGACCGGGGCTCTGAAACGGCTCGAGATCGACTTCCAGCAGGGGCAGATCCCGGCCCGGGATACTTCCGGAGGGACGCTTCCCGATCCTGCGAGCCCCCATCTTTCGATAAAATCTCTCCGCATGGGGATCACTCTGGACCAGCATCGTCCTGAAGCCTTCGGATGCGGCGGTGGTGCAGGCGCGTTCGAAGAGTCTTTTTCCAAGGCCTTTGCCAATGTGCCTGGGATCGACGTAAAGGTGCTCGAGTTCGACCCTCTGCCTCCCGTCAGGCTCGAGGGAGTAGAAGCCGACAACGCTCTCGTCCTCGAGAACGAAGACGCTGTGAGTGCGTATGAATTCCGCCGAGATCGTCAGCTCCTCTCGGCAGGTCGCTATGAAATCGTCGTCGTAACCCCAATGAGCCTTGGAGCGATGTGCGATCCCAGTCAGAAGCAGGCCTTCGGATGGTGCCGCCGGTCGTATGTGCATCAAGATACCCGCAGGGTTAGCAGATTCCTGAGGACAGGGTCAATTCCGATGGGACTGCGTCCCTCACCCAAGGTTTCCGCGCCGGTCAGCCAACGATCGACGACAGAATCAATCCCACCGGGATTGCGTCTCTCAGCCCAGGGTTTCCGAACCCTGGGGACTGGAGAATAAGGATGACCTCAACTCCGTATGAGTTGCGTCGTCCGCCTGTGAGAGTCAGCAGAGTCAACTTATTTACCGCATCGGTTTCTGGACACAACCCTGACAGGGTTGCGATCTGAAGACTCCATCGCAGCCCGGGGTTCGGAGACCCCCGGCCTGGACGACACAAGGATCCCGGGCCGCCAACTATCTTCGCCCCTGCCCTTGCCTTTTGCCTTCGCTTCCGATTTTCCGGACCAATTCATGAACTCTGGACGTGTAAGAGAATCGACGCCAGGGAGAATTCCGTCAGAGGGTGCCTGCCCAAGGATCGGCTGCTGCCTCGAATGGATGGTCGGAAGGCCGCCTGATATTTGCTTGCCGGGCACGGAATTTGTTAAATACTCTGTTTCGAATTTTGCAGAGCAAGGCTCTCTGGGGAGAGCCGACCTGGACGGCGATATCGCAGCCGCAGGTGGCTGCTGAATTGTCGAAATGGAAGGGAGGTTTTCGACTATGGCGAACGACTCGTCCAAGACGATGATCGAGGCCAGAGGCCTGAGTAAGTTCTATGGCCCCTTTGTGGCCATTCAGGATATCTCTTTCGCGATTCCGGAAGGGCAGGTTGTTGCGTTCCTCGGGCCGAACGGTGCCGGAAAGAGTACGACGATGAAGGTTCTCACCGGTTATCTTGCACCGAGCGAAGGGCACGCGGCTATCGCCGGGATGGACATCCAGACGGATCGCATCGAGGCATCGAAAAGACTCGGATATCTCCCGGAAAACGGCCCCCTTTATCCGGACATGACACCACTGGAAATGCTCGAGTTCTTCGGTGAAGCTCGTGGGATGGAAGCTGATCAACTGGCGAAACGGATCGATGCTGTCATCGAGCAATGCGCCTTGCAGGATGTTCTGGAGAAACCGATCGGCAAACTCTCAAAAGGTCTGCGTCAACGGGTCGGACTGGCGCAGGTCCTGCTTCACGAGCCGGACGTCCTGATCATGGACGAACCGACAGCCGGGCTGGACCCGAATCAGATCCGTCATTTTCGCGACAACATTCAGGAACTTCGAAAAACGAAGACAGTGCTGATTTCGACCCACATTCTTCAGGAAGTGGACGCTATTGCCGATCGAGTGCTGTTCGTACACGACGGCCGTCTGATTTTCGACGGATCGCCTGATGAGCTCAAAGAGGACGGTTCTCTCGAGAAGCCGTTCCATCGTTTGACCCGGATCGAACCACCCGAAGCCGAGGTCTCCTCAGGCAACGGCTCAGGGGTCGATCCAGAAAAACCGCCCTCTGGCGCATCCACGGATGAGCCGGCGGGCTCCGACCGGGACGAGGTGAACTCATGAACCAAGTGAACTTCGGCATCGTCCGGGCCCTCGCGAAGCGTGACCTTCGCATGTACTTCAGCAATCCCTCGGGCTACGTCTTCATCACCCTGTTTATCTTCATCAGCGCGGCGGCCGCGTTCTGGCAGGACCGATTCTTCCTGAACAATCTGGCCAACCTGGACCTGCTGAACGGCTTCTTCCCTTATCTGCTGCTCTTCTTCGTGCCGGCTCTGACGATGTCGGTCTGGTCCGAGGAACGGAAACTGGGCACGGATGAGCTCCTTTTAACCCTGCCCGCGACCGACCTCGAAGTTGTGCTCGGCAAGTATGCGGCAACCCTCGGGATCTACACTGCTTCGCTGGTTCTGTCGCTGAGCCATGTCCTGGTCCTGTTCTGGTTGGGATCTCCGGATCTCGGCCTGATGTTTGCCAACTACCTGGGCTTCTGGCTGATCGGTGGGGCATTGATCGCGGTCGGCATGCTCGCCTCCCTGATGACCGGGAATGCCACGATCGCCTACATCCTGGGAGCCTTGTTCTGCGCTGCGCTGGTCCTGATCGACTCGGGCGCCGGAGTCTTCAGCGAGTGGCTGCAGCGTTTTCTTTCGCCGCTCGGGGTCTTCGGACACTTCGGTGATTTCTCTCGTGGGGTGATCAGCTTCTCCGGACTTCTGTACTTTCTCAGCGTCGTGGGCCTTTTCATCTACTTCAATGTCCTGGTGGTCGGTCGGCGGCACTGGCCGCGTCAGGCGGACGGATATCCGATGTGGCTTCACCAGACCGTGCGAGGTGTGGCGATCTTTGTCGCCTTGATCAGCCTCAACGCGGTCATCGGGCGCGCCGGCCTGCGACTTGACGTGACGGCCGAGCAGCTCCACTCGCTCAGCGGCGAGACGCGGCGTCTTCTCGGCGAGCTACCGGACGACCGCCCGGTTTTCATCCAGGCCTACGTCAGTCCGACAGTGCCTGAGCAGTATGTTCAGACCCGCGCCAACCTGCTGGGGATTCTGAGCGAGATCGACTCGTTGGCGGGATCGAAGGTTCAGGTGCTCGTCGAAGAGGCGGAACTTTACACTCAGACAGCCCGGGATGCTCGAGAGAAGTTCGGAATCACGCCACGCCAGATCCCGGACCTGGGCAGCGCACGAGCGGGATTCGAGGATGTGTTTCTCGGCGTGGCCTTCACGTGCGGAGCTGAAGAACAAGTCATTCCCTTCTTCGATCGAGGACTGCCGGCTGAGTATGAAGTCATGCGGAGTATCCGCGTGGTCGCTCGCACCGACCGCAAGAGAGTCGGCGTTGTGACGACCGAGATCAAACTCTTCGGCGGATTCGACTTCCAGTCGATGCGCAGCAATCCATCCTGGTCGGTTGTCGAGGAACTCAAGAAACAGTACGAGGTCGTTCAGATCAACCCTGCGACTCCGATTACGGAACAGGTCGACGGCGTGCTCGTCGCCCTCCCCTCTTCGCTCTCGCAGGAAGAGATGGAAAACGTTGCCGAGTTCATTGAAAAGGGGACGCCGGCGCTGCTGCTGGTCGATCCACTTCCGATCGTGAACGTCGGCCTGGCTCCTTCTGAAAAATCCGGAGGCGACAGGAATCCTTTCATGCAGCAGGGCCCCCCGCCCAAGGAGAAGGGAAACGTCCAGCAACTACTGGCCAGGCTCGGTGTCAGGTGGGATTCGACCCGGGTGATCTGGGATGCCTACAACCCTCACCCCGATCTGGCTCACCTGCCGCCCGAGGTGGTGTTTGTCGGCGAAGGAAACGAGAATCCTGAGACGTTCAACGCCGGGAATCGGGCCAGCGCCGGTCTGCAGGAAGTGGTTCTCCTCTATCCTGGAACGGTCGAAGCCGCCGCGACGCCCGGTTTCGAGTTCGAGCCGTTAATCCGGTCGGGACAGCTCTCCGGTGGATTCAGCTACATGCAGATGGTCCAACGGAGCTTCTTCGGGGCCCAGCTCAACCGGAATCTTCCCCATCGACCCGATGGTCGCGACTACGTTCTGGCCGCCCATGTGAAGAGTGTCCAGGAGCCGGAGAAGACCGGCGAAGAGGAAGCGGAAGGAGAGTCCTCGGATGATCCCGCCGCGACGTCAGAGGATGAACAAGCCTCCGAAGGTGAGAGCGCCTCCGGCCCAAGAGTCGAAACGATCGTCATAGCGGATGTCGACTTCATTTCCGAGCAGTTCTTCGAGATTAGAAAAGTCGGCCCCGGAAATCTCAATTTTGACAACGTGACGCTCTTCCTCAACGCGATGGACGTGCTCGTCGGTGATGATTCTTTCATCGCCTTGCGCAATCGACGAGTCAGACATCGGACGCTGGCACGCGTCGAAGAGCAGACACAGCGTTTCGTCGAACGTCGGGCCTCAGAGGAAGCCGACGCCGAAGCGGAGGCCGAGCGCGCACTTGCAGAAGCGCAGAGTCGGCTCGACGCGCGAGTCAATGAAGTACGGCAACGGCCGGATCTGGACGAGCAGGCCAAGCAGATCCAGGCGCGCAACCTTCAGGAAGTTGAGAACCGACGCCTCGATGTTCTCAAATCGAACATCGAAGCCGAAAAGGAAGCCAAAATTCAGCGAAGCAAGGAGACGATGGAGTCGGAGATTCGCCAGATCCAGAGCGGTATTCGGACCTTTGCCGTTCTCTTGCCTCCGATTCCGGTGTTTGCCCTCGGGGTCTGGATTCTTGTCAGGCGCCAGCGGAGAGAGCGCGAGGGCGCAGCCGCGGCGAGAAGGTTGAGGTCTGAGTCATGAGTGAGATCAAGAAAACGATGACATTCGGTGGGGTCGCCCTCTTTCTGGCCCTGTTGGCACTGGTCACGGCTCCGAGGGTGTCGACTCCCGACGCCTTCGTAGACAGAGGAGAGGCCTTCTTCCCCGATTTCGAGGACCCCAACAAGGCCACCACGCTCGAGGTGATCGAGTTCGACGAGGAGACCGCAGCCGCGGCCCCCTTCAAAGTCACCTTCAGGAGTAACAACTGGACGATCCCCTCTCACCACGACTACCCGGCCGATGGTAAGGATCGGCTCGCCAAAACGGCAGCCGGAGTCATCGGGATTACGAAAGACGACTTCCGCACCGACAATGTCGCCGATCATGAGTTGTGTGGAGTCCTCGACCCACTCGATGACTCCGCAACCTCCACAAAGGGGAGAGGGAAACGCGTCACCATACGCGGCGAGAACGACGCGATTCTGGCGGATTTCATCGTCGGTGAGAAGATTCCGGAACGGGAAGGCTTTCGATTCGTTCGGATACCCGACCAGAAACGGGTCTACGCAGCGAAGATGGACATCGACATCTCGACGAAGTTCGAGGACTGGATCGAGAAGGACCTGCTGGAAATCGAGCGCTCCACGATCGACCAGATCGTCCTCAAGGACTACTCGATCAACGAGAGGTCGCGACGAGTCGACCAGCGGGATACGGTGACTCTCGATAAAGATGGTTCAACCTGGAAAGCGGACAAGATGCGCTCCTCCCAGGAGGTCGACAGCACCAAGATGAACGATTTGGCGGGAGCCCTGGATGAACTGTCGATCGTTGGCGTTCGACCGAAGCCGGAAGGCCTCTCAGAAGGACTGAAGCAGATCGAGGAAGACGGACTGCGCATTACCCAGTCCGACCTTCTCTCCCTGCAGGGTAAGGGCTACTACTTCACCCGCGACGGCAGCTTGCTGTCCAATGAGGGCGAGGTCCAGGCTCGGACGACGGACGGAGTGGCCTACACGCTGCGTTTCGGCGAGATCGTCTACGGAACCGGTGATTCCGTCACGGCCGGAAACGAATCGAGTGACAATCAGGAGAGCGGACCCGGTGAGAATCGCTACCTGTTCATCACGACCGAGTTTGACCCAACGACCTTCAAGGAGCCGAAGAAGCCAGCCAACAGAGACTTCGAGGGCAAAGAAGAGGGCGATCTGACCGACGCCGATCGGGAGAACAAGAGGCTCGACGAGGAGTATAAGGCCTGGGAGGAGAAGATCGAGGCCGGTCGCGAGAAGTCGACGAGCCTCAACGACCGCTTCGCTCGCTGGTACTACGTGATCTCAGCCGAGTCCTTCGATAAGATCCATCTCACACGGAAGGATCTCGTGAAAGCGAAAGAGAAGTCCTGAGGCAAGGGCAAGGGCAAGGGCAAGGGCAGGGGCAAGGGCAGGGGCAGGTCGATTGAATTCGCGAGCCGGAGTCCGTCCAATCCGTATCATCCGTGGCCTTCTCTTCCGGCGTCGGCCGCGCTGGCCCGGATGAGCTTGCGACTCGAGACCTGCAACCTGCAACTCTCAAGCCGTTCTACATCACATCCGGAGCCGGAATTCCCAGGAGCCGGAGACCATTCGCCAGCGTCTGGTGCGTCGCGGCGACAAGGGCAAGCCGAGCCTCCCGGATTTCCTCGTCGGCCCGAAGCACGGGGCAATCGCGGTAGAACTCGTTGAAGCTCTTGGCCAGCTTGTACAGGTAGACCGCGATGAAATGTGGCTTGTACTCCCTCGCGGAGCGCTCGACTTCCGTGGAGAATGCCGCTATCTGCTCCATCAGGTTGATTTCAGCCGTCTCGACGTCGATGTTCCGATAGACGGAGGCGTCCGGACGTTCGCCTCCGGCCTTTTCGAGGATCCGGCAGGCCCGCGCGTGCGAATACTGAATGTAGGGGGCCGTCTGTCCCTGAAAACTGAGCGAACGCTCGAAATCAAAGTTGATCTGTTTGTTGTTGTCGACACTCAGCATCCCGTATTTCATCGCACCGAGAGCGACCGCAGCCGCGACTTTGTCACGCTGAGCAGTGTCGAGATCGGGCAGGTCCGCGAACTGCTCTTCGCTTCGTTTATCGTCCACGGCCTCACGCGCTTTCGATAGCGCGTCCCTGTAGAAGTCGTCGTAGAAAACGACACTCCCTTCTCGCGACGACATCTTGCCTGACGGAAGCCGGACGATCTCATAAGAGAGGTGAAAGCACTTGGAAGCCTGCTCGAAACCCCACAACTCCAGGACCTTGAAGATCTGCTTGAAGTAGAGAGCCTGTCCGACATCCACGACGTAGATCGACCGATCCGCCTTGAACTCTTCGAACTTTCTCTTCGCAAGCGAAAGATCTTTTGTCGAGTACAGCGAGGTTCCATCGGCCCTCAGAATCACGATCGTGCGATAGTCCGGCTTTTCGTTTTTGAGGATCTCGTCGAGCTTGAGGAGCACAGGTCCGGTCGGCCGGAGGTCGGTAGCGAGTCCACGGTCGACGAGTTCCCGAACGATCTCCTTTCCACCCTTTTCTTCTTCGTGCTCGTAAAACCAGACATCGAAATCGGTGCCAAGCTGCGCGTAGATTCGTTTGAAGTCGTCCAGGCTCCACTGTCGCGTCTCCTCCCATAGCGCCTGGAGTTCCGGATCTTCCGCTTCCCATCGATGAAACAAGTGCCGCAGTTCCCGTGCGTACCCCCACCGCTCGGGATGAAGTCCGATTTCGCTGTGCTTCGCGGAGAGTTTTCTGACAATGTCAGCTTCCTTCTCGTCACCATGGGCGTTAGCAGCAGCGTCCTCGAGCTCGAGTCCGAGGTCCACCCAGATGTCCCAGACGACGTCCGCAATCGTCCGGTAGGCGATCTCATTGAACTCGAAAGGTTCTTCCATCCAGAACTGATGGAGGAGCGTCACAAGATCCTGTTTCACTTCAGAATCGGACTCCGCTGCTCCGAGGGCCGACTCGATTCTCGAGAGAAAGATCGCTGCCAGACTCTTCCAGATCAGGCCCCCGGCTGTTTCCGGGCGGGTGGCTCCGCGAATGAATTCGATCACATTGTCGCGGTACTCGTCGGCCCTGCTCAGCAGCCCATCCGCTTCGGCGTACATCTCTCCGAGCCATCGTCCTTTGTTGGCTGGAGGTTGCTCTCCCTTGTGGAATCTCTGATAGCACCAGAGGCACTTGATCACGTGCAGCCCGATGTCCCCAGGATAGTTGGCCCGAAGAACCTCGAAGCCGGCGAAATCGAGAATCTGGGCGAGCGACTGTCCGAGGCAGACGTTTCGAAGATGCCCGACGTGGAAGGCCTTGTGGGTGTTCGGTTGAGAGAATTCGATCATCACCCGCTCGCCTCTGTCGGGCGAACGACCGTAGTCGGCTCCCTGTGTGAAGACGGCGTCCAGCAACTTCCCGGCGACTTCGCCTGTCTCGAAGAAGATGTTGACGTATCCGCGGGAGGCTTCCACCTGAAAGAAGTCTCCGGAAGCCACCAGCTTCTCTCGCAGAGACTCGGCAATTTCCTGAGCGCGCTGCGCGGGGACGATGTCCCGTCCGGCCTTCTTTTCGGCCGACGCGAGCTGAAAACAGGCCGGTGTTGCCCAACCCCAGTTTCCTGAAAACGGAATCTTGTTCAGGACGATCGATGAAGGAGGCTCGAAGCCCAGCTCCTCGAGCCCCTGTCTCACCGCAGTCGCAGTTTCTTCCTGGCCGAATGACGACATTCAGTCAAACCTCCCTGGATCCATAGTCCCGCAATCCACGGGACGACGAAAGGCGCATTATAGTGAAGAGTCTCGCGCAAAGACGCAAAGAACCGTTTCCTTTGTTGTGGAGTTGCGAGGCGTATCGGAATCGATTCCATCGGAACAGGTTCCGCGATTCCTTGCTCTGCGCTCTTTGCGCCTCTGCGCGAGAAAAACCGACCTACGCTGGGGCGACCGGGCAGGCTCTGATAACTTCTGATATACGATCGAGTCCCGCTCTCAAGACGTCCGGTTCGCACCCGAACCCGATTCTCATATAGTTCTCGAGGCCGAAGTGGACTCCAGGTTCTATCAGGACTCCCATTTCGTCCCGCAGCCTCACGGCGAGTTCCATCGACGGCGGTCCCTCGTAACGGACGAAAGCGATCGCTCCTGCGCGAGGCTCGACCCAGGACAGCCGGTCCGGAAAGCTAGCCACCCATTCACCGACGATCCGAGCATTCGCCCGAATCCAGGTTCGGGTCCTTTCCAACAAACGGGCCCGCATTTCCGGCGAAAGGGCGACCTTTGCCAGAGCGTCGCTCGTGGCGGACGGAGCGATTGTC
>CAJHYB010000438.1_pt1 | contig 11254 bp, 8 predicted proteins | sample 9198631 | NCBI WGS metagenome assembly CAJHYB01 (sample SAMEA7708354, study PRJEB35096) | sediment metagenome | biome: marine neritic benthic zone biome [ENVO:01000025]; feature: sediment [ENVO:00002007]; material: shallow marine sediment [ENVO:03000034] sea grass bed [ENVO_01000059] ... | reverse complement strand
GGTCGCCCTCGAGACCGACCGCGGCAAGGGCCGCTGAGGGGGGCTCGAGACCCCCAGCGAGCTGCAATTAGAGCAACCTGGGATTCAAGGTATAGGTTCCGACCCATTCCGCCGCGGCGATGACATGTCCTTCCATCGCCCGTAAAGCATCCGTACCGCCAAAAACTCCTGACAGATCCAGTTTTTCGACATCCAGAGCGTAAAGCCTGAAGTGGTAATGGTGGATCCTCTCGTCGTTCCAGGGGGGACAGGGACCGTCGTAGCCGCCGTAGTCGCCGGCCATCTGTTCGTCCCCGGAGAACCATGCGGTGTAGTCGTTCCGTCCTCGAACCCCAAAAGTCGTTGGACCAATCTCTTTTCCTCGGGCGGTCACTCCATCAGAGTCGGCACCAGCCGGGATTTCCTGAGTGTCCGGCCCGATATCGACAAGGACCCAGTGATAGAAGTCGACCCGAGGAAGATCGTGCGGAATCGATCTCCCCTCCTGATTGACATCGTCAGGCCTGGAAGGGACATCCGGATCGACGCAGAGGACCGTCAGTGACCTCGCGGTTTCCGGCACGTCTTCAAAGGCGAGGTGTGGGTTGCGATTGCTCCCGAGGCGAGCATGATCTTTATCGTCCGGCACGCAGAACGCGTATTCATGCGGTATGGCGGACCCATTCGGAAAGGAGGGGATTGATATTCTCATGATGTTCTCCGTGGCGAGCCCTGAGGGCTCCGGTTTCAAGTCCTCTGGCAAAGACTTCCTGTCTTTACCGGAATAAGATTCGCGCTCCTGACGTCACTCCTCCTCGGTCCTCGTCTTCGAGCCGACCCAGTCTGCCAATGTGGTCAGGAACCCTTGGACGAACTCCTTCTTCAGGCTCGGGTATTCTCCGGGACTTCCGGTTCTCGAGTAGAGAAACAGATGGTTGGCGTTCGGAAGAATCTCTATTGTGTAGTCAGAGTGCCCTCCGGTCGTGAGAGCTTCGACGAGAGCGGCCCGATTGATCTCGGCAGGCGCCTGAAGATCGACCTCTCCGAACATCGCCAGCACCGGGCACCTCAAGTCCCGCAAGGTCGGGGCAGGATCAAAGTCGAGATAGTATCTGAACCATCGGCTCCGGGAGAGGTGGAGCTGCAGCCGGGACGAAACGTAGGCGTCGAGGAAGGCTTCGGGATCGGTTACTTTGTCGCGACGCTCGGGCGATAGTGCCTGAAGTTCCTGCTTCCCGGACTCTCGCACCTCTGCCTCGAGCGATTCCCAGGGGAGTTCTCCCCTGACGGCTGCGAAGAGCTTCCTCTGCAGTTCCCGGTTGGCGGCCAGCTGATCGATATCGGCTCCCGCGTCGCGAGCAACCAGGTCGGCTTGCGACTCCAGGCTCCGGCTCCCCTGCAGCGTCATCGGGGCCATCATGACAAGAAACGCCACATCGGCTCGGGTTGCTGCTATGGCACCGATCATCGCCCCTTCATTGTGTCCGAGGACCCCGATCGTATCTGGACGGATATCTTCTCGTGCCGCCAGGTAGTCGATTGCGGCAATGACATCGTCCGAGAGTTCCTCTGTCGTGGCATCCAGGATTGTTCCGGACGAGGCCCCAACTCCTCTGTCGTCGTAACGGAGCACCGCTATGCCGTGGCGCGTCAAAGTGTCGGCGATCAAGTAGAAAGGCTTGAAGTCGAACACTTCCTCATCCCTATTCTGAGGACCGCTGCCGGTCACCAGAACGATTGCGGCGAAAGGGCCAGCGGTGCGGGGAAGGGTGAGCGTTCCGCCAAGGTGGATGCTCCCGTGCCCGAATTTGACCTCGACCTGCCGGTAGGGCAATGCTTCAACGGCTCCCTCTGAGAGCTCCTCGTCCCGCGCTCTGGAAAGGCGAAAGTCGCCTGTGACCCCGGACTGCCGGACGGAACCGGCGACCTCCCCATCTTTCAACTCGCCTTCGAAAACCAGCGGGCTCATCGAGGGAACAACAAAACGAACACGGTTCCCGGTTCGGGTGACCTCGCGGAGCGCGACTCCGGAAAGCCCCTGTTGTGGAATGTCGAATGTCCCTGTCAGCGAGTCGGCTGGAGTCTGGAAACGGACCTTGAAATCGACAGCCAGATTGCCGATCCTCAGTTGGCCCGCCCAGGAACCCTCGAGTCCCCGGCTCTCGCTCAGCAGTTTCAAGTAATCCTCGGCTTTCATACGGAGAGGACCGGTTCTGGAGAGTGAGAAGAAGCCTCGAACCGGGCCCTGTTGGATGCGTCCCGCTATTCGATCCGCGTCGAGCTCTCCCTGAAAGGACAACACACTCAGATCTCTGTTCGGATAGACAAATGAGATTCCGCCTTGGTCCAATCGAACGTCCTCGAGGACCCGCCACTCCGACGTCTGCTGGGGCAGGAGCATAACGCCCGCCAGCTTTCCTGCCACCTTGAGGAAGTCGACTTCGACGACCAGTCGAAAACTGGACACCCTGATCTCACCGGCCCAACGTCCCTCGACTTGGGATTGCGCCAGTATCTGCGAGCCGGATATCAGAATGAGTGCTGCAGTGAGCAGGGTTTTGTGCACGAGCGATGCCTCCGATCGAATGTAACCGCAGACAGTCTTTTCCACCTTCCGAGGCAGTGCTAGCATCTACGGGTGATCAAGGCTCTGATTTTAGCAGGCGGAAAGGGAAATGAGTTGTTGCCGCTGACCCAGCACACCCCGAAGCCGCTGTTGCCGATTGGGAACATCCCTTTGCTGCTGTTTCAGATCGCCCAGCTGAAAAAAGCAGGCATCACGGAGATCATCCTGTCGATCTCTTACCCACCCAGGAAGATCAAGGCCATCCTGGATGACGGCAGCCGTTTCGGGATTCTTCTCCGATACAACGTCGAGACGACCCCTATGGGAACCGCCGGGGCATTCAAGCTGATCGAGAACCTGGTCGAAGGCCCGACGGTCATCATCAACGGCGACGTTTTGTCGGACTTTCCCCTGTCCGAGCTGATGGCGGCCCACCGCAAGACCAAGGCCATGGTCACGATCGGGACCTCTCGTGTTCTGAACCCACAGGCTTACGGTGTCGTGGAGACAAACGCTCGGGGACGGGTCATCGGCTTCGCCGAGCGTCCGCGTCGGAAGCAGGTCAAAGGAAAGCGGATCAACGCCGGATTCTATCTCGTCGAACCTGAAGTCCTCCGCTGGATTCCGACGGCCGAGCCTTTCTTTTTTGAGAATGACCTCTTCCCGTCGATTCTGGAGACCGGAGCCCGGTTCCAGGCTCTCGATATCGGCCAGAACTGGCGGGAGATCACTCGACCCGCCGGCTACCTGCAGTCGAACATGGATTTCCTGGACGGTCGACTGACGAGTCCGGCCTTCACTGCCTTCCCGAACCGACATGAGCCCCCGGAGAATCCGATGATCGAGATCGATGATCAGACGCGGATCGACGGGGGGTGTACGATCAAGCCGACGACCCGCATCGTCCATTCGGTCATCGGCTCCGGGTGCCGCATCGAAGAAGGAGTCTTCATTCGGAACTCCGTCCTGTGGCCGGGGTGTGTCATCCAGCGAGGCGCCGTCATTTCGGGAACGATTCTTGGCCGGGGATGCCAGATAGGTGAAGGTTCCTACCTTCGAGCCGGGAACATCATGGGCGATAAGTCCGTCATCACGAGCCACAGTAGAGCCTAGTGCAGCTCGTCATAAGTCTTGAGCCCCCCTGAGCGGTCCATCGCCAAAGGGGCTCAGAACTTATGGCGCGCTGCACTAGTTCATCGCTTCCGGACGCCACGCTCGGACTGCTGAGGCCGCAAATCGGGATTCAACCAAGGACTGGACCGACCTGACCCGACTCTCGTTTGCACCCGACTTGAGAGCCCAGTGTCGCATCGTCCGGACCACGATCCCAAGGGTCGGAATCCTTCGCCAAACCGGGCTGTTGAGCCTCGTGACAGACCACTTGTGAAGTGTTAGAGTGATGCCGCTGTATGAATCTGCCAAACTCCCTGACGACCTCACGCATCGTCCTGGTGCCGGTCCTGGTCGTCGTTCTCCTCACAGAAGTTCCTGACCGAGAACTCTGGGGGTTGATCGTCTTCCTGGCAGCTGCGTTGACCGATTTCTTCGACGGTTATTTCGCTCGCAGGCGAAAGCAGATTACGACCTTAGGAATCCTGCTCGACCCGATCGCCGACAAGCTCTTGATTTCGGCTGCATTCATTTCTCTTGTCGAGCTGGGAATGGCACCCGCCTGGATGGTCGTGGTCGTTATTGGGAGGGAGTTCGCTGTCACGGGGCTGCGAAGCGTCGCCGCGACACGAGGAATGACCATCTCGGCGTCCCGCGTCGGGAAGTACAAAATGGTCTCGCAAGTCGTTTGTGTCGCGTTTCTCATTGGAGGCCGGCTGGTCACGGATTTCTTTGTGGCGGAGATCGGTCAGGCGCTTCTCTGGCTGGTCCTGGTTCTGGCTCTCGTCTCGATGATCCAGTACTTCAGGCGGTTTGGGGGGGGCCTCGATCCGGGTGCCGCAGCCTGAGTACTCACTTTCATAAAGAGATGGGCCCGTCCCGCCCCGCAACCGTCGTCGTATTCATGGAAGCGAGTACTAAGTCATGCCCCAACTCTGTCTGAGGTTGGCCGAAGCTGATCCGAGGGAACTGCAAAGGAAGATCGATCTGCATGCAGGCGGCCCCTCGATGATCGAGGTCCGACTCGACTACCTGTCCGATCCGACACCTCCCAGACTCCCTGATGAGACAAGTACAGCCTTTGTCGCGACCTGCCGGCCCGTTCGAGAAGGCGGCCGTTTCGAAGGAGACGAAACCGACCGGCTTCGTCTCCTGCAGGATGCCGCCGAGTCCGGCTTTGAATGGATCGACCTCGAGCATGACGTTCACGACCGACCCCCGCTTCCCGAGCGCACACGGATCGTCAGATCGATCCACCACTTCGGGTCCTTCCCGCTTTCGCTCGACCGCGAACTGTCTCTCCTGGAAGACGGCGATCTGGCGAAGGTGGCCGTCACGGTTCGGGATACGAATGAACTTGTCATCCTGCTCGATTGGATGACCAACCTGCCGTCCGATCAAGCTCGGGTCATCATCGGCATGGGTGAGTTCGGCCAACTCTCCAGGTATCTTGGGGCCTACCTGGGGAATCGCTGGACATATGTGGGGGACGAGGACGAACCGACCGCCGCACCCGGGCTGCTCAGCCTCGAAGAAGCAGAGGAAGTCTACTCGTTGAACCGGGCGGAAAGCCCCCAGCGATACTATGGCGTCCTCGGTCGGCCCATCGCTCACTCGTTCTCTCCCCGGATTCACAACGCGCTGTTCCGCAAGTACGAGATACCGGCGCTCTATGTCCCGATTCTGGCAAGCGAACTCGGACCCTGGTTCCGTTACATCCAGGACTGCCCCCTGGATTTCGCTGGCTTCAGCGTCACGCTCCCTTTCAAGCTCGCCGTCGTCGAGCACCTCGGCGAAGCCCCGCCCCGAACCGCCGTGAACACTCTCTATCGCCAGAACGGCGTCTGGCTCGGAGAGAATACGGATTACCCGGGTTTCATCGCACCACTCCAAGGTCGGATGCGCGTCCGAGGAGCGACCGCGACCGTCCTCGGAAATGGCGGCGTCGCACGAACGGCGGTTGAGGCGCTGGTGGAAGCGGGATGCCAGGTCACGGCAGTGGGCCGCAATTCCGACAGGATCGTTGCGTTCGCTCGTGAATGCCGGTGCGGGTCAGCCCTTTTCTCTGACCTGCCCATACGCTCCGATCTGTGCGTGAATGCGACTCCAGTCGGCCAGTACCCCGACACCGAGGATTCGCCTGTCTCTTCTGATCAGTTGAATTCTGATCTGGTTTACGATCTGATCTACCGGCCCCGAAAGACGCGTTTCCTGAGAATCGCGGCAGGGAAGGGCGCAGCGACTCTGTCCGGGCTGGGCATGTTCGTCGAACAGGCCGCCCTTCAGTTCCGTCTCTGGACCGGAATCGAGCCGGAGAGGGAGTTCATGACCGAGGTCCTGGAGGAGGCGCTCGAGGATTGAGCGGTTCCCTATTCACGATGAAACGACAGGGAACCGGGTTCCTTGTGGGTGCGATCCGAGAGAGCAAGGGAGTTCTGCCCTCCGAATCCCGAGGTTCAGTCCGAGTAGTCCACCGGGCGATGGGATCGGCAGATTTCCTTTGGTTCCGTTCCGAGGACGTAGGATTCCTCGTAGGTGTCACGGCACTTCGAGCTGGCTCTGAGCCCGGATTGGCGGTCGATTCTGAGCTTCCTGATTCCCGGCGGTCGGGTCAAGGGACGACCGCTCAACCTCCCCGTTTTGCCGGCCTGCATCATGAAGCGCGTCCAGATGGGTAGGGCGGCCTGAGAGCCTTCCAGTCCCATCGGGCGCGAGGCGTCGTATCCCACCCAGACGGCACAGAGCAAATCCGGCGTGTATCCGACAAACCAGGCATCGTTGTTGCTTCCCGTCTTGCCTGCTGCGGGCATATCGAAGCCTTGCCGGCGGACACTCCGCGCTGTCCCGTAACTGAGCACCGAGGCGAGGGCCGAGTTGACGAGGTAGGCCGACTCGGAGCTGATAACGCGGCGCGGCGCTGCCGGTTCGAACCGGGTTCGGAGGCCATCCCGCCGAACCTCCGTCACGAGCCGCGTCTCCGACAATCGACCCTCGTTCGCGAACACCGTGTAAGCACGAGCCAACTCGAGCAGGCTCAGTTCAAAGGTTCCGAGCGCGATTGAAGGGTACGGCTTCAAAGCGCGCTCGAATCCAAACTCCCGACAGAACTCTGTCACCGAGTCGAAACCGATCTCCTCGGCCAGCTTCACCGTCGGGACGTTCAGTGAAAGGGCCAGGGCGTTTCTCAGACTGACGATTCCACGATACCGGCCCGAGTGGTTGCCCGGCGAGTAGCGTCGGCCGTCAAACACAAAGGTGTAGGGGCGGTCGATAAGCCAGGTCGAGAGGGTGTACCTCGGCTTCGATCGTTGTGGAGGTTCCAGGGCCGCAGCGTATATGAACGGCTTGAATGTCGATCCCGGCTGTCGCAGCGCCCGTGTCGCCCGGTTGAACTGACTGCTCGAATAATGTCGCCCTCCCGTCATCGCCAGGATGTCGCCATTGCGTGGATCGAGCACAACGACTGCCGCCTGGACCTCCGACGGTGATTTCACCGCTTTCGACCGTGAGACGATCCCAGTCAGCACAGACTCGACGGCCTCCTCGGCCGCTGCTTGAAGCACGGTGTCGAGCGTCGTGACGATCTCGAGGCTCTCGATTGGCTCTTCCGGATCGAATTCGAGTGTTCGTTCGAATTCCCGTCGGACGAGATCGATGAAGTAGGGAGCGGCTGACGACCCCGCACTGTCTCTTGGAACCACACGCAGCGGCTCGTCGCGCGCTGCCTGCGCCCGTGCGGCAGAGATGAATCCCTTGCGCTCCATCAGGCTCAGAATATGGTTCCGACGGCCTTTCGCCCGTTCGGGATTGGACCGTGGTGAGAATCGATTGGGCGACTGAATCACCCCTGCGAGCAGGGCTGCCTCGGAGAGACTGAGATCGCTGGCATTCTTGTCGAAAAAGACGGCGGCTCCCTGACCAAGGCCGTGAATCGCAAACGAGTTGGCCTGCCCGAGATAGACGTCGTTGGCGTACAGGCCGAGAATCTCTTTCTTGCTGAATCGATTCTCCAGAAGAATGGCCATGAACATCTCTTCGAACTTGCGATTGAAGGTTTTTTCCTGGGTCAGAAAGTAGTTCTTGACGAACTGCTGAGTGAGAGTGCTCCCGCCCTGGGCGGCGCTTCCGCGCGAGACATTGACGAGGAGGGCCCGGGCCAGACCCGTGATGTCCAGGCCGGGATGCTCGAAGAAGTCCTCATCTTCTGCAGCCAGGACAGCCTCGACCAGATCTTCCGGCAGTTCGTGATAGGAAACGTGCTTCTTCTTCTCGCGCGACCTGTTGTAGAAGTTGGAGAGGAATTGGCCCGCGAGGTGGGCGGTGTCGGTTTCCCTCCCGCGTGATTGGATCGAGGACACCCTGGAACTGTCTTGACCTCCACTGAAACTGAGTCTCAGCTCCTCGCTTCGGCCTTCCCGCCATTGGCCGATTCTGAGGGATCCGTCCTCGGCGACGTACCACTTTCCGACCCCGGGACCGGACGATCGTCGATACCCGGCCCGATCGAGGCGATGGGTCAACTGCGCAAGCGTCAGTGACTGCCCTTTTCTCACCTGAAGCGGCCGACTGTAGATCGCGGTCACTCGTTCAGGATGCACCTTCAGCCGAGCTTCTATGAGCCTTGCAAATTTCGTGTAGTAGTAGACCCAGACGCCACCTCCCACGAGCACCGACAAAAGCAGCAACAGAAAAGCGACTTTGAGCTTCGGAAAGGAGCGCCGAGTGCTTTTCTTGGCGCGCTTGCGGCGCGAGGGTGGGCGAGACGTCGATCGGCGGGCCGGGGCCTTCTTTCGCTTCGCCGCCAAGTCGTTGTTCCTCAACGTGGATGTTACAATACGTCCGTGACCAACCGGTTCTCCCGCCAGGTTCTCTTCGCTCCAATAGGTCAGTCCGGACAGGCAAGAATCCAAGGATCCACGATCGGAATCGTCGGTTGTGGGGCTCTTGGGACTGCGGCTGCCGAGATGCTCGTCCGCTCCGGCGTGGGTCTCCTTCGGATAGTCGACCGCGATTTCGTCGATGAAAGCAATCTGCAGCGGCAGTCACTCTTCACGGAGAAGGATGCGAAGGAGGGGCTTCCGAAGGCCATCGCGGCCTGCTCCGCGCTGCAGGCGATCGATTCGAACGCCGGAATCGAGGCGACGATCGCCGACCTCGGCTCGGGGAACATCGAGAGCTTCGCGAATGGCTGCGATCTCCTGATCGACGGCAGTGACAACTTTGAGACTCGATTCCTCATCAATGATTATGCTGTCAGCGAGAAGATCCCGTGGATCTACGGCGCTGCTCTGGGCAGCTACGGAATCGGGCTTGGGATCTTTGACGGGCCGGAAGCTCCGTGTCTGCGGTGCCTGATCGAGGATCTTCCGGGGATCGGCACTGTCGAGACGTGTGAGACGGCCGGTATCCTGGCTCCGGTGATTCACGTCATCGCATCATTTCAGGTGTCGCAGGCCCTTCGGTGGCTTGTGGAAGGCACGATGAGCAGCGAAACCCTGCAAGTCGACGTCTGGAAAGGGCGGTGGAGGATCAAAGATCTCCGGGGATCCCGGAATCCCGACTGTGACTGCTGCGCGAAGCGTCATTTCCGGTTCCTGCTGAACGAAGCCGGGCAACGCCCGTCCCGCCTCTGCGGCCGGAACTCGGTCCAGATCCTTCCTTCGAGTCCCCAGGAAATCGATTTCGTCGGCTTGGAGAACCGGTTGAAAAACACAGCTACGATTCTCCGCAACGAGTTTCTGATGAGAATCGGGGTCGAAGACTACCAGATCGCACTCTTCCGGGATGGGCGGTCCATCGTTCAAGGGACCGACGACCTGGCTCAGGCACGATCGGTCTATGCCAAGTACATCGGACAATAGACAATTTCGAGGTCATCATGGCTTACTCGGACAACCTGATCGCGCGAGGCTCACTTCTCGCCCACCTGTTCAAGATCACCGTCGCAGGGCTGCTGTTCGCTCTCATGTCTCCCTCGGCAGCATTCGGACAGGAGGAGGATCCTGCCAGCCGTGCCCGAAAAGCGATCGATGCTGCTGTCGAGGCTCTGGGCGGACAGGCGTATCTGGACACGACCGCAATACACGCGACGGGGAACTGGTTCGCTTTCGACGAGCATGGCCGAAGAAGTCCGCTGCTGAAGTATCGGGAGTGGATCGAGTACAGTCCCATCAAGTGGTATTTTCAACTTGGCGAGAAGGGCCGCCAGCAGGTTTCCGTGTACAACCTGGAACTCAAAAGGGCCTGGAAAAAGGAAGGCAAGAATTACGTCGAGGAACTGTCTGAGAAGGACGTCGAAGGCTTTCAGAGAGCTGCGAAGCACGACATCGATGTCATCCTCAAGCTCAGAGCCAACGATGAGGACGTCAGCCTCTTCTACTACGGACCGGACGATATCAGCGGCGGTGGCCACTACGAGGCTGTCGAACTCGTCGACTCGGCCAACGATTCCGTCGTGGTCTACTTCAACCTCAAGTCAAAGCGCCCCGAAAGACTCGAGTATCACGTCCGGGACAAGTTGGGCAATCGGGTGAAGAACTCGGACGAGTTCTACAACTGGCACACCTTCAGTGGGGTCATCCTCCCGATGCGAATCGACTCACTCCGCGAAGGAAGCCTCTACCAGCAGAAACATCTCATCGAGGTCTCGGTCAATCCGATCATCCCACCCGGCCAGTTCCTCGAACCACAGCCCGAAGACAAAGACAAAGCGAAGAAGAAGTAGGTCGCACTTCCAACAGAAGAGTCGGGTTGTCGGGCACCGGGCATACGGGCCCCGGAACTCGACCGTATAATGACCGAATGGGAGAGCCTCCCGAACACTTCGTGAGGGTGAGTCCGACCCATGAGGGTGTGTCTGCTTGGTCGCCTTACTAGAACATGAGCCCTGGAGCGCCGCAGTTCTCATCGCCTATTTCGCGGTGCTGACAATCCTGGCCGTGTACGGAATCCATCGCTACCAGTTGGTTTACCTGTACTTCAAACATGGGCGACGGCCAGAAATCGCAGAGGGTTGTCCGGAGAACTTGCCGAAAGTCACGGTCCAACTCCCCGTTTACAACGAGATGTACGTCGTGGAGCGTCTGATCGACTCGGTCTGCTCTTTGGACTATCCGCGTGACAAGCTCGAAATCCAGATTCTGGACGACTCCACCGACGAAACCCGCTTCCTCTGTCGCAATAAGACGGCGCACTATGCGAACAGAGGATTCGATATCAGACATATCCGGCGTCCGACGCGCGAAGGTTTCAAAGCCGGTGCGCTGCAACGAGGTCTGGAACTCTCCGCGGGAGAGCTCGTGGCCGTGTTCGATGCAGACTTCGTCCCCTCTCCGGACACTCTGACGAAGGCCGTAGGCTATTTTCGATCGTCCGAAGTCGGAATGGTCCAGATTCGCTGGGGACACCTCAACCCCGATTATTCGATCCTGACGAGAATCCAGTCGATTCTTCTGGACGGGCACTTCCTGCTCGAGAGCGGCACTCGGCATCGGTCGGGCCGCTTTTTCAACTTCAACGGCACCGCCGGCATTTGGCGGAGACGAGCCATCGATGACGCCGGGGGCTGGCAGCACGATACATTGACCGAGGATCTCGACC
>CAJHYB010000056.1_pt1 | contig 11261 bp, 7 predicted proteins | sample 9198631 | NCBI WGS metagenome assembly CAJHYB01 (sample SAMEA7708354, study PRJEB35096) | sediment metagenome | biome: marine neritic benthic zone biome [ENVO:01000025]; feature: sediment [ENVO:00002007]; material: shallow marine sediment [ENVO:03000034] sea grass bed [ENVO_01000059] ... | reverse complement strand
CTCCTCCTCCAGGACGCCTCGCAGTTTGGCCTGATCCTGAAAAGATGGAGGGCTCTCCGTCGGACTTTCCTCAGAACTCCTGAGAACTGCCCGGACGGACCTTTTCCTCAGCCTGTTGATCTCGCGCTGGGCTTGATCGACCTTCTGTCTGAGATCGTCGATCTCCGAAAGATCCCTTGAACTCATGCTTCCACCGTACTGCTGGTCACCCGATGCAGAAGGAGCACTTCTTCTGCGGCGGAGCGAATGTCCTCGAGGCCGGCGTCGATACGATCGGAGTGAGTCCGAAAAGAGAGTACACAGATCCGCAAAGTCAGAAGGTCCTGGAGAACGGTACCCGTCAGGAACACTCGACGTCTGGCGTTGATCGCCTCGAGGAAAGACCGGTTGAGGCCGTTCAGAGCATCCCGATCCAACCCGGCTGCTCTCAGTCTGAAGGCAACCACCGAAAGTTGAGGTTCCGCCACGATTTCGACTTGAGGAATCGACCTGAGCTGCTCCGTCGCCCGGTCGATCAGATCGAGTTTCTCGTCGAGTGTCGAACGAAAAGCCTCGAGTCCGCAGAGCTTCAACGGAAGCCAGGCGCGAAGGCCTCGGAATCCTCTCGAAAGCTCGGGAGAAACCTCGCAGAAATCGTGGCGATCATGATCGTCCTGAAGCTGCGGCATATAGGCGGCCTGAACACTGTGGGCGTTTCTGAGAGCCTCGACATGACGAGTCAGCAGGCAGCCGGTGCCATAAGGCAGGAACAGTCCCTTGTGAGGGTCGAGCGTGACCGAATCCGAGAGTTCCAGACCGGCCATCGCTCGTCTGCCACGTTCGGTCATCATGAAGAAGCCGCCGTATGCGGCGTCGATATGAAACCAGAGATTCTCCCTCCGAGACACATCAGCCAGACCCGGGAAATCATCAACAGCGCCGGAATTCGTCGTGCCGGCGCTTCCGATGACCATAAACGGCGTGAGTCCCTCTTCTCGATCAGCTGCGATTGTCGACTCCAACTCGTCGATCCGGATTCGAAAGCGATCGTCGCTCGGTATCGACCGGATATTCCGCGCTGGAAAGCCCGCCAGAAGAGCCGCCTTCTGGACGGAGTGGTGGATTTGATCGGACGCATACAGCGTCCCATCCAGAAAGTTCTCCGGCAGCCGAGCCACCCGGGCCGTGACCATGGCGCTGAAGTTCGCGAGAGACCCTCCACTGCTCAGATACCCTCCTGAGTCCTCTGGATAGCCGACGATTCGACAAAACCAGCGAATCACGTTGCTCTCGATCTGAACCAGTCCAGGAGCGGCCACCCAGACCCCGACATATCGGTTCACGACGTCGGCAATGAGGCTCGCGAGAGCCGTGAAGGGCACGCCTCCTCCCGGTATGTAGGCCAGGTAACCCGGTCCCGCAGTGTTGAAACTCCCTGGAACGGCTCGTTCGAAAATCGTGTCGAGCACTTCCGAGACGTTGCTCGGCTCTGATGGCAGGCGTTCCCTCAGAGACCGACTCAGAGCCGGCCCTTCCGACAGGTCATAAGAGGCCGGAGCGTCCTCGAGTTGGTCGAGAAAAGAGGTGACCCGGTCCAGAACTTTCTCAGCGAGTTCACGGAAGTCGCCCCCGCTCAACTCGAGACGCCGATCGCCGGACTTCATGAGGCCATTCTAACCGATCGGTTCAGAGCTCAGTTCGTCTGGAGAGCACTTCTCCAGCGGAGAGCCGCTGTTGTAGAATGAGCCCTCGAAAAACTGCACTGATACATTTTTTTCATTTCCAATCAAACGAGGGAGACCAGTATGGCGCTGAATTCACTGGAAGACGTGGCACGAGCGATTGTTGCACCGGGGCGGGGCATTCTGGCTGCGGACGAAAGCTCGGGTACCATCGCGAAGCGCTTTTCAACTATCGACGTTCCTTCGACAGAAGAGAATCGGAGAGCGTACAGGGAACTCCTGTTTACGACGGCGCACGCGGATGAACATATCAGCGGCGTCATTCTCTTCGACAAGACGGCCCGGCAGTCGACGAGGGACGGAACACCCTTCACAGGGCATCTGATGTCGCGGGGGATGATTCCCGGGATCAAAGTCGACAAAGGAGCGAAGCCGCTTGCCGGAGCGGACGGCGAAACCGTCACCGAAGGGCTCGACGGTCTCAGAGAGCGTCTCGGAGAGTATCGGCAGATGGGGCTTCGTTTCGCCAAGTGGCGGGCCGTGATCAACATCGGTGAAGGCCTTCCCAGCGACTACTCCATCAACGCGAACGCTGAGGCGCTGGCCCGCTACGCCGCTCTCTGCGTCGAGCAGGACATCGTCCCGATCGTGGAGCCCGAAGTCCTCATGGACGGAAGTCACGACATCGAAGCCTGCTACACTGCTACCGAGCGAACTCTCAAGAGCGTTTTCGCGGTCCTCTTCGAACACCGAGTGCCCCTCGAGCAGATTCTGCTCAAGCCCAATATGGTCATCAGTGGTTCCGAATGTCCCGTACAGGCAGAGAGCGAGAAGATCGCTCGTTTGACGATCAAGTGTTTCAAGAGCGCCGTTCCGGCGGCAGTGCCTGGGATCGTCTTCCTTTCCGGTGGACAGAGTGAACAGGAAGCCACCCGAAACCTGAACACGATGAATGCTCTCGGCGAGAAGCTGCCCTGGCCCCTCAGCTTTTCTTACGGGCGTGCGCTCCAGGCTTCGGCACTCGGAGCCTGGAGAGGTCGACCGGAGAACCTGACCGCGGCTCAGCAAGCGTTCCTGCTCAGATCACGACTGAATGGTGCAGCGGCGATCGGGCAGTACAACGCCTCGATGGAAGGGCAGGCAGTCAACTGACGGGACGTTCGACAGCCGAAGGACGGCGCATTTTTGCGACGTGTGACATCGGCTCGGAAGCCCTGCAGAGGCTCGTCGAAGCCGGCTGTCAGCTGGAGGTCTGGGAACTCGACGATGGCCCCTCTCATTCGGAGATCAGGGCACGAGTCGCGGCCGGTCTGGACGCCTTGATTACGACCGTCCGCGACCCCATCGACGCCGATGTGCTCGAAGCGGGAAAGAACACTCTCCTGGTGGTGGGTCAGGACGCGGTCGGCGTCGATAATATCGACCTCGAGGCGGCATCGCGCCTCGGAATCCCGGTGACACACACACCGGACGTCCTGACCGACGCAACTGCCGAGTTTGCCCTTTTCATGATGGGGAACGTCGCCCGGCGACTCTACTCTAGTGAGCGGCTGGTTCGTGAAGGACGTTGGACGCTGTGGCATCCCAGCCGACCTTTTCTCGGAGATGAGGTGTCGGACAAAACCGTCGGAATCATCGGCCTCGGTCGGATCGGAAAGTCTTTCGCCGCCAAATGCAGCGCCCTCGAGATGGATATTCTGGCGTTCACTCGCACTCCCGACGAGGATTTCGGACATGCCCTGCAGGCGAGTCTCGACCAGCGATTCGAGTCGGGGCTCAGCCATCGCCGCAGTTCCTTTCGCTTCGCCTCATTCAGGGAATGTCTCATAGGCTCGGACTTCCTGAGTCTTCACGTTCCTCTGCTGCCCGAGACGCGCTCACTCATCGATTCCAAGGCGCTGTCGCTGATGAAAGAATCGGCGTACCTCATCAACACTTCGAGGGGACCGGTCGTCGACGAGGACGCGCTCTACGACGCCCTCAAGGCCGAAGAGATCGCCGGTGCGGCCCTGGACGTCTATTCCCGGGAGCCCCTGCCAGCCTCGTCTCCACTCCTGGACTCAGAACTCGACGGTCGGCTGCGCCTCTTCCACCATCTTGGAAGCGGGACCTACGAGACCCGGCTTTCCCCCGATCCGAACATCGGAATGGCAGGGCGATGTGTCCAGGGCGTGCTGGATGTCCTGGAAGGCCGGCATGACGGCGATCCTTTGAAAATGCCCTTTGTCGTGAACAAAGACGGCCTGGCGAGATTTTCCGACCGGAGACGCCAGTCGTAACCCGGATCGCTCATCGATGGTTCTTGAGGACAGGACAGGACGGTACTTATGGCATCTGCTCGCCGAATCCTCGGTTTTCTAGCGCTTCCTCTTTTCTTGGCTCCAACAGCCCTGGGACAGTCGGACGTGGTCCGCGGTGTCGAGAAGCAACTCTCGTCCCTGTTCTCCGATCCCGCTTTCTCCCGCGGGACGTGGGCGGTCAAGGTGAAGTCCCTTTCAACGGGCGAGATTCTTTACGAACTCGATTCGTACAAGTACGTGATGCCCGCCTCCAACATGAAACTCCTGACCGCGGCGGCGGCCCACCGAGACCTGGGACTCGACTTCCGATTCAAGACGCAAGTCCTGGCCAATGGACAGGTGAACGGCGGGACCCTGGAAGGGGATCTGGTGATCGTTGGCAGCGGCGATCCGACTCTGGGTGCCCGGCTTTCGAGCCCCGATCCGGAATCCCCTACCCGGGGAGACCCGTTCGAGATTTTCCGGCAGTGGGCTGAGCGTCTGAGAGAGAAGGGAATTCAGAGGGTTGCAGGGGATGTGGTCGGCGATCCGCGTCGTTTCGATGACCTGCCTCTCGGAAGCGGTTGGTCCTGGGATGATGTCGGTTACGGATACTCCGCGCAGATCTCAGGTCTCCAGTTCAATGAGAACAGCGTCTACGTGCGGATTGTGCCTGCGAGCGGAGTTGGCCAACAAGCGACGCTGTCGGCCAGTCCTCGAACCGATTATCTGACGATCGCGAACGAACTCGTCATGGTCGGACCGGCCGAGGATTTCGACATTTCCGTTTACAGGGAGCCGGGCACCAACCGCGTGCGCGTCCACGGGACCGTGCCCGTCGGGACTCGACCCTTCCGGAGAAGTGTTGCCGTTCACGACCCGGCCCGCTTCTTCGTCACGATGCTGAAAGACACCCTCGAATCCGAGGGTATCTCCGTCTCCGGGACGGCGCGGGTCGTGACAGCCTCCGACCCTGAGCCCGCGCGCGAACCGACCCCGCTTTTCGAGCACGCGTCCCCGGATCTCCGATACGTGCTGAGGACCCTCCTCAAAGTGAGCCAGAACCTCTATGCGGAGACGCTCGTCAAGGCTCTGGATCCCGAGGAAAGCGGCAAGACGTACGAGAGGGGACGTGAGCGGATCATCCGCACGCTCACTTCGATGGGCATCCCTCCGGAGTCCTACATACTCGCCGACGGCTCTGGACTCTCCCGCTACAACTATCTGTCCGCTGACGCGCTTATTCGCCTTCTGGAGTCGGTTTGGAGGCATTCCGACCGTGACGAGTTCCTCGAGTTCCTTCCGGTCGCGGGAGTCGACGGCACGCTCGGAGGTCGGATGAAGGGGACCGGCGCGGAGAAGAACGTCCGAGCAAAGACGGGCACTCTCAAGAATGTTCGTGCGCTCGCCGGTTTCGTCACAACTGCTGACGGCGAACCCCTCGCATTCGCGATGATTGCGAACAACTTCGATCAACCGATGAGGGCCGCCGAGTACCTGCAGGACGCGGCCCTGCATTTTCTGGCGAATTTGAAAAGATAACTCGGCCTCGGGCCTGGTAGGGGTCGATGGAATCGACCGGGACTCTGGATGCTGGCGGCTCTGCGCAGAATGTCCTTCCGGGGGCTTGAGCCCGTACAGTTCGGCCGCCATCCTGGCGTTACGGTTTCTGTTCCCAGTATCTTCGTCCACGAAGGCTATCGGGCAGGCAGTCCATTTCTTCCACCCGCCCGCCTTCATCGTGCGCATAGCGGTATCCCTTGCCGTAGCCCAGTCCCTTCATGAGGGATGTCGAAGCGTTTCTCAAATGCAGGGGAACCGGTTCATTGCGAGTGGCCTCGACGTCCTGGACGACTTCGGAATATGCTTTGTACACAGCGTTCGACTTGGGCGCTCGCGCCAGATACGCGACGGCCTGCGCCAGGGCCAGTTTACCTTCGGGCAGCCCGATCAGATCGAAGGCTCGCCAGGAATCCACTGCTCTCGCAAGGGCTTCAGGGTCAGCCAGCCCAACATCTTCAGAGGCAAACCGGACCATTCGTCGCAGAATGTACCGAGGATCCTCACCTGCCTCCAACATCCGGCCGAGCCAGTAAAGAGATGCGTCCACGTCGCTGTTGCGAAGCGACTTGTGAAAGGCCGAGATCAGGTTGAAGTGCTCTTCGCCCGACTTGTCGTAGAGCAGCGTTCGTTTCTGTAGCGCTTCCTTCAACAATGCTGTCGAAACGCAGGCGGAAACTGCGTCGCTCTGCCGTGCCAGATGGCCGCAGAGTTCCAGGCAATTCAGAGCCTGGCGCGCGTCTCCGTTGGAGAAGAGGGCAATCTTCTCGAGGACGCCCGGCTCGACAGAAAGGTTCCACGCTCCCAAGCCGATCACGCTGTCCTGGAGAGCCCGGGCGAGAATCTGCAGCAGATTCCTCTCGCTCAACGCTTTGAGGACGAAGACCCTGGCTCTCGAGAGCAGCGGAGAGATCACTTCGAACGAGGGATTCTCTGTCGTCGCACCGATCAGGATAATCTCACCGTTTTCGACGAACGGAAGAAAGGCGTCCTGCTGTGCCTTGTTGAAACGGTGAATTTCATCGATGAACAGTATCGTGCGTCCGAGCCCGGCCCTGTGACGGTGCCTTGCCGACTCGGTGATACGCCTCACATCTTTAACCCCGGCCAGAACGGCACTGAGGGCGGCGAATTCGGCCTGGGACTCCTTGGCGACCAGGCGCGCTATCGTGGTCTTTCCCACACCGGGAGGTCCCCAGAGGACCATCGAGGGAATACGGTCGGCTTCGACCAACTTCCTGAGCACGCCGTCCGGACCGAGTAGATGATCTTGACCGGAAACCTCGTCCAGGCTCCTGGGCCGCATCCGGTCGGCGAGCGGAGTCGACTCGGCCGTCGCCTGCCGGTTCTCTTCAGTTTCGGGAAAAAGTGAGCGGTTCATAATCGCGACTTCTGGCGGTAGGCTTCGTAGAGAATCACGGAACCGGCCACTGCGGCGTTGATGCTTTCAGCCGCATCGGACATCGGCACGCCGAACTGTCGGTCCGCCATCGCAGCTGTCGTGGCGCTCAATCCAGAGCCTTCCGATCCTATCAACACCGCAACCTGTCCTTTAAAACGCAGGTCAAACAGGGACTCTCTTCCTCTCGGCTCTGCCGCCCAGAGTTCGTACCCTCTCCGGGCGAGGACATCGGGCTCGACCCCCTCCTTGAAAGGCACCTCGAAGAGCGCCGTGGTCGAAGCCCGAATCACCTTCCTGTTGAAACACGAGACACTGCTCGAGTCGGTAACGATTCCGGCTCCTGTGGCTAAAGCCGTGCGGAGCAAGGTGCCGAGATTCCCGGGATCCTGGAGGTTCTCCAGGTAGAGAAGCATTGGCGGTAGGTCGGTCCACTCCCATGCCGGCTTTTCGAGGAACGCCAGAACTCCCTGCGGGCTTTTGACGTCCGAAAGCAGTTCCAGGAGGTGAGGAGCCAGCTGAACCACCTGTTTCGATTTCGGCACCAGTCGGTCGAGTCTCTCGTCTGCGGCGCCCGAATAGAGAAGGAGAGCCAGCCTCCGGGATTGCGCCAGGTCCTCGAGAGGCTTCCAGCCTTCGACAGGAATCCACGGGTAATGGTTTTGCTGCGGCGACGATGCCATTCGCCTCCAGCTCTGGAAGCGAGGGTTTTGGCGGCTCTCTATGCGCAACGGAGAGGCGGGCACGGGCCGGATTCTAGCACAGCCGTTCACGCGACATCTCAGCCTGGACTCGCTTTTGGAGTGGTCGACCTTCCCGAGACTCGCCAAACGCGCAACAATAGGCCGTGCGTGTTCTAGCCTACGCTCTCCTTTGCTTCATCTGGGGAAGCTCGTGGGTGGGTATCAAACTCACTCTGCAGGGATTCCCTCCCTTCACGGGTGGCGCTCTCCGATTTCTTATCGCGGCGCTCCTGCTCCTTGCGTTTGCCCTAGGGAAGGGGGTCTCACTTCGGATTCCTGGAGGAATCGTCTGGGCTCTGGTGGTCACGGGACTGACCTATTTCATCGACTACGCCCTGATCTACTGGGCCGAGCTCTACCTGAGTGCCGGCGTGACCGCTGTTCTGTTCGCGGCGCTGCCTCTCTTTACGGCCATCGTTTCCATTCTCTGGCTGCGGCTCGAGTCCTTTCGAGCTGGCGTCTGGTTTGGGCTGGGACTCGGGTTTCTTGGGATCGTCCTGATTTTCCTGCGCGAACTCAGGTCCGCTGAGTTCGAGGGGCTGGCGATCTGGGCCGGCTTCGCGGTGCTGATCAGCGCTGCCGGTGCGGCGGTGTCAACCGTGATCGTCAAGAAACACCTGAGATCTATCGATCCGGTCGCGTTGAGCTTCTATCAGATCGGCGCCGCTTCTCTCGGCCTTCTCGTGGTCATGTTTCTGGCCGGGGAAGGGATTCCGACGAGAGCCCCCTGGCAGGCCTGGGGTGCCGTCATCTATCTGGCTGTCGTCGCCTCGGCCCTCGCCTTTTCGCTGTATTACTGGCTGCTTCAGAGCCTCGCACCGACCACCATGTCCTTCATTGTCTACGTCACTCCTGTTATGGCGCTGTTCATCGACTGGTGGATCCTCGGCGAAACTCCATCAATCAATGTTGTGGCCGGAGTTGCCCTGATACTTACAGGAATCCTTATCTCGGAACTCCAAAAATACAGAAGCCATCTGAGAATCCAGAAAGCCCGTCTCGAACCCTAGTCCGATTCGGGCCCCCACGATTCGCCCGTGACGATGTTGTTCGGAGCCGGAGGAGTCGATAGCAATCGACCTGCGCTGCCGGAGCAAAGGTGCCGTATCGGAAGCACGGTTGAGGTGCGCCCACTTCGGTTCTGACGGCAAAGTTCGGGCGTCTTTTCGGGACGCCCCGATTCATCGGGTCACCTGTTCCCCGACGGAACCGGCCGATCGCCCGGTCGAAACGACTTGTCTGGATAGGGTGGCGGAGAAGGAACGTCTACGGGCTCCTCTCGGATCTTCTCGAGCAGGTAGTCGATGGCTGCCTTGAGTTGGGCATCTTCACCATTGAACGTGGCGTGGGGCAGGTTGTCGACGACGATGTCGGGATCGACTCCATGTCCTTCGATCAGCCACTCGCCTTCAGGGCCATAGACTCCGGTCTGGGGGGCCCGAGCCAAGCCTCCGTCGGTGAGGCGATTGTTGTTGCTGAGCCAGATTTCACCCCCCCAGGTTCGGGTTCCGATGACCGGTCCGAGTCCCAATCTGCGGAAGCCCTCCGCAAAAGCTTCGCCGTCGGAAGCGGTGGCTTCGTCGCACAGGACGACCATGTGGCCGCGAAAGGCGTACTGCATGTTCCAGGTCGGCTGGCCAACGCGGCCTTTCCAGTAGAACCAGGCCTTTCGGATGAGCTTCTCGAGGATGATGCTGTCGATATTTCCGCCTCGGTTGTGACGCACGTCGACGATCAGGCCCGGACGATTGAAAACCGGGTAGAAGTTCCGATACCACTCGGTCAGATTCCGGCTCCCCATGGCCTGGAGGTGAACGTAGCCGACCTGGCCTTTCGATTCCGCATCCGTGGTCAGGCGCCGTGTCAGTTCCCAGTCGCGATAACGAAGAGCGCGTTCGTTGGACATTGCCGTGACGATCACTTCGCGCGATTCCCTGGCTCCGGAGTCACGGATCTTCAGGCGGACCTGTTTGTTCTGCTGATTCCGAAGGAGAGCATAGGGGTGAGCGACGGAGAGAACAGGGGTGCCGTTGATCGCTTCGATGACATCGCCTGCCTCGATCTCGAAATCAGGATCGGCCAGAGGGGACCACTCCTCCGGGTAGTCGGGATCCGATTGGTAGATGTAATCGACGCGATAGCCGCCCTGCTGCGTGTCTTTCATCAGCCGCGCTCCCAGGCTGGCAACTTCCACGCGATCTCGACCCCGGCGAAGATCACCTCCGCGGACGCTGACGTGCAGAGCTGAGAGTTCCGACACGACCTCTCCGATGAGATCGCTCAGTTCAGCCCGAGTCGTCACGCGCTTGACGAGGGGAAGGTATTTGTCTCGGACTGCGTCCCAATCGACACCATGCATTCCGGGGTCGTAGAAGTAGTCTCTCTCCAACCTCCAGGCATCGATGAATATCTGGCGGAAGTCCTCGCGGACATCGATCGGAAACGTCCAGGAACCGAGGTCGACCTTGCTGTCCTGGAGCTTTCCTTTCTTTGCTCCGGCCTCGATGACGTAGAAGGAATCCTCTTTCCGGACCAGGAGTTTCTTTCCGTCACCGGAGAGTTCGAATCCACCGGAGCGCCCCAGATCCTCGACAACCTTGACAGGCTTCGCTCCCTTGTTGTCGATTGCCAGTGCGTAGAGGTGCCTTTTCCCGTCAAGACCGCTGTCAGAGCCGATCAAAAAAAGAGCCTTGTCATTAGCTGCCAGCCCCCGATAGTTGCCGGGCTCCATCGGAACGGGCTTGATCCGCATCGAGATTCCAGTCAAGTCGATCTCGACAGCTTCCGAATCAGAACGGGCGCCATCCTCCGTTTTCTCTTCCGGTTTCGCCAACTCGTCGGGAGGTTTGAAGGGCGAGACAGCCCCCTTCTGGAGCGATACGGAGTAGAGCTTCCAGGGCTTGTCGAAGAAGGGCTCCGGCTGACGCCATCCCCAGGGACTCCCGACGGAGGATCGCAGGTTGCGATCTGAAAGAAAATAGAGGAACTTACCGTCCCTGCTCCAAGCCGGCGACACACTGTTGACGCGCTCGCTGGTTATCGGGTGTGACGTGCCGTCCCGGCCATCGTACAAATAGATTTGCAGGTAAGAGTTTGTGGCCGCCATGACATACGCGAGCCAACGGCTGTCTCGAGACCAGGAGAGCCCGCCGATTCCCTCGCGATTTGCCGAAACTCGAGTCTGCGTTCCGGTTTCCACATCGAGAATCCAGAGGTCTTCGTTCTTGTCGCTGTAGGCGATCTGTTTGCCGTCGGGCGATGGAGCGCCCTTCCACCGGAGAATCTCTCCGTCCCGAGTCAACGTTCTGGGCTCGCCCACGCCATCGGCTGGGAGAGCGTGGAACTCGAGTTCTCCGCTCTCGTCCGACAAAGCCAGGAGCGTCTTGCCGTCCGGCATGAACACGGCGTCCCGATATCGCACTCCGGCAAGTGGCGAGGCCTGAACGAGGCGTCCTTTCCTGGCTGGGGCGACGAAGAGCCGTCCACGAGCTGTCAGAACGAGGCTGTCTCCACTCGGATGCAGAGCGGACGATGTCACGTAGGTCCCAGGATTGGAGACCCACTTCTCACGGAGCTGATCGAGATCGGAAGCGAGCGTGATGGGAACGAGGCGATCCCG
>CAJHYB010000499.1_pt1 | contig 11315 bp, 12 predicted proteins | sample 9198631 | NCBI WGS metagenome assembly CAJHYB01 (sample SAMEA7708354, study PRJEB35096) | sediment metagenome | biome: marine neritic benthic zone biome [ENVO:01000025]; feature: sediment [ENVO:00002007]; material: shallow marine sediment [ENVO:03000034] sea grass bed [ENVO_01000059] ... | reverse complement strand
GATCCGCTCTCCGGAAAGATCCGGGAACGAGTCCACGTACCAGGTATTCTCAGTCCCCATGTACCGGTCGAAGCGCCGCATGAGCTCGTCGTAGCTCGCGACGAAATCGACATCCGTTGCCCGGGCTTCAAGAGCTTCCGGGGACAACTGCTGGAGCATCAGAACCGGGTTGTGTCGAGAGTTTCGCCAGAGACTTCGATCGAGCCGTCGAAACAGGTCGCGGGCGTCGGTCGTCCAACTCCACCAGATGTTGTAGGACAACTCTCCGAGACGGCTGAGGCGTGGGGGCAGATTATCGAAAACAGGAATTGAAACCTTCATAAGTGCGTTCCTACTCAGTCAAGAGAAGCTTGCCATTATAGGGTTCTCAGACTCAGGTTCAAGGGTGACCAAAGGGGCATCTGTCGAATACCAGTGCGGTGGGGCACCGCCACCGTCGAGGCTTCGTAGACCACGCCCCCCCACGAGAGCTGATCGTTAGAGGGTCGCAAAGTCAGAAAACCGGATGTAGGGGTCGATCGCAATCGACCCGAACTTCTGGAGCCGGTGTGCTTCAACGGATTGCGCCCCGCACAGATATCGGGCGCCATGCCGGCGCGCCAGATGTGGTCGGTGGTTTCTCGGCCGAGTTTCAGTCCCGACCCAGGGCTCCCAGGTACTCTCGATCGAAGGCGGCAACCATGCTCTCGAGATTGGAGTAGGGTCCAGGACGGTACCCTTTCGAAGAGACACCTTTCTGCGAGAGTTCGCAGACGTGCCAGTCCTGAGAATTGGTCAGGTCCCAGAATTCGACAGCCCGACTCGAATCGAAACCGCTTCCGGGAACGGCGAGCCACTCGCAGATCACTCTCGTCTGCGCGGGCGCTTGGGGTTCCAGTCTGTGGGTCAGCACATAGTCCGGATGGAGACTCAGGAAGAGAGTCGGAAAGAAGATGTAGTAGAAGACCTTGCTCAGATTCTCGTCAGGGACGCCGGCCAACGGGGGACCGCATCGGAGACCGTCGATGCTCATCGTCTCCGCCCCATCCGCCAGGCTCATGGGACCGCCCAGTATCGGGCCCTCTTCCAGGTCATTGGTCGAGTTCCGGTAGGGGGTGAGCCGGTTCAGCTGAGGATGCAGCGCCGGGCAGTGATAGCACTCCGAGTAGTTCTGAAAGAGCAGCTTCCAGTTGGCTTCGACCGAGTAGGTGCGTCGTTCGACGACCTCCAAAGTGCCGAGCCCCCAAGATTCGAGACGAGCCAGAACCGCCTCATAATCCTTGTCCAGGCTCTCCGCTGAGGCGGACAGGTTGACCATCAAGAACCCTTCCCACTCTCGGCAGCTGACCTGCCTCAGGGGATGCTCGGATAACTTGAATCCTTCGACTTCTCTCATATTCGGAGCGCCGAGCAGGGTTCCGTCCAGACCGTATGTCCAGGCGTGGTAGGGACATTGGAGGGTCTCTGACAGCTGCCCGGACTTCTGCTCGCAGAGACGTGTCCCGCGGTGGCGACAGACGTTGTAGAAAGCCCGGATTTTCGAACTCCGGTCGCGCACCAAAACCAGTTCCTCACCTGCCACTTCGGCGAGTTTGAAACTCCCCGGTTCCGGGAGTTCCGAAGCCCGGCCGAGGCAGTTCCATCTTTCGAAAAAGATCGTATCGCGCTCTCGCTCGAAGAGATCCAAGGACGTGAAGTATTCGCCCGGAAGGCTCGAAGCCCCTCGGGCTGACCTCTGGTTCATCCCGCCACTCTTATCACAGATTCCTCGGCCAGGAGTGCCGAAGTCCTCTCCTCAGGCAGAATCGCGACGTTGCCGAGTGCCTCGTCATACCCTTCGTTATTCGAGACAAAGAGGAGGAAGTGACAATGGATCGTAGAACATTCGTCAAAGTGTTGCCGTTGACGTCGCTACCCTTGCTGACTGACTGCAGCGTTGGCGAGGGCAGGAAGGTCACCGGGCGGTCAGTCTCCGCTGGATCTCAGGGCGCTCAGAGCGCACTGGGTGAAGAGTCTGGGCGATACCGACCTGGACGTTCTCGGACCGGACGGCAGGCCGGCTCCCGGTTACAAAGCCACGCGCGTCACCGAGCTCGATTCCACCAAGACCCACGAGATTGACCTTGAACCACGAGGAGCAGGACCCCCTGGACGGTACGCAGGGCGAGGCGAAGGCCAAGGTGATGAAGACGGTCGTTGCGTTCGGCAACGGTCGTGCCAGGTTATCCAGTGACTCTCGCGCCTGACTGTTCCTTACCGCTGTCTTTCGGGGGTCGAAAACGGCTTTCCAGGCCTTTCTTGCCGCCAGAATCGGGCAAAGTCATTGAATAGGCGGGGCATACCATGGTCCGACCCCCAATGAGGAAGGCCCAAGCACCTGCCAGCTCGCGTCTAGCTCAAGACAAGCTTCAGTTCCGCAGCCGCCGATCCCAAGGCTTGGTCGAGAGTCCACACGCTGCAATGGCCAAGTAGAGCGGAGGCCAACAGATGCATGTCGATCCACCCCAGGCCACGACCAGCCAGTCGTCGCTCCGAGACGAAGGTCAGAACTTCTTCATGCTCGGCAAACGGCGCTTCGGGCAATGCTCTCAACAAACGCAACACCTCCTCGCGGTTCTTGAGACTCCCGCAAGCGAGTTCTCCAATCACGAATGGATGGCAGCAAGCACCACCGTCGTCGAGCAGCGCCGCCAAACGCTTGTTACCGTTTCGAAGGTGGTCGATCCAGACGGATGTATCGACGAGTGTAATCATGCTGCTGGAGGCCGCCGCCGAGGAATCGCTCGGAGGTTCTTCTCGGTGCCTCCGAGGGCAGCCAGGCGGCGTGCGCTTTCCAGCGCGATCAGAGCTTCTAGTCCTCGCCTAACCAGTGCCGTTTTCTCTGTCATGCCGGTTAGCTGAGCTGCCCTTTCGATTAGCGTATCATCGATATTGAGAGTCGTTCTCATATGCACTATGATGCATCTGCGATGCATACAGTGTCAACGGCGATCTGTCGAGCTAACGGACCAGGCACTCAGCTGCCGGCCCGCGGAACCGGCCGCGGGGGGCGCGAAAAGCCCACGGCCAGAGGCGACACCACGCCCGGCACCGGCGCCGCCGGTATCGAGCCGGATCGACTACAGTTCTGTGCGCGAGGCCTTGATCAATGGGGTTGGCTATCAGGAGTAACTGGGCGTCAACCCGTTCAGTTGCATTGTCGCAGGGCTGACGCGCACACCGCGTTTTCGGACAACGAGGATTTCAACTACACCGGTGCCCTTGGTTTGACGATATGGAGCAGGAGATGCGGGGCAACGGCAGCCGCAAAGGCTGGGTGAGTCTCGAGTTGCCTGGAGGAACAAAGGACACCGGTCGACACGAGACTATCGTCGCTTCTACGTGAACGTGCCAGTCACACTACCCGTTGGAAGAGAAAGAGCGAAGGCCGGCGCCGCCCAGGCGACGGGCCGGCCGTGAATAGCTTCTAGGCTGCTGCGATCGGTGCGGCAACCAGGAAGGTCCCGAACCGGAGGGTGACATGGACGGAGTCGCCGACCGGTGTGATGCTGATGTCAAGATGATCCGCATTGGGCAGATTCGACTTGAAAACGCTTTTCAAGGGAATCGTATCGGAGCCCTTGCCCAGGGCGAGAGAGTACTCGTTGGCACCACTCTTGTGGATCTGAAGGGTGTACTCGCCAGCATCGATTGTGGTGGAGCCATTCTTGAGCGCCAGACCGGAAGTGAACTTCGAACCGAAAGGTGTCCAGTTCTTTCCAACCTCAAGACGGTCCGGATTGCCTTCATTGTAAGGAACCGTCACGTAGGCGATGGTGACGTCCTTGCCTTGGGAGAAGGAAAAGGTTGTTTTCTTTCCAAAGTGGGGATGGGCCATCAATACAGGGACGATCACAAGCACGCCTGCGATCGCTATGAGACTTCTGAAACTCTTCGTCATTCGTTTCTCCTCGTTGTTTCCCCCTGGATTCCAAACCCTGATCGAAGACTGGGAAGACGCAGGCGGATGGGTTTTCAGTTCGGGAATATAGCTATTTTACGAAGAACGACGCCGAAGGTTCGAAATTGGCTCGACCGTAGCCCGGGCCGAGAGGACGAGGGAATACCTCCGAGCTGCGGCCTTGAGATGAGGCGGCTCCTGTTCAGCTGTCGATGGTGAGGAGTTGCAAAAGGTCGAGCGTCGTTATTATTCCTACGAGGTCCCCGTGTCGGGTCACGAAGAGGCGATGGACTCGCCCGGCAACCATGGTCTGAGCGATCTCATGGACCGGGGTGTCCTCGGAAATCGTGTAGATTGTCGGCGTCATCACGTCACGGACAAGTTTGTCCTCCGTCCCGACCAGCAAGTGCTCTGTCTCTGTAGCGTCCAGACGGTCCTCCCAACCGAGTCGATAGTGATCGGTCCCGGGGTGCATCTCCACGAACTGCCCTCGTTCGGCACAGTCCTGAGCGATATCGGTGACGGAGAGGACACCGACGAAAAGATTGCTCTCATCGACGACCGGAGCTCCGGAGATTTCGTTTTCCGTCAGGAAGTTCGAAGCTTCCTGAAGACTCATGTCGTCTCTGAGGCTTCGCACCGAGGAATTCATGATCGACTTGGCGGTCAGTCCTCGGGTTGATTCCGTATAGGGGTAACTCATATTCGTACCTCCTCGTCGCTCCCCGGTTGCGACCGGCGAGCGGAAGCACCGGGTCGGTTTCGGGTACCGCCTGGATTCGAGCAATCGGAGTGCCAGCTTGCTCTTCTGGGCTGGCTGGACGAGTTCAGCGCGAGGCAAGCTCGGGAGGGGATTTTGCCGGTACAATTGGGTTAAATGCCACATGGTTCTCCCGTCCGGGACAATCCCGCAGGGGCGGCCCGGAGGGCGCCCGGACTGTTCCCTCAGAAACCGACGCGAGGAGCACTTCATCCGTTCCGCTGACCACGCCCGATTCGAGGTCGGGAGCAATAACGGTCGATCCCGACCCTGGAGTACGCGGCCTGCTCGATCGTACATTGGGCACCGACCGGCCGCCGTGCCTGGTTCCTCCAACGGAGTTTCTCGACTCTGCGCCGGCCCCGGCCTCTCCGTTTGACCTCTTCAGAGGGATCTCCCATAGTGTTGGAACCGGCCGGTCGAACCGGTCAGCCAGGAGGGGTTGAGACATGAAGCGTCTTGTGATCACGGGAGTTCTGCTGTGTGGGATTTCGGCATGCGGTTCCGAGGAAAGCACGGGTGAGCCGAGCGAAATCAGCCGGATGACAGAAGAAGAAATCGTCGGACGAGCGAGGGAAATCCACGATCGGATTCTGACCATCGATACCCACGACGATATCCCGTTCAATTTTGCCACGGCCGAGGTTGATCCTGGAGTTCGCGACGACCGTCAGGTGAGCATTCCCAAGATGAGAGAAGGTGGTCTCGACGTCGGGTTTTTTGTCGTCTACGTCGGGCAGACCGAAAGGACACCGGACAACTATGCGAAGGCTCAGGCCGATGCGATGGTCAAATTCGAAGCCATTCATCGGATGACCGAGACGATGCACCCCGACAAAATCGAACTGGCCCATTCCGTCGCCGATGTGAAACGGATCCACGAGGCCGGAAAGCTCATCGCCTGCATCGGAATCGAGAACGGCTACGTGGTCGGAAAGGACCTGAGACTTCTCGAAAAATATCACGAACTCGGTGCCCGGTACATCACCCTGGCCCACGGCGGCCACAATGACATCGCGGACTCGTCGACACCGCGGGAACAACTTGGCGACTCCGAAGAGGAACATGACGGAGTCAGCGAATACGGGGAACAAGTGATTGCTGAGATGAACCGCCTCGGCATCATGGTCGACGTGTCTCACATTTCCAAGAACGCCATGATCGAGGCCTCGCGGCTCTCGAAGGCTCCTGTCATCGCCTCCCATTCGAGTGCCCGTGCTCTCTGTGACCACCCTCGAAACATGGACGACGATCAGCTTCGGGCGCTCGAGGACAACGGCGGTGTTATCCAGATCACAGCGGTGGACGGGTTCATACGAAAGCCTCCCGAAGCGAAGGAGGCGGCTCAGGAGAAGATCCGTCAGGAAATGGGATTCTCCCTCTCGGAGTTGGGGAGTCTCCCGGATGACACGATCAAAGAGTATCTGCGGCGAACCGAGGAACTGAATGAGACATGGCCGGGCGCAAACGTCCAGGACTTCGTCGATCATATCGACCATGCTGTCAGCCTGATCGGTATCGAACACGTCGGCATCAGTTCGGACTTTGACGGCGGTGGAGGTATCGGCGGGTGGAGCGATGCAAGCCAGTCCATGAACATCACTCTGGAACTGGTCAGGCGGTCCTATTCGGAGGAACAGATCGCGCTCTTGTGGGGTGGAAATCTGCTTCGCGTCTGGAGCGAGGTAGAAAGGGTCGCCGGGGAGCTCCAGGCAGAGTCGGCAGGAGAGTGAACATGGAACAGACTCCACCCAAACCCGCCTGCGGCGAGTCCAGAAAAGCCGGATCGCGTTTCGATGAGGCGTCGCCGCCATCCCGTCGAAAGTTCCTGGCAGGTGCTGCCTCGCTACCGATTCTGACGGGGTTCAGTTCATGCGGCGGCCGCCCAGGTTTCGGCGAGCGAGTGCGATTGGATGAGGCGGGCCCGATGGTTCCTCCGGTTCCCGCTGTATTCCTGACGGTTGAGGGCCTGGGTGGCGGTCCGGACGAGATCTCGGTGGTCTGGACCTTCGTCGTCAATGGTCAGCCCCCGCAGGTCGGAGTGAGCGTCTCCCACGAGCATGTGGCCGGGCGATTGATCGACGAGCATCGGGAGTTTGTCCTGAACGTCCCGACCTCGGAGATCGTCGTCTCCTTCGACGTGGTGGACATGAGTTCCACCCGGTCGGAAGACAAGTTCGCGCTGTCCGGCCTGACCAGGGGGCGTGCGGTCAGCGTTGCGGCACCCACGGTCGAAGAATGTCCGATCCATGTCGAGTGCCGGGTGAGCCACCGTCTCGAGGTTCCTCCGTCACGAACGCTGTTTGTCGCGGACGTTCTGGCGACAACAGCTCTGGACGGTGCCTGTGATCAGGCGGGGCGGCTCAACGTTGATGAGGTCGACTTTTTCGGGATGACCGCCGGCAGCGGCGAGTTCTACACGATGGGCCGCGCGATCGGACACATCGGCCAGAGCGAGGGACGGGACGACATCAAGTATTGACATGACACCTTCTGTTCGCGAAGCGGCGCACAGATCAGGCTGTCATGGGTCGATGCCGTCGTGGTGAATTCTCTTTCGGTTTTCCTGTCCTCCTGACCGGTCTTCCCAAAGAGAATCTCCGGAATGCTTAACCTGAGGGCATGCGAGTCACAACGAACGGAGAAGAGACACCATGAACAAGCCTGTGCTGGGCGTCGTGATCGGCGGGCTCCTCGGGGTCCTCGACGGCCTGTCCGCTCTGCTTTCAGCTCCCGAAGTCGCACCGGAGATCGTGGGCATCATCATCGGATCGACGATGAAAGGCCTCCTGGCGGGGTTTCTGATCGGCTACTTCGCCAAGAAAGTCGACTCATTGCCACTGGGAATACTGTTCGGAGGTGCTGTCGGTCTCTTTCTCGCCTATCTTGTTGCGAGCATGGGCCCCGACCCGACGACCGGCCAGTACTACTATTGGGAGATCATGCTCCCGGGATCGATCTTGGGTCTCATCGTCGGCTACGCGACCCAGCGATACGGTTTCCGCTCGAATGCGGAGCAGGCCTGACGAAACGAGCCACGAACCCGACGAGAAGAGGCCGGATCGCGACGGCTTGTTGAGGATGACCGGGCGAAGATCAGCTGCCGGCGACCTGGCGGTTCCCGTCGTTCCGACAGCCGACGATTTGTGCCAGACTGTTTCGAATGATCGATCGGGATACCGATATCGGAGGGCAGGCCGGTCGTTTTCCGGCAACGCGCCGTTCGGCGGTCCGAGCGATTCGTAGTTCGGATGAGCATGAAAGGCGTCGGGCCTACGAGGTCCTTCTCGCTACCTACTGGAAGCCGGTCTACAAGTACCTGCGCTTGAAGTGGCGGGAGCCCAACGAAGAAGCCAAGGACCTCACTCAAGGGTTCTTCGCCCAAGCCCTGGAGAAGGGATACTTTCTCAGATACGATCCAGCTAAAGCGGCTTTTCGGACCTACATCAGAAAGTGTCTGGACGGTTTCGTTTCGAATCAGAAGAAGGCTGCGCGCCGCCTCAAGAGAGGTGGGGATGCTGCTCTTCTTTCCCTCGACTTTCAAGAAGCCGAGGGCGAGTTCCGCCAGTACGAGATTGCGGACGGTGTTTCTATGGAAGACTACTTCTATGGAGAGTGGGCCCGGAGCGTCTTTTCGATCGCGGTCGAAGACCTGCGCCGAGAATGCGAATCCAGAAATCAGGAGACCTACTTTTCTCTCTTCCAGCGCTACGACCTCGATCAGAGACCCGGAGGAAAGCAGACCTACGCTGAGTTGGCCGGTGAGTTTGGAATCGCAGTGACCGATGTGACCAATTACCTGGCGTCCGTTCGCCGCCGGTTCCGGAAGCTGGTGCTGGAGAGGCTGCGAGAGTTGACGATCGACGACGACGAGTTCAAGAAGGAGGCCAGAAGCCTGTTGGGGATCGAGACGGAGTGATGTGGCTCCCGGATCGGGTCGTCAAGCATCTGCGAGAGGTGATCGGTTCTCCCGATCTCAGCGGGACTCAGTATCGGCTGATCGGTGAGCTCGGCCACGGGGGCATGGGGATTGTCTATCTGGCCTACGATGCCGCCCTCGACCGCGAAGTCGCGCTCAAAGTCCTGAGCGTGTTCGAGGCGAACGGTGGAATCGCGGACCGGCTCACTCAGGAAGCTCGGATCATCGCACGCCTCGAGCATCCCGGTATCGTTCCCGTGCATGATGTCGGAACCCTGCCCGACGGAAGGGTCTTCTACACTATGAAGCGCGTCCACGGGACGAGCCTGGATCGCTATCGAAGCGACTCCAGAACTCTCACCGATCTCCTGCGCGTTTTCCAGAAGATCTGCGACGCTGTCGCATTCGGCCATTCCCAGGGAGTGATCCATCGGGACCTCAAACCCTCGAACATCATGGTCGGTTCGTTCGGTGAGGTTCTCGTGATGGACTGGGGAGTTGCCAAGTGGAAGTCCCCGCGGAACTCGGGAGGAGACTTCACAGGCCCGAAGGCCGCACACTCGTCCGGAGAACACGAACCTCGGTCGACTGACTGCGAGATCACTGCCCAAGGGACGGTCGATGGGACTGTGATCGGGACGCCCGGCTTTATGGCTCCCGAACAAGCTCTTGGCCGAGTGAGCGAAATCGACGAACGTGCGGATGTCTATTCCCTGGGAACGATCCTCTACTTCCTCCTCACGGGCGGCTACCCGGACGCTCCCCCGAGCGAAACCCAACAGACGACCCTGCATCCGGAACCCGAGGTGTCACGGCCCTCCCAGGCGCGGACCCGCGTCGGGAGATGGATCAAGCCGGCGGCTCTCGACCTGGATGCATCCGTCCCCCGCTCTTTGCGGGAGATCTGCCTGAAGGCGACTCAGTTCCTGCCCGAGAATCGCTACGATGGAGTGCAGGCTCTGGCCGCTGATGTGTCCCGATTCCTGGACGCCCTCCCCGTCCGGGCCTATCAGGAGCCCTTTCATGAGAAGGCTCTCCGACTGGCGTCGAAATACCGAACGCCTCTGCTTCTCGTTCTCACGTACTTGCTGGTTCGCTTCCTTGTCTTGTTCTATGGAGGGCGGTGAAAGGCGGAAAGTCCAGAGTCTGAAAGTCTAAAGTCCCAGGTCGTGTCGCGCTGCCGCTTCCGACCCGATCCTCTATTTGAGATTCTCGACTCCGGACTTCGACATCGTGACCTTCCGACTTTCAGACTTTAGACTTTCGACTCTCTCCTTCATTATTGACCCATGAAGATTCGAGCTGTTCTGTCCGTGTTCTGTTTTTTCTGGATCGTTGAGGCGGTCCTGGCTGAGATGCCCGTGATTCTGTCGATGCGCGATCGGGCCGAGGTTCGCGATGCCTGGCTCGAGAGACGGCTGGAGACCGTGGTCCCAGAGTTGATGAGACGGGAATCGATCGACATGTGGATCATCGCTTCTCGCGAGTACAACGAGGATCCAGTTTTCCCGAGCATGGCCCCGGCCACCTGGCTGCGGGCCCGCAGGCGCACGATTCTCTTGTTTCACGACAGGGGAGGCGACGCCGGGGTCGAGCGTCTGGCGGTCTCCCGATATGGAGTCGGTCAGTTTTTCGAGGCCGCATGGGATCCTGAAAAACAGCCCGATCAGTGGGTCCGCTTGGCCGAGTTGATCTCCGAGCGGGATCCCGATCGAATCGCAGTCAACCGCTCAAAGACGTTTGCTCTGGCCGACGGAATGACCGACACGGAGTTCGATTCCCTCCGGTCCGCACTGTCTGAGGACTACGCCGGGAAACTGGTTTCGGGAGAGGCTCTGGCGATCGGATGGCTGGAGAGGCGAATCCCCGAGGAGATGGCCGTGTACCCGGCGATATGCCGGATCGCTCACCGCATACTGGCGGAGGGTTTGTCGGATGCCGTGATTCAGCCCGGCGTGACCACGACCGAGGATGTGCAGTGGTGGTACCGCGAACGGATCCGGAATCTCAACCTCGTGACCTGGTTTCATCCCTCAGTCTCGGTGCAGAGGGCCTCGGATCCGGAGCACACCGGTTCGTTTGCCAGCCGTCCCGGCGAAACGGTCATACAGCCAGGGGACTTGCTGCATGTCGATTTTGGAATCAACTACCTCGGCCTGAACACCGACACCCAGCAGCATGCCTACGTGCTCCGTCCGGGGGAGCGGTCGGCGCCCCAGGGAATCGTCGAAGCTCTTCGGGCCGGAAACCGCCTTCAGGACATTCTGATGTCGCAATTCAAGACCGGCGCCAGCGGGAACGAGATCCTGGCGGGTGCCCTCAGGCAGGCGAAAGCGGAGGGGCTGGTTCCAAGCATCTACACACATCCACTCGGCTTCCACGGCCATGGAGCCGGACCGTCGATCGGCATGTGGGACATGCAGGATGGAGTCCCGGGCAAAGGCGACTATCCCCTCTACGCCGACACCGCTCATTCGATTGAGCTCAATGTCACCGTGCCGATTTCCGAGTGGGACGGCAAGAAGATCAGAATCATGCTTGAGGAGGACGCGTTTTTCGACGGAAGTCAGGCGCGATTTATCGACGGCCACCAGACCGAGATGATCCTGATCGGAGAAAGGCTGCCGGATTGAAGAGCTGACAAGCTGACAAGATGACAAGCTGACGGGCTGACAAGATGACGGGCTGACAAGCTGACGGGCTGACGGGCTGACAAG
>CAJHYB010000670.1_pt1 | contig 11368 bp, 11 predicted proteins | sample 9198631 | NCBI WGS metagenome assembly CAJHYB01 (sample SAMEA7708354, study PRJEB35096) | sediment metagenome | biome: marine neritic benthic zone biome [ENVO:01000025]; feature: sediment [ENVO:00002007]; material: shallow marine sediment [ENVO:03000034] sea grass bed [ENVO_01000059] ... | reverse complement strand
GGCGGACCAGGGCTTGCCGATTCGGGAGGCTCGTGAACAGGCCCTCAGAGAGTTCGGAGATCTCGAAGGGACCCGGCGATACTGCAGCCGGCAGCAGAAGTCCGGTCGACGGAGGAGGCTCCGCCGAATGAGTTTCAACAGGTTCAAACAGGACATCGCAAATGCCTGGCGACAACTCGTTCGAAACAAAGTATTCGCAACGATCGCCATCCTGAAGACACACGCGAAGTGCGGGTTGACCTGTCGGGAGGCGTCCATCGAATCCTGTCGCGAGGCTTGACTCGTGGTGGAAGCCGGGTGTACCTGATCGGTAACGGGCCGCAACCGATCGAAGGCTCAGCGGACCGTATCGTCTACATCGATCAGGACTCCGAAGGGTTGGTGGAGACATTTGAAGACAAGAGGGCCCTTTAAGGTATCCCCGACCCGAACGAAGACGCTCACTGGTCACATCCGATCGACTGGGGCAACCTCACTGTCCCTTTCAGTTTCAGCGTCTGGCGAGGCCGCGACGATTTCACCATTCACCTCAAAGCCGGCTTCGATTTCTGAACGCTGTTCGTGGGCGCCTGAGGATGAAGGGATCGATCCGATCGCATGAAGTTTGAGCGTGTCTTGAGCTATTCTCTCTTCCACATGATTCATAGAAAGCTGTACAAGTCCTCGACTCTCGCGATCCTGTCGCTCTTTTTGACTTGCCCGAAGATCCTGGCTGAATCTCCTCGGTTAGAAGACCACCACCTGGAAGTCGAGAAGAAGATTGTCAACCTCGTCGACTCCGCCAATGAGGCTGCCCTGTTCCTCCTCGAAAGGGCCGTCAACATCAACAGCGGAACCATGAACTTCGAGGGCGTCCGCAGGGTCGGATCTCTCTTTCGAGCAGAGTTCGATGCTCTTGGGTTCGAAACGGAATGGATCGAAGGCGAGGCCTTCTCGAGAGCCGGCCATCTGGTGGCCAGGCGACGCGGCACGGGCACTGGAGTCCTGCTCATCGGACACCTCGACACCGTTTTCGAACCGGACAGCCCGTTTCAACGCTTCGAGCGGTTGGACGCGACACGAGCCCGCGGCCCGGGCATCATCGACATGAAAGGCGGTGATGTCATCATCGTCCAGGCGCTCAAGGCGCTCGCTGCCGCCGACGGCCTTGGTGACTTGGACGTCATGGTGATCATGACGGGAGACGAAGAGAAGTCCGGGCGTCCGCTGAGCAAGGCACGCGAACGCCTGAAAGAGATGGCTGGTGAGGCGGATTTCGCGCTCGGATTCGAAGATGGAGACGGAAACCCGGCGACTGCGGTGGTCGCTCGCCGGGGATCGACCTCCTGGCAACTGACGGCGGCTGGAAAGCCGGCACATTCCTCTCAGATCTTCCAGCCGGAAATCGGTGCGGGTGCGGTGTTTGAACTGGCCCGGGTTCTGAACGGCTTTCGTGAGGAACTGTCCGGCGAAGAGCTCCTGACGTTCAATCCCGGCGTCGTTCTTGGGGGGACGACCGTCAACCTGGACCGCGCACAGGCTCGCGGCGACGCCTTCGGCAAGAACAATGTCGTGGCGGAGCATGCCGTCGCCGCCGGCGACCTGCGCTGCATCTCTCCGGAGCAGGTGGAACGCACTCGGGAAAAGATGAGGCGGATCGTGGCCGACTCGCTCTCGGGAACGTCCTCACGGATCACATTCGACGACGGCTATCCGCCCCTTGCGCCGACCGCTGAGAACTACCGGATGCTCAAGCTCTACGACCAGGTGAGCCGCGACCTCGGTCTCGGTCCTGTTGAAGCCGTCAACCCCCGCAACGCCGGTGCTGCGGACATCTCTTTCACTTCAGGGCTCTCACAGCTGGCTCTGGACGGTCTGGGACTCATGGGAGTCGACGGACACACGGTGAAGGAGACGGCCGATCTGACAACGCTGCCCTCTCAGACGAAACGGGCCGCGATCCTGCTTTATAGATTGTCGAGGGGCGCCGCCGGCGACGAACCTGGTGGATCTCGCGGAGTCCAGGGCGGTCGAGAATAATGCCAGGTCTCAGTGCAATCGACATCATCGGCTGGATCGGGGCGATCGAGGTCCTCGTCGGGTATGTTCTCGTATCGGCCCGGCGCCTGGACGGCGGCTCGGCCCTCTATCAGGTTCTGAATCTGACGGGCGGCGGGCTGCTGGTGATCAACACCGCCTACTACGGGGCATATCCTTCGACGATCCTGAATCTCGTGTGGGTGGTGGTGGCCGTACTGGCGCTGCGGACCTACCTGCGATCGAGACCGTCCGGAGCGTGATCCCGAACTCCTGTGAGGAGCTTTTCGGCTCAATACTGCCGACTCTCGCCGTTCCAAGGAAGTGGCAGAGTTTCGCACTCTCGGAGGTGATCGACCGGGAGGCCAAGTCATCGAATCCGCTTGCGGCCCTGAGAACCGAATAGCTCCGAGGGAGTCATTCGATGCCGGTCAGAATCGGCAGCGTCACCCCTGGCTCCACACAAGCGCAGCTAGTCTAGACGATCGCCATCAGACTCTTCGTGGTTCGAAAATAGAGGACGCCTCGAGAGATCGCGGGGGTGGCAAAACAAGGTTCGGACATTCTGTTTCGGCTGAGAATTTTGAACTTCGGCCCAGCCTCCAGAACGTAGACGATCCCGTTTTCGGAAGGACAGAAGATCTTGCCGTCAGCGGCGACCAGAGAGGCGTAGAAGGCCGCATCGGAATCCGTCCTGCTCTCATACAGCAGCTTCCCGTTTCCGGCGTCGAACGAGCGGACTGTCCCGTTCGTGTTGCCGAAGTACATCTGATCGCCGTAAACGACAGGGCTCGACATATAGGAACCGCCCTTCATCACGCTCCAGACAACCCATTCGTTCGATGAACGGCCCTCTGGCGGCGTGATGTCTCCACGAGCATCAGGGCGCACGACGTAGATCGGCGAAAGTCCGCCGTGGGCGTTCGTGATGTAGACCAACCCATTGGCTGAGAAGGGGGTCGGCGCAGGATTGTCTCCTCCGCCTTTCAGACGCCATCGTTCCGAGCCGGTCTCCAGATCGTAGGAAACGATCCAGGGCCATCCGTTGGCGACCACCTGCGTGCCGTAGGAATCGGAGTGGATGTAAGGCGTCGCCCAGCTTCGCTCGCTGACCCCCATCCGGGAAACGCGCCAGAGTTCCTTTCCCTCGGAAAGACTGAACGCGACGATGAAAGGATGGTCGGGATCGTCACACAGGAGTACGACCCGGTCGCCGTGAATCGCCGGAGAACTCGCATAGCCCCAGCCGATGCCGTACTTGCTCAGGTTGATGGTCCCGAGATCCCGCTCCCAGAGGAGCCGGCCATCGAGATCGTAGCAGTACAGTCCCTCGGAGCCGAAAAAAGCCACCAGCCGCCGACCGTCGGTCGCGAGGCTGGAATTGGCGTGAGTCGCCTTCAGATGTCGCTCGGCGCCGGGCCGTCCCCGACGGGCTGTTTGACGCCACAGCTCTTTCCCCGTGTCACTGCTGTAGCAGAGGACAATCCAGCTTTGAACCCCGTTGTCCTCCGCTGCCGTCGGGGCCCCACCCCGACCGAGCTTGAGGGGAGCGGGTGAGTTCTCCGCAACGGCGGTCGGCACGAATATTCGATCGCCCCACAAGATCGGGCTGGAGTGCCCCAGCCCCGGGACCGGTGAGCGCCATCGGACCCCGACGATCTTGCCGACCGACTCGTCTGCGTTCCAGGACTCCCGGACGGGAAAGCCGTTCGACACCCCAGTCCCGAGGAATCCTCGAAAGGCGGGCCAATGCTGGACAGGGAGGGTCTTCGGCAATACAAACGGAGTGGCGGCCGCAGCCTGCAGGAACCGTCTTCGAGTCAGTTTCATCGCTATCTCCTGGGATCTGAGCATACCGGCCCGGCACCATGGCGGACAATACCGGAAGGTCGCGCGGAGGAGAATCGAAGGAGATATCGCCTCTGGAGGTCTCCGATTCCGACGGGTCGAAGAGGACGACGTCAGAGCGGAGTTCCTCGGCGTTTCCGAACTGGACGCGCTTCGTGAAACCGCGGATTCCTCGAATGGCTCGAACGACGACCGGATTCAGCCCACTTCCAGTCGTCGGAACAGCCGAGTTGATGTACAGCGTGTCGCCGTCCGGACTGGCCTTGATTCCGTTGGGTATGGAAAAGGTCGCTTCCAGAGCGGCTCCGTCTGCGTTGCCTCGCGGTCCGGTTCCCTCAGATCCAGCTCCGGCCAGCCGACTCACGGCACCGGCGAGGGTGACTTGGAAGATCTGATTGGCATTCCGGCCGACAACGTAGAGAACTCCGTTAGCAAACGTCAGATGTCCGTTTCCTGCACCGGGGACTTCGGCGAGAACCGTCGCATGTCCATCGGGTGTGATTTTAATGATCCGGCCATTGTTGAAGTTGGCTGCGTAGAGATTGCGATCTCGATCGATCGTCAGGCCGTTCGGGCAGGAGAACAGAGGCCCGCTCGCCAGGATCGAGGAGACGCCCTCGGGAGTGATTCGCGCTATCGACGCTCCGCCGCAGTTGGCGACAAAGACATTGTTGTCAGGATCGAGCGTGATTCCGACAGGGCCCGCGAGGTTGGAACTGGCGAAAGTCGTGACGGTTCCGTCCGGTGCGATCTTGCTGACGCGGTTGCCCGCGATGTTCGACTGAAAGAGGTTGCCGGCAGAATCGAACTCGTTACCGGACGCGCCCGCCAGGCCCGTGGCGAAGATCTCCACGGAGCCGTCGGGCAGGACTTTTGAGACGCTGGTCCCGTTGGCGTTGTTCAACAACACACCGAAGTCCGCGACGAAAACCTCGCCGACCGAGTTGACGGAGATTCCACCGCTCCCATTGAACGACTCGCTGACGGTTTCAACGGTCTGCGCCAGCATCCCTCCGGAAAAGACACAGAAAACGACCAGACGGGCTCCCGGACAGAACTTCACAACGCCTCCCCATCGATCCATACTCATCTGAATCAGTTATAGAGTCTGAGAAGAGGGACGGATCGAGAAGAGGATTCGTTCAACCGGAACGGGAACTGACTCGATCGGTAGTGATCGAACGGGACAGTCGAAAGAACCGACGGGGCTGACCTGTCGTATAAGTGAAGGACTTCCGGGGATTTGACAGAATGAGTTTGCACGGTACACGTTCGGTCCGCCGACCCGTAGAACTGCTCCTGGTCGGCCTGCTCTTCGTTCAGTGCACGGAAGAGATCGTTCCGGAGAAGTACCTTCCCAGCCACGCCCACGATGCCTACGGCCACGGACTGCAGGAGGCCGGTTTGAGCGATTCCGCCCTCGGACGCGATTGGGAACTTGTGGCCGTTTCGGCTCTCGAGAAGCCCGTCCCCGTCAGCACGCCCTTTCAGGAGGCGCTCTACATCGATCCATCCTCCGCGTTCGGAGTCGGATACAGATTCGCGGCTCTGGACGGACAGAGGATAGAAGTTGTGCTGGAGCTTGGGGGTGACTCGCGTCCCCGCCTTTTCATCGATCTGTTTCGGGTCGAGGAAGGAGAGTCACCTCGACGGATCGCCAGCGCTCCCGAGAATGAACTCAGACTGGAGTTCGAACCGCGACGAGATGCGGAGTACATCCTGAGGATTCAATCCGAGCTGCTTCGAGGCGGGCAGGTCAACCTGAAGATCATTAACAAAGCCTCGCTGGAGTTCCCTGTTGCCGGACACACCACCCGGTCCATCCAGAGCGGGTTCGGAGCGCCGCGGGATGGCGGTCGACGGCGCCACCACGGAGTCGATATCTTCGCACCCCGCCACACCCCCGTCCTGGCTGCTGGTCGGGCCTATGTGAGTTACGTCGGTGACGGCGGCATCGGAGGACGTGTCGTCTGGCTCCGAGATTCCGAGCGATCGCTCTCGATCTACTTCGCCCACCTCGAGACGCAGTCCGTGCGCAAGGGAGAATGGGTCGAGGCCGGCGACCCCATCGGGACCGTGGGGAACTCCGGCAACGCTCGAACGACACCGACGCACCTTCACTTTGGACTCTACCGGCGCGGCAGGGGACCGATCGACCCCGTTACGTTCATTCGACAGCCTGACCTCGATCCGAGGAGCATCGAAGCCGATCTGGAGACCCTTGGAAAGTGGGGTCGGTCTCACGTTCGGCAGGTACGGGTTTCCGCTTCGCCTGGAAGCGGTTCGGACACCATCTTCGAAGCGCCTGACAACACTCCGATGATTCTGCTGGGAGCGGTCGGGAATCACTATCGAGTGAGGTTGCCCGATGGGCGCGGAGGCTTCGTGTCGGTTCGAGCGATCGAGCTTGCGGAACGGCCGATTGCTCGCAGAAAGGTGACATCGGACGGTCGTCTCCTGGACCGCCCGGTCGCGAATGCCTCTCAGATCCTCCGGGTCTCCTCGGGTGAAGAGCTGAGCATTCTCGGTCGATTCCAATCGTTCGATCGGGTTCGCACTCCCGGAGGGCAGACGGGCTGGCTGTCTCCGTGATTTGGGCTGGGAGCACACGCGCTGTGCTTGCGGCCCTGGAAGAGGGAATAGGGGCCAGGGCAGGGAACTCCGAGTACGCGTTCGGCAGTCCCCCGAGCGACGGGAGGGGGTGATTCTGTCGGCGCAGTCGTATCGGCCCGAAGCCATCCACGGCGCTCGACACCGTCCGGACGAACCCATATAGTTCCGCGCAGAGACCTTCGGAGCCCTTTTCGTCGAGGACACGACCAATGAAACATCGTCCGATTCTGTTCGCTCTTCCACCGATGCTGGTTCTCATCTCAGCCTTTGCCTGGCAACGCTCGGACGAAGACCGACAGGAGCGCTTCAAGCAGATGTCAGCGCGTTCCGAGAAACGCGGGCTGGCCGAGCCTTTTAAGGGAGTGACGACTGATGGGACGACCGTCCAGGGATTGTTCCCGATTCGCTCGACTGGAGTCTCCACCGAGCCTGTGCGCCTCGCCGCCGAGATCTTCCTCGAGGCCCTCACCCCTCCACAGCGCGACAAGACCCGCTTCGAGGTCGATGATCCCGAGTGGCGGAAGTGGATGAACCAGCACTTCTATATTCGGCAGGGAGTCGGCTTTGACGAGATGGATGAGAGTCAGCGCGAATCGGCGTTCGGGCTTCTGCGCGCTTCCTTGAGCGCAAAGGGACTGAAGCTGACGCGGGACATCATGCGGCTCAACCACACACTGGGTGAGCTCAATGACGACAACTTTGTTGAATACGGTGAGTGGCTTTACTGGATCACTGTGATGGGCGAACCGTCCTCGAGCGAACCGTGGGGGTGGCAACTCGACGGACATCACGTCATCATCAACTACTTTGTTCTGGGTGACCAGGTCGTGATGACACCTCTCTTCGTCGGCTCTGAGCCGGTGATCGCCGAGGCCGGGAAGTTCAAGGGCACAGCCATCCTGCAGCAGGAGCAGGATGAGGGACTGGAAATGCTCAGAACGCTCACTCCGCAGCAGAGAGAGCAGGCCGTTCTGACGGTTTCGAAAGAGGGGAACAACAACCTGGGCGAGGCGTTCAGAGACAACATCGTCCTGGACTATGCGGGCCTTCCCGGGGCCTCTCTGTCGCAGCCGCAAAGGGCGCGCCTTCTTCAGCTCATCGCGCTGTTCGTCAACAACATGGATGAAGGGCATGCGCGGGTTCGAATGTCGGAAGTCGAGGAGCACGTCGACCGGACCTACTTCGCATGGATCGGCGGCTCATCAGACGACTCAGCCTTCTACTATCGGATTCACAGTCCGGTCATCCTGATTGAGTTCGATCACCAGAATCCGGCCAATCTGCGACATATCTACCCGCAAGGGGTCCCGAATCGCCAGCATATCCACGCCGTGGTCCGAACGCCAAACGGGAACGATTACGGGAAAGATCTGCTGAGACAGCACTACGCTAAGCACCCGCACTAGCCGGTCCCACCTGCAGAGCCCGCCGGGAATCGAGCAGATATTTTCTCGTGTAAAGCCGCAAAGCCGCAAAGTCCGCATTGAAAGGGGTCCTGGAGTGCCCTGCACTAGGACCCCGTGATCGCAGTCACGGACAGTTTCGCCCCGGTCCTTTAGGATTCGGTCAGGGAAGCAAAGTCGAGAGGGTCTCGATGCTTGCACTCTTCGGAGGTTTCACTCCATGAGATTCCAAACATGCGATTCCGCGGGCATTTCTGCGTCTGAACTTCCCAGGGCACTGCTGCGGTCGAGTCTTCGGCTCGTGCTCAAGCGATGGGTCGACTTTCTGGCCGGTCTGTTTTTCATCGTGCTTTGCTCTCCGTTTTTTCTAATCCTCGCGCTCCTTGTCAGGATCCAGGTACGGGGGCCGATTCTGGAACCGTTCGAGTGTGTCGGGCTTCATGGTGAGCGTTTCAGGATGTGGCGGTTCAAGACATCTCGCAAACGGCCGGTTGCGGGGGTTCTTGGACTCGAAACGGACTCCTCCCGGAGAACCTGGATTGTCTTCGGAAGGACCTTTCGTGCGACCAGCCTCGATCGGCTGCCGCTCCTCGTGAATCTCGTGAAGGGACAGATGAGCCTTATCGGTCCACGCCCGATTCCTGCCACGGGGGGGACGGAACTTCAACGCTGGGACCAACTCCAGCGCCTTTCGATGCGCCCGGGAATCACCGGTTTCTGGGAACTGCCGGGTTTCAGATCGGAGTCCGGCACAGAGTGGGCGAAGGTTGACCTGTCCTATATTTCCGCGTGGTCGTTCAAGGTCGATTTGCTGATTCTCTTGAAGACCGCACTTCCCACGATGACTGCACGAATGCTGATCCCATGTGCCCGGCCTTTGAATTGACCGGACGCTGGAGCGACCATTCGGCCCGAACCGACAGGAACTCAGATGTTACAAAACCAACCCTCACCTTCCAGGAGGCGCAGTTCCGGAACGCAAAGCCCACACGTCCGGGTCATGGACCACGATTCCGACGCCTGGCGGCGCTTCTCCAAGCGGCGATACGGAAGACACCATGGAACCTGGATGCCCCAGGGATCCTCCAGACTCGCACGGTTCTATTTGAATCGCCTCCACGAACCTCACTCCTTTTCCGGCCTGGCCGCCGGGCATGCTGCGAAGAGCTTCTGCGGCTTTTCGGCCCTGCGAAGCCGTCTTCTGTCACTGGAGTCCACTTCGCGTCTCTCCAATCTTCTGGATGATGACCTTCAGGAGTCACTTCACGAACTGTTCGAAACGCGAGGTATTCGGGAGAAACATGTGAAAGCTCTTCTCGCTCTCGAGAACCCGGATGAACTCGATCAGGCGATGAGCGTTCTGTTCCTTTTTGGCAGCAAGAAAACACCATTCGCGGTCGCCAAGGTGGCCGGAAAGGGGTGTCCCGAAGCGTACCTGATGGAACGAGAACACAAGGTGATTACGTCACTGAGGAAGCACGCGCGTTCTTCTCTGCAGCCACTCCTGCCCCCTGATCCCAAGATCTTCCGATCCGGAAGTCACACGATGTTCCTCCAGCCCTTCATCGAAGGCCGCCCCCTCTCGGTCCAACTGCGCAATTCGTGGAATCCGCGGGCCCTGGCTTCCAGGCAATTCTCGATGGCGGCGGACTGGCTCTCCACCTTCCACAGGGCCTCGACGCAGGGCCGCAGTGCACTTGGAGGGGACTTAGCTGGCGAGTACATCGCGAACATTCTCAAGGGGCTCCGGGGCGTGACATCACTCTCCGATAGAGAACGACAGATGCTCGATCACTTGAGCCACCTGGCCTGGGACTTGAGATCGGAGGAAGTGCCGATCGTCGGCTGCCATGGAAATTTCTGGGCTCGAAATATCTTCGAGGATGAGGGCGAAGTGAGAGTCCTGGGGTGGAGCGACTTCCGGGATCGAAGGCTGCCTTTTCGAGATCTTCTTCTCTTTGCCATCAGCTACGGGCTGATTTACCCGTGGAAGCGTGGGAACCGGGTCTACCCTGTTCCGGCGTTCTCGGCCAGTCTGCTGGAGAGAACATGGCTCTCCGAGCGAATCCGTGATTTTCTCCGCGGATACTGTCGAGTCATGGGCCTCGAAGAGCGTCTGTTGGACCTCTTTTTGCCCCTGTTCCTGGCCGAACAGGTCATCGTCGAGCGTGGCCTGGCACGAAACCACGAAGCGCAGACCTGGCGATCCCTTTTTCGCGAGTACGCTGAGCGTGGGGGATTCGTCTGGTTCAAGTCATGATCCCCTGGGCCGGCGGGATAAGTGAGCCTCCCGATTCTTCTCACGGACGTCAGAAAAAGAAGAACAGATTTTCGTGCGGACACTTTCGGATGATTCTCTGAACGGTGCATACTCAATACACTCCGATTTCAGTCGATTCGAAAACCAGAAGAAAGGGATGACACCATGTTGAAATCGTCTCGCTCCGGCACCGGCCGAATCTATTCCGCAACTCGCTTCATGGCACGGATCTGTCGCGCTCGCGGTGCAGCTCCACTGGCAGCGTTGGCGGGCTGTATAGCCATCACCGCAATCGCCTTCAGCCAGACGGACTGGGAAAGCGTCGAGATCAAGAAGCAGAAGCTGACCGACAGCATTTATGTGCTCGAAGGGCGAGGAGGAAACATCGGACTCCTGGTCGGTGAAGACGGTCCTTTCGTCTTCGACGATCAGTTCGCTCCTCTCACCGAGAAGATACAGGCCGCCGTCAAGAGCGTGAGTGACAAACCCGTTCGGTTCGTCCTGAACACGCATTGGCATGGTGACCACACGGGAGGCAATGAGAACTTCGGCAAGGCGGGCGCCATGATCGTGGCCCACAGGAACGTTCGCAAACGGCTCAACCCGGCCGAGTTTCAGGACGTCATGGGGCGCACGCAGCAGGCTCCTCCAGACGCTCTGCCCGTCGTCACCTTCACCGATGAAGTCACCTTCTACTGGAACGGCGAGACGGTCAGGGGATTCCACGTCGAAGGCGCCCACACGGACGGCGACACGATCATTCATTTCGTCAAGGCCGATATCCTGCACATGGGCGACGTCTTTTTCAACGGACGCTACCCCTTCATCGACGTCGACAGCGGCGGTAATGTGGCTGGAGTGATCGCTGCGGCCGACAGGGTCTTGAGGATGGCGAAGTCGAGCACCAGGATTATCCCCGGGCACGGCGAGGTCGCAGGCCCAGAGGCCCTTCGCGCTTATCGCGACATGCTGGTCGCGGTCCGAGACCAGATCCAGACAATGGTGAACGAAGGCAAGTCGGCCGACGAGGTGGTGGCGGCTCATCCGACTCGTGCCTTCGACGCCAGATTCGGCCAGAACTCAGAACGTTTCGTGCGGAATGTCTACATCAGCCTGACGCCCCGAGAGTGAGTCTTCCTTTCGGCAACGGCCATACGTGTCTCTGGCATAAGCAAGTCTGTTGAGGTGCAGTTGTGCCCAACCAGATCCATCTTCTCAACGTGCTGAT
>CAJHYB010000209.1_pt1 | contig 11394 bp, 8 predicted proteins | sample 9198631 | NCBI WGS metagenome assembly CAJHYB01 (sample SAMEA7708354, study PRJEB35096) | sediment metagenome | biome: marine neritic benthic zone biome [ENVO:01000025]; feature: sediment [ENVO:00002007]; material: shallow marine sediment [ENVO:03000034] sea grass bed [ENVO_01000059] ... | reverse complement strand
TGCTGGCTCCCAACAGGATCGCCGCCGACGACTTGGCTCGGACGCTCTGTCACGATGTGGGCGGGCTTTGGGGTCTGCACCGGATGACTCCTCGTCAACTGGCGTATTCGCTCGCAACCGACAGACTTGCGGAGGAAGGGATCGCTCCCCTGAGCAGACTGGGAGTCGAAGCTCTAGCGGCCCGCTCGGTCCATCGTTGCCGAGAGGACGGTCCGCTTGACTATTTCGAGCCGGTCGCCGAGATGCCAGGATTCTCCAGAGCTTTAGCGAAGACTCTCCGAGAGCTTCGACTCGAGGAAGTCACCGCCTCGGATCTGGGTTCCGGTGGGGCACCAGGACGCGATCTGGCCCGCCTGCTGCTTCGGTTCGAAAGTGAACTCGACGCTGCCGCACTGGCAGATGACGCCCACCTGCTTCGACGCGCCACGGAAGCCCTCCTTGAGGATTCTCCCTGGCGGGGAGTTCCGGTCCTCCTGCTGGACTTGTGTTTCTCGACGTCTCTGGAAAGGGATTTTATCCAGACGCTATCGCGTGAAACGTCCTTGGCTTTCGGAACGGCGCTTCGGGGAGACAAGGAGGCATTCAGAGCCCTGGAGGACGACCTGGCCTTCGAGCCCGTCGATCTCGACGAAGACCGAAACGGTTCGGATCCCCCGTCGAATCTGCATGCCGTTCGACGCTGGATTTTTACGGCGGACGAAGCACCCGAGAGGCAGATGGACGAGACCGTCGACTTCTTCTCAGCTCCTGGAGAAGGGCGGGAGTGCTATGAGATCGCTCGCCGGATCCGCTTCGGTGCAGACAAGGGTCTTCGCTTCGATCGGGTCGCGGTCCTGCTACGGGATCCGACAACGTATCTTCCACTCGTCGAGGACGCGCTCCGCCGGGCCGGGATCCCCGCCTATTTCACTCGGGGAGCGATTCGTCCCGAACCGACCGGACGGGCGTTTCTCGCCCTCCTGGCCTGCGCGGCCGAGGGCTTGTCGGCGTCCCGGTTCGCCGAGTATCTCTCGCTGGGCCAAGTTCCGCGGCTCCAGGAAGACGGGGCCCCGCCCCAGCCCGCAGTTCCCTGGGTGGCCTCCTCGGAGGGCCAGCTTTCCTTCGTGACGCCCGCAGGCGCAATTCCGGCAAGCGACCAGGAATCGGAGGAAACAGACCAATCCGCCGTTGTTGCGGGGGGATTGCAGACCCCGTTTCAATGGGAGCGTCTGATGACGGACGCGGCCGTGATCGGTGGAAGCGATCGTTGGAAGCGACGGTTGAGTGGACTGGAGACCGAGCTACGGAAGAGGCTACGGATGCTAGGCCCGGAGGATGAGACGCGGAGTCGCCATATTCGCGCCGAGTTGGTTCGCCTGAGTCACCTCACGAGATTTGCCTTGCCCCTGATCGAACACTTGGACGGGCTCCCCGTATCCGCGTCCTGGGGTGAGTGGCTGCAGCGCCTGCGACGCTTGGCGGTGACGGCGCTCGTGACACCGGAGCCGGTCCTGTCGGTTCTCGCAGAACTCGATCCGATGGAGGATGTCGGACCGGTCATCCTCGACGAAGTCCGGCACGTCCTCTCGGACAGGCTGACCTTTCTGCGGACTGAATCCCACGAGCGTCGTTACGGCAAGGTCTTCGTCGGGAGCGTCGATGAGGCTTCTGCAACGTCTTTCGACTGGGTTTTTGTGCCTGGTCTGGCCGAGGGTTCCTTTCCGCGCAAAGCCCTGGAAGACCCGCTTCTGCTCGACAACTGGCGTCGTGAGGTTTCCTCCAGGCTCGACCTGCTCGACAATCGCTTTGCCAACGAGCGACTGCTTCTCAGAACCGCCCTGGCGGCGGCGGAGCAAAAGGTGACCGTCTCCTACCCGCGTCAGGACTCTGTCAGTGGGCGTCCTCGAGTGCCCTCTTTCTATGCTCTCGAGGTTCTCAGGGCGGCCGAAGGCCGATTGCCTGATCTACACGCTCTTGAGAAGCGGGCTTCCCGGGCAACGGACACGCGCCTCGGATGGCCTGCACCGCGGCGCGCCGAAGATGCCCTGGACGATGCTGAACACGATCTCGCCGTGCTGGAGCCTCTGCTGGGTCGGACGGAGGCCTCTCCTGGGCATGCCCGGTACTTGATCGAAGTCAATGCCTGCCTGGCCCGCTCGCTTCGCACGCGATGGAAGCGTTGGGACGATCGCCGCTGGTCAGACGCCGATGGGGTCGTGGCTCCCGACAAGGAGACTCTGGAACTGCTGGCGCACCAGATGATCGGAGAACGAAGCTATTCGCCGACCGCCCTTCAGCATTTCGCGGTCTGTCCCTATCGGTTTTTTCTGTATGCGATTCACCGGCTCCGTCCTCGCGAAGAGGCCGTTGCCATCGAGCAACTCGACCCCCTGACTCGGGGCAGCCTTTTCCATGAACTCCAGTTCGAGCTCTTCCAGGAATTGCACAAGGAGAATCTGCTCCCGATGACGAAGGGGTCCCATTCCCGGATCCTGGATATCGGAGACGCGGTTCTCGAGCGCGTTGCGGAGTTGTACGAAGAGGAACTCGTGCCCGCAATTCCTCGAGTGTGGCAGAGCGAGATCGAAGACCTCCGGACGGACATGAGAGGGTGGATCCAGGCCGTGATCGGCGACGGGTCTCAATGGAAGCCAATCCATTACGAGTATGCTTTCGGCCTTCCCAGGGGTCCGGAGAGGGATCCAGACAGCGTCAAGAAGGAAGCCAACGTTCTCGGCGGTGTCCTGCTCAGAGGATCGATCGATCTGGTCGAACAGAATATCGGGAGTGGTCATTTGCGCGTCATAGACCATAAGACCGGACGCTCCCCTTATCCGCTCCCTCGATTCGTCGCCGGAGGTGAGTTTCTGCAGCCCATCCTCTATGCGCTGGCGGCTGAGGACCTTCTTGGTCGACGGGTCGATTAGGGCCAGCTGTTTTACTGCAATCAACGTGGGGGATTCAAGCGCGTGGAGATCACATTGAGCGATGAGGCGCGCGACAAGATCAGAGTCGTGCTCAAAGCCGCCCAAAGAGCGATCGAAAAGGGGTTCCTGCCGGCCGCACCTCGAGAACGGGCCTGCCGGTACTGTGACTTCCGACCCGTCTGCGGGCCATACGAAGAGTTGCGGGCCTCGACCAAGATCCGAACGCCGCTCACTCTGCTTGATGAGGTCAGGGCTCTGCCATGAGTACGCTCTTTCCGGATCCCCCCGATCTTGTTCTCGACGACAGCGAATCGCGTGATCGAATCCAGAATTCCATCGATGAGTCGCTCCTCGTCGAAGCGGCAGCCGGCACAGGAAAGACCACCGCTCTCGTCGGGAGGATCGTTGCGGTCGTTCAGAAAGGCCGGAGTCGCATCCAGTCCATCGTTGCGGTGACCTTTACTCGGAAGGCAGCCGGGGAGCTCAAGCTGCGCCTTCGGCAGAAGCTGGACGAAGTCCGCAGCAATTGTGCCGACCCGGTCGAACGAGGTCGTCTCGAAGACGCGATGGCGCATCTCGAGGAGGCGAGAATCGGCACGATCCACTCTTTCTGTGCCGAGATCTTGAGGGAGCGCCCGGTCGAGGCCCGCGTAGACCCTGACTTCGAGGGCCTCTCCGAAGTTGAGGCTCCGCGCCTTTATGGACGGACGTTCCGCCAGTGGATTCAGGAGAAACTCAACGAGCTGCCCGAAGGTCTGAGAAGGGCCCTCACACGGTTATCTCTGTGGGATTCCAGTTGGGAAACGACACCGCTCGACCGTTTACGCAACGCGGGCTGGCAGCTGATCGAATGGCGCGACTTTCCTCGTCCCTGGCTTGAGGTCCCCTTCGACCGAGCCGCGGAGATGGAGAAGGTGATCGAGCCCATTCTGTCTCTAGCCGACATGAGCGCCCAATGTCCCTACGCTCGCGACTATCTGCGTCAGGCACTGGCTCCTGCACGTTCTTTTGCGACCTGGATTCGACGTTCCGCCGAGATCGGAGGCCGGAGCGACGACACCCTCGAGGCGATGCTTGGAAAGCTCCACCGAGACCTGAAACGCAAGGACTGGAAGGGAAGGGGATTCTTCGCCGAGGGAGTCACTCGGCAGCAGGTCCTCGAGGCCAGGGCCGACGTCCTGGCTCGTCTCGACAGCTTTCTGAGGACGGCGGACGCCAATCTGGCCGCACTCTTGAGAGAGGAAATGCAGGAACTGGTCGGTCGTTACGAGGAAGCAAAACGGCGAGCCGGCAAGCTCGATTTCGTCGACCTGCTCATCCGAGTCAGGGATCTGCTCAAGGAGAACCGGGCTGTCAGGGCATATTTTCAGGAGCGGTTCTCACACATCTTCGTCGACGAGTTCCAGGACACCGACCCTCTCCAGGCTGAGGTTCTTTTTCTTCTTTCGGCAGACGACGATGCCGACGATTGGCGCGAGATCCGACCTGTCGAGGGGAAGCTCTTTCTGGTCGGGGATCCTAAGCAGTCGATCTACCGGTTCAGGCGGGCCGACGTCCTGCTGTACCGGGAGATTCGTGATCGGCTGCGGGACCGAGGCGTTGCGGTCCTTCATCTCTCAAAGAGCTTTCGGTCCGTGAAACCGATCCAGGATCTCGTCAATGCCGCTTTCGATTCGGAAATGAACGGTGATGCCAAAAGTGGACAGCCCGACTACGTTCCTCTCCAGGGTGTCCGAGGCTCCCCTGCGGAACGGCCTTCATTGATCGCGCTTCCGGTTCCTGGTCCTTACGGCAAGTTCCGAATCGCCCGGACCGCGATCGAATCCTGTCTGCCCGACACGATCGCCGCGTTCGTCGAATGGTTGGTTCGCGAGAGTGGATGGGAGGTGGAGGATCCCGAGGAAGAGAAGGCTGTGCCGATTGCCCCACGCCACATCTGCCTTCTGTTTCGGCGTTTCATGTCGTGGGGCAACGATGTCACACGTGAGTATACGGCCAGTCTCGAGGCCAGAGGGCTCTCACACCTGCTGGTCGGTGCCCGGTCCTTTCATCGACGGGAGGAGGTCGGGACAATCCGGGCGGCATTGAAGGCCGTCGAATGGCCCGACGACGAACTGTCCGTCTACGCAACGCTCAAAGGGACACTCTTCGCTATTTCGGACAACCTGCTGCTGCGTTTCAAACTGACACACGGTCCGTTTCATCCATTCCGTCCCTTGCCGCTGGATCTCGATGCCGTCTTCGAGCCAATCGGTGAGGCGCTGGCGGTGCTCAGGAAGCTTCATAAGCGCCGCAACCGCAGGCCTGTTGTCGATACCGTCAACGCGCTTCTCGAGGCCACACGTGCCCACGCCGGATTCGCCCTGCGGCCAGCGGGGAACCAGGTCCTTGCCAACGTTCAGCGAATCTGCGACCTGGCTCGCATTTTTGAGATGGAGGGAGGCCTTTCTTTTCGCGGTTTCGTCGAACAACTGGAGCACGAAGCCGAGTCCGGCGGCCCTTCCGAGGGCCCTCTGCTCGAAGAAGGGGTGGACGGGGTGCGTCTTATGACCGTTCACGCGGCAAAAGGGTTGGAGTTTCCGGTCGTCATTCTGGCTGACATGACGGCTCATCTGGCACGCAAGCTTCCGGACAAACACATCGACCTCGATCGTGGCCTCTGCGCGATGCGAATTCTCGGGTGTACCCCACAGGAACTGCTCGACAATCAGGATCTCGAACGGGTGCGAGATGAGGCCGAGGGAGTCCGGATTGCATACGTCGCAGCGACCAGAGCCCGAGACATCCTCGTCGTGCCTGCAGTCGGAGATGAAGAAGTGGACGGCTGGCTGAGTCCTTTCAACAAAACGATCTACCCGGATAAAGGAAAGTGGAGGCATTCCGTCCCGTCGAAGGGTTGCCCGAGTTTCGGAGATTCGAGCGTTCTGCTGCGTCCTGAAGGTCGTTCGCTGGATGCCGACACCTCGGTCCGGCCCGGACTCCATCGGCCGAGGTCGGGAAAACATGAAGTCGTCTGGTGGGACCCTTCCCGACTCCATCTGGGAGTCGTGGCCAACTTCGGCCTGAGACAAGAGGAACTCCTCGCGAAGGATTCTCAGGGAGATGCAGCCGACGAGAGTCTTCGCAGTTATGAAGAATGGACTGAGCGTCGAAAACAGGCGCTGGTTGCCGGTCAGGTCCGGCGGTTCGAAGTGATCACCGCCAGCGAAATCGACTCCCCGCCTCCAACGAGATTCCCGATAGAACTCCAGAAAGCCGAAGGCCCTCGGGGCCGGCGAGGAGGTAAACGGTTCGGAACGCTCGTCCACACGGTCCTGAGGGACGTTGACCTCGAGGCGTCTGAAATGGAGGTCAGTCGCCTGGTTGCGCTGCAGGCGCGCCTGATCGGCGCCAGCGAGTCGGAGGCACGAAACGCGGTGAGATCCGTTGTCGCGACACTGGGCCATCCACTTCTTGAGCGAGCGCGCCGATCGGGCGAGTGCTCTCGCGAATTCCCCGTCTCGGTGAGAGTTGACGATGGACGGATCCTGGAGGGTGCGATCGATCTGATGTTCGAGGAAGCGGACGGGTGGACGATCGTCGACTACAAGACCGATAGTGATCTCGAAGGGCTGCGCGATCAGCACGAGTCTCAACTGTCCTGGTATCTCGAAGCGGTCGCTCGTCTGACGAACCGTCCGGTAACCGGTATTCTTCTCGGGATCTAGAAACGGGTACGCGCACGTTGACGGGCACGTTCACCTTGTGGACTCCGGTCACCTTCCCTGGGAAGGATGCCCCGGGCGTACTTCTTCAACGGACAACCGACGAAGGGAGCGGGATTTGATCGGCATGCCGAGTGTTCGATAGAATCGGAAAAATGAAGCGACGTTCTGCTCTCACACTGCTTGCGCTCGTTCTCCTGGCGTCCCAGCCGTCCTGTTTCTTGAAGTTCTGGGGCAAAGACGACAAAGAAAAGACCAAGAAAGAGAAGATCTACGACGTCTATGGGACGGTCACTGAGATCAATCGTGAGAAGCTGACGATCACTTCCAAGAAGGGTCCGATGGAGTTCGCGATGCTCGACAGTTCAATCAAGGGAGGCGACTTCGGACCCTCCGCTACCGTGCATGTGTTCTATCGGCAGAGGGACTCGCGGCTCGAAGTCACGATGGTCGTCGAGAAGGTCAAGTGACCCGAATCGTCGGCAGCCAGGCCACCGCTGGGCCCTGCCTGAACCAGCCCTTCCAGGTTTGCACTTCGACGAGTGTCTTTCAGCCGTCACAGCCGCTAGACCCTGAGAAATGCTGACTATTTCCTCTTATCCAGGATCTCGGTGCGAGAGGGTCCCTTCAATCGGTATCGGATTCCCCTCCAGGATATCTCGCGGCTGAAAGCGGAACGCAAGAGTCCTTGCGTGGTCACGAGCGCGGCCAGCGGCCCCCATGTCACCATTCTCAATCGGAATCGGGGGGTCCCTTCGAAGACTGTCTCGACGGCATCCAGTCGCAGCCACGCCTTCCAACAACCGAGCAGGTAGACCGCCAGCATCAGTCCGGGAATCGCTGCGAACCATGCCGGGCGCTCGGCGCTTATGACCAGAGAGGACACAACGAGAGAAGCGCCGCCCCAGAGGGCCAGAGTGTTGATGGATTGTCCGACCACTGCCAGCCACCACAAACGGGGATTGTAGACCCGTGTGATCAGAAGCTGCCGGAAGCTCCACTCCATCAGTTCCCCGAGGGTGCAGTCCTCGAGCGACATGCTGAGGCAGTGAGGCTGAAAGCGAATCCGGCAACCTTTCATGCGGACGGCGCGGCTCAGAGCGTAGTCGTCACTGAGAGCGCCTTCCCAATGCTCCAGGATCCGGCACCGATCGAAGGTCGACCGCAGCAGCGCTGTCGCTCCGCCCCAGGCGAAGGGCGAATCGTGTTCATTGAGCATCGTCGCAATCCCGGAATTCCATGCCGATCTGAGGATCGAGGCGAAGCCTCCTCGCTGGGGGACATACCAGCGGAATCCCGTCGCAACAGTGTCCGGATCCTCTTCGAGTGTGGAAATCAGATAGCGGAGCCAGAGGGGTCCTGGACGAATGTCGGAATCCGCGAACACAAGAGCCTCGTCTCTCTTTCGCAGGTGCGTGATTCCGGCGACGAGATTCTGGACCTTCTGCCCACGATCCCGGGCGCGGTCCGAGACGAGAAGTTGCGACGGTCTTTCAGGGTAGCGTCCCCGGATGCTCTCCAGAATCTCATAGGAGGGGTCGGTTCGGGAGTCCGTTACGAGCACGATCTGCAGGTCCGGATAGTCCTGTTCGAAGATCGATTCCACGTTTCTCTCGAACCCGGGATCGAGCCCTCGGCAAGGAAGGATCAGCGAGACGGGCGGAGTGAAGTCTCCAGGAGCCTGGTCGGCGTGGCTGCGAAAGAGCTTCCGGTAGGCAAAACCGCCTCGAAGAGAGTAGAGAGCCTCGAACAGGGCCAGCAGGAGGACGCCGAGCAGAAGAAGGTCGATGAGATTCCAGAGCGTCAAAACTTCAACGGGGTCAAGACGTCTTAAAGAGAGGGGCGTCTTCCCGGTCGTGTCACTCTCCGCTCTAGTTCAGAGCGACAAGTTCTTCCAACTCCCTCAGGTCATTCAGGTTCAGGCGTCCGGTCTCCGCCAGGTGGGCCATCAGAGGACGCGTGGAGCCCCCGAACAAGTCAAGGAAATCATTGATCAGGCGGCGGTAGGCCGCGTTTTGCGTGATCAGCGGTTCGAAAATGTAGGCGTTCCCGATCTTGCGGGTCTGCCGAACAGCTCCCTTTTCTTCGAGCCTCCGGACGATGGTCTGAACGGTCGTATAGGCGACGCGCTTGTGCTCGGGCAGCTGCTCGAGCAGTTCCCTGACAGAAGCTCGGCCCTGTTTCCACAAAGCCTCCATGACCTCGAGTTCAAAGGGTGTCAATCGGACGTTCTGACTTCGTGCCACCTGGCGTTGACTCCGTTTTCGGGCTGTTCAAAAAGCGAGCGATCTGTACTCTGTGTCGCCGGGGGAAGCAAGGGCAACGAGCCTGCCGAAGGGCCGTTACATCAGGAGACACGACTAACACATTCGCGGGGTATGCGCAACTGGCTCGCCGAGGCCTGGAAAACGTCTCAGAAACAAGTAGAATGGCTTTCTCAACACCGGCAGAAGCCCTGGAGCGACTGCCGACAGCCAGGAAACGGGGTCTTTGAGATGGCCAAGAAACGGAGCATTCTCTTCGTCTGTAGCGGGAATTCGGCACGAAGCCAGATAGCGGAAGGATTTGCGCGCTACTATGGATGCGACAAAATTCACGTCGACAGTGCCGGCACGAATCCGAAGGGACTGAATCCCCATGCTGCCTGGTCCATGCATGAGGTCGGAGTGGACATCAAACACCAGACCAGCGATGACCTGGCAGAGAAGGACCTTTCGGAATTCGATTACGTCGTCACCCTTTGCGGAGACGCTCGCGACAATTGTCCACCCCTGCCGGACTCGCTTCGGACGGAGCACTGGGCACTGTCCGACCCAGCTGGTTTTCGGGGAAACATCCTCCAAGTGCACAATGCCTTCGGTTTCACGCGTAACGAGATTGAGCGTCGTGTGAAGGACTTGCTGCAACGGGTTCTCTAAGTCTTTGACCATCCTTCGAGTCGTTGTCCGATCGGCGAAACTCGGCGGAATGGTGATCCAGACTCCTTTTCTGTCTCGACAACGGACTCCGCCCTTCTTGACACCTGCCGAAACCCCTCTCTATCATTGCGACAGCCCGCGACCCCAGGCGTCCCTCATGATCAAGGCGGACCTAGCTCGAATCGTCTACAACCGCCATGGCGGAATCAGTCAGCGTGAGGCGGTTCGAATCGTCGACCTCATCTTCGACTCGATCAAATCGCAGCTCCTCGCCGGGGAGAACGTCAAACTCTCAGGCTTCGGCACGCTGGTCGTAGTGAATCGAAAGGGACGCGTCGGCCGGAACCCCCAGACCGGAGATCGTCTCTATCTCGAGCCAAGCCGCTACGTGACCTTCAGGCCATCCCGCACTTCCGGCCTCGAGGTCGTTCGGACAGATGACAAGTCATGACGGCCCAGGTTCCAGAGAAGCTTTATTACAAGATCGGCGAAGTCTGCGAGATCTGCCGGATCGAGCCACATGTGCTTCGCTACTGGGAAACCGAGTTTTCTGCCCTCACACCGACGAAGAACAAAGCGGGCCAGAGGATCTACCGTCGCGAAGAACTCGAGTTGATCGAAACGATCAAGCACCTTCTCTATGAGCAGGGATACACGATCGCAGGCGCGAACAGGAAGCTCCTCGAGAAGAGAGGAAAGCCTCCTGAGGCGGAAGAGGTGCCTCTCGGCGGTTCGCAGAAGCTCGCGCTGCTGGAGATCCGACGAGGGTTGCAGGACATACTGAAGATCCTGGACGACAAGTGAGACCGACCGATCTTCCAGAGAACAAAGCCGAGCTGACGGCCGTCCCTGAACAGGCGGGTTGACTGGCCTGACATTGCATCCGGTCGAAGATTTTCGATAAGATCACTTCTTCTGGTCGGGACGTGGCGCAGCCTGGTAGCGCACCTGAATGGGGTTCAGGGGGTCGGGAGTTCGAATCTCCCCGTCCCGACCAAATATCCCCTTTGAAATCAGTTGATTGCGGAGAGCCTTGGATCTTCGAAGATTCTCCTCTCCGACGCCGGGTGCGGATAGGGTGCGGTCCGGAGCACCTCCGGAGCATGAGTGAGAAAGGCGGGTGCCTGCCGGTTGCACTCAGCGCCCGGGGTCCATTCCTCGTGGCGCGGACACGCACAGGACCTAAAATCCTGCGGGGGTAACACGGCAGAATCCTATCATGCTCCGTCCCACGGGCATTTCCGGCTCTCAGCCCTCATTCCAGATTCTGTGCCTCGAGGCCCGAAATAGGGGGTGGTGCCCGGAAGTGTGCCCGCGCCCACCTCACTCCAGCTCATTCCAGCCAAAATGGAGCACGATTTCAGACCCGTTCTGGCGATCTATCTGGACACGTTGAACAGGGTTCAGCCACGCTCACCATCAATGCAACTCGCGTCCGTTGGCTCCTCATTGTGAACTGAATCTCCGACTGAGGCCTCACTTCTCCCAGCTGAGCAGTCCCTTATCGAAGTCGACACGAAATTTCGATAGGCCCAGAGCGCCGAGTCCAACTGAACCATCAAGAGTGCCGGAGCGATCGGCACCGATCGGTAACAGGAACGCCGGCACACTCTCCCACTTTGTTCCCGCGATTGTCACATCTTTGAGAAATAATTTTTTGGCCTCGAACCTGCCACCCATGTGCTCTATCGTCTTCGTCTCATCGGTCCTGCGCCATTCAATTCTGCCTTCGATTCGCTCTTTGTAGAGGAGAAGATCCGAACCGGCGCCCGTGTCCAGCTTGAGGACCAACGGGATCCCTGACACCTTCATTCGAATCATGACGAACGGGGCTTTGTTGTAGAAGCTCATCCGCTCCTCGAAGTG
>CAJHYB010000196.1_pt1 | contig 11406 bp, 9 predicted proteins | sample 9198631 | NCBI WGS metagenome assembly CAJHYB01 (sample SAMEA7708354, study PRJEB35096) | sediment metagenome | biome: marine neritic benthic zone biome [ENVO:01000025]; feature: sediment [ENVO:00002007]; material: shallow marine sediment [ENVO:03000034] sea grass bed [ENVO_01000059] ... | reverse complement strand
CTCACGTTCTTCTTCCGCCAGATGCCGCAGTTGATCACGGATGGCTACATTTACATCGCCCAGCCTCCGCTCTACCGGATCCACAAGGGCAAGAGCGAACGCTATCTGCAGGATGACGACGATCTCAACGACTTTCTGCTGGAGAGATCAACGAAAGACTCTCGGATCGTCGTTCCCGGAAACGGTGTCGAGCTGTCGGGCGAGGAACTCAAGGAGCAGGTTCGACACATGGTCGGATTCTCGGCTCTCCACGAGAAGCTCTCGAAGCGAATCGGCGAGGGCCTGCTCGACAGGCTTCTTCAGTTCATAGAGGAACACAAGGACTTTCGGCTGAGCCAGGAAGCGCTCTCGGCGTTCTTTCACAACCCGGCTGCACTCGACGATCTGGCGGACTTTCTGAGAACTGACGAAGTCGAGGTCCAGGCTGAAGGAATCGACGGTCTAACGCATGACCTCATCGTGAGGAGCGGAACCTCCGCCCCCGTTCATATCGACGCCGGGTTTTTGCACTCGGACAACTTTCGGCGACTGGTGGCACTCGATCGCAAGATTCGAAGTCTCCGGAAGGCGAAACTGGAACTCCACCTGGGTGACTCGGTCACGACCTTCGACAGTGCTCAGAAGATGGCCGATTCAATCTCGGCTTCGGGCCGCAAGGGAATCAATATCCAGCGATACAAGGGTCTGGGTGAGATGAATCCGAAGCAGCTCTGGGAAACGACGATGGACCCCTCGAAGCGAACCTTGCTGAGGGTCAACATCAATGACTCGGTGGCGACGAACCTGATCTTTACGCTGCTGATGGGCGACGATGTTGAACCGAGGCGCGAATTCATTCAGGACAACGCACTGAACGTGAAGAACCTCGACGTCTGAAACCCTCGAGAATGACGCGGGTCGTTGGAGGCTGGTCGGCCCAGCCCCGCTCCCGAGGCCCTGGATTTGAGGACTTCGTCCAGGCCTCCGGTCGGACCCAGACAAACCAAACACAGCGAAACATCAAGAAAAGCGGAGCTCAAAGGTATGGCGACCACGCAAGGTCACGAGATTCCCGTCAATCTCGACGATGAGATGAAGACGTCCTACCTGGACTATGCCATGTCCGTGATCATCGGGCGTGCGTTGCCTGATGTCCGGGACGGACTCAAGCCGGTTCATCGTCGCGTTCTGTACGCGATGCAGGAACTCTCCAATACTCACAATCGGCCTCACAAGAAATCCGCGCGCCTCGTCGGAGAGGTGATCGGTAAGTATCACCCTCACGGTGACGTGGCCGTCTACGACACGATCGTTCGGATGGCGCAGGATTTCTCAATGCGCTATCCCCTTGTTGACGGTCAGGGGAATTTCGGCTCGGTCGATGGTGATTCGCCGGCAGCAATGCGCTACACCGAGGTCCGGATGGCCCGGATGGCCGAGGACCTCCTGTCCGACCTCGAGAAGGACACGGTCGATTTCCAGGCCAATTACGACGAGACTCTCCACGAGCCGATCGTGCTTCCGTCCCGGATTCCCAACCTGCTGGTCAACGGGACATCCGGAATCGCCGTTGGAATGGCGACCAATATCCCCCCGCACAACATCCGCGAAGTGGTCCAGGGCGCACTGCTGCTCCTCGAGCGCCCGAACGCGACGATCGAGGAGTTGATGGAACTTGTCCCTGGACCGGATTTCCCCACCGGAGGATTCATCCACGGCCGAGAGGGGATCATCCAAGCCTATCGTACGGGCCGAGGGATCATTCAGATCCGAGCCGTAGCCGACTTCGAGGAGATCCGGAACGAGCGCCAGGCTATCGTGATCACTCAGATTCCTTTCCTGGTCAACAAGGCCCGTCTCATCGAGAAGATCGCCCATCTCGTTCATGCGAAGAAGATCGAAGGCATCAGTGACCTGAGAGACGAATCCGATCGCGATGGGATGAGGATCGTAATCGAACTCAAGCGTGGAGAAGTGCCTCAGATCGTCCTCAACCACCTCTACAAGCTGACTGCCCTCCAGACCTCTTTCGGCGTGAACATGCTCGCGATCGTCGACGAAAAGCCTATCGTCCTCTCGCTCGCCCAGGCACTGGCGCATTTTCTCGAGCATCGAAAGGAGGTCGTCCGTCGTCGCACGTCTTTCGAACTGAAAAAGGCCCAGTCGAGGGCGCACATTCTCGAGGGTCTGACCAGGGCACTCGACCATCTGGACGCGGTCATCGATCTGATCCGCGCGTCTGCGTCGCCCGAAGAGGCCCGTTCTGGACTGAGGCAAACCTTCGAATTCACGGAGGTTCAGGCCCAGGCGATCCTCGATATGAAGCTCCAGAGGCTCACCGGACTTGAACGCGACAAGATTCTCCAGGAGCTGTCCGAGATCCAGGCGAGGATCGCGGAGCTTCAGGGCATCCTCACGAGTGAAAAGACGCTCAAAGGTGTCGTTCGCGACGAACTGCAGGCAGTCACAAACGATTATCAGGATGAACGCCGGACTCAAATCGTCAATTACGAAGCCGGTTTGACCATGGAGGATCTGATCGCAGACGAGCCCGTCGTCATCACGGTCACCCACGGCGGCTACATCAAGCGGACTCCTTTGACGATCTACCGGAGCCAGCATCGAGGCGGCAAGGGGCGCATCGGAATGTCGATGCGGACAAGCGAGGACGTCATCGACTCCGTCTTCATCGGGTCGACCCACTCCTATATCCTGATATTCACGGACAAAGGACGGGTTTACTGGCTCAAGGTCTACGAGATTCCTGAGGTTGGTGCGGCCGGTCGCGGCAAGCCGATCGTCCAGTTGAGCCGACTGGCCCAGGACGAGAAAATCGCGTCGATGATCGCTGTCCGGGAATTCTCTGATGAGGAGTCGGTTGTCATGGTGTCCCGGCTGGGGCAGATCAAGAAGACCCGCCTCAGCGCTTTCTCGCATCCCCGAGCTGCCGGAATCATCGCGTGCTCCGTCGCTGAGGGCGATCAGCTCCATTCCGTGGGCAAGACCGTCGGTGATAATGAAATCATACTCTGCACAGCCCAGGGCAAGGCGATTCGATTTGCAGAGACCGATGTGCGAGTCATGGGCAGAACCGCAAGAGGAGTTCGTGGTATCTCGCTCCGCGAGGGCGACGAAGTCGTCAGTCTCGAGATTGCCGGCGAAGACTCCAGCGAAATTCTCGCTGTGACGGCCAACGGCTATGGCAAGAGGACGCCTGTCAGCGAATACCGGAAACAAGGCCGTGGAGGCTACGGAGTCATTAACATTCGCACCTCGGAGCGAAACGGGCGGGTTGTCGGCACATGCCACGTCGAAGAGGATTCCGAGATCGTCCTCATCACAGAGAAAGGTAAGATCATCCGTCTCGAGGCCATGAGCATCCGTCAGACGATGACTCGAGCCGCCCAGGGAGTCAGAATTATCGACCTTGGTGAGCAGGACAGCGTTTCCGCGCTGACTCTGGTGCCCATCGAAGACTCGGATGACGAGGTCCTCGATGGCGAGGACACCGAGCCGGAGGGGAACCCGAGCACGGAAGCCACAAGCGAGCCTCAATCGGACGAAGAAGAGCCGCCCATGAGCGATGAATAGACGCTTCGCGTGGATCCAGATCGTGCCCATTCTGATGCTCGGCGCCGGAATCTGGACGTATCGCCACACCCAGAACGAGGTTCGGATGCAACTCGTCCGGGCAAAGCAGTGGTGGCGAGACGGCGAGTCAACCGCAGCCATCGACCTCTTTCAGTCCATAAAGCAGCGCCACGCGCAAAGCCACTATGCCCCGGAAGCTCTCTGGGAGCTGGCGCAAATCCACTTCTATTCCCTGGCCCGGACCGAAGACGCGGTTGGCTACTACGGTGAACTTTGCACCGGTTACGCCGGCACTGAGCTGTCCGCGCGGGCCTGCCTGACCCAAGCCGACATCGTCGAGAAGGAACTGGATGACCCCGAGCGTGCGCAGGCGCTCTGGAAGGCGGTCCTGGAGCGTGAAGCTGATGAGAGCCTCCGCGAAGAAGCACTCTTCAGGCTCGGCGCCTCCCACTTCAGGTCGAATGAAAACAAAGAGGCCGAGGAGAACTTGAAGCGTCTCCTGGAGGCACCTATCGATCCGATCCGGGCTCAGCAATCCCGAGTGATGCTCGCCATAATCAGCCAGATAGACGGGCGTTACCGCGAGTCAGTCCGACTCTTCCGGGAGGTACTCGATCGCGGAGATTGTCCGGACTGCAAACTCCAGGCCCGCCTTGGCCTCATTCAGAGCTATGAATTCCTCAACGATCTGAATCGGGCGATCCGAATCGCCAGAGATATTCCCGTCGGAGATTTCTCTGCCGAAATGAAGGACGACCTGGTCAATCGCCTCCTCGAAAAGAGTCGCTACGACAAGCCCTGACACGCTCGGTCACCTCCTCCCCACCCATCCTGGGGAGCACAGGGGTCTCGCGTCCCATTCCTCTGTCGTCCGGACCGTTTCCTTGACACATTCCCTCTTTAACCGTAACCTGATCGCTTTGCATCAGGTCGAAGATATCCTTCGGCATCGAAAGGTGAGGTGATACGGAGTGGCTGAAGTCGTCGTTCAGGATAATGAGTCCCTGGAAGGGGCCTTGCGTCGGTTCAAGCGCAAAGTCCAGCAAGAAGACATTATTAAAGATATCAAGAGACATTCGTACTACTTGAAGCCGGGCGAGAAAAAGCGTCTCAAACAGGCGCTCGCTCGCAAGAGAGCTCGCAAGAAACAGCAAAAGTTTGTCGTTTTTGCTCACTGAGCCAGATTCCCCAGTTCGTTTGCTTCGACCCGGGACTTCCCTGATCCCGGGTTTTCTGTGTGAGCCTCAGGGTCGAAGTGGGCGCGAGAGGGCCGCTCGTCCCGAGAGGCCTGTGAGCATGTCAGGCCGTCCAGTCCGTCACAAAGATGGATACCGTCGAGATCATTCGCAAGAAACGGGACGGCCTCGAAAACTCCTTTCAAGAAATCTCCTGGCTTGTTGACGGCCTCGTCGCTGGCACGATTCCCCGCTATCAGGCAACAGCGTGGCTGATGGCCGTTTACCAGCGTGGCATGAGCCCTGCCGAAACGGCCCTCCTGACGCGGGCGCTTACCGAGTCAGGAACCGTCCTGGACCTCTCGGATCTCGATGGCTACAAAGTCGACAAGCATTCGACCGGAGGTGTCGGTGACAAGACTTCCCTGATCATCGCACCAATAGTCGCCGCCGCGGGAGCCTATGTGCCGATGATTTCCGGCCGAGGCCTCGGTCACACCGGAGGCACACTCGACAAACTCGAGTCGATCCCGGGCTTCAGCGTCGATCTGCCATTGAAAGCATTTCGATCGCAACTCGCCCGCCTGAAGGTCAGCCTGGTCGGACAAACTGACAAGGTCAATCCGGGAGATCGGATCTTCTACGCTCTGAGGGACGTGACGGCGACGGTCGAAAGCATCCCGTTGATCGTTGCCAGCATCATCTCTAAGAAAGTAGCCGAGGGAATCGGCGGACTTGTCCTCGACGTGAAGGCGGGATGCGGTGCGTTCATGAGGAATGTGGATCAGGCTGAGGAACTGGCGACAGCTCTGGTCCAGGCGGGCACATTGCTCGGGAAAAGCGTCGTCGCGCTGATCACCGATATGTCCCAGCCGCTGGGACGGAATGTCGGAAACTCACTCGAGGTGATCGAGGCGATCGAGACTCTCAAGGGACGTGGTCCGGTGGACTTGACAAACTTGAGCGTCGAGCTTTCCGCCCAGATGATTCTTCTAGCCGGCCTCGCTCAGGACCTCGAGAGTTCCAGAGATCTTGCGACTTGCCAAATCGAGTCTGGAGCCGCTCTTGAGAAGTTCACATCGATCGTCGAAGCTCAGGGTGGTGATCCCAGGGTGGTCGACGACTACCATCTTTTTCGTGGTGCGGCCGAGGTTTTTGAGTATACTTCCCCGAGTTCCGGCTGTCTGGCATCCGTCGCCGCCGATAAGATTGGACGAGCGGCGATGTGCCTGGGCGCCGGCAGACTCACAGTCGATTCTGAAATCGATCCCTCGGTGGGGATCGAGACGCTCAAGAAGGTTGGGGAACCGGTGGAGGCCGGAGAGCCACTGGCCCGGGTTCAATACCAGGCCAGCGGTGATTTGAACCAGGCTCGGCATTTGATCGCGGAAGCCTTTCGGGTCTCGGGAGAGCCCGTCGAGCCACCCCCGTTGATCTGGAAGGTGATTACCTGATTTGGAACGCCTGATCGGACTTGTCGGCATCCTCGTTCTCCTCTCGATCGCGTACCTCTTTTCGGTCAACCGGAAAGCGATTCGGTGGAAGACCGTTATCTGGGGACTCGTTCTCCAACTCAGCTTTGCGCTGTTCGTTCTCAAAGTCCCCTTCGGAAAAACAGCCCTCAGCTTTGGCGCCGCCGCAGTGACGAAACTGATCTCCTACGCTGACAAGGGATCGTCCTTCGTCTTCGGGTATCTCGCCAGCGATCCCGATCCGAACAAGTTCGTATTCGCAGTCAGCGTCCTGCCGATCGTCATCTTTATTTCCAGCTTTTTCACCGTTCTCTACTACCTGGGAGTGATGCAATGGCTGGTGCTCGGAATGGCGAAGCTCATGACCCGCTTCATGGGAGTCAGCGGGGGCGAGTCCCTGGCCTCTGCAGCGAACGTCTTCATGGGGCAGACAGAGGCCCCGATCGTCGTCGCGCCGTACATCCCCAAGATGACCCAGTCTGAGCTGATGGCGTTGATGACAGGGGGAATGGCGACGGTCAGCGGAGCAATTCTCGGAGGCTACATCGCCTTCGGGATCAATGCGGAATATCTTATCTCAGCCAGCATCATGGCCGCGCCCGCCTCACTTCTTCTAGCCAAGATTCTCGTGCCGGAAACCGGGCAGTCACTCACTGCCGGAGAGGTCAAACTCCATGTCGAACGAGTTGACGTGAACGTAATCGATGCCGCTGCCAGAGGCGCCTCCCAGGGCATGAAGCTGGCACTGAACATTGGGGCCATGCTGGTTGCGTTTCTGTCGATCATCTATCTTTTGAACGGGATCCTCGGCTGGTTTGGCGGCCTGTTCGGTTTTCAGTTGACTATGGAAGGGATTCTGGGGACGATCCTGGCTCCTCTGGCTTTCCTGATGGGCGTCCCGTGGTCAGAAGCCAGTTCCGTGGGCGAACTCGTCGGCGTGAAGATCGTTCTCAATGAGATGGTGGCCTACGTTCAACTATCGGACCTTCAAGGTGCGATTTCCCCGAGAGCCGAGATGATCGCGACCTACGCACTGTGCGGATTCGCTAATTTCAGCAGCATTGCCATCCAGATCGGAGGTGTCGGCGGCCTGGCCCCGGAACGGAAGTCCGATCTTGCCAAACTGGGTCTGAGAGCCGTCCTCGGGGGCTCTCTCGCCAGCTTCATGACAGCGAGCCTCGTCGGCGTGCTCGTCTGAGTCCATCGGAAATGACTGACTTCGAAGAGCTGATTGAGGCCAGGGAATTCCTTCTCCAGAGGATCGGAGGAGTCCCCGATGTCGCCATGGTACTGGGCAGTGGCCTGAGCGACACACTCTGGGAAGACGTGAAAGTCGAGAGGTTGGCCTACTCCGAGGTCCCGCATTTTCCGCAGTCTTCGGTCGTGGGACACGCGGGTGAGCTAGCCTGGGGCGAATGGCAAGGGACGCGCATCGTCGCCCTGGCCGGACGAGTCCACGTCTACGAGAATATCCCGATCCGCAAGATCGTGTTCGCCGTGCGCTGTCTGGGACTCCTCGGAGTCGAAAAGTTCGTCATCACGAATGCGGCCGGTGCAATCTCACCGGCCTTCGCGCCCGGTGACCTGATGCTGATCACCGACCACATTAATCTGCTCGGTGAGAATCCGCTTTCCGGGGATAACATCGACGAACTCGGCGATCGGTTTCCGGATATGACCCGGGCGTACGACCCGGACCTTTTTCAGACGGCCCGAGAGTGCGGAACTCAAATCGGTCTCAGACTCCGCGAGGGGGTCTACGCTTCCGTTCGTGGACCCAGCTACGAAACTCCCGCCGAGATCGGAATGCTGCGAGCGATCGGCGCCGACGCAGTGGGCATGTCAACCGTACCGGAGGTCATCGCTCTCAACCACATGAAGAAGAAGGTACTGGGGATTTCATGTCTGACGAACATGGCGGCCGGAATGCTTCCGTCCCCGCTCGTCCATGAAGAAGTTCTCGAAATCACTCGACAAGTCCGTCGCAATTTCTCAAGGTTGATTCTGTGCGTGACCTCGAAGATCGGGAATCCGGAAAGCTGATCGAGAAGGCATTCGAGGCTCGGCTCAAGGCCGTCGCTCCCTTCAGCCGATTCCTCGTCGGCGCGGTACTCGAGGCCCGGGACGGGTCCCTGTTTACCGGGTGCAACATCGAGAATGCGAGCTACGGCTTGACGATCTGTGCCGAAAGAGTTGCGATCTTCAAAGCCGTGTCCGAAGGTCACCGGCACTTCCGGCAGATCTGCGTAGCAGCTGACTCGGTCGTCCCCACTCCGCCCTGCGGAGCGTGTCGCCAGATACTCTGGGAGCTTTGCGGCGACATCCCCGTGATACTAGTGAATCTCGAGAAACGAACCTCGATCTTTTCCGTCGCGGACCTGCTCCCACATCCGTTCGATGCCGACCACCTTAAAGAGAATCATGATTGAAAGGAAGACGAAGATCCCTGCAATGGCAGGGATAGGATTGTTGGCCGCCGTGTTGGGCTGCGCGCCGGAGACTCCCGGCAGCACCATGCCGACGGGAGAATCGCGGGCAGCGGATCTCATCTTTATCAATGCCGTCGTCGTGACAATGGACGACGCGTTTTCGGTGCATGACCCCGGCTTCGTCGCTGTTCAGGGACACAGGATCGTTGGAGTCGGGCCGTCTTCGGGGGCAGCAGCTTTCAAAGCGGCTCGGACCATCGACGCCGCAGGACACCTGCTCTTGCCGGGTCTTGTGAACGGGCACCAGCATGCGCCGATGTCTCTTCTGCGGGGAATTGCGGACGACCTCGAGCTGATGGAATGGCTACGCTCCTACATCTTTCCGGCTGAAGCAAAAAACGTCGACCCGGATTTTGTCTACTGGGGGACGCTGCTCGCGGCGGCCGAGATGATCAGAACGGGAACAACGACCTATGCGGATATGTACTACTTCGAAGGAAGCGTCGCCGAGGCGACCGCCAGAATCGGAATGCGTGGGGTCCTCGGAGAAACGATTATCGATTTTCCTTCACCTGACTACCCTGATCCCCAGGAGGCGCTCGCCGGCACGAGAGACTACTTGAGCCAGTGGAAAGATCATCCACTCGTGACGCCCGCGGTCGCCCCGCATTCTCCCTACATCTGTTCGACGGAGACACTGAAATCGAGTCAGAAACTGGCAGAGGAATTCGACGTTCCGCTCTTGATTCACCTGGCCGAGACCGAGGACGAGGTTCAACAGGTCCGCGACAAAGCGAACACGACCCCGGCCCGCTATCTGAGCGAGATCGGTTTTCTCTCGGATCGAGTCGTCGCGGCTCATGCGGTCTGGGTCGACGCAGAAGAGATTGAGCTGCTCGCCGGAGCAGGAGTCGGCGTCATTCACAATCCGGAGAGCAACATGAAGCTCGCGTCCGGTACGGCGCCCGTTCCGGACATGCTCGCTGCGGCCCTCGATGTCGGAATCGGCACGGATGGTCCCGCGAGTAACAACAACATCGACCTCCTGCAGGAGATCGACACGATGGCGAAGCTCCACAAGCTGATCAGTCGGGATCCCACAGTACTGGACGCCCGAACGGCTCTGGAAATAGCGACCCGTCGAGGTGCAGCAGCTCTTGGCCTGGGAGATCAGATCGGCTCGATCGAGGTGGGGAAGCTGGCGGACCTGATCACTCTGTCGCTGGATAGAGGACCCGGCACACCCTTCTACGACCCGTATAGTACTGTTGTCTATTCATTGCTTGGTGATTCGGTCAGGACAGTAGTGATCAACGGCGAGATCGTCTTCAAAGACGGCCGGACGACGCTCGTTGACGAGGCAGAAATCGGTCAGAATGCGTATCGGCTCAAGGAGCGGCTCTTGGAGTCCCTGAAACAGTAGACTCGGGACTGCAGAACTCGATCACAGCAGAGCGGTTTTCCTGGCCCCTCTTTGGCCGCTGAGGCCCTCCCTCGTCGCGTTTACTTTCGGTTCAGGCACTTCAAGGCCTTCCAGTGCCCGAGAAAGTCGATCTTCTCGATCCGGTCCACTTCGAGGCCGCACTCGTCGACCAGTCGTTGGATCCGCAGATCGGTCCTGAAGCCGATGCGGTAGAAGAGCGGCGAGAGAACAGTCTCAAGCGTCGAGATAACCGGAACTTCGTGCGTGAAGTGGTTCATGATCAGGATGACCCCGCCTGGCTTGCAGACTCGCTGCATCTCGGCAACGACCTTGCGGGGCTCCGGAACTGTCGAAACAAAATAAGCCGCCAGCACGCGATCGAAAGTGTTGTCCGGAAAGTCGAGCCGGGTTGCATCCATCCGAAGGAGTTTCACGTCGAGACGCTCGGTCTCCTGCATCCGCTTCCTCGCCTGATCGAGCATCTTCTGGGATAGGTCGATCCCCGTGATGTCGATGTCGGTTGGAAGCTCGGCGATCGAAAGCCCGGTTCCGGCGCCGACTTCAAGAAGACTGGCAGATGGAAACAGGTCCAACAGATCCCCGGCTCTGAGATGGCCGCCCTCGAAGAACTTTCCGAAGATCAGGTCGTAAACGCGGGAGTACCGGTTGTACAGCTTCTCAACATATTCAACACTCAAGAGCCGTCCTCCGCATTGAAGCGGGCCAATTCTAACACCATCCGAACCGCAATGCGGATCGTCGCCCCTCACGATTCCGGAGACGGGAATTTCAGGGTAGAGACGGGCGGACAGAGGCTCAGGACACGTTTCGAGATGGCCTGTGCGCGTCGGACGTTGGAGCCGTCCAGCACGAGAGACGACTCGTTTTACATTCTTTACAAAGTACTTACATTCGGCTGAGGCTTCTTCCGGCTGGCGGGCGTACTGTAAATGATCCGAACCAGGCTTGAAGCACCGGTTTGTCGTATTGACATCAGACAGAGGTGCAACGCTGTGAAACCGTTCTCAGCAAAGGGCGTATGGTATTTTTGACTGACGCTTCCGGCTGAGGAGTTATGATCCGATATGAGAAAAGCTCTCGTTCTACTGCTTCTGTGTGTGCCGGCCCTGTCTTGTGCCGGAGATAGCTCTGCCGAGCAGGGGCCTGGTGGCCACGGCGCCGGGCGTCAAGCTGGCGGACGTCCAGGAGGCGGGCGTCCTGCGTCGACTTCCCAGGAGATGCAGGAGATCAGCGTCAAGGCCTTCAGGGTCGAGAAGGCCCCGATCTCGACGTACATCCTCTCCAACACCAGTCTCGAGCCGATCAGACGAGTTTCG
>CAJHYB010000429.1_pt1 | contig 11431 bp, 7 predicted proteins | sample 9198631 | NCBI WGS metagenome assembly CAJHYB01 (sample SAMEA7708354, study PRJEB35096) | sediment metagenome | biome: marine neritic benthic zone biome [ENVO:01000025]; feature: sediment [ENVO:00002007]; material: shallow marine sediment [ENVO:03000034] sea grass bed [ENVO_01000059] ... | reverse complement strand
TGGTCTCCGAGGTCACGGAAGCTGTGTTGACGATCGGATTCGGTCCGACATAATCGATCGGTACATCGAAAAGTGCCGAGATAGCTCGCTCGGTGCCGGGCCCAAGGGTTCCCAGCGCACAGACGTCGACGGCATCGCAACCCCCTGAGGATGAAACAAAGGTCAGGCCGTCAGGCGTTGGATCCATCAGTACGGCACCGACCGCTTCTGAGGGACCCTGGTTCGAAACGACGATGCTGTATTCGATCCGCCCACCGGGATTGACGACCCCAGGCCCGACCTTATCGATTCTCAAGTCCGCCTGGGGCAAGACGGTGGTCTCAACGAGAAGGCTGTCATTCGATGAGTTGAGGTCCGCGAGGCTCCCGAAAACACTGATCCGGGCGCCGATCGTGTCGGTTTGAGAAGCCCCGACGACAGCATTCAGAAAGACGGTTTCCTCAGCTCCGACAGGGAGGAACCCCGTCAGGCAGGTGAGCACTCCGTTCGACAACTGACAATTGCCCGGCCCTCCGGAGACGAAGTTCATCCCTTCTGAGGGCGAAGCCAATACGCCGACTCCCCGACCATCGAGAGGGCCTTCGTTCGTTATAACGACGGAGAAAGTTGTCTCACTTCCAGCGAGCACGAAGTCCGGGGACGTCGGCTCCTGGACCCCGAGATCGGTGTGCGGTGGATTCATCGCCGTGTCTCGGTAGAGACCGAGCGTCCTGATGAAAGAGACGTCGGATTCCGCGACACCTGATGGCAGATTGGAGGCTGAGGCGGGTCCCCTCCCTGCAACGAAAACCCCTTCACCGTCCAACCCGGGAGCGGCCTCGGAAGAAAAGGCCAGATCGACGCCGCCTGGTGAATCGCTCCAAGGGCGGATGACGGTTTCCTGGTCCGGCCAGATCAGCGAGGTCTGCCCAGCCTCCTCCTCAATGACGAGCAATTGAAACGCTCCCGGACAAGCCAACCCGTTCCGATAGAATCCCTGGAGTTGAGACGGGCCTTCCAACCCGAGCACGAGTCGCTCACTGTTCTGAGCACGGTCGAATTCGACCAGCAGTCCAGACCGGGTCGAGTAATAGATCCTTCCGGTACATTCATCGACCGCCAGGCCTGTGGGCTCCTGCACATCTCGGAGCCTGTTGGTCAGCCGCCGCAGGACAGGCGGCTCGGTACGCAGGGTATCAGGAACTCCCATTCCTATCGTGGATCCGATCAATCCGACTTCGAGCTGGACTCGATCGACCAGTCCGATCCTGTCGGATTCTGCGACGAGTAGGTGACCGCTGGTCGGATCGATGACAAGGGCCTCGGGCCCATTCAGACCCGACGCGACTTCCGTCGGATCCGCCGGGGCTAGAGGGTCGACCCTCAGGACACGTCCGAGATTGCGCGAAGCGAGGAGCAGGAAAGACCGGCCGTTGGACGCCATGAACGGGATCATGTCGGCCACCTCGTCGTCGTCCAGGAGTAGTAACTCGTTGCTGGTCGGAAGCGGGAAAGTCGAGAAGTCGATCTCCGAGACAGCCGTGCTCTGCGCTCCCGGAGTCCGGGTGTCTCTTTCTCCGGACACGCCTGCTCCGCTACCTCTCAGCTCAGCAGCGTAGAGCTTGGCCAGCGATGAAAGGTAGGCGATTGACTCCGTGGCCTCGAGTCCCGACAACACGGCCACCCGCCCCAGCACATCCACCGACGCTCCCACGACGGTTGAGCCGTCGGTTGCGGTCACGCTGACGACCTGAGGTGTGGGAAGCGCGACAGGAGCCTGATAAAGGCCGCTCGATGAGACAGTTCCGGACGCACTGTTTCCTCCCGGCTTTCCGTTTACCGACCAGGAAAAGTCACTCTCGAACGGGGTCGCGAACTGCAGGGTGCCGCCTGGTGGCAAGATCGAGAAGCTCGGATTGAGCTGGTCAAAGGAGATTCCTGCATCGGGCTGGAATGTCTCGGGAGCGGGTTGAGGGGGGACGTTCGCAATCGAGACCGAGGACAACGGTCCGAAAATAGACGTCAGAAAGACGGGGAATTGGCTCCGGATCCAAATGAAACCGCCGTTCTGGCCGGCCGCTTGGGGTATCAGCTCCGTGAGCCTCTGACTGATCCGCTGTCCGGGCTGAAGGACGGTATCAAAGCGGCCTAGAACGACCCCTTCGCGAGTCATGGCCAGAATGCGCAAAGCCGTGGCCAGGGCCGACGGGTTCAACACCGCGACACCGGTGAAGAAGTCCTGGACCGTCGCGATGTGAGAGAAGATCGACCGTGTTCTCCCAGTGCGGACGGACGCGACCGCCGCGGTCGATTCAAACGACGGGACGCCATAGGTGACATACCCGTTCAGCGCCTGGGATGTGGCTACGACCCGGACCCAGCCCAGTTTCTGCTCGGAACCCTGAAAGCCGAAGAGATCGCTGACGTCTTCCCGCAGGCCCGAGCCCGCTTCAATCACGACAACCTGAGGATTTGACACTGGGGACTGCAGTTCGTCCGCTCCATACGGAACACCATCGGGGTCCAGCACCCAGATCGATGCAACCACATCCTGATCCGAATAATTCTGAAGACCGATCTCCATCTGCCAAGGGCCGAGCACCGCCAGCTGAGGAAAGTAGATCTCATTCAACCGTTCAGCAAGTGGTCTGGCGTTCAGACCGAGAACACCGTCCTCGGGCAGGAAAACAAGCTGAAAGCCGGCAACAGGCGTTGGAGCGACCACCTTCACATAGGCCTCATCGGCCAGCAGGGCTGCAGAATCCCCGAAGAAGTCACGGACGTCGAGCCGACAGACACCCTTCGGCGCGAGCGTCAAATCCCGGGAAAGCAGACCTGATTCCGCTCCGACGAGCTGAAGTTGGAGCGATGCCTCCGATTCCTCGGGGTTGACAATATTGAGCTCTGTCGCGAATCCGGAATCGGTTCGCAGCTGGTTGAAGACGATCTCGGAGGCTGCCCGAGGCAGGTCGGCGCCGTCGATCATCAGAAACTGAGGGTCCAGGAAAAGAAAAAAGCCGGTGAGATCGTCGGCCGGACTGATGACCTCAATCCAGCCCACCGTCTCCGGGGCCAACCCTGGGAACAGCTCGGACGTCAAGAGGGACAGCTGACTCGATGCTTCGACAGCCAGTTCGTCCCGAGTGCCGAGCTGCGCTCCATTCTTATCGAAGGCAATGATCGCAAGCGAAGCACTCAGGGACCCGGGGTTGACCACCGCAACTCCCGTGATAGTCCCGGGGTCTCCCGACAGTCTCGGGAATATGAGACGACTCTGCGCCTCGACAGAAACCGTGACAAACGCGATCAGACCGAGACCGGTCCAGAGCCCGCGAAGGAAAGACCGCATATTTCTACTTCCTCTTTCAGTTTGCAAGATTCTGACACAATGCTTACGAAGTGTGACAATCGCAGGCGAAAGAACTCTTACATTTGCAAGAGTTGTCGAGAAAACACCTCGCAACGACAGTTCGCAGGGGCCACAAACCGCTATCGTCCCAGGACCTGGCCTGGCAGGCGATCAGGCCTCTGACTCAGGGTCCTGTCAAGCCTTTTCGGAGCATCCGCCGCAGATCGCAGGCCCACGAAAACTCAAGACAGACGTAGCGGAAACGGCTGGGATGTGCTATTCCTCGCGAAGAAACCAGAGTATGTAGCCGCACTGGTCACACACGTAATTATCCGCTTGCCTGTTCGCCCATTCAACTCCGAGGAACGTCAGGCCGGGCGTGTTCATGAGGGTTTTCCGCTTACAGAATTCGTCGTGTCCGCAAACGGGGCATTTCAATTCATGACCGTCGACGCTCCGTCGGGACGATGACTCCTTTGCCAGGCTCTCGATGCCTTCCAGAATTTCCGACTTCTCAGATTCCGTCGAAGCCTCGAAGCATTCGCGGCACAGCGAATCGGTGACGAGATAGAAACGAGAGGGAAACGCCTTTTCGCATTTGTGGCATCGCATAGGTCCAGCTTGCGGCTGTCGTCCGCGCGGCGCAACGTCCCTTCGCCGATCCGCGACCTGTCTCAGGTTCGACGAGTGAACAGCTCTTTTTGAAAGGCAGTCGGTTTTCACCGATGTCCGGCGCGAATACAATTGATACATCTGCAGGAGCCCTATGATTCAGCCAAAGACCAAATCCAGCGTGGAGAACTACAGTGTTTCCCCCCGGGATTTCCGTTTCGCGGAGAGATCTCCGGGGCAGAGACTTCGCGTCCTGAGTGAGGACGACTTGAAACTGTGGAAGGAGCGGGGGTACCTGATCGTACCGCAAGCCGTCCCGGCCGAGAACCTCCGTGCGGTCATCGACCTGATCTGGGAGTTTCAGGGCATGGACCCGGAGGACCCGGAAACCTGGTACCGCAATCCGGCCAACGAAATGGAGATGACGGAACTGGTGAACAGCGGCATGGTGGAGGTTTACAACCACCAGTCCCTCTGGAACAACCGCCAGCACCCGAATGTGTATGACGCTTTTGTCGATATCTGGGGGACGGAGGAGTTGTGGGTCTCAATCGACCGCGCCAACCTGAGCGTCCCGGTCCGAGCTGAGCAGGAATTCAAGGGGTTTATTCACTGGGACGTGGACACTTCATTGAATCCCCTGCCCGTCAACCTCCAAGCCATTCTCTCACTGACCGACGCGACGGAAGAGACGGGCGGGTTTCAGTGCGTTCCCGGGATCTTCGCACGCCTGCAGGACTGGCTCCGGGAACAGCCTGAGGACAGGGATCCGTGGAAGCCCGACACGACGGGCTACGAGGTCGAACAGCTGATGATCAAAGCGGGGGACCTCGTCATCTGGAACAGTCTTCTTCCACACGGGATCTGCCCCAACCACTCCAGAGACGGGGTCCGAATGGCCCAGTATCTGACGATGTCTCCCGCCCAGGAAGAGGATCGGGAGCTGGTCGAGTGGAGAATCCGCTCCTGGAAGGACCGCGTCGCTCCGAGCGGTCTCGCTTTTCCCGGCGATCCGCGAAACTGGGAACAGGAGCGCTACGAAACCGCGAAACTGACTCCGCTCGGCGAACGACTGCTCGGGCTGACAAGCTGGCGGGAATCGTAGGCCAACGCTGCCGCGTCGGCCCGCTCGGCCTCAGTCCCCCGTCATTGCCTCAATACCGACCTCAGCCCGGTCCGAGTTCCCGCAACCAGATGTTGCGGAAGCTCACCGGATTACCGTGATCCTGGAGCATGATCGGCTCCCTCGCTCCGTGGGGAGAGTACTTCGGCTGACCGATGAACGCGGACGGACCCTTCAGTTCGACGTGGTTCTGAATCAACACGCCGTTATGAAAGACCGTCACGAACGCCGGACTTTCGAGGCTGCCGTCGGGCTTGAATCGGGGGGCCTGAAAGACGATATCGTAGACCTGCCACACGCCGGGAGCTCGGGAGGCGTTGACAAGCGGAATGTGCTGCTTGTAGATCGATCCGGCCTGGCCGTTTGAATAGGTTCGGTTCCGGTAGGAGTCGAGAACCTGAATCTCATACCGCTCCATCAGGTAGACTCCGCTGTTGCCGCGTCCCTGGCCCTCTCCTTCCACCACCGACGGCGACCTCCACTCGACGTGGAGTTGCACGTCACCGAAGCTCCGGCGTGTCGAAATCGAGCCACTCCCTTTGACGACCGTCATCGCGCCGCCCTCGACCTTCCAGGTCGGCGTCTCTCCGTCTCGCCGGCGCCACTCCGACAGATCCGTCCCGTCGAAAAGGACGATCGCGTCGGAGGGAGCCTTCCCATGACCGCCCGGATCGACGACCTCGGGCTCCGGTTCCCACACTTCGGTGAGCCTCGGATCTCCCTGCTGTTGAGCTGAGACGATGATGCTCAGCGCCAGAATCGTCACGATGGTGAACTCCCTCTGGAATCTCTTAAACATACCCCAACCTCTTCCTGCCCCTGCCCCTGCCCCTGCCCCTGCCTTTGCCTTTGCCTTTGCCTTTGCTCCTCAGAAATCGTCGCTCCAGGCGTACGCATCGATCACCGCGCTCTCGCCTTCTCTGCCCGGGATGGAATTCCCGTGCTCCATTCCCACGATCCCTTCGAAGCCGCGCGAGTGTATGTATTTGAAGACGTTCCGGTAGTTGATCTCACCTGTTGTCGGTTCCTTTCGACCAGGATTGTCGCCGACCTGAAAATAAGCGATCTCTTCCCAGGATTTCTCCATGTTCGGGATCAGATTGCCCTCCGTGATCTGCTGGTGGTAAATGTCGAACAGGATCTTGCATGAAGGGCTGTCGACTGAGCGGCAGATCATGTACGTCTGCGGGACCTTCGTGAGAAACAGCCCGGGATGATCTCTCCAGGGGTTGAGTGGCTCCAGTACCATGACGAGCCCGCTGGGCTCGAGTATGTCGCAGCACCGCTTCAGATTCTCGACGACGTTGGCGGTCTGGTAATCCCACTCGAGGCTCTCGTCGAAGCGTCCAGGGACGACGGTGCACCACTTGGCGTTGACGCGTTTCGCAACTTCCACCGAATCACGGATGTCGGCCAGAATCTTCTCCCGGGCCTCCGGTTTCGACGATGCAAAGGTGATGTTTTGAAAGTCGGCGGTTGCGACGAAGACTCCCATCTCGATGCCCAGGCGGTGCATCGCGTCGCCCAGCTTCTCCTGGTCTGCGACCGACCGCTGCCGCATTCCGTTGTCTTCCATCGCCCGGAAGCCCCTGCCGGCCATAAACTCCAGCTGTGCGACCAGTTCATCCCCGGCATGGTGTTTGAACATGCCGAAGTGTGGAGCGTACTTGAGCTTGAACTGCTTCCTGGCCTGTGCCTGGACCAGTCCTGACGACATCGCGACCGCACCCGCGCCGGATGCAAGGAATTCCCTTCTCTTCATGATTCTTCCTTTCCTCTCGCTACCCGCGACCGGTGGGCGCATTGATCGGCGCCCTCGCTTGGAAGCCGGCTCATACCTTTCTGCGTTTCAACTGAGCGTCCACAAGCACTGCGATTATGATGACTGACCCAATGACGATCTGCTGCAGGAATGAAGACACTCCCAGGAGGTTCAACCCGTTCCGGAGCACTCCCATGATCAGGGCTCCGACCAGAGTACCGAGAAGGCTTCCCTCCCCTCCCATGAGGCTCGTGCCTCCGATAACAGTCGCCGCGATCGCATCCAACTCATACATCATCCCGGCGATCGGCTGAGCTGAGTTGAGTCGGGCCGTGAGAACGACGGCCGCCAGTCCACTCATCAGCCCTGAGAAGCCGTAGACGACGGTCTTGTGAAATGGGACGTTGACGCCGGAGAGTGTGGTCGCTTCTTCGTTCCCCCCCATCGCGTAGACGTATCGCCCGAACTTTGTTCGAGTCAGGAGGATCTGACCCGTGAGATAGACAGCGCCCATGATCAGGATCGGCATGGGGATGAACAGGAAGTCTCCGGTTGCTATGGAACGGAAGCCCTCTCCAAATCCCGACACGGGACGCCCACCTGTAAAGAGCAGTGCGGCTCCTCGGGCCACGCTCATCATCCCCAGGGTGGAAATGAAGGGGGGAAGCCGTCCGATGGCGACTAGAATCCCATTGACGAGCCCGCAGGAGACGCCGGTCAGAAGTCCGAGCAGCACCGCCGCAGGCATGGGCAACCCGGCCTGAAGAGAACCCGCCAGCACGACCCCGGAAAAGGCCACGATCGATCCTACCGAGAGGTCGATCCCGGCGCTGATAATCACGTAGGTCATTCCCACCGCAATGATCGCGTTGATCGAAGTCTGTTCCAGGATATTGAGGAGATTGGATGCGGTCAGGAAGTACGGAGTCGAGAAAGACAGCGTGAGGCACAATAGTCCCAGCCCGATCAAGGTTCCGTACCGTCTGATGGTCTGGAGTGGATGGTCAGTCAAGAGACCTCCCGGGAGAGAGATGAGTGGGTCGATCCTCGGGCGGATACTTGTCCCAGGGCGGCAGCCAGCAGACCCTCCTGTGAGGCCTCGCCCGGGCCGAATTCAGCGGATATCCGGCCATCGCGCATCACGAGAATCCGGTCGCTCATGCCGAGAATCTCCGGCAATTCCGACGAGATCATGACGATTCCTGCGCCTGCTTCTGTCAGACGGTTCATGAGTTCATAAATCTCGACCTTTGCGGCGACATCGATCCCACGAGTCGGCTCATCGAAAATCATGACATCGCTCTCTCGCGTGAGCCACTTTCCGAGAACGACCTTCTGCTGGTTGCCTCCGCTCAAATGGCCGACCGGGTGCTTGATACCCGGCGTTTTAATGCGCAAGTCCGAAACGGCACGATCCGCCGCTCTCACCTCTGATGCCGCTCGGACGAACCCCCACCGCGACAGCCTTTCCTGGCTCGGGAGCGCAATGTTCGCCTGGAGCGAGAGTGGTAGGACCAGTCCCTGTCTCTTCCTGTCTTCGGTCAGGAGAGCGACACCACGGCGGATCGATGCCGCTGGCGACTTGAATCGCACCCGCTCCCCAAGAACTCGTATCTCACCCCCGGTGACCGGATCGGCGCCGAAAACGGCCCGTGCGACTGCGGTTCGACCGGCGCCCATGAGGCCCGCAACGCCGAGTATCTCGCCTCTCCGCAAGGTAAACGAAATGTCAGAGAAGCGACCAGGGCTCTCGAGTCTCTCCACCCTGAGGAGTTCCTCCCCGACACTTCCTCGACGTCGCGGAAAGTGATCCGCCAATTCCCTGCCGGCCATCATTCGAACGAGTTCGTCAGCGTTGACGTCAGCCATTGCGCAGGTCTGGACCCGCTTTCCGTCCCGAAGCACCGTCACTCTGTCGCCAACGCGGAACAGTTCCTCCAATCGGTGCGAAATGTAGACGATTCCGACTCCGCGTGCCTTCAGTTTCCGGATCGTCGCAAACAGCCCCTCGATCTCGCTCTCCGTCAAGGCGGAGGTCGGCTCATCCATGATCAGGATGCGGGCGCTGAAAGAGAGAGCTCGGGCCACTTCGACCATCTGCTGCTCGGCCACCGTCAGTGAGTCCACCACGTCCGAGGCATCGAATCCAACGGCAAATTCGCGGAGGATGGCTCGAGATTCTTCCAGGAGTCGACTCCGATTGATGACCCCCCGAAAGAATTCAGGTTCCCGGCCCAGGAAGATGTTCTCGGCGACCGAAAGGTGGGGCACCAGATTGAACTCCTGGTGGATCGTGCTGATCCCCAGGTCCAGCGATCGTCGGGGGTTCTTGAGATCCTCGACTCGACCGTCGATCGACACCTCGCCCCCGTCCCGGGAATAGGCACCTCCCAGAATCTTCATCAACGTCGACTTGCCCGCACCGTTTTCCCCAAGAAGGACGTGCACTTCGCCGGGGCGCAGGTCAAAATCGACTCGATCCAGTGCCAGGACCCCCGGAAAGCGCTTCGAGATGCCGCGCATTTCCAGGATCGGTGAGGTCGGTGTGGTGGACGAGTTCATCAAGTCACGAACGGTCACGGTGACGGGCACGTTCACACTCGCCGCTCAACCGCTCTGAACGTGAACGTGCCGAAGTCCGCGCTCGTGCCCGAATGCGGCGTCTCATCCGGCCTCGGACGCGGTGTCCTTGCCGGCTCCCGGCACGGGAACGGATGCTTGCAGATCCACCGAACCCATGGCGTACTCGGTCGGCCCCAGACGCATGTCCGAGGACATCATCTGTTCCCAGGTCACCTCTTCACCGGTGTAGGCGGAGATCCGGCCCATGATCGCAACGAGAGTCGAGATGGCTGTCTTGTGGGCTTCATTGATCGACTCGCCGGAGCGGATCGCGGTCACCAGGTTAACGTGCTCGAGAACGTAGGGAGACCTCTCTCCTTCCGGCTTATCATAGGCCCAGACAACCTCGCCGTCCGGACTGTAGATCTTGTCCTTGCAGTTGCTGGATCCTTTCGTACCGACAAGGTATTCAGAGACATTGTTGGCGCATCCATCGACCTGCCGACACATGCTCATCACGTGCAGACCGTTCTCCATCTCATAGTCCACGTTGAAATAGTCGTACTGGTCGCCGGTGACGCGTCTGGCCCGGCCACCGCTCCCGACAGCCTTGACGGGATGTGAGTTCGTGAACCAGTTGACGACATCGATGTTGTGGATATGCTGCTCGACGATGTGATCCCCGGAGAGCCACTGCCAGTTCACCCAGTCACGAATCATGTGTTCCATGTCGGACCAGCCCGTCTGCTTTTCTTTGAACCACAGCTGACCCTGGTTCCAGTAGCACCGGGCTGCGACGATCTCACCGATGGCCCCATCCATGATCCGGTTGTAGGTTTCGATGTACTCGGGCTGATGGTGCCGCTGTGTTCCTGTGACGACCCTGAGTCCGAAGGCGTCGGCTTTCTCAGCCGTTTGCATGAGCGCCCTGGCTCCGACCGGGTCCACGGCCAAAGGCTTTTCCATAAAGATATCTTTGCGGGCGTCGACGGCCGCGGCGAAGTGCTCAGGCCGAAAATGGGGAGGCGTCGCCAGCATAACGATATCGAGGTCGGACGCGATCAGTTCCTTGTAGGCGTCAAAGCCGACGTACACCCGGTCATCTGCGACTTCCACACCTTGCTCTTTCAGCTTGGCGCGGCAGTTTTCGATGCGATCCGCGAACACGTCAGCCAAAGCCACTACCTGCAGATTGGGTCCAGCTTCGAGAAAGTTGAGGGCTGCTCCCGTCCCGCGACCGCCGCAACCGACAAGACCGGCCCTCAAAGGGGCTCCGTCCGGTGCCTGGTCGGGCCCTCGTTTCTGCGTCGGTCCGAGTGAGACTTTGGACTCGGCTCCACCGGAACAGGCAGCCATGGCCGCTCCGGCCAGGGCAGCCGCACCCAGAAAAGACCGCCGGTCCAGGGATGCTTCCGTTTCAGTGTTCTTTTTCTCTTTCATTGGTTTCCTCCTCGCTCAGGACTTCCCAAGTCTTCGAATTCTCTCACGACACGAAAGCCGACGTCGTTGCTGTCCGAGTACCACCAGACGCTCTTCGGTGTCTGTGGATCCGTTTTGAGCCAGGACCAGTGGCGGGTGTGGTCACGCGCCGCGGACCGAAGTTGCTGAGGACCACTCTTGTACGACCCTCCTCGAACCACATGCTCGTCACCTTGCTCCGGACCCTTCGGATTCTTGACCAAGCCTTCAGGATAGGCCCCGAGGGCATCGGGAGAATACCTGTCGGAACAGAATTCTCGAACGTTTCCGAACATGTTGTAAAGCCCCCAGGCATTCGGCTCTTTTCGTTCTGTCGCCGAGCGGGTCTTGTACTGACTGTTATCCGCAAACCAGGAGAAACGGCCGATCGTTTCGGGACTGACTCCGGAACTGAAAAGGCTGGAAAACCATCCCCGTTCGTCAGCATCCGCAAATGGAACGGGCCCGGTTGTCCCGGTGCGCGCAGCGAACTCCCATTCGGCTTCCGTTGGGAGTCTGTAGTGTCGCCCGGTGACCGCGCTCAGCCACTCGCAGTACTTCGTGGCCGCATAGTGGGTCATCGTGA
>CAJHYB010000117.1_pt1 | contig 11590 bp, 7 predicted proteins | sample 9198631 | NCBI WGS metagenome assembly CAJHYB01 (sample SAMEA7708354, study PRJEB35096) | sediment metagenome | biome: marine neritic benthic zone biome [ENVO:01000025]; feature: sediment [ENVO:00002007]; material: shallow marine sediment [ENVO:03000034] sea grass bed [ENVO_01000059] ... | reverse complement strand
TCCCTGACATGGTGAGGACTTCACCGCGGAGGTGGGACCGGATCGGCCCGCTGCGAACGACGCTGCTGAACCAGGTCATCCTCCTGGGTCATATCTTCGGGGTCCCTCCCGAGCAGCTCGCGAGATGGTATCGGAGGTCGGAGAGCTAGAAAAGTCGCTGATCTGAAATCAAGGGGGAAACCGAGCCCGCACGAAGACGGGCCCGATCACGGGAGTGGGGGGAGAGAGCACTCCCATTTTTCACCTTCATTAGACTGATCATCGATTAGAAAGTCTCAGCCAAGACTCAGGCCGTTGTTCATTCGATTACAGATGCGAAGAAGAGGCAGGCTCGCCCATCGGACGAGCCCGCTTGGGGAGGAGGGGGAGGGGTTAGTTCCCTTGTTCCGTTCCATTAGATGGCGCCCCTCACCAAAAGGATCAAGGCATCCTCCAGGCAACGTGTGCCGGATACGTCACCCCCTTGACCGCCACGATCCTGGAAGACAGTCAGCATCCCCGACAACGCTCTGCTTCCGTGTGCCTCTTCAGCTCTCCGTCTTCCCAGCGACCATGCGGAAGAGTGCCTGCGTTCCGGCACGACCGTCACCGGCGGCCTGAGCCGCGTCGAAGAGTCGATGCACGACAGCCGTGGTCGCCACACTCGTGGACGACCGGTCGGCCGCCTCCAACACCAGGCGCAGGTCTTTCAACATCAGGTCGATCATGAAGCCAGGTTCGAAGTCACCGGCAACCATCCTTGGGCCGAGGTTGGTGAGTTGCCAGCTTCCGGCTGCCCCACCCTTGATCGCCTCGATGACCGTGTTGGCGTCCAGGCCGTTTCTCTCCGCAAAGTTCAAAGCCTCGCAGACGCCGAGTAGATTGATCGATACGAGGATCTGATTGCAGAGTTTGGTGAGCTGACCGCTTCCTACCGGGCCGCAGTACGTGATGCCTTTCCCCATGACCTCGAAGAGCGGCCGGACTTTCTCGAAAGCGGCTGGATCCCCTCCGGCCATAATCGACAGCGTCGCATTGCGGGCTCCGACGTCGCCTCCGGAGACAGGCGCATCCACCAGTGTGGAACCCTTCTCTCGAAGCAGCGAATCGAGTTCGCGCTCGAGGGCAGGCGAGACGGTGCTCATGTCGACGACGACACACCCTTCCTGGACGCCCTCCAGCACACCGCCGGAACCTCGGATCACTTCGTCGACGTCCGGGGTGTCCGAGACGATCGTGATGACGAACTCGGATCCTCGGGCCGCATCGGCAGGGCTTTCAGTCAGTGAAGCGCCCTCATCGACGAGCAGCTGCGTTTTTGACCGCGTCCTGTTGTAGACCTTCAGTGGATATCCGGCTTTCAAGAGATGGCCCGCCATAGGTGCGCCCATGATGCCGAGGCCTATGAATCCGATCTGTGGCTTTGTACTCATCAGCTCCTTCCTGGCGACAATCTCCCAAAGACTCCAGCAATCTTTCTGGCTTAGTGGTTCGACTTTCTGCCGGCAACTTCGAGGTTGGCCCGAAACTCGGGCCTTCCTGGTTCTAATCTGACAGCGGCCCGGTACTCCTCGATCGCCTCGGACCGGCGGCCCAGGGCAAGGTAGACATTCCCGAGGAGGTTCCGAAGCTCTCCGTAGTCGGGACGGGCCTCACGCGCCGACAGGCCGGCCGATAGAGCACCGGGGTAGTCCTTGACCCGGTATCGGTAGGACGCCAGCAGAAAATTCCCTTCGGCCGATTCCGGATCGATTTCAGCCATCCGTGAAAGATGCCTTGAGGCTTGATCGAGCTGGTTCGACGAGAGGGCGATCTTGGCGAGGTAGCTGTGAGCCAGCCAGTTGCCGGGGTCGAGCTCCGCCGCCTCTCGAAAGAGGGTGCGCGCTTCTCGGACCGAACCTTCGTTCAACAGGCGCTGCCCTCGCCGCAGGGCGCCCTGGACTCGCTCGACTTGCTGCTTGCTCTGTTTCAGCTGGGCCTCGGCAGACTTGAAACGATCGAGATAATCCTTCGCTCTGGCCGAGTCGCCGAGTCGCCGGTACGCCCTCGAAATTTCAAAGAAAAGAGCCGGCTCCGAGGTCCGCCCCGACAGCCCTTTCGACAGAACATCGACAGCCGCCTGGAATTCGCCCGACTCGATCAGGAAGCGTCCCAGATCGATCAGGTGAGAATCGCTGGGGTCCAGTTCGACGGCTCGTTGGAGGCTCGAACGAGCCTCGGCCCGGTCACCGTGGCGCCAGTAAGCCAAGCCGAGAGCGTGATGGGCTCCGGAGAGATCCGGAAGCACCTGGACCACCTGTCGGAAATCAGCAATCGACTCCACGATCCGATTCTGAAGCAGGAGAATCTGCCCCTCTCGAAGCCAGGCTCTCGGGTCATCCGGCCTCAACTCTCGATAATGCTGAAGGACCCGAAGGCTGTCGTCGAGTTTATCGGTCTGAAAGTAGAGATCGGAGAGGAGCCAGACCGCCTCAGGGTCGAGAGCTCCGGCGAGATTCTGGTGGTCGATGACCTGTAAGGCTTCAATGGCATCGCCCGTCTTCCCAAGTTCTGCGAGAAGAGTTCCCCTGGTGAGATGATAGCCCGTGTTCTGTGGGTCTAGACGAATGGCCTGATCGAATTCCGCAAGCGCCTCCTGGGGTCGGTTCATCAGGACCAGCGTCATGCCCGCGGAATAGAAACCGCGGGAGTCATCCGGGAACGATTGTTTGAACCGGTCGAAAGCGGCCAGGGCGTCTTGGCTACGGCCTTCACGAACCAGTTGCAGACCTTTCTCGAGTTCGGTCTCAGGGGCCTGGCCGACCAGTTGGGCGGCCGTCGCGATCACTCCATAGAGAAGGAGTGCGCGGGCCAGCTTTCGGCGGCCATTCGATGCAGTCGACATGACACTGACAATTCTGCCCTCTGCGCGGAAAAAGAAAAAGGGGCCCGGAATGGGCCCCTCTTGAGGTTTCTCAGCAACGCAGTCGGATTCTAGAAATCGAATCGGACTCCGAGCTGAAAGCTGCGTGGATCGCTGCTCTGGTTGGACGGCTGACCGTAGCCGGTTCGTCTGGAGCAGGGAATGCCGTCTCGAGAGTCGCAACGACCTTCGCTGACCGTGAATGCCCGATGGTTGAAGAGGTTGAAGAACTCGAAGAATCCCGAAATCCGAGCGTTGTCTCCGAAAACGAACTCCTTGGTGAAGCGCATGTCGACATTGACAGCCTTCGGGTTTTCCAGCGCGTTTCGCTGGATGACCTGAGTCCCCCCGGCGGCTCCCTCGTTGCTGGCACCGGGTAAGGCCGCGAGAACATCCACCGCCAGCGGGCGATCGGATCGGTTGCCGTCGTTGTTATCGTCATTGCCCGTCGTTGTATTCCAGGGGAACCCGGAATGCGCGTTGACGATACCGCTGAGCTGAAAGCCCCACGGCAGCTCGAGGACGCCGTTGAAGGTGAAGTTGTGCGTGATGTCGATACTCGATCGGCCGTAGTCCAGCTCTCTCAAGTTGTCCGGGTCGGAGTTCTGGATTGATCCTGCACTCCGTTCGTTGTCGTCGTCACCCTTGTTGTCCGAATAGCTGTAGAAGGCCTGCATCTGAAAACGGTCGCTGAACCGCTTCTGAATCGAAAAAGTCAGCTGATCGAAATCGGACACCGCGGTGCTCTCGACCAACAGGATTCTGCCGGTCGTGAGGGAATCGGCCGGGCCGCCACCTGGAAAGATCGTGCGGCCGGTGTTGTCGGCAACTCCGGGGAAGAGATTGAGATCGCGGCGGCGCTGACGGAACTTGCTGTCGGAATGGGTGTAGGAAACGCTCGCTACCCAGTCCGGCGCCAGCTCTTGTTCGAAAGACACCGTGTATCGGTAGCTCTCGGGGTTCTGGTAGTCCAGATCGTGGAGATTGACATCGGCTCCGGGGAAAGTTCCCGAGGAGGGCAACGTAATGCCCGCAAAGTCGGCCGCCTCCTGAAGACTGGACCACACCGCCGTGTAGCCCGGCACACCCTCAGCACCCCCACCACGGTTGATGGGGACCACCGGAGCACCGGAGAAGTCTCTCACGTCGATCTCGACGTCGGCTGTAACGTCTCCGTTGACAACCAGGGGATTTGAGTAAAGCAGCATCGGAGTGCGTCCGTGGAAGATTCCTGCCGACGCCTTCAGTACTGATTTGCCTTCCCCACTGACGTCCCACGCAAAGCCGACACGAGGAGCCCAGTTGTTGGTGTCGTCGACGATCTTCTCGGCATAGCGAGGGAAGTCGGTGTTAGGAATCTTCTGGTCCGGATTGTACTGCCCTTCCCAACGGAGTCCGGCGTTTACGGTGAGCTGGGGCGAGATTTTGATCTCGTCCTGAACGTAGAAAGCCCATTCGCTGACACGATCGTCGAAGAGTCCCGTTCCGAACCGCTGTGTGTAGCGATTCGGGATGTCGTTGTTGAACGTCACGATATCGTCGAATCGGTAGGTCCCGCGGCCGTTTCCGAAGAAGTTCTGATCGACTCCGGTGTTGTTGTACTCAACGCCGAACTTGAGATCGTGAGATCCGAAGTTGTAAGAGGCATTGTCAACGAACTGGAAGCGATCGTCGGTTTCCGGGATCGGCAGGAACCAGACTCCACCCAGGTCGGCCTCGTTACCGATGCGGACTTCTGACGTCTCGAAGTTCACGTTCGCTTCTCGAGGGCGATTCTCCTTGTTCCAGTTGAAGCGGAACTCGTTGACCAGCCGCGGGGTGACGATCGCATTCCAGCTGGCGACGATGTTGTCGGTGTCGGCGATCTCGAGGCCGTTATTGTCGACCGAATGATCCGTCGTTCCGGTGCTCGTCCCGTTGACCTGTTCCGACTGGGAAAGGGTGTAGCGAATGCTGAAGTTGTTGGAGTCGTTGGCGGTGAAGTCACCCTTTATGAGGTAGATGTGGGCCTCGTCGGTGCTGGAGAAAGTCCCTTCAAGGGCCAGGATCTCCGGAGGCGTGATCAGGCGCTCAGCCGCCGTGAAGTCGAAAACGACGAAAAGCGGACGCGAGAAGTTCTGGTGTTCCGTCGAGAAGAAGAAGAAGGCTCGATCCCTGACGATCGGCCCTCCGAAGCTCCCGCCATACTGGTAGCGGTCTCCATCGGGCGCCACCAGGAAATTCTCCGTAAAACTCCCTGCTCTGTTGAAGTTACGGCGAACTTCGTCTGCGATGAAACTGTTGTCCTGAAAGAGAAAGAAGGCGCTTCCGTGCCAATCGTTGGTCCCGGACTTGGTCACGACGTTGACGATGCCGGCCGTGGAACGTCCGAACTCGGCACTGAATCCGTCTTTCAATACGACGAATTCACGAATCGCCTCTTGGCTGAAGGTGAAGGGGGGTCTGTCCCCGCCCGATTGCCCCCCGAAAAACGGGTTGTTCCGGTCGGCACCGTCGATATTGAAATTGGTCTGGATCCCCTTCTGGCCACCCAGTGAAACGGTGTTCCGTCCGGCCTGCACGGCTCCTGGGGTGAGAAAGATGAAGCTCTGGAAGTCGCGTCCGTTGATGGGGAGATCGGTGATGGCCTTTTCGCCGACCATGGCCTGAGGCAGATTGCTTGTCGTCTCGACGAGCGGTGTTGAATCCGCGCTGACCGTCACGATTTCGCTGATGTCGCCAACCTGAAGAATGACGCGGACCGAAAGTGTCGCGCCGATGGTGAGCCGCAGGGGCTGGCTGTGCTTCTTGAAGCCGGCAACTTCCGCATACAAAGTGTAGGGGCCGACGGGCAGCAGGCGAGCGCGGAAACGGCCCTCATCGTCGGTTATGACGATGCGCTCAAATCCCGTCTCGTTTTGGGACAAGGTCACCGTTGCGCCCGGCAAAACACCTCCGGACTGGTCCTGAACCGTCCCTGAAATGATGCCGGTGCTGGCCTGAGACTGGGCAAGAGCCAGCGGAGCCGACAGCAGGGACAGGCAGAGGACCACTCCAATGATCCTTGGTAACTTCGAAAAGTTCCTAGACATTCAGACTTTCCTCCATCGATTGATGATGAGTCATGATTTCGGGGTTGGAAGGCTGGACTCGGGCTTCGGGATGACCGCAAGGACATCTTGAAACGATGCGGCATCCCCGAGAACGTCCTTAATCCAGACCTCGAGCAGGTAACGGCCCGGTGGTAAAGAGAACCGGGTCCTGTAGACAGAGCTCTCTCTGGAGGCTCTGGCGAAATCGCTCTTCGGAAGGAGCACTCCGAGGCTCTCCTCTCTGTGCGCGACGACAATCTTCCGAATATCACGCGCCAGGATTTCCAAAGCAACTTCGGCTTTGTAGACATCGATTTCTCTGTTGAAAGAGAGCGAACTGTGGGGCACGAGGACCGCAACATCGCAAACGCTCTCTCCGTCGACGAAGTCGGCCACATACTCGACCGAAAACGGCATCTCCGAGAATCGGACCTTGGCCGACACGAATTCCTGAGAGACTTGAGCCGGAAGAGGCTTGAATGCTGCGGCGTATTTCTCGAGACGATCGAGGTTGCTGCCTCCAAACGTCTGGAGCCCGAGGTGACGCCCTCGTTGGCGCACAATATGCGAACCCGTGTTGAAGAACAACGCATCCTTGTCGTCCGAACTCATGACCAGGTCGTAATCCGGAGAGCCGTCTTTCGACACGAACTCGAAGGCCACCTCCTGGCCGATGCTCGGGATGTAGCGATACTCCCAGACCTCGAACGGCATGGCTGTCATTTCCTGAGGCGAACCGACCCGGTCACTCGCCTGGATCTCGCGAGGCGTCCGGAAAACACGTCCGCCTGTCGGGCGACTCTCCTTGCGGTCGGGTGGGCCGAATTTGATGTAAACCATCCCCCGGTCCGACTTCCAGCCAGGCCCCGCCTGCCCGAATTTCTCATTGGCGTAGGCGACCCGCCGAAAGTGCTCATCCCTGAACTCATTGTTTGCGGTTTCGGGATTGGGATCTCTCGAACGCCAGAATTGTTCGATGAAAGCGAGCTTCTCGTCCTCGGTCGTCAGCTTCTCGAAAACGCCCTTCTCTTCTTCGGAAACGAGATAGACGACATCCTTCTCTAGCCAGTCGGCAAAGGGGTCTTCCTTGGCTTCGTCTCGGGAAGACTGTGACAGCGCGCAGGAGAAGAGCAAGACTCCGACCACACACTGGTTGAGTGTTCTAGTCCAAAACATCGAAATCGAATTCAAAAATTTGGAGCGAAATATCGGTGTATCTGCTTGCCTGTGCAGGACTAAGCTCTTGCCTTTTCAGAATACACTAAACCCGAAAGAGTTGGTTTGTGTCAACCGAGAAGGGATGAAAAATCCGCTTCTAAAGGCACGAGTATCCTCTATTTCGAGACCCCCATCACCTGGAGGCTGACCTCTCTCCGTCGATGTTTATTATCGAAATTCAGGATGACAATCTGCTGCCAGGTTCCGAGTTTCAAGCGGCCCTCCATGATCGGAACGACCAGGGAGGGCTTGAGCAGCGAAGCACGAACGTGGGAGAACCCGTTGCCATCATGCCACGTCTCCTCGTGATGATAGTCGCGAGTCGGTGGGATGAGCCGGTTGTAGAAGTCTTCGAGATCCCGAACCAGGCCCGGCTCGTACTCGACCGTCGTGACCCCGGCCGTCGACCCGACCACAAAGACCGTCACGGTCCCTTTTTCAATTCCGCTCTCCGAAACCTTTGACTGGACGTCTGAGGTGATCTCGATCATGTCGTAGTTGGGTCGAGCCTCGAGATCCAGAGAGTAGGATTCGACAATCACGGGAACAGCCTAGCAGATGAAAGCGGGGTCGGCGTCTCCCCCATCCTCATGCGCATCACTTCTTCCGCTTTCTCGGCGCCGGGCGCTGGCACCGAGGGCAGTAGTGCGTTCCGCGTTGACTGACTACGATCCTCAGTATCGTCGCATTGCAACGCAGACAGGGCTCCCCGGCCCGTCCGTAGACCATCAACTCTTCCTGATTCGAACCCTGTTCCCCCTCGCTGTTCACGTAGTCTCTGAGGCTGGTGCCTCCGAACTGAATCCCTCGCTCCAACACTGCCGGAATCGCTCTGAACAATCGTCGCCTGTCGACAGGTCGAAGCTTGTCGGCTCGCCGCTCGGGGTGAATCCCGGCTTCGAAGAGTGCCTCGTCCGCGTAGATGTTCCCGACGCCCGCAACGAATCCCTGATCGAGAAGCAGGGACTTGATGCGCAAGCCCCGATTCCCGAATCGTTTCCGGAAGCCATCCCAGGAATAGGAGTCGCTGAAGGGTTCGAGGCCCAGACGTGACAAGTGCGCTGTGAGTTCGGGTCCATCCTTCGAAAGAAGGTAGATCTTCCCGAACTTTCTGATGTCCCGATAGAGCATCGACGTTCCGTCGCCAAAGAGGAACTGGACATGAGTGTGCTTGTCCGGCGCATGCTGATGGGCTCTCTGAAGGCCGGTTGTCTCGTGTCGAACAAAACGAGCGGCGTCCTCCCGGCGAGGATCACGGAACGTCAACTGGCCGGTCATTCCCAGATGGACGACCAGACAGTCCGTTTCGAGCTCGATCAACAGCTTCTTTCCTCGGCGCCGGAGTCGGGTGACTTGCTGTCGCCTGATCCTGGCGGCAAAACTTCCGACATCCAGTTGCAGAACGTGCGGGTCACCGACAACGACATCCTCGATCCGGATTCCGACGATATGAGGTTCGAGGCCGCGGCGAATCGTTTCGACCTCGGGCAGTTCGGGCATGGGGGTAATCTAGTCAAGGAGGAGGGCAGGGGCAAGGGCAGGGGCAAGGGCAGACCGAAGGCTGAGGCTGAATGGCAGGATGAGTCTGCGTGAGGCTCAAGGTGATGGGAGTATGCTGGGTGTGCGCCCGACCGGCTGCCGGGGCCGGCAGCGTGTTCACGTGAACCCGGTCAAGGGAAAGCTGACTGCTGACAACTGACAAGCGAACCCATCAGAGTCCGGTGACACAATGCGGGAGGAACGGGAAGCGACAATGAGTTCTCATCTCGATAACCAAAGGTGGGTCGGCAAGACCTTCGACGACTTTCTCTTTCGCCCCCAGGAGGGCATCTCCGAGTCGCGGCGGCGCATCTCTCTGGCGTCCGCGTTGACCGAATCGATCGACCTCGAACTCCCGATCCTGTCTGCCAACATGGACAGCGTGACCGGGATGCGGATGGCCGAAACCATGGCTCTCGAGGGAGGGATCGGGATGATCCACCGAGGGTTCAGCATCGAGAAGCAGGCGGAGGAAGTGGCCCGCGTCAAGCGGAGTCACGGTTCGATCATCGAGCGTCCGCTGTGCCTCCCCCGGGGTGCGACGATCCGTCAAGCCCGCGCATTCACCAGGACTCACAACATAACCGGGATCCTGATCGAGGAATCTGCGGGAAGCGGAATCCTGGCCGGGCTCCTCTCAAATCGCGACATTCCCTGGGTCGGCGGATTCGACGACCGCCTGGTCGATGAGTTCATGACTCCGATCGAGCGTCTGCACACTCACGCGCCCGGGATCTCCACGGAAGAAGCTGAGCGAATTCTGTTCGAGAGGAGAATCGAGCGGCTTCCTCTCATCGACGACGAGAAGAGGATTCATGGGTTGATCACCCGAAAGGACATTCTGTTCTTCCGGCAACGCCCCTTCTCCAGCAAGGACGGCAAGGGCCGCCTGCTCGTCGGGGCTGCCATCGGAGCGCGCGGAGACTTCCTGGAAAGGTCCTCCGCTCTGATCGAGGCGGGAGCGGACTGCCTGGTCATCGACATCGCTCACGGCCACTCAGAAATCATGCTTTCGGGTGCGGCCGCGGTCCGGGAACGTTTCCCCGACGCCCCTCTCATTTGCGGAAACGTCGCGACCGGTGAAGGAGCCTTGTTCCTGAAAGAGATCGGCTGCGATGCCATCAAGGTCGGGGTCGGGCCTGGCCGAGGCTGCCGGACCCGACTCGAAACAGCCGTCGGAGTCCCCCAACTCCAAGCCATTCGAGAAGCCTGGTGCGCTGTCGGAGACGCCGTCCCGATCATCGCCGACGGTGGAGTCAAGGACGACAAGGACATCTTTCTCGCTCTGATCTGTGGGGCCTCGAGTGTCATGTTGGGCAGCGCTCTCTCCGGAACCGATGAGTCGCCGGGACACGTCATCGAGGATCCAGCGACGCAGACAAAGAAAAAGCTCTATCGGGGAATGACCTCTCCCCAAGCCGTCTTCGAGTCGCTCTACGATGCCGAGAACACGGAAGAACTGGAGTCGGCGCTCGCCACACCCGCCGAAGGCCAGGAGATACAAGTGGCCTACAGGGGCAGTGTCGTGAACATCCTGGGACGTATCCGCGGACACCTCCAGTCCGCAGTCAGCTACGCCGGCGAGGTGAGTCTGCGCGCGACTCGAGAGAAGGTCGTGCCGGACCCACTCCAATTCCTCGTCTCCCTCTCTGAGTCATCGCGCCGAGAATCCTACGAGCGCTAGAATCTCCATGTTGTACCCAGTTCGATTGCACAAAAGCGGGGCGGCGATCCTGACTCTCCTCATGGCTTTGGCCGCTTGCAGGCCGGGGCTCGACCAGACCTCTTTGCTCCGGTCCGGTCCGATGCTGGGCTACAGCACCCATCGCGAAGTCGCGGTCTGGGTCCAGACTCGAAGACCGGCCAGAATACAGATTCGCTACTGGCCGGATACAAAACCGGGCTATGCCTCAACGACTCCGGCCCACGGAACAACGGCCGCCGGGGACCACGTCGCACTCGTGCGGATTTCAGACCTGGAACCGGGAATCCGATATGTCTACGAGTTGCTGATCAACGGTGTCAAGGTCGCAAGGGACTACCCTCTTCGCTTTCAGACGCAGGAACTCTGGCAATGGCGGTCGGATCCGCCGAGGTTCTCGATAGCGATCGGCTCATGCGCCTACATCAATGAGGAACAGTACGATCGCCCTGGCGCGCCGTATGGAGGGGAGTACGACATCTTCCGCCGGATCCTCAGGGAACTCCCCGACATGATGATCTGGCTCGGAGACAACGTTTACTACCGCGAAGTGGACTGGACGTCTCCGACCCAGATGGCCCGCCGATACGCTCACACCCGTCAAACCGAGGACATGCAGCCGCTGCTGGCGAACGTCCACAATTACGCGACCTGGGATGACCACGACTATGGCCCCGACAACTCCGACTGGAGTTGGTCACTCAAGGGTGAAGCTCTGGAGATCTTCGAGCGATACTGGCTGAATCCGAGCTACGGGCTTCCGGAATTGCCCGGGACTTTTGGCCAGTTTTCCTGGGCTGATGTCGACTTCTTTCTCCTCGACGGGCGAACGTATCGGTCTCCGAGCCACTCCCCGGAGAACCCTCGGAAGGGGATGTTCGGGCCCGCACAACTGGACTGGCTGATCGACGCTCTGACCGCCAGTCGGGCAACTTTCAAGGTGATCGTTTCCGGGAGCCAGGTCCTCAACCCTTTCGCGATTGCTGAAAACTACGCCCGGTTTCCAGAAGAGCGAAAGAGGCTCCTGGATGCCCTCGAGGAGCGAGGCATCGATGGAGTGTTTTTCGTGAGCGGAGACCGGCACTTCACGGAGCTGACACGACAGGATCGATCCGGCAACTACCCGTTGTACGACTACACGAGTTCTCCCCTCACCGCCGGAACCTACACCCCTGGGAG
>CAJHYB010000432.1_pt1 | contig 11607 bp, 8 predicted proteins | sample 9198631 | NCBI WGS metagenome assembly CAJHYB01 (sample SAMEA7708354, study PRJEB35096) | sediment metagenome | biome: marine neritic benthic zone biome [ENVO:01000025]; feature: sediment [ENVO:00002007]; material: shallow marine sediment [ENVO:03000034] sea grass bed [ENVO_01000059] ... | reverse complement strand
GCGTCGACGCGCACGACGTAGAGCCCGTCTGAGAACAGCTCGAAGCGAATAGGGAGCTGGTGAAGCAGAAGGTCGGGATGGTGGGGGTCGGGAGTCGAACTGTGTCCTCGAAAGAACTCGATCCCAGGTGCATAGGGCAGGCTCAGGCGAGTATGACCATCTCGGACCGTGGCCACGATTCCGGCGAGTTCCACGACGATCTGATGGTGCGCAAGCGTCGGAAGTCTTCTCCGCAACTTAAGGACAGACGCTTCGAAGTCGTCTTCGGAGACCGAGTGAAAGGGGTCGGGATGGGACTTCTTCAGTTCCGCGAGAGCGAACTGAAGATCTGCGTTCCATTTGTCGACCCACTCGGGCGCTATGGGCTCTCCCCCGACTGCCAGGGCAGTCGACAAGACCAACAGACTCATTACACACTTCGTGCCGGTTGAAGGCAGATTCATGAAGGTACCCCTGTCAATGGAGAGGTTGTAGCTCGACCGGTCAGTACCGCACCCGGCGAGTGAGCGGACCGTCCCCCGTAACTGCTGGCGCTATTCGTCGGTTCGAAGAGTCTTCGGGTCAGCCCCCTTCTCCAGCAGGATCCGAACAATCCCAAGGTGGCCGGCCTCCGCAGCCGCTACGAGAGCGTTCTCGTCACCGGCAACCCAGGCGTCGACATCGGCCCCCGAGGCGAGCAGCGTCTCGACGATCCCCGCAAATCCACCCCTGGCCGCCATGATCAGCGGATTTCCGTCACCTTCGACGCCCAGATTGACATCGGCGCCCTCGTCGATCAGAAGATCGACCAGATCAGCCCGACCTTCACGAGCGGCCAGGATGAGTGCGGTTCCATCCCCGCTCAAAGCACGGTTCACGTCGGCTCCCTGGTCGATCAGGAATCGAGCGATGTCCGCAAAGCCCTGCTCCGAAGCCGTCATCAAAGGGGTCGCGTCACCGGACGGCGCCAGACCGGGGTCCGCCCCGCGGGACACCAACAGGCGCACCACATCGGCGTAACCTCGTTCGGCAGCGGCGTTCAAGGCGGTCCGGGGTACACGTCGGCCCGAGGATCGTCCGCTCTCGACGAGATTGGCATCGGCCCCTCGATCGATCAGCAGACGGACGAGTTCCAGGTTCCCACGCCAGGAAGCCAGGATAAGAGGACTCCCTTCGCCGGCGAAACTTGCGTTGACGTCGGCACCGGCCTGGATGGCTCGACGCGCCTCAGCGGAGTCTCCACGGTCGAGCGCTTCAACGAGTTGTCGTTCCAGCGATCCGGTTTGGGGCGAAGGCACCGGGACCAGTTCGGCAACCGCGAGGACCGTCACACAGAAGACCGTAATGAGCAGAGAGGTGAAAAGGGATCGAGAAGTCATCGACTTCCTCCTGATTTGCGGGTTGAGTATGGCGGAGATACGCTCGCCGATCTGAGACTTCCGCGCCATCCCGATGGCCGGCACCCCGTACGTCCAGGGAATTCGACCGCAGGACAGATCGAGGAGTTGTCCTGCATAGGCTGACGGCCGAAGACCCTGTCGAAGAACCTGATCGTCGCAGCTTCTCTCGGACTCCAGCCCCACACGCTTCATCGCCATCCAGACGAGCGGGTGAAACCAGTAGAGGACACAGGCCAGCCGGGACATCAACTGCGTCAACCAGTCCCAGCGTCGGATATGAGCGATTTCGTGTATCAGAGCAGCTCGCTGCAGGTTTTTCGGCCAGGAGGCAGCCTCGGCTGGCATGATGATGACAGGCTTGAGACACCCCCAGGAAACGGGAGCGATCAAGGAGTCGGCCTCGAGGATTCTGATCGGACGCCGCAAGCTTCCCAGAACGCCGTATGAAGCCAGCAGGTCCCTCCAATAGGGCTCATTCTCGATCGTCCGGCTTCCTCGGGTGAACAGGATAATCCTCGCCAGTCCGATCGCGAAATAGAGACTCAACAGGACTGAACCGCTTCCGTAGAGCATCACGAGCCACGTGACCGGTGAACCCGACCGGTTCTCAGGCGGGGAGACGGGCTGCCTCGAGGCCGAAACGATGCGATTCTCGGAGATTCGGTCGGTTCTCTGGCGGCCCTGCCCGACAACAGTCTCGGCTGGTTTGAACACGGTTGCCGGCAGGACGCGAATCGGGATCTCCGGCAGACCCAGTGTCAGAATCGGCAACAAAAGCAGGGCGGCTATAGCCAGAATCCAGGTCAAGTGCCGCAATGCCGCGGTCAGCTTCCGCCCGGCCTTGTTGATCGCCACCGCCAGCAACAACACTAGACTCCCCTTCCAGAAAAGGCTCCACAGCAGGGATCCCGGCTGTTGCCAATCGGTCGGGCTAGAGAGAAGATCCATGAGGGTCACAGTCCTTTCCGCCTTGCCTTCTCAACGGCTCTTGCGAGTTCTTCGAGTTCGTCCTTCGACAGTTCAGACGACTGACCAAGGAGTCCGTTGATCGCTTGATACGTGGATCCATCGAAAAAGGTTTGAATCAGCCTCGACACCGCCCACTCACGGGCACGGTCCCGCGGAACGGTCGGAGCGAACACGTATCGAGGACCCTCCGCGCGATGGCGGAGATGTCCCTTCGCTTCGAGTTTGCTCAGCATTGCGCGGACGGTCGAGTAGGCCGGAGTTCCGGGAAGGCGGCCTTGCACCTCGGCAGCGGTCGCCTCTCCGAGCTCGTAGACGATGTCCATGATCTGTCGTTCGCGGCGGGTCAGATTGTCGTGGTCGGTTTCTGACATCATGCTCTCAATGCTACTTTTATAGCACTATGCTACAAATATAGCACATTCCTGAGCGAGGTCAAGTCGAATGGAGAAGCTGGATCGGGTCCGCAGGAAGTTCGCCACCGATTCCACTGATTCCACGTGTCATCCGCATCATTCGTGTTGTCCGTGTCATCCGTGCAGTCCGTGTACTCTCCGTAATCCCTCTGAACCCGGGTCATCGGAAACTGGACAAACTGCACCGCCGTGGTCAAATATCGGCACAACATGACCTTCAAACGGACCCTTCTGGCCCTTCTTCTGACCGCTCCTTTCCTGGGCGCTCAGACCTCGAACTTGCTGATCGAAAACGTCACCCTTATCGACGGAACCGGGAAGGACCCGCGCTCCGGAGTGTCGGTCCTGATCCAGGGTGACCGCATCCACAGAATCTCGGGGGTCCGAATCGACGCCATCGCAGATATCGAGACAATCGACGGAAGCGGGAGATTTCTGATTCCGGGCCTGATGGACATGCACGTCCACCTTCAGGGAGGGCGGGGACGGCAGGGACCGAATCGGGACCGGGCGATCAGCCGACTCCACAGCTTTCTGTACAGCGGAGTGACGACCATCTACGACGCCGGGAACAGCCCCGATTTCCTCTTCGGTCTGCGTGAAGAGGAGCGAGAGGGAACTCTGGAAAGCCCGCGGATCTTTGGCACCGGCGGCATCGTGACGTACCCCGGCTCGCACGGAGCGAGCCCGGTCGCGATCCTGATCGACTCCTGGCCGGCCGACCGCGAATTGCTCATCCAGCATCTCGATCGAGCGCCGGATGTGCTGAAGCTGACCTACGAGGAGAGAGGTTGGGGGATCCGTCCACTCATTCCCCTGCTGCCGCAGGAATTGATGTCGAGGATCATCCGCGAAGCCAACCTCCGGGGGATTCGGACAACCGTCCACACGTCGAGCGAACTGAGGGCCCGTGAGGCGATCGCCGCGGGCACGGACACGCTGGCCCATCCGGTCATCCAGGGCCCGGTCACAGATGACTTCGTGAAGCTGATGGCGGCCAAGCGCATCCCCATGGTCTCGACTTTGACAATCGGCGAGGGCTACAGCCGACTGGCGGAACAGCCGGAGTTCCTCGATCAGCCTCTCTATCGCGACACTCTCCCGGCGGCGGAGCGCCAGCGCCTGCAGACCGTCGAGAGCGCTCGCCAGAAAGAGAATCGTTGGGCGGCCTGGATGAAGATCATGACGCCGGTGGCTCAGGACAACCTCCTCAAGGTCCATCAGGCGGGAGGAATCGTAGTGCTGGGAACCGATCAGTCGCTGGGCCCGTCGACTCATCGTGAGATGGAGCTTCTGGTCGAAGCCGGCATTCCGCCACTCGATGTCATTCGAATCGCGACTCTCCATGGGGCGGTCTTCCTGGGGCGTGAAAAGGACATGGGGTCGATTGAGGAAGGAAAACTCGCGGACATGGTCCTGCTCGAAGCCGATCCCCTTGCGGATATCGACAACGCAAAACGGATCCATTCGGTCATCAAGGATGGACAGATCGTGAGGCGGCGCGCACTCAAGCTGCCGGTGAACGATCGCTGAGGAGCTTGGCAACCGCTCGGACGCCCCCTTGCAGCCGGGGCTAAGCGGCAGGAAAAATGGTGGTGAGTGCAACCGCCCACATCCCGAAAGTCACGACACTTCGGTCGGAAGGACCGGTTAGAATCGCTGCAGGTGGACGGACTCGAATCAGGACCAACCCGAATCGTCGTCGTCAGCGATCTCCATATCGGGCTTCCCTACTTCCGCCGCAACGCCTTCCTTCGCTTCCTTTCTGAGCTCCCTCCTGACACGACGCTCGTCCTCAACGGCGATTCCATCGATGATCCTTTTCAGGAGCTGACCACGGAAGATCGACTGGTTGTCGACCGACTGCGCACGGAATCGGAGCGCCGGCGAGTGATCTGGCTTCTAGGAAACCACGATGACGGCCTTGAACTCGAGAATCCCCGCAGAATCGAGTTCGCACGACACTTCGAGATCGGGAAGCGCCTGTTGATCGTCCATGGTGACGATTTCGACGAGATCATGCCCCGCAGCCGGATTTTCATCCGACTCTTTCGGCGACTCCACAAAATGCGTCTCGGTCTGGGAGCGTCGCCGGTCCACGTCGCTGAAACGGCAAAACGGTGGGCACCTTTCCTCTATCGGGTGCTCACTGAAGAGGTAAAGAAGAACGCGGTCAATTGCGCACTGGAGCGCGGCTTCGAGGCGATCACCTGCGGACACGTTCACTATTCTGAAGACTCGTTAGTCAAAGGGGTGCGCTACCTCAATACGGGCTGCTGGACCGAGGATCCCCTGTGTTACGTCGAGGTTTCTACGGATCGGATCGAGCTGAGGAGAATCAGTTAGAGAGTCGAGAAGTCAGAAGGTTGAAGGTCGGAAACGGGATCCGATTGGAATCAAGATTGGGCAGTGACTCGAAAGTGCTCTCGTGCCTGGTCTGGATCCCACCGTGGACGTGCCCGATTCCGTACCCGACCGTGCGAGACTTAGTTTCTCAACTTCCCGAAATACGGATACTCAATGTATCGAGCAGTCTCCTCCGCGACGTCCTGTCCGCAGAGCTTGGCCACGACCGCCAAAGCCATCTCGATCCCCGCCGACACTCCGGCAGACGTGATGACACCGTCATCGACGACTCGGCGATCGCGTTGCACGTCAACCTCGGGATCGATACCTTCGAGCAGATCCAGCGCCGCCCAGTGGGTGGTGGCGCGTTTCCCCTTGAGGGCTCCGACCTTGGAAAGGAGCAAGGAGCCGGTACAGACCGAGGTCACCAGCTGCGCGGCCTCGACTCGCTCTGCGATCCAGGACAACACTTCCATTTCCTCGAGCAGTGAACGCGTCCCGAAGCCACCGGGTATGACAAGGATGTCAATCGGTGGAGCCTCCTCAAGCACACAGTCCGGCAGGACCCTGAGGCCACCCGTCGCGACCAGCGGAGTTACGGTTCCAACTGTCAGCATCTCAAAGGGTGATGAGTCGTCGGTCAATCGTGATTCGACGCCAGGGATGAGCCGCGTCCTCGAAAAAACCTCGTACGGCCCGGCGAAGTCGAGCACCTCAACGTCAGGGAACAGCAGAATGCCGACGGTGATTCTTGTCATGCAACCATTCTAGTGCACCGTCCAGGAGGTGCCCGAGGTCAAACATTCCATTGCGAGTTGCTGACGCGTCTTGTCGCAGAACTCAATCTCGACTAGTCTACTGAAGATCGCAAGGGGTGCCGCATGACGCGGCTGAGAGAAACCCTTGGAACCTGATCCGGACCATGCCGGCGGAGGGATCGCGATCGCTCATCTCTCTGACGGCCCAAGGTCTGTTCCGGACACGTTCCTGGCCCGAACCGGAGAGTCGCCATGAGTCTTCCTGAAAACGATACCGTCAAGTTCAGATATCAACTCCCCATCGACGAGGGCGGCAACGCTCCCGCCCAAGGGACGAACCCGGGTTCGTTTGCAAACCCACGGCGGATCGCTCCCGGCGCCGACGGAGCCCTCACCTTCAGTTCCCCGGACACTCCAGGGATGCCACCTCCCTCAGAGAAGACCGCCTGGGATTTCATGCCGGAAGACTGGACAGAATCAGACGGCGTCTGGAAGGCTCCTCGAGGGTTCGTTCCCTCGACCCAACTCGACTCCGCGCGTCTCGGCATCGTCACCGAGGAAATGAAACGGGTCTCCGAAAGAGAACCTCATCTTTCAGCGGAGGAGGTCCGGGACGAGGTTGCTGCTGGCCGAATGGTCATTCCGGCCAACAAGACCCACTTGGGATTCCGGCTCGACCCGATGTGTATCGGAAGGGCTGCACGAACGAAGATCAATGCCAACCTGGGAGCTTCCCCAGTCTCATCGGCGATCACGGACGAGGTCGAGAAACTGGGCTGGGCTGTTCGCTGGGGAGCGGACACGGCTATGGACCTGTCTACGGGTGGCGATCTCGACAAGTGTCGGTCGGCGATCGTGCGCGAATCCACCGTTCCTATCGGAACAGTCCCGATCTACTCCATGATCGTCGGGAAGAAGATCGAGGACCTGGACGCCAGGACGGTCCTTGCGACCCTCGAAAAGCAGGGCCGACAGGGTGTCGACTATTTCACAATTCATGCCGGGGTCCTCAGCGAGCATCTGCCGTTCGTCCGCGATCGGCTGATCGGTATCGTCAGCCGAGGCGGTTCCCTGCTCGCGAAGTGGATGATCCAGCACGGGCGACAGAACCTGATGTACGAACTCTGGGACGACATCTGCCAGGTGATGAGACGCTACGACATCACCTTCAGCATCGGCGACGGACTCAGACCGGGCGGCCTGGCGGACGCTTCGGACAAAGCTCAGTTTCTGGAACTGCAGGCTCTCGGAGAGTTGACGGAGCGAGCCTGGAGACATGGCGTTCAAGTGATGGTCGAGGGACCAGGGCACATCCCCTTCGACCAGATCGAGTACAACATGAAGCTTCAGCGGCGCCTCTGCCACGGGGCCCCGTTCTACGTTCTGGGCCCTTTGGTGACCGACGTATTTCCTGGTTACGACCACATTACGAGCTGCATCGGCGCGACGGCCGCCGCCTATCACGGGGCGGCCATGCTCTGTTATGTCACTCCCAAAGAGCACCTCGGCCTCCCCAAGAAAGACGACGTCAAGCAGGGCTGCGTCGCCTACAAAATCGCTGCCCACTCGGCCGATGTGGCACTGGGCATCCCAGGCGCCCGGGTACGTGACGACGAGTTGACGAAAGCTCGTGCGGCGTTGAACTGGGACAAGCACTTTGAGTTGAGTTTCGATCCCGATCTGGCGCGGGCATTTCACGACGAGGATCTCGATGTGGACACCGATTTCTGCGCGATGTGCGGACACGATTGGTGCAGCGTCCGAATCAGCAAGGAGATTCAGGAGTTCGCTTCCGGAAAGTCGGAAGAGTATGCCTGGGAACGCGCCAAGGTGACTGAGGCGCTATCGGAAGAACAGCGTCGGATCCTTGAGAAACGGGGCGTCTTGTCGCCGGACGAACTCCATCGCCTCGCCTCGAAAACGAGAAAGAGAGTTGGAGCCGATCAAGGGCAGAAGGCCTCCTGCCACAGTGACCTGGTCGCAGAAGAAAACGCACGCCGGATCCAGTCCGGTCCGACCAAAGCCGCTTCAGGCTCGTAACTTGTCCAGGCAGGTGACACCTGCGGAATCGTTCGCCTACTGAATCTGCAACGATCCCGCCGTTTGACTGCTCGTAGCCACTCCACCGACCGTCGACAGCGTCAGGACTCCGATCGCAGTAGTCGAGAGGACTCTGAGGGTCCCTTTGAAATCCCCCAGTCCAGCGGCGCCCGCGGCGGTGGTCGCAAAATTGGCCACCTGGTTGAAGGCGGGCAGGTCCATTTCGCTGGTGGAGACCTCGTTGCCGGCCTGGTCTTCCAGAATCAGAGTGACCGTGGCATCCATGGAAGTCCCGTTGAACACGGCGAAAGCCGTGTTGAGATCGCCTTCCTTGCAGACGGCCACGTTCCACGAAGTGGACAAGTTCACGATTCCTCCCAGACCGGCCGATGAGGTTGCGCCACCCCCTTGCGTCGAAACCTTTGTCGTCAACGACGCGCCACCTATCGTTGTACTGAAGGTGGCGCCGCACTCGATTCCGGACCCCACACAGACTCCCCACAGCACCTCGACCGGACCGATCGGTTCGAGCGTCTTGACGACGCTGCCGAAAGCCGGAATCTCGAACTCAAAGAAACCGGCTGTCACTCCATCGATGGTCGCCGAGCCCGCCTGGCCATCCTGTCCGAGCAGCGAAATCTGAGCGGTCGAAGGGGCTGGACCTGAATTGATCATCGTGATCGAGCTGCTGATCTCAATCGTCCCTCCTCCTGATACCGGCGTCCTCGTCAGCCCCGGAATCGTCACTCGTGACATGTCATCTCTTCCTTTGGGAAGGTGAGGCAGATAAGTGTGTGCCACGCGCCAAACCAGAAAGAACGCCAGAATCGTCGCACCGACAGACCAGCTGACCTTGGCGAGCGCGCCAGTGGAGTTGAGATTCGGCAGTATTATGCCCGGCAGCAGGCAGAGGATGTAAAGGCCCGCGCTGAGCTGCAGACTCGACGTTACGACGTTGAGACGGCTGTTGCCGTCTCGCACCACTCGGGGCTCCTCCGACCCACAGCTCCCGTTTCGGTCGAGGTCGACGCAGGCCTCGTTCGCATCGATCGTCCTCAGGTCGTACCGTTCCTCGACACCCAGGGGTGAACGGTACACGAGGTACCCGATTATCCTTGCCGGAATAAACGAAGGAATGAAGGCTCCGTTGATGATGTCCAACGCGCACTCTTCCGGCGCAAATATCGCGACAGGAATAAGAAAAGAAAGCAAGGCAAAACCCTTCACGACGCCGAAAGCCATTCCGAACTCGGTGGGATCGACCAGCTGATCCAACTCGACTTCCGGATCGAGAATCCGGAGATCGGGGAGGGCCCGGATCGGCTGAATCGGCAGTTGGGCCTGGCTTTGCGCCAGGCTGAACGAAGTAACGCACAGGCACATCGCGAAAGCGATCAGCTTTCTCATTAGGAATCTCCTATTGCGAGGGTCAGGTGATTCCCGAATTCTAGAGACTGTTCTGCACACGCGCAAGAGGCCGCGAGGGCACTGGAGACGATCGAGATTAGCGGGATCGCCTCACTTCGTTTTCCAGAAGTGCCTCTTCAATGCCTTTGAGGCGCGCATTGGCGAGAATCAGAGACGGGCCGAAGCCGAGAGAAGCCCATAACGATTCCGCTCCCACATCTCCCGACACGTAGTCGAGCGTGACGATTTCCAGCGAGTGCCGACGGAAAAACCGGACGATTTCCTTCAGCATGAGTGACGCCACCCCTCGTCGTCGATGACGTGGGTCGACCCAGACGTTTTCGATCCAGCCCACCCGTTGAGCCTTCAGGTCCTCGAACCGCCTGATTCGGCAGGCAGCCATGCCGACCGCCGTGGAACTCTCCGGGTCGTGGGTGACAAAGATCCGCGCGTCGGCGTCATCGATCAGCGACCGAAAACTCTCTGCGAAGCCCTTCCGGCCAGCGCGGCTCACCTCGAGAATGGAGGGATTGGTCGACTCGATGTGAGCCTGAATGGCGCGCCTCATTCGAACCAGGTCGTTCAAGTCGTTGGCTCCGGCGGTCCTGACGCGGTAGGCATTCGGCATGGGCAGATCACCCGGAACTGTCCAACAATCCTCCGGTTTACGAGCCACGGCTCAAGCCCCGTTTTCAGGCGGGTAGAAACCCTCTCAGCGACCCGCCGGATCGGACAGGAGGCTGGTCGCCCGGTCAACCTGATCGGAGAAGCGGTTCAGAGCCGCGGCAGTGCGACCGATCTGTTGCTCGGTCTCTTCCCAGCGGCTTTGCTCGATTCCCTCTCGGACACCCGGTAGCGTCTTGACCCCGTAGCCTGTGTAGAAGCCGGGGGCGTAGATCCGATGTCGAAACCAGGGACGGCGAGGGAGTCCCGATTCGTCCATCAGGGCTCGTTCCGACTGGTACAGTATCTGATTGAGCCGGCCAAGGAATGCCTTTGAGGAAACCTGGCCACTTCTTGAGCCCAGAGCCGCATCATACGCTGCGGCCGAGGCTTCGAGTCGCGAGGCGGCGTTCAGGAGCGGAGCGAAGTTGAGATGCGGGACCGGCGCTTGACGCTCGGGCTCGGCCATCTCCATCAGTGGATCCGCCGCCAGTCGGAACGATTGACTGGAAACCAGCCGGTTGTGATCGGCCACTTCCCGGCGCGTCTGTTCCGCCAGGGCGACGACGTCGTCGACGTAACCTGAAAATGTCCTCGCGGAGCTGGAGAATGAGAACGGGAGTATCTCAGCGTCTGCCAGCCTGAGAGTCAATCGGCCGCAGACTCGGGCGAGCGCGATCCCGTAGGGCCAGCCCGGGTCCTTGAATCTCGAATAGTGGTCGAAGGTGTCGAACGAAGTATGGTACTCGCCGCCGTTCCCCTCCCCTCCGAAGCCCACGTTCAGTGATGCCATTCCGAGGTGCTGAAGAAACGCTGAGTAATCCGATCCGGAACCGAGGGCGGCGAGCCGGATTCCGGCGCCGGATCCGGCCCACTTCTTCTGCTCTGAATTCCCAGATACGGCGGCTCGCGCTCGGAGGCGCTGAGCGACACTGACATCCGTCTGGGGATCCGAGACTTCGTCTGCGACTTGAGCAGCCAGCTCTTCCAGAGCATGTGATCCGCCGATCGAGAGAAAACCGCGAGAGTTGCCGTCGGTGTTGATATAGACGACTCCTTTCTCGCGCAACTCGTCGGCGTGGTGTTCGACCCATTCCGTCGACCCGAGCAGACCGGGCTCCTCCGCGTCCCAAGCGCAGAATATGACGGTCCGCTTGGGACGCCAACCCGACTTGGCCAGTTCTCCGAACGCTCGGGCCTGCTCCAGCAACGCGACCAGCCCGCTGATGGGATCCTGCGCGCCGATAACCCAGGCGTCGTGATGGTTCCCTCGGATGATCCAGCGGTCGGGATAGTCACTCCCCATCATCCGAGCGATCACGTTATAAGCGGGCACCAGGTCCCAGTTGAACGCGACCTTCAGTCGAACTCGAGTCTCGCCGCCACCCCCCATGCGGTAGGTCACGGGAAGAGCCCCTCGCCAGCTCGCAGGAGCCACGGGACCATCCATGTTCCCCATCAGGACCTTCGCGTTGGCTGCGGACAGAGGGAGAGTCGGGATCTTCATGACCGTTTCTGAATCGGCCACAGTCAGGCGTTCGGCGGACTCAGTTGCGCCCCTGAATGGCGTCAGTGGATCTCCGGGACGGAGCGGCAAGTCAACGATCGACCCTCTCTGCACTGCTGAGGGGT
>CAJHYB010000141.1_pt1 | contig 11607 bp, 8 predicted proteins | sample 9198631 | NCBI WGS metagenome assembly CAJHYB01 (sample SAMEA7708354, study PRJEB35096) | sediment metagenome | biome: marine neritic benthic zone biome [ENVO:01000025]; feature: sediment [ENVO:00002007]; material: shallow marine sediment [ENVO:03000034] sea grass bed [ENVO_01000059] ... | reverse complement strand
GGACGCGGCGGACATGAGTCAGGTCAGGAGAACTCTTCCGCTCTTCGGCGACCCTCAGAGCATCTTCGATGTTCTCTGCGAAAGTCGCTTTGACCTTGGCACGTAAGGGGTAACCGTCCGGCTTGAAGAGCGTGTAGGTGATCTCGGATGATTTGAGGACGCACTTCGAAATCAAGGCTCCCCAGGCGAGCTTCAGGTACATGGGACGATGGATCTCACCATCGAGCTTGCCCGTCACCTGGAGAAACTCATCGATTGTTTTCTGAACATCGACCTTGTCCGCGACCGTGCCGGTTCCGTCAAAGAGGAACTCGAAGGTGTACTCCTGAGGCTTGATGTTTCCGAAGATTTGAGGGCTCCCGCTGTCACCCTGACCTTGGCGGTCTTTGTACTCGACCTCGTACTTCTGGCTGTAAGTGTTCGGGTTGAACATGACCGTAAAGGTCTGAGCCGGGGAACCGGAATAGTCGGCCTCTTTGAAGGCTTCGATCGTCATCTTTTTCAGTTCACCATTCATCTGAGTTTCCTCGGCGGTCGGCGCGGCCTCGTCTCATCGCTGTCTCGCTATCGATCACGCTCCTTGCGGAGGATTTCCATGACCTGCTCGACACACTCCGCCACGATTTCATCGGAGGACTTCTCTTTCTTCCGGCCGGACGCGCCGGTGCTGCCCTTGGGGCCTTCCGGATCGATCGTGGCCCGGACGATCAGTTCTTTGATTTCGATGGGCACGCGTTACCCCTTTCTGAAACGGCTGTAGGAGAGTTCCAGCGATTCCACTGCGAGCGCGTTCTCCTGGGCCTTCAAGTCCGACAGAGACCACTTCACGGGATAGGCTCGAAGGAAGTTCCACGTCGCCAGCGGTTCGTGTTCCTCGTCGAGGAGAGTGACGGCGACGTCGCGAGGCTCGAAGTCGAAGTTTTCAACGGCCTCTCGGCACCATGTGCCGACATCCGAACTGTTCACGAAGCCGCGTTTGAGAACCAGATTCCCGTACTTGGCTCCGGTCGGCATTCGATGGGCGTATTCATTGAGTCCGCCTTCGCGAAACTCCTCTGTGCTCACCTCGGCGTTCAGACCCGTGACTTCCTGGAAACGGTTGTCCTGGTCATCGGAGCCTCCGCTGAATTCGACCTTGAAGTGGAAAACGACCGGAAAGTCATGCATGGGCCACTCCGTTCACTCCGAGTCTCGGTGGTTCGCCGCAGTTCCTAGGCCTCGATCGAGACGCCTTCGTGAGCGAGTTCGAGGGTCTCGATGGCGGCCTCGTTTCCACTCGCCTTCAAGTCCGGAGACGTGACCTTGGTCGGCCAGGCGTTCACGACCTTCCAGGTCATGACCGGCTCGTGTTCCTCGTTGAGGAGGCTGATGATGACGTCACGCCGCTCGGGTTTGTTCATCTTGACGGCATCGAGCCAATCGAAGTACTCGTTGTCGTTCGCGAAAACGCCTCGCTTCAGAGTGATGTTTCCGTACTTCTTCAGCCCCGGCATCTTGATCGTGGAGAATTCAGGGCTCAAGCCGTCCCGGTATTCGATCGCTTGCACCTCGATGTTGAGACCTGTGACTTCGGAGAAGGCCAGCAGTGTTCCTCCCCACTCGACTCTGAAATGAAAGACCGGCAAAGGGTATGGCATGGGATTCTTCCTCGGTTTGGATTGATTTCATAAAAGGGCAGGGGCATGGGCAAGGGCAGGGGCATGGGCAGGGGCAGGATCTACCATGCTGAGTCACTGCCCTGACCCCTGCACTTTCCCTGCGAAGCCTTACGACTCCTGCAACTTGTGCGAGAACTTCAGGATGATGAACTCGGCGGGGCGGACGACCGCCATGCCGATTTCGACGTTCATCCGGCCCTCGAGAATGTCCTGAGCGGTCATGGTCTCACCCAGTCCGATCTTGACGAAAAAGGCCTCGGCGGGAACCGCACCGGCCAGAGCTCCGTCACGCCACTTCTGAATCAGGTAGTTTTCGATCATGCTCTTGACGCGTGTCCATGTCGGAGCCGAGTTGGGCTCGAAAACCGCGAACGCAGAGGACTTCTTGACCGATTCTTCGACCATATTGAAAAAGCGGCGGACGGGGACGTATCGCCACTCATTGTCATTGCCCGCCAGGGTTCGGGCTCCCCAGACGAGTATCCCGCGCCCGGTAAAAGCCCGAATGGCGTTGATCGACTTTCCTCCGGTGGCATCGACGTTGAGTTCTTCCTGGTCCGAGTCGTCGATCGCTTCGGCCGGATCGCCCACAGACGCAACGCTGACGTTCGCTGGAGCCTTCCAGACCCCCCGAGTGCGATCCACGGTTGCGTAGATTCCGGCGATCGCTCCTGATGGAGGAACCGTTGCGAGTTCGCCTTTGATCCTCGCGACGATGTTGCCGATGATGGAGTGGCGTTCGTAGAGCGAGCTCTGGGCGATCCCTCGCTGGATGGCCGCAGCCTCACGGACCTGTGCGATGAAGCTGACGATGTTGGTGTCGGGCGTGTCCTGGAAGATCGCTCCCAGATCGACGATCGCGGCGTCGATGACGCCTGGGATGTCGCCGACCGGATCGCCGTAGTCGACTCCTCCGTCAGCCGTGATCGCATCCACCGGGCTGTCGAGCCAGCCGGTATTATCGAACGACTCGTATGCCGTCGAGACCGGATCGGGGACATCGACGGCGAGGGTCGTGAGAGCCCGGACATCGGCGTGCTTTTCGAAGGCGATCAGGCTCTCGACAGCCGGCTTCAAAGTGCTCGTCGCATAGGCGTTGAGGTCGTTCTGAAGGTTGCTTCCGGTCAGACTCGTCGACCAGGAGGCCAGATCCACCGCCAGATCGCGCACGAATCCAACGAGAGCGGCAAAAGACGGAGCCGTCCCGTCCAACGCGTTCCTGAATTCGCGGTACTGGTCCTGGAGGGTGGACGCCGTGGTCAGGTTGGCGGTGATTGTCGCCTCGACCGAGGCGTGGTCCGTTACGGTTGTGTTCGTCGTGGTGACGAGACCGTTGAGGTCTGGATCTGTCGTGATCGAGGACAGATCCAGGCCGCCGTTCACGCTGTTCCGGAACAGTCCGAAGTCGACCTGTTTGGGGTACGTCGTGTTCAGCCAGGGAGTGTAGGCCGCCCCATACTTGAGGTTGTTGATCCCGATCCGGTTGCGGAACTCCTCGTAGGTTTCGACCCAGGTGCGGTCGGCTCCTTCGAAGAGATCGAAAACGGATACCCGGTCCTGCAAGTCCGCGCATTGAGTGAGGGCCCTCTGCTGCAGGGTATAGAACTCGGCCTCGTTCGCCAGCAGGACCGCGTCCGGGAAGAGGATGATCGTCGGCTCATCCTTTTTCTTCAGCGAGTCCAACCCGGCCTGAAGCTGAGCGCTATCCGGTGTCGTGTTGTCCTGAAAAAGGCCGACCGAGACGATGTAACACTTGCCTCCTCCGTTATCGAAGAAAAGGCGGAGGGAGTCGTACATGTAGAAGCGGCTTCCCACGGTGATATCGGTGACGGCGTATTGGTTGGTCTCGTCGACCGTGACTGCGACAGAGTCGACCTCCTGTGCTCCACCGAAGAATTGGTGAAACTCGAGGAGCGACGAGATCCGGGTTGGAACATTGATGATGCTTCCCCCTCGACGCTCGGCTTTTTCCGTGTAGCCGATGAAGGCCGGAATCGCGGTTTCGACCTCCGCCACCGAGGGAGGAAAGACTGAGATTTCTTCGACGTAGACGCCAGGTGTTTTGTAAGCCATGGTCCTTCCCTGATTAGTTTGGTTTAAACGTAGATGTACATCTCGGAAACGTATTGGCCGGGCGCGGCTCCCTCTTGTAAGGGAGTGGCCTGTGATGGGCTCGGCAGATCCATAACGGATTCCCCGTTGTTTTCAAGAGTCACCGCTTGAGCTGTTTTCGCCAGCTGAACGGTGGTCGTGGAGGTGAAGATCGCCCGATCGGACTGAGTGTCCTTGCTGAAAGCGAAATCGGCCGAAACCTGCAGGTCGGCCAGGGCGATGTCGTTCGACTCGTACTTCTTAATGACGATGTAGCGCCACGTGGTCGTCCGCGCCTCGAACTCGACGTGGTAGGGACCGATCGGAATGACCTCATCCCCATTGAGGAATCGATAAGGTCCCGGTACCTGATCGCTCTGATCGGGAGTCAGTTGAGAAGTGTTGATAAAGACTTCGACGATCCCGACTGCATCGCGGCCAGAGATTTGTGGGTCGTAGAAAAGATTCTCGGATCCTCCCAAGTCGTCTGAGACCTCGTAAAAACCGGGTCCAAGGTCCTCCGAGAGTTCCGGTCCGATTCGTAGCTGGTCGACGGGTCCCTCGAAGGAAAAGTCGGCGGACGCGACCTGGGATCCGAACTGGTTCGTGATCGTCACCGTGACCGAATCCGCCGGAGCGCCGAGGTCATGAGTCCAGGTCGTCCGCGTGACAAGTCGAACAGGGTCCCCGACGCGTGCGTTCGCGACACTGTCACTCAGGTAGAGCCGGCCGTTTTCCTGGTCGTTCCGCAAGTTGCTGAAGTAGAGCACCTCACGTCCCGGCCGGTAGTCCGGTAGATCGGAGATATTCAGGAGGGTCGTATCGAGAGGCCGCAGGAGGAATTGAAAACGCAGGGAGTCGCTCCCGAACGGGCGGAGGAGTGTCGCCGGGTCGCTCAGTGGGACGATCTCGCCGAAAAGAGACCCTCCAGCGGGTTCCGAGCGAAATAGAAGGCCCAGATCCTCGAGCAGGCGCTGAGTCGTCGGAGTGGGTTCGAACGTGAATGCTTCGGACGTCGCCGACTCGGAGAAGAACGTGTGCACCGGTCGAATCTGAAACAATGGTCTGTAAGCGACTCGCATCAGCCTCTCTGCGTTTTTCGCGAACTCGACCGTCGAGAGACGATCTTCATTCGTTGATCAGAATCTCCTCGATCGGCCGGATCTCGGCCTCGATCTGCTCGTCTCGAAGCCCGACGATCCCGAGCTTGTACATGACCGATGGCATGTACTTCGCGCCCAGCGCACCCCACAAGTGGTTCTGCTGCTCGAAAGTCATGGAATGCAGTTCGAAGGCCAGCCGTCCCCGTTGCTGCATGAGTTCCGGGATGGTCGAATAGTCAATGGAACTTCGGTGCTGAAAAAAAGAGATGATATGGCCGATCGCTTTCAGCGCCTCGCCATAGTCTCCAAAGTTGGCGACAAAAAGGAGGTATAGGTCGACTCGGACCTCGGGTTTGACCGATTCCGAGACGCCGTCCTCCCGCTGACGGTGAATATCGACGGATCGATAGACTCGATCTTCCTGCACGTTGACGAGGGAGAGGACGACCTTTTCCTTGGAGTCTTCCTCGGCGTTTCCGTCCAGGTCGAACAGGCTCGCGGCCACCACGCGCTCGAGTGTCAAGGAGGGCGAACGGAGATTCATGTAGTCGTTGAGTTCAGACACGATGTACTCGACGGCAGCTTGGATCATCCGAGACAGACTCCGACAGAATTCGGTTGCAATACAAGAAAAGGAAAGGCTGATTTCAGAGGTACCATGAGAATCGACTCATGTCAAATTCGTATGAGGTCTCTGTGGAAGACAGAGACCAAACGGTTTTTGTCAATTTCATTCGCAAATGGCAGAGAGTTCATCCGGGCCTGCTTAGATATCGGCTGGAAAGGTGGGTCTCCGGGCGCAGCGAGAAAGTTCAAGAATTCCGCACGCTTGATCGAGGAGTACTCACAGACGGGTTCAGCGGGTGTCGAACGGGGGATCTTAACGGGGACGGCTATGGGTGACGAGACCAGAATTCGGTCGCACGCTCGTGACTCCATTCGTTTTCGAAACGGCACTCCTGGAGCATGGTCATGAGATCATCGACAGTCTGGGGACGGTCATCCGGGGACTTCGACAGGCAGGCGTCAACGATCTTTGCAAGGGCGTCGGGTACAGCGATCTCGGCCTTCTGCTGCACGGGAATCGGCTTCTCGCGGACGTGGGCCAGGGCCATCGCGATTGGGTCCTTCTCTTCGAAGAGAAGGGAATTGGTCAGGAGCCAGTATGCGACACAGCCGAGAGCGTAGATGTCCGACCGTTGATCCGTCACTTTGCCTTGGGCAGACTCGGGAGACACGTAGGCTGGAGTTCCAGGTAGTGTGCCGGCCTGCGTGAGTTGAGTCATCTCGCGTTCTTGGCTTCCGAAGGTCCGGACCAGGCCGAAGTCGAGCAGTTTGACGAAATCGTCGAGCCCACCGACCTTGGAAAGGAAGATATTGGCCGGCTTGATGTCTCTATGAATCAACCCGACGGCGTGGGCCTCGCGCAAGGAAGCACAGGTCTGCAGGAGTATGAACTTGGCTCTCTCAGGTTCAACAGCTCCATAGCGTCTCACCAAGACGTCCAGGTTGATCCCCTCCAGATACTCCATGACGTAGTAGAAGGCACCCTCCGGAGTTCTTCCATAGTCATAGATTCGGATCGTATTGGGATGAGTCAATTGGCTGGTCAGCTGAACCTCCCGTTCAAATCGCGCGGTCTGCCCGGCACTCGCCTGCGACTTGAGGGTCTTGATTGCGGTCGGACGTCGAAGCAGGGCATGTCTGGCCCGGTGGACCTCGCCCAGGCCACCTTCTCCTATCTTCTCGAGCAGTGTGTACTTCCCGAGTTTCTGCAGTTTCGTCTCGGCGCGGTTAACCTTGGAACGGAGCTTCGATACCACGACGGTCGCCGTCAGGCTGCCGATCGTGGCGATCGTCAAAAGCCCGAAGATCCCTCCGAAAATCAGGTTCAGCTTTGTCAGGTTCGAGTAGGCCTCGGCGGCATCGACTTCCGAGACGATTCCGAAGTCGTACTGCTCGAGCCATCTCCAGGCCCCGACGACTTCCACGCCTCGATAGTCCCGATAGCCATCCGCGTTGACTCCCTCACGGCCGGCAACCGCATTCGCCACGGCCAGCGTCGGTGGTTGAGTGACCCGGTCAAGCCTCGGCTTGAAGCCGTCCGTCATATCGCCGCCGGGATCCCGGATCTGAACGTGCAGGATACTGCGCGTTTCGAGATCGTTGGGCAGGAGTCCGATCGACCGGAGTTGATCCTCGAATCGGCTTTGCGTAAGAAGCAATGCGTTGCCGTCGAAGGCATATGTTTCGCCGCTGCTCCAGAGGCGTGCGATCCTGAGAATGCGCGTGAAAGTGTCGCCGGGATCGATCCGAAAGTCGATCGCCGCGATGACGTCGCCTTCCAGGTTTCTGATCGGTGCAAAGAGGTGCATCGTCGGCAGCCCGGAACGCAGCTGGCCGTTCCGGTCCGGGAGTTGATCTCGGGACAGGAACGGCTTGGAGATGACGGCAGCTCCGGCCAGCGCTCTCACAAAGTACCAGGCCCTTTTTCGGTTCTTCGGGTCGGCCTCCTCCAGGGCGATTCTCTCTCCGATGAGTTCCTGGTGACCGGCGGCCAGGATCACTCCCCGCCGGCTCACGAGCGTGAAGTCGATGTGCTCCAGCGGTTTGGCTGAGACATCAAAATGACTGGCCAACACTTCCTGTACAGGGGCCCACAAAAGCCTCTCGTAGGCCTGGTCTTCCTGTTCCAGTCGCGCCAGCTCCATAGCGGTTTCGCGGACTATGAAGCTGCCGGCCACTGCGGCGACCGTCGACTTCTGACCTTCGAGCCAGAGCTCGAGGGCCGCCTTCTCGGAGTCGGCGATGAGCTCGAGTGTCTCGGCAAGTCTGTTCCGCTCTGATTCACCAAGATTGACCAGGGTCAACCAACCGATGACGACCAGGGCGACGCCAGCGACCGCCCACAGAGGCCAGCGGCGCTTCAGCCTCGCCGCTAGCGAGGTTCTGGTCCTGAGGTCGATAGAGGTGTCGATGCTCATCCGAGAAAAGCGGTTCGAGTTGGTCATCCGCAGCCGCGGAATGCAAAAGTGTAGCACCGACAAATCCCTCTTTCACCTGCGTGCGCTTTCCATTCCTAGGATGCCGGTGCTGCAAGCCCAGCGGTCCCAGTCCTTCGGTGGGCGTTCGGTCGCTCATTCCAGGTCTCGTTCCGGCAAGTGAGATGAAGACCATCAAGACCGCTCTAGGTAAAAGGAGTCACCGATTCTCCGGATTGACTCGCAGTGCCTTCTCAGGAATCGTCCGCAAGTCCTGGAGTGTCTGAGCCTTCAGGAGAAGACTGAGACTCGGCAAAAACCACAGCGGACAGGACGTCCCCGTCTGATACCATTCCCGCTCCAATCGGAACCGGCTGGTTATCAGCGGTCAGGCCTCCTCCCGCGCTTCTTGAAGAGTTGTAGAGCGAATCCGGGCCATGGGCTCGCCACAGGCCGGGGCTGACTGAGGATTGAGCCGCTGCGACGTTGACGGACGCAGATGATGGCGTCTTTAATTCTCTTGAAACCTGATAAGTGCGGTCGGACCGCCGCCTTGTGTTGACAGCATGTTAGACATCTTCCTGGTCTGTCTGGTGATCGCAGCCGCCCTTGTACTCTTCATTTCGGAGAAGCTCAGGGTGGACATGGTCGCGATTCTCATCATGACGGCGCTCATGGTGATCGGGGTCTTCCGGCCGGGCTTCCTGACCCCCCAGGAGGGGATTTCAGGTTTCTCCAACAAAGCCACGATCACCATCGGTGCGATGTTCATTCTGGGTGCCGGACTCGTCAAAACGGGCGCCATCAACCTGATCAGCGAAAAGCTGTTCAAGCTCGGCGGATCCAACGAAGCTCGGATGTTCGTGGTTCTGATGGCGACCGTTGGGATCGTATCGGCCTTCATCAACAACACGGCGGCCGTGGCCGTGTTCATACCGGTCTGCCTATCGGTCGCTCGCCGATTCGAAATCAGCCCATCCCGATTGCTCATCCCCCTGTCGTTCGTTTCGATCGTCGGCGGCACGTGCACCTTGATCGGAACCTCGACGAACATACTGGTCAGTTCGATGTCAGCGGATTACGGAGTCCGGGAGTTCCGGATGTTCGAGTTGACCAAGTTGGGTGGGATCTTCTTTCTGGTCGGAATTCCGTATCTTTTCTTCGTCGGCAGGCGCCTGCTCCCGGATCGAGAGTCCCCGAAGACCCTGACCAAGAAGTACCACCTGAGCAGGTACCTCACGCTGCTGGTCGTTGACAAGAAGTCATCACTGGTGTTCAAGACGGCGGCGGAATCCCGACTGGCCGAGAGATTCGACGTGACGATACTCGAGATCATTCGAGGCGATGAACGAATCTGGACAGCTCTTCGCGATACGAAGTTTCATGAAGGCGACGAATTGCTGGTTCGCGGAGCTATTCACGAAATCATGGAGATGAAGAGCTTCCTGGGTTTGTCCATCGGTTCTCAGGTGAAGTACGCCGACCGCGAGTTGGAAACAGAAGAAGTCATGCTGGGCGAGGTGATCATCGCCCCGTCGTCAGCGTTGATCGGCCAGACTTTGACGGACGCGAATTTCCGGCACCACTACGGCGTTTTTGCCCTGGCGATCCAGAAGCACGGTGAGACGATTCGGGACCGAGTGGGCAACATCAAGCTGGACTCCGGAGACACACTCCTGCTTCAAGGGCGACGCGACTTCATGGACAAACTGAGCGGCGACCCGAACTTCCTGATGCTGCAGGAACTGGAGGCCCCGGTTGTCAGAAAGGACAAAGCCCCCTTCGCGATCGCGATCATCGCTCTGGTGGTGGTTCTGGCCGCCTTCAAAGTCATGCCGATTCTCGTCTCTGCGGTTGTCGGCTGTATTCTGATGGGCGCTTTCGGATGTGTGAGGCTGAAGGAGGCCTATGACTCGATCGACTGGTTCGTGATCTTTCTTCTGGCCGGTGTCATTCCCCTGGGCCTGGCGATGGAGAACACAGGCACGGCCGCATTCATCGCGCACGGCATTCTCCAGCTGACCGAGAATCTCGGGCCTGCGGCGATCGTTTCCGTGTTCTATCTTCTGGCCACGATCTTTGCCTCGATCATGTCGCACAACGCGGCCGTCATTCTGCTCGTCCCGATAGGGGTCGCATTCGCTCAGGAAGTCGGCCTGAATCCGCTCCCCATATTGATGGCGATCACCTTTGCATCATCCTCGGCCCTCAGTACGCCGTTTGGCTATCACACGAATCTGATGGTTTACGGCCCCGGCAACTACAGGTTTTCGGACTACTTCAAGGTCGGCATTCCGCTGAACCTTCTTCTTTGGGTGATCGCCTCGTTTCTCATTCCGGTTCTCTGGCCGCTCAAGTAAGTTCAAACCTGGACTGGGCAGACGGTTTCCGGATCCTGGCGGCACAAACGACGCTTCACGGCCCGGAACCTACCCCGTCGGCTGACGCCAACGGCTCGCGTGGATGGCGGGAGTCGAGTCCTCGAACTGGGTCATTCGCTCATCAGACGGCCGAACAACGCCTTCGCCTTCTCAGGATGTTTGATCACGATCACGGGCTTGTCGGAGCTGCGGGCGATGTCCTCGGGAATGCTTCCGAAGAGAACCTGTTTGACGTTGTCTCACTCCTTCAGAGTTCAGATATTCCGATACACGGAAACCCCGGGGATTCGCTTCGCTCCTCCCCGGGCTGACGAATGTCTCGCTTTCAGCGATCAGACACTGAGCCCGAGGCGGCATCGCCTTCTCGCTGGTTCCAAGCCCTTCTGGAGTGCGAGAGCTCGCTCTCGCTGGGACTCAGGCCAGCTGGTTGGGCCGTCGCGACGAGAGCGTCTTCGCCTCACGGAACACATCGACCTTCTGTCTGAAAAGGTAGGCGTAGTAAGAATATACTTCGTATATAAGTTCAAAAATATGATTATGCGACGTCCAAGTTTATGGGTATATCGTTTTCTTTCGAACGATGAGTGTGCGCTCCGGAGTTGTGTTTCCTTTGCTGGGAAGGGACTGAGGCGGAAGGCCTGTCAAGCGGCATGGGAATTGCTCCCTGCGGAATGGGCGCGAAGTCGACCCGTGAACGGCCGGTTAACCGAGCCCCGGAATCGCTTGAGATGAGACCGAAGGTGCAGAGATTGCGAGACGAAATCAACAACTCTTCTAAGGGGGATGTCTATGCGACTCTTCATCTGGAGCCGGCTATCGGCTCTTTTCACTCTGACAGTCTGCCTCTGTCTCGGAGGTGGGAGCCTCCTGGCGCAGACTACGACGCTCTCCGGGATGGTCAAGGATCCGTCCGGCGCCTTGATCCCGGGTGGTACGGCGACGACTAACGCCTTCGGGCTCGTCGCACACGACGGTTTCGACATCCTCGATTGGACGTTCTTTCAATCCATCCTGGACAGCCGGGGTGTCCAGCCCAGCATGTTCTTTCATCCCCAGTACGCGGCGTTCTCGACTTTCAGCACGATCGCAAAGTCCGACTACCACGCGCTGGCCATCACCGTGCGACAGCGATTCCGCGATTCGCATAGCTTCGATTTCAACTACACGCTCTCGAAGTCGATGGACAACAGCTCGGGTAACAGTCCGACCGATCCTAGTTCGACGCAATTCGGCGCCGCTTTCGTCATCAACCCGTTGAACCTGGAGCAGAACCGTTCGCGCTCCGACTTTGACACTCAACACATCATCAACAGCAACTGGCTGTGGCAGATTCCCGTCGGGACTGGCCGCAAGTTCGGCTCTTCGTTGTCGGGTCCTCTGAACGCCATCATCG
>CAJHYB010000268.1_pt1 | contig 11664 bp, 7 predicted proteins | sample 9198631 | NCBI WGS metagenome assembly CAJHYB01 (sample SAMEA7708354, study PRJEB35096) | sediment metagenome | biome: marine neritic benthic zone biome [ENVO:01000025]; feature: sediment [ENVO:00002007]; material: shallow marine sediment [ENVO:03000034] sea grass bed [ENVO_01000059] ... | reverse complement strand
TGAGTTCGAATTCCATGGTGGGTCCTCAGCATTGCCTACGGACGAAAGATCTTCGCGCAAAAACGCAAAGGCGCTGGATTCTGTTGAAAACGTGGCGGGCAACCGGTCTCGAGTCGACGCCTCTCTCCCGAATTCATTCTCCCGGTTTTTCCGAGAGGCCCAGAGAGTTCCAACCTCTGCGTTCTTTGCGGCCTGGCGCGGAGTAACTCTCGTGTCAGCATCTAACCCTTTCCTGAACCGCCGATAAGACGGACCAGGCGGCGGAGCGGATCGTAGAAATTGTCGACCACCCTCTCCTTCAAGGGAATGATCGCGTTGTCGGTAATCGTGATGTTTTCGGGACACACCTTCGTGCAGCACTTTGTGATGTTGCAGAAACCGATGCCGTCGCGTTCCTTGAGGTCACCAAGTCGATCTTCGGTATCGAGCGGATGCATCTCGAGTGCTGCCGTGTACACGAGCGAGCGTGGCCCGATAAAGCGGTCGTGAAGGGTGTGTTCTCTCAGAACGTGACAGACGTCCTGGCAAAGGAAGCACTCGATGCATTTTCGAAACTCCTGTACTCGATCAACGTCGTCCTGTTCAATTCGCCAGGAGCCATCGGGATTGTCGGCCGGGCGGGGTTTGAACGGCTTGATTCGACGTTTGACCTCGTAGTTCCAGGAGACGTCCGTCACCAGGTCCTTCAAGTGAGGGAAGGCCTTCAGCGGTTCGAGCGTAATAGGCTTGTTCGGAGGAAGGTCGCTCATCCGTGTCATGCACATCAGTTTCGGGCTTCCGTTGATCTCGGCCGAGCAGGAGCCACATTTGCCGGCCTTGCAGTTCCACCGGACACCCAGGTCGGGTGACTGCTCCGCCTGTATCTGATGGACGGCGTCCAGAACGACCATTCCCTCCGAGATCTCGGTGGCGAAATCTTCGAAGCGGCCTTCCGAGCTCCGGCCTCTCCAGATTCTGAAGGTGACCGCGGACATTACTGCATCTCCTTGATGACCTGCTGGAGTTCAGTTGGCATTTCCTGCACCGGTTCCCGCGTCACTTGCATTTCTCCGTCGGGACCTTTCCGGATCACGACATTCACCTTGGCGAGTTCCTCGCTCTTGAACTCGCAGTCTTCTCGAAAATGCGCGCCGCGGCTTTCCTGACGCTCCAGTCCGGCGCGAGCGATCGCCTCAGAGACGACAAGCAGGTTCTCGAGATCGAGGGCGGTGTGCCATCCCGGGTTGTACTCTCGATTCCCGGTCACTTGAACGCGCGACGCTCGTTCTCGGAGCCGGATGATCTCATCGATGGCCCTGCACAGATCGCCTTCGTTGCGGACGATTCCAACGCGATGCTGCATCGTTTCCTGCAGGCTGAACTGGACCTGGTAGGGACCTTCGCCGGACGGCTCGACATCGAACGGGCGGAGGGCTCGACGGCAGGCGGCTTCTATTTGGTCCGAATTCAGGTCACCAAAGGCTTGGTCTTGGGCGAAAGAGGCGGCGTGACGACCGGCCCGCTGTCCGAAGACGAGCAGATCGGAGAGAGAATTCCCGCCCAACCGGTTGGCTCCGTGGAGCCCGGCTCCGCACTCACCGGCGGCGAAAAGGCCCGGAACCTTTGACATCTGCGTCTCAGGATCGACCCGGACACCACCCATCATGTAGTGGGTGGTCGGTCCGACTTCCATCGGTTCTTCTGTGATGTCGATTCCCGCAAGTTCTTTGAACTGATGGTACATGCTGGGGAGCTTGCGCTTGATGTGTTCAGCCCCGTTATCGAGCCTTGATCTGATCCACGCGATGTCCAGAAAGACTCCTCCGTGCGGGCTTCCCCGGCCTTCTTTGATCTCGCGTACGATACAGCGGGCGACGTGATCGCGCGTCAGCAGTTCGGGTGGTCGTCGCGCTTCCTTGCTGCCTTGTGTGTATTCCCAGCCCTCTTCTTCATTGTCTGCTGTCTGGCTTCGATAGAGTTCCGGGATGTCTTCGAACATGAAACGCTGCCCGTCACTGTTTTTGAGGATGCCGCCCTCGCCTCTCACGCCTTCCGTCACCAGAATGCCTCGCACGCTGGAAGGCCAGACCATGCCTGTCGGATGGAATTGAACGAATTCCATGCCGATCAGATCCGCGCCGGCGTCGTAAGCCAGAGCGTGACCGTCGCCCGTGTACTCCCAACTGTTGCTCGTGATCGCGTAGGCCTTGCCGATGCCGCCCGTGGCCAGGATGACAGCTCGCGCGTGAAACACCTTGAAGCGACCGAGTTCGCGATCGTATGCCAGGGCTCCGATGACGCGCTCTCCGTCCTTGAGCAAGGTGAGAACGGTGCACTCCATGTAGAAGTCGATTCCCCTGTGGATACCGTGATCCTGGAGAGTGCGGATCATCTCGAGACCGGTGCGGTCACCGACGTGTGCCAGGCGTGGGTACTTGTGGCCGCCAAAGTTGCGCTGCAGGATTCTCCCGTCGGGAGTTCGATCAAAGAGCGCTCCCCAGGACTCGAGTTCCCGCACCCGTTCAGGTGCTTCTCGGGCGTGGAGTTCGGCCATCCGCCAATTGTTGACATACTGGCCTCCCCGCATTGTGTCCGCGAAGTGCACCTTCCAGCCGTCCCGATCGTCGACGGTTCCCAGCGAGGCAGCAATGCCGCCCTCAGCCATGACCGTATGCGCTTTGCCCAACAGGGACTTGCACACGACCCCGACCGAGACGTCATGGGCGGAAGCCTCAATGGCTGACCTGAGGCCGGCTCCGCCCGCTCCGATCACGAGGACATCGTGTTCATACCTTTCGAATTCGGGCACTAGAGGATTCTCCAGTCCGTCCAGACGCCCATTGAGCAGAGACGGATGTAGATGTCCGAGAAGGCGACCCAGACGAGGCTGAACCAGGCCCACCACATGTGTCTGCCGTTCAGGCAGTTCACGCAACGGTAGCTCTTGAGACGAAGCGGAGACTTCGAAAGGAAATCCAGGCGACCCCCGATCAGGTGTCGTAGAGAATGGCAGCCGAACGTGTAGCCTCCAAGAAAGAAAACATTGAGAGCCAGAACCAGGGTTCCGACCCCGATCCCGAAAGAGACTGCTCCGCCAGCGTCGGAAAACCACATGGACTTCCAGACATCCCAAGCCAATACAAGGATGAAGAGCAAGGCCAGGTAGAGGAAGTACCGATGGATGTTCTGAAGAATCAAAGGGAACGAGTTCTCACCTCGGTAGCTCTTTCTTGGTTCGCTGACGCTGCATGAAGGAGGGTCTGCCCAAAACGCTTTGTAGTAGGCCCCCCGGTAGTAGTAGCAGGTCAACCGGAAACCTCCCGGGGCCCAGAGAATAAGAAACGCAGGAGACCACGGAAGCCAGCCGGGCCAGAATGACGGCTTGGGACCGAACCAGCTGTGGGTGGAGTCGCCGAAAAGTTCCGGTGAGTAGAACGGCGACAGGTAGGGCCCGAATGTGTAGTGGTCCGCCTGTAACGCCGCCCAAGTGGAATAGACGATGAAGCCGCCGAACCCGAGAAGAACGAAAAGGGGCTGCAGCCACCAGATGTCCTTTCGCATCGTCGCGCCGAGTTTCTTCGGGAGTGACGGAATTCCAATCGTTCCCATTTGATCTCCGAATGCTGGATTCTTCAGATCGGCTTAATATAGCGGCGGGGGATGGCCACTTCAAGCGGCAGGCGCCACACTTCAAGGTCCTCGAGCGGGATGCTGAGAACCTTGGTCCCGGATCTGGAAGGTGTTTTCTGCGAGTGATTTAGAAGTGTTCTACGAAAGACCCCTCTGGAGTCTTCCCAGTTGATCTGGACGGATGTTGGGGACGGGCTCTCCGGGCATCCAGGTGTCTGCGCTCGCCTCGATGAAAGCGCCGAAAGTGGTATGTGACTTTCGCGCGGAGAGTCCAGGAAGACCGCACCAGCGAGTGGCCGGCCTTCTGGGGTTGGGGGCTTTGCGCGGTCTGCGTCAGCCAGCCAGGGCCACAAGCCAGTGCGATCTCCTGAACTCCGTGCTGAACTCGCCTTGAAAAGTCGAGCTCACAGGGCAATCCGGATGCCTTATTTCTTATAGAACGACAAGGTCTGAGAATTCCGTCCCTCTTTCTCAGTTTTTTGTCGGCGTCTCGAACAAAAGAGGGATCGGCAGAGTCGGTGGCACTTTCTCAATGCCTGGATGCAAGGAGTTCGAGTTTTCGAGAATAGCGATTCTCATTGAACTCGTCGGGTGAGTACTTGTGCGCCTTCGCCAGATTCTCTCGGACTCGTTCGTAGTCTTCCAGTCGGGCGTAGGCGAGTGCGAGCTGAAAATAGAAGCGATGATCGTTCGATCTTCGTTTGATGGCTTCCTGATAGTGTTTCACGGATTCTTCGAAATCGCCTGAGTTGAAAGCCGACTGGCCCAGGCTGAAGTGATAGAAAGGATTCTTGTTCCGATACCGCTCAATCTTCTTACGGTACTTCTCTGCCTCGGACCGACGGCCCATCTTCTCGTACAAATTGACGAGATTGTCCATGGCACTCATCTGACTCGTGTCCAACCGGATTGCCTTGAGGTAGGAACTCTCGGCCTCTTCGTGCTGTCCCATAAGGCTCTGGACTGCACCGAGATTGGCCCAGGCGAAGGAAACTTCATCATCTTCCGCCAGCGCTCTCTGAAAGTATTGCTTCGCCGTAGCCGGACTGCCCAGTCCGAAAAAGTCCACTCCTCTATTGCTGTAGAAGTGGGCTCGGCCCCGAGCGTCGCTGATGACCCGGGCTCCCATGCGGACCCTCGCGACTTCCGGAGCCAGGTCGACTTCATAGACTCGGGCGCCAATGAATACGACGACGTTGACGTGGTGTGCTGCCACGACGATCTTCCCATGGCGATCCCATGTCGGAGGGGTATCCACCTCCTGGAAGTGCGCCTCGAGACCGATCTGCCTTCCCATCGTCACGAGCAGGTTGCTGAAGGACAGGCAGTTCCCGCTCCTCTCCTCGAAAGTCTCAGCGGCCGTCTTGGTTCGGCTGCGATCGTACTCGAAGCCGAGCAGGCTGTCGGTGAAGATGGCAGCGACCAACCGATTGAGCCGATCGTATTCCGGCAGGTGTTGGTCGACGTTCTCGTCGAGGAATGCGGTCATTTCCGCGGTGAGTTCGAGGGCATCGATGTCCGGCGCCGCCCTGCGACCCTCGATCGGCGGAGATGCGAGCAGCAAGAGGAGTGGAATTGCTATCGTCATCTTCAGACACTTCCTCGGACCGTGCACGACGGTCCTTCTTGTATGTTTAGAGGCGCGTTGTGCGACAAAGTTTCAGTCCGGGTCAGCCCAGGCCGCAGCCCTGCATTCGACGTCCTGGAATCGGTGGACTCCGTGGCGGTGAGATGATGTCGCGGGGGGATGAGGAGGGGTGAGATGCAGTTCGAATTCGGCAATGGCACGGGATGTACTCGAAAGGACTCCGAGTGTTTTGAGGGCCTGCCTCGGCGGACTCAGCGATCGCTGGACACTCGCCAACTACGGTCCCGAGACCTTCTCTCCATTCGATGTCGTCGGACACCTCATCCATGGAGAGCGCAGCGACTGGATGACACGGGTTCGACACATCCTGGAAAAAGGCGAGGCCACGCCTTTTCCACCCTTTGATCGCGTCGCGATGTACGAGGAGTCGCGTGGTCGGGACTTGATGGAGCTACTCGACACGTTCGAACGGTTGCGAGGAGACAATCTCAGTGAGTTGAGAGACCTGAATCTGAAAAGTGCGGATCTGGCCCTGAGCGACCTTCATCCCGAGTTGGGACCCGTGACCCTGGGTCAGCTCCTGGCCACCCGGACCGTTCACGACCTGAACCACATCGCCCAGATCAGTCGGGCGATGTCCTACCAGTATCTCGAAGAGGTGGGGCCCTGGAGGGCCTACCTCGGTATTCTCAGCTCTTTCGATTGATCGGAGAAGAGGAAGGCTGGGGAGCCGTCCTTCCGATCTCAATCGCCGCCTACGATGACAGCCGCGACACCCTCGCGCTTCAGTCGGGCATTCAGGCTGTCGACCTTGTTCAGGCTCGCCTGCATCTCCTCAAGGTAGCCCTCGAGTTCCTGCTCGATATCGTCAAGCCTCTTGACTGCGTCCGCCGGGGGCGCCTGGTCTGCCGGGTTCGTCATGCTGTAGAGGTAGTTGAGCTGACCGATCAGCTGTGGCTCGAGCTGCGCTCCCACCTTTCCCTTTTCGGTCTGCACGAGGAGTCCTTCAGTCGCATACAGCTCCTTTGAAATTGCGGCGGACTCCTCTTCGACGCCATCGATCCCGGCTCTCTTCGCGTTTTTGCCGAGAATCTCCAGTTGTTCTCTGACAGACTGAATCTTCTTGATCGACAGGCGAGCCTTATCTGAAGCGTCCCGGATTCGCAGGTTGAATGCCAACTGAGCCTCGAGATCTTGTTGCGTGACACCATCCTCTGCGACCCGTGGGTCTATGAGCACACTGAACGCCTCTGTGCGGGTCCACTCGCCGATCGTCAGCCGGACCTGGTACCGGCCGGGAACGGCCATCGGTCCCCTGGAGTCCCGTTCTTCGCCATCTTCGCGGAGACGTCCCGGATACTGAAGATCCCATACGAATCTGTGCATTCCAGCCGTGGTCCTGAGATCGCGGCTGGCGTCTCGACCCCTCTCGGGGAATCTCATCCCCGCTTCGGTCGAGGTATCGGCGCCCTCCTGACTGCTCTTGAATTCCCGGATCACCTCGCCGCTGTCGCTCAGGATCTCCAGCCGAACCTGCTCCTCGCTATCGTCCGCTAGGTAGTAGTGGATGAGGGCGCCTGTTGGAAGGTACTGGGGAGAGAAGCCTGGAAAACGATTCTCCAGAGAGCCGGCCCATCGCGCTCGATGAGCATCGCGAGGCTTGTACAGAACCCGCTTCGCCGATGCCGTTTCGGTGTTGATCTGATGCAGTGGGGTAATGTCGTCCAGGATCCAGAAAGATCGACCCTTCGTGGAGATCACCAGGTCACCGTTGTGGACGAGTATGTCGGTAATCGGCGTCGCCGGCATGTCGAGTTGCAGCGATTGCCAGTGAGATCCGTCGTCGAATGATACGAACATCCCGAACTCGGTCCCGGCGTACAGAAGTCCTTCCCGTTCGGGATCCTCTCGGACGACTCGGGTCGGGTGATCGGCGGGGACTCCGTTGCCGCCCGAGGTCATGAGTTCCCAGCTCTCCCCGTAATCGAGCGTTCGATAGATGTAGGGTGCCCAATCATCGAGCAGATACCGGTAGATCGCCGCGTAAGCTTTTCCGGGGCGGTGCTTCGAAATGTCGATCCGGTTCACGCGTCCACCCTTGGCCAGGCCGTCAGGTGTGATTTCTTTCCAGTTCTGGCCCCCATCGCGGGAAATGTGCAGGGGACCGTCGTTGGATCCGACCCAGAGTTCTCCCTGCTGATCAGGCGATTCGGCGATGACATATATGGCGCTGTAGATCTCCTCACCCGTGATGTCACGAGTGATCGGGCCGCCGGAGTATCCCTGCTTGTCGGGCTCATTCGCTGTGAGATCAGGACTGATGACCTCCCAGTTCCGGCCCTCGTCCGTCGACCGATGCACCACGTGTGAGGTGTGGTAGATCACATTCGGGTCGTGAGGTGAAACGATCATCGGGGCCACGCGCTGGAAACGGAAGGGCATGTCGCTGGCCTTGTGACCATAGTTGAAATGTGGGTAGACCCAGAATTGCTGAACCTGGCCGGTCCGCAGATTGAAACGGCTGTGCCGGCCCTTGCAGCCTCCGTACACGATATCCGGGTCGTTTGGGTGCGGCACCACAGGTCCGGTTTCGCAGCCGGAGACGGCATACCAGTTCTGCTTCGGATCGAGTGGGCGAACGGAGACGTTACTTGGAACTGTGATAGTCGAATTGTCCTGCTGGGCTCCGTAGACGCGATATGGAAAGCGACTGTCGACCGCCACCTGGTAAAGCTCTGCCGTCGGCTGGTTGTACTGAGTGGACCAGGACGCTCCGCCGTCGGTCGTCACATTCGCCCCGCCGTCGTTGGACTGGACGAAGATGTCCGGGTTGTGCGGATTGATCCAGATGTCGTGGTTGTCCCCATGGGGTGTGGAGATCCGCTCGAAGTGCTTTCCGCCGTTGGTCGACTTGAAGAAGCCCTCGTTGTTGACGAAAACAGTGTCCTCGTCGGTCGGGTGAGCATCGACCTGGGTGTAGTAGAAGGGACGGTACAGGAGGCTCAACTGGCTGCTGACCCTCCGGAAGTTCTCGCCGGCATCATCGGACCGATAGAGGCCTCCCTTCTTGTTTCCCGCCTCGACCAGAGCGTAGACCCTGTCCGGATTCGCCGGCGAGACGGAGAGGCTGCTCTTGCCCACCAGCCCATCGGGAAGTCCGTTCTCCAGCTTGGACCACGAGTCTCCTCCGTCCTTGGTTTTGTAGATTCCTCCTTCCAGGCTTCCGCTGATAATGGTCCAGGGTTTCCGCTCCCCGGTCCACATGCCGGCATAGATCTCTCTCGGGTTTGCCGGATTCAATCCGAGCGTGACCGCACCGGTTCTCTCCGAGACATAGAGGACTCTCTCCCAGTTGGCTCCCCCGTCCTTGGATCGATACACGCCTCTGTCCGGATTGGGTCCGAACGCGTGGCCAAGAGCAGCGACGTAGACCAGATCAGGATCCCGAGGGTGAACCACGACGTCACCGATCTGGCCAGTGTCCCGCAGCCCGATGAAGGTCCATGTCTTACCGGCGTCGGTCGACTTGTAGACGCCTCTTCCGGTCGATACGTTGCTGCGTATACCGGCTGATCCGGTTCCCACGTAGATCACGTTGCGATCGGAGTCGGCAACGTCGATAGAGCCGATCGAGGCGACTTCGAAGTATTCGTCCGAAATGTTGTCCCAGCGAAGGCCATAGTTGCTGGTCTTCCAGACTCCCCCACCGGTGGAACCCATGTAAAACGTCCCCGGTTCATCGGCTACACCGGTGACGGCGGTGACCCGTCCGCCGCGATATGGGCCGATCATCCGGTAGTCGAGCCCACTGTAGAGCGCCGTGCTGTGGATCTGGTTGGGATCGTCCGTTTCATCGTTCGAGGTCGGCGAACCGGAGAAAAGGTTGGTTCCGGCCAGGAAGAGTGCGAGGACGCAGGACGAAGTCAGGACTCGGTCGAGGGGTGTACTTTGTTGCATGATGTTCAGAAGTACTCCTCAAGCGTCCGATTTTCAAGTCCGAGCGGCAGCGTGATGTTCGCGATTCAGCGCAATCGAACGCTCACTTCGACCAGCGCCCTGACGTTCACCGGACGGCCGTCGCGGGTTCCGGGTCTGACTCTCCAGTTGGTCGCGATTTCATCGATGGCGGCCTCGTCCAGACCGAATCCCAGAGGCCGGACAACCCGAAAGCCAGCGACGCGGCCGTCTTCGTAGACAACAACTTCAAGCAACACAGTCCCCTCGGCTCTCGCCTTGAGGGCCAGGTCGGTATATGTTGGAAGAGTGCTCACCAGGAGTTTCGGCGCCGTCGCTCCTTCGCCTCTGCGAAGTGTTCGCCTATCGAGAGGCTTCAAGAACCATGCCTGGACTCCTTTTGAGACGCGTTTCTGTGTGATGTAATTGATGAACCGGCGGACCGGAATGCTCAGACCTGCGGGGCGAGTTCATTCGAGATCCGCGGCCACGACTCCCTCAATGATCTCGCTCCGGCAAGAGGCTCGGTTTCTGAATAGGAAGCGACGACATGTCGTAGATGGAGGCAAGTCAGGCATCCGCCCTGAGTTGTGTGTTTTTCGCGGGGAGTGATCTGATGTTGGAGAGCCTTTCCGAAGCGTCTGGATTGTCGGTTGTTTTCCTGGTCTCCGCTACTTTCGGCAGCGTCCTGTTTGTTGCTCGTCTTCTTCTGCAGTTTTTCGGAGGCGGAGACACCATGGATGGCGATATCGATCTTGGAGACTCCGATCCTGGCTTTCAATACTTGTCGATCCACGGGATGTCCGCCTTCCTTCTGCTGTTCGGGCTCGTGGGTCTGGCACTTTTGATCGAGAGCGGGGCAGGTGAGTTCATTGCGATCGCGGGCGGCATCGTGGCCGGTCTTCTGAGCCTGGCCGTGACCGGGAAAGTATTCCAGTTCATGTCGCGCCTCCACTCGAGCGGCACGCTCCAGATTGAGAAGGCGGTCGGGGTGGAAGGCACCGTCTACCTCCGAATCCCTTCGGAAGGACGAGGGAAAGTCCAGGTCGCCGTTCAGAATCGACTCATGGAATTCGAAGCCGTATCGAGTGACGGTGAGATCGCCACCGGAGAATCGGTGCTCGTCGTCGGAATCGTCGGGAACAACGTTCTCAACGTATGCAAACTCTGACACTGGCCGGGCCCGAATCAACGGCTTGGTTCCCTCGGCTCGGCAAGCAAATTCTCAGAATCAGATTCGAGGAGGACTTATGTCGTTTTGGGGAATCTCAATTGCAGCCTTCGTCTTCGTAGCCGCGACGACGATGGTGTTTCTGGCGTCGCGTTACAAGAGGTGTCCGTCCGATCGGATTCTCGTCATCTACGGAAAGGTCGGAGCCGGACAGTCGGCGCGCTGCATCCACGGCGGGGGGACATTCATCTGGCCCTTGATCCAGGACAGCGCCTTCATGAAGCTCACTCCGATCACTATGAACATCCCTCTGGAGAACGCTCTTTCCCTTCAGAACATCCGTATCAACGTTCCCAGTACGTTCACCGTCGGAGTCAGCACGAAACCGACGATCATGACGAATGCTGCCGAGAGGCTGCTCGGGCAGAATTCAGAAGAGATTGAGGAGATGGCCCGCGAAATCATCTTCGGACAGCTCCGGTTGACGGTCGCCTCTTTGACAATCGAGCAGATCAACCAGGACCGCGAGAGCTTTCTCGAATCGATCCGAAAAAACGTCGAACCGGAGCTCAACAAGATTGGGCTCTACCTGATCAACGTCAACATTACCGACATCACGGACGAATCGGACTACATCGAGAGCATCGGAAAGAAGGCCGCTTCCGAGGCGATCAACCGGGCTCGCGTCGACGTTGCCGAACAGGACAAGATGGGAGCTATCGGGGAATCCGAGGCCAACCGGGAGCGAGAGATCAGGGTCGCCGAGAATGAGGCTTCCGCGGAGAAGGGGCGTAAGCAGGCCGACGCCGATCGAAGAATCTTTGTCCAGCAACAGGAGACCGAGGCTTCGATCGGTGAGGCGAATGCAAATAGGGAGCGAGAGATCAAGGTCGCTGAAAACGAAGCGGAGTCGGAGAAAGGCCGAAAAGCAGCGGAGGCAAACCGGCGCGTGTTCGTGCAGGCCCAGGAGGCAGAAGCCATCCGAGGTGAAAACGCCTCGCAGGCGGACATGGCGGACGCAAACGCCGAACTCGCAGTCAAACAGGCAGAAGCTCGGCAGCGTGGAGAGATCGCCAAGCGAGTCGCCCAGGTCGAGATTCAGAAAGCGGAGGCCTTGGCCGAAAGGGAGCGCCTGACTGCCGGTGAGGTCGTTCGCCAGGAGATCGATCGACGCAAGGTCACGATCGCGGCCGAGGCCAAGGCGGAGCGGATCCGGCGCGAGGCAGCTGGGGAGGCCGACGCGACATTGGCCATCTACAAAGCCGAAGCCGAAGGTCAACGCCAGGTTCTGGAAGGCAAGGCCACGGGTTACAGTAAGCTCGTTGAGAGCTGCAACGGAGAC
>CAJHYB010000023.1_pt1 | contig 11749 bp, 10 predicted proteins | sample 9198631 | NCBI WGS metagenome assembly CAJHYB01 (sample SAMEA7708354, study PRJEB35096) | sediment metagenome | biome: marine neritic benthic zone biome [ENVO:01000025]; feature: sediment [ENVO:00002007]; material: shallow marine sediment [ENVO:03000034] sea grass bed [ENVO_01000059] ... | reverse complement strand
GAATGGAGGACCACTTCACCGCCTCCACCGGAGAACTTCGAAGAAACACCGGTTGTGACTTGGCACGCCTACGAGTTCAAGCCGCGGGAGAAAGCGACAATAGTTGGAGAGTTCTAGATACAGGCTGACAGGCTGACAAGCTGACAAGCTGACAAGCTGACAAGCTGACAGGCTGACAAGCTGACAAGCTGACAAGCTGACAAGCTGACAAGGTGGACAACGGACGTCTGACATATGACATCTGAATACGGAGAACGCACTTGAGCGACAGTCATACGGCCACGCACGGACACCATCCTACCGGGCTCGCGCACCATTTCGAAGATATGGAGCAGCAGCGCGAGGCGGGAACGCTCGGGATGTGGCTGTTCCTCGTGACCGAGATCATGTTCTTCGGCGGGATGTTCGTCGCCTATATCCTGTTCCGGAACCTCTATCCGGCCGAGTTCGCCGCGGGCAGCCAGGAATTGGACATCCTGATGGGGGGCGTCAACACGGCTGTCCTGATCATCAGCAGCCTGACGATGGCGCTCGCCGTCTATGCGTCGCAGGTTGGACACCAGAGGGCTCTGAAGGGATTCCTGATCTTCACGATGATCCTCGGTTCGACCTTCCTGGTCATCAAGTACTTCGAGTATTCGTCAAAGTTCGAACACCACCTCGTTCCTGGATTCGATTTTCACTACGTCCCGCACGCGGCCGATGCGGGCGAGGCTGTATCCCATGATGTCGAGGGATCGGGAGGGTTGGACCCCAGCAGGATTGAACTCTACTTTTTTATCTATTTCGCCATGACGGGCATCCACGGACTCCATATGGTGATCGGCATCGGGGCTCTCTCCTTCCTGCTCTACTTTTCGTATCGAGGGAAGTACGGCCCCGAATATCATTCGCATGTCGAACTCACGGGGCTTTACTGGCATTTCGTGGACATCGTCTGGATATTCCTCTTCCCGCTCCTGTACCTGATCGCACGTCATCTCGGTTGACGAGGCAGCCATGTCCGAACACATCGTCCCCAGAACGGTCTATTTCGCGGTCTTCGGCGCGTTGATGGTCCTGACCGCTGCCACCGTAGCTGTGGCTTTTGTCGATCTCGGAGTGCTCAATCCCTTGATCGCGATGGCGATCGCTACCCTGAAAGCCGTCCTGGTGGTCCTCTTCTTCATGCACGTCAAGTACAGCTCACGACTGACTCAGATCATCATCGTTTCTGGACTCCTCTGGTTCGGAATCCTCGTCGTCCTCATTCTCGGGGATTACTTTACGAGGGGCTGGGACCTGTAGGGGTCGCAGGCGGCGAGAGGACGCGAAAGCTTCACCCGGAGCAGGGTCGAGGAGAGAAAGTCCGTCAATGTGGGAGGGGCCTCTCACACCCAACAGATTCTGAGGCGACTGGACCTTTGCCGCGGCTCGGGACGCATAGAAGAGTTTCCCGAAGACGCAGAGACGCAGGAGTTTTTGTCGGAGAGTTTTCTAAGGGCTCTCATGCCCGGATTTTGCGGTTTTGCGCGAGAGATATCTGGTGCGGTCCGGGCTGCCTGGCTTTCCGTACAACTCTCCGAACTTGAACTTCGCAGTGGCTTCGCGAGACCCTTCTCGCTATGGCAGGGCAATCGAGCCTGACAAGAATCTCAGCGCGGCGGAGCGACGCATTTCGCCTCGCACTTTCCCTGTGCCTGACAGTTGTCGCCTTCCGGTTCTTCCTCTGGTTCTTTCCAGAGATCGATTTCGTGATCGCCGGATATCCTGTCCACCATCTCTTCAGCGGACTGGTTCTGATCGTCCTGGCGGGCATTCCGCTGATCCTGCGGCATGGCCCTTTCCCGGGTCGCTCGTTGCTGGTTTCGGGTTTTGGCATCGGACTTGGAATGGCTCTCGACGAGGCCGTTTATCTCATCGCCACCGGCGCGACGAATTCAGAATACTCTCTGCCTGTCTCTCTCTGGGGAGCCGTTGGTGCGATCTTCCTGACCTGTCTCTATTTAGCGCTCTTGGAGACCGTTTGGAGAGGTCGTGATCACAGCGTTCGCGACGCTCCGTTCAGATCCCGCCAAAACAACGAATCTCCTTGAAATGCAAAAACTTAGTCGTGTTCTCGGGACGCTCTTGACAGCCCCTGGGACACTCGCTATTCTTCCCCAAAATTGGGCCGCGTTGCGGAGAGGCAGGTGTTTGTTTGGCGCAGATTTTTCCAGATTGGTCGAATAGGATTCCGCTGGCCGTTATCGTTGCCGGGTTCCTGCTGACAAACGTCGCCGTAGGAGGGATCTGGTACTTCTTTTCGCCCGAATACACCGATGTCGGGTATGAGCCCGTTCAACCCGTCCCTTACTCGCACGAGCAGCACGTCGGCGAGTTCGGAATCGATTGCCGCTACTGTCATTCCTCGGTCGAAAGTTCCGCCGTGGCTGTGGTTCCCCCGACTGAAACCTGCATGAACTGCCACCGTCTCGTGGCCCAGGACAGCGAGAAGCTGGCGCCGATTCGTGAAAGCGCGGCCAGCAAGACCAGAATGATGTGGACTCGCGTCCACGATTTGCCCGACTACGTTTTTTTTGATCACAGTGCCCATGTCACCAAGGGAGTGGGTTGCGTCACATGCCACGGGCGCGTCGACCAGATGGAAGTCGTGAGGCAGACCCAGTCCCTGAGCATGAGCTGGTGCCTCGACTGTCACCGGGACCCTGCGGAGCATCTGAGGCCTCTCGGCGAGGTGACAAACATGCAATGGCGACCACCCCGCGATCCGGAACGCAGATCCGAGATCGCCCAAGAGTTCCTGACCGAACGTCACATTAATGCTCCAGAAGACTGCGCCGGTTGTCATAGATGATTGAACGACTTCGAAAGACCACGGGCAGAAACGGCCGGGATCATTGGCGCAGCCTCGAACAGCTGGCGGACGATCCACAATTCCGGGATTTCCTGGAGTCGGAATTCCCTTCCGTCGCTGCCGACTTTGACAACTCGCTGAACAGACGCCAGTTGCTGACCCTGATGGGTGCGTCTCTCGCGATGGCGGGACTCGCCTCCTGCCGGAGGCCCGAGGAGAAGATTGTCCCCTACGTCACCGCGCCGGAGAACATCATCCCAGGCGTCCCGAAACAGTATGCGACGACGATGCCGTTCGGACACCGGAACTATGGCGTCCTCGTCGAGAGCCACGAGGGCCGCCCCACTAAGATCGAGGGCAACGCACTCCACCCGGCGACCAAAGGAGCTTCCAGCGCTCTGATCCAGGCGGCGATTCTAGGGCTCTATGACCCCGATCGGTCACGGAGCGTGCGGAACGAAGGGGCGACGAAAGACTGGGAAGACTTCGTCACGGCCTGGAAGGAGATCCTCGAGGCTCATGTCCCGGATGGAGGCGAAGGGCTGGCCGTCCTGACGGAGTCGTTCTCGTCACCGACGTTGAAACGCCTGGAGACCGACTTCAGGAACCGTTTTCCGAACGCTCTCTGGTCAGTCTATGAGCCCGTGAGTGACGAGAACGTCCACGCCGGCGTTGGAGGACTCCAGCCGGTCTACCATTTCGAGAAGACCTCGGTCATCCTTTCGCTCGACTCCGACTTTCTGCTGACGGAGAGTGATTGCGTGGCTCAGGCGAAGGGATTCGCGCAAGCACGCCGCGTGCAAGGTCCCCAATCTTCCATGTGTCGCCTCTACGCTGTCGAGGCGGGCTTCACGATCACCGGCGCCGCGGCGGACAATCGCCTGCGACTGAAAGCCGGGGACATCGGAGCCCTCATCGCGGCCCTGGCTCATGAACTGCAGAAATCGGGAGTCGGCCTCGACGCTGCGGGAACTCAACCCGTGGTCGCCGGAGTCGATCCGGACTGGCTGTCGATCGTCGCCCGGGATCTTGCCCAGGCCGGCCCGGGTGGAGTCGTGGTCGCAGGTCGCCGACAGCCGCCGGAGGTTCATGCTATCGCCGCGGCGATCAACGCAGCGCTCGGATCGGCCGGCGAGGCCGTGACGTACCACGCTCTTGAAGACGCCTCCCTGCCGGACCGGAGTCAATTCGCGGAGCTTGTCTCGGGGATGAAGAGCGGATCCATCAAGACGCTCGTCATGCTCGGCGGAAACCCGCTCTACTCAGCTCCAGCGGATCTCGAGTTCGGTCGTGCACTGGCTGCGGTCGAGGTGTCGGCCCATCTATCGACGCACTACGATGAAACCTCGCAGGCGGCCTCGTGGCACGTCCCGCAGTCGCATTTTCTGGAGGCGTGGGGAGACGGCCGATCCCTGTCCGGCGACCGAAGTGTCGTCCAACCACTGATCGCCCCCCTGCACGGATCGAAAAGCGCAGTCGAGGTACTGGGACTCCTGGCGGACGGAGAAGATTCCCCCGGGTTCGACAGGGTCCAGGCGACTTGGGAAGACCTCGTCACCGATGACGATTTCGAGAAGGGATGGCGCCGGATCCTTCACGATGGAATCGCGCGCGACACGGAGACTCCGGCCGCGAGTCCAGGTACAACTGATGTTTCCGCCGCGCTCGCTGCTCTCTCTGGCGGATCCGGCGACTCGATCGAGGTCGTCTTTCAGGCTTCGCCCGCAGTCTTTGACGGTCGTTTTGCGAACAGCGGCTGGCTGCAGGAAATGCCCGATCCGATGACCAAGATCACCTGGGACAACGCAGCGCTGATGAGTCCCAGAACGGCCGATCGTATCGGCGTCTCGAATGGAGAAGTCGTTCGAATCTCGTCTGAGGGCCGGGAGATCGAGGCTCCGACCTGGATTCAGCCGGGTCATGCCGACGATTCGGTGACGTTGCCGTTGGGTTATGGCCGCCAGGCCGCGGGGCGTATCGGCAATGGAGTTGGCTTCGATGCTACCGTCCTCCGATCGTCACGGAATCCGGATTTTGCTGCAGGAGTGGAGGTCGCTCGGACGAGAAGGACTCACGAACTCGTCGGGACTCAGGATCATGGAAGCATGGAGGGACGTCCCCTCGTCCTCGAGGCCACTCTGCAGGAGTATCGCGACAAACCCGACTTCGTAGACGCCTATCAGGAACCGCCGAATTCGCAGCTCTTTCCGTTTCACGACTACGGGGGCGAGTACCAATGGGGGCTGGCCATCGACCTCACGTCCTGCGTCGGCTGCAATGCCTGCCTGATCGGCTGCCAGAGCGAAAACAACGTGCCGATCGTCGGGAAGGAACAGGTCGCCGTCGGAAGGGAGATGCATTGGATCCGGGTGGACCGGTATTTTTCGGGTCCGCCGGAGGAGCCGGAAGCGGTCTTTCAGCCCCTGCCCTGCCAACATTGCGAGAATGCCCCCTGTGAGGAAGTCTGCCCGGTTGCCGCGACCGTTCACGATTCCGAGGGCATCAACCAGATGGTGTACAACCGTTGCATCGGGACTCGATATTGCTCCAACAACTGTCCCTATAAAGTGCGACGATTCAATTTCCTGAACTTCACGAAAGACACTCCTGAAGTTCAGAAGATGGTCAACAATCCCGACGTGACGGTCCGTTCGCGGGGCGTCATGGAGAAGTGTTCCTATTGTGTTCAACGTGTGAACGCTGCCAAACAGCATGCCAAGAGAACAGGTCAGCCTCTCACAGACGGAGACGTCCAGACGGCCTGTCAGCAGGCCTGCCCGACGGGAGCCATCATTTTCGGCAACATTGCCGATCCGACGAGCCGTGTCGCCGAAATCAAGGCAGGAGATCGAGACTACCTTCTGGTGGCCGAGCTCAACACGAAGCCCCGGACGTCCTATCAGGCCAAGATAACTAATCCGAATCCGGCACTTGCCGGCAACGAGAGTTCGTCATAGTGAAGTTGAAGTCGGCCAGATCACGAGTTCGAATCCTCCTGCTCCTGCTGCCCCTCGCGACCGCAGGGTGCGTGCGAGGGTGCACGTCGTCTCGTCCTCCGATCCACCCGAATCCGAACATGGACGACCAGCCCCGGTACGACCCACAGTCCGAGAGCGCTTTCTTCTACGATGGAGCCACGATGAGGCTTCCTGTCGAGGGCACTGTCGCCCGAGGGGAGTTTTATGAGGATGAGATTCTCGCCACCGGTCTCGACGAGAACTTCGATTTCGTGGCGACTTCACCGGTCGAGACAACTCCGGAGCTGCTCGCGAGAGGTGCGGAGCGATACGACATTTTTTGTCGCCCCTGCCACGGGGAAATCGGCGACGGTGCGGGCGTACTTTTCGATTACGGAGTCCCGGTGACAAGTTTTGACGACGAGCGATTGGTGAACGTGCCCGACGGCGAACTTTTCAACGTCATTACGAACGGCAAGGGTCTGATGCCATCATACAAATACCCGATTCCCGTTCACGACCGTTGGGCCATCGTGGCGAGGGTCCGAGAAATGCAGAGGGAGCGGCAGGGATCGAGCGAGTAGTCACTCTCACTGGCCGCGGGCCCGAACGTCGGGGCGGGGAGAAGCAATAATAATGAAGCATTGGAAGCTTTGGGCGCTGCTGGCGGTGGCGGTGATCCCGTTTCTGACGGTTCAGCTGGCTCAATGGGTCAACGACCAGCTCTCCTATCAGAGCCCGATCCAATCGGAGGTCGTCGAAGCGACTCCGCGGGATCAGGGGCTCGCCGACGAACAGGCCGCCATCGACCAGGCCAATCGCGAGAAACCTTACGAAGAGGCGGAGTATCGCCAGTTCCCGGTCGTCGGCAGCCGTGTCGCCGTCTGGGTCGTCGCCCAGTTGCACCTTCTGTTCGCTGCGTTCGTCCTCGCCGTGCCGATCTTTGCCCTGATCCTCGAGTTCATCGGATATCGAACAGGAGACAAGCGTTACGATCAGCTCGCCTATGAGTTTACGCGGCTCCTGTCGACGTCCTTTTCGTTCACCGCTGCCTTCGGGGCCTTCCTGACCTTTCTGCTCATCATCCTCTATCCGAAGCTGACGAATTACCTGATGAGCGTGTTTTCGCCGACATTCCTGCCCTACGTCCTGCTCTTCTTCGCAGAGTCGGCTTTTCTCTACACCTACTACTACGGTTGGGGGAAGTTTTCGCCGCGTGTGCATCTGGCGCTCGGTATCGGACTCAACCTCGTCGGTACGGCGATCATGTTCATCGCCAACGCGTGGTTGACCTTCATGACGTCGCCCAATGGAATCTCCGAAACAGGGGCTCTGATCAGCACATGGGAGGCGGTGCGCAACTACACCTGGATGCCGATCAACATCCATCGAATCATCGCCAATGTGGCCTTCGGCGGGTCCGTGGCGGGAGCCTACGCGGCTTACAAGTTCCTTCAAGCGAAAAACGACGAGCAGCGGGCGCACTACGACTGGATGGGATATATCGGCAACATGGTGGCTGTCGCCTCGTTTCTGCCGCTTCCCTTCGCCGGATACTGGCTGGCCAGCGAGATCTACGCTTTCAATCAGACTCTCGGACTGCAGATGATGGGTGGCGCTTTCTCGTGGCTGTTCATCATTCAGGCGATCCTGATCGGCAACCTGTTTCTCGCCGCGAATTACTACCTCTGGTTGGGCATGGGGCGCATCGATGGAGCCGAGCGTTATCGCGGGTATATCAAGTGGCTCCTGGCTGCGATCGCAATCTGCTTTATGGTCTGGGCGACTCCGCGTTCGATCATCACAACGATATCGGAAGTCCAGGCGATGGGCGGTGCTGTCCATCCGGCTCTTGGCTATCTCGGCGTCATGTCGGCCAAGAACGGTGCCGTCAATATCCTGATCCTCACCACCTACGTCAGCTTCCTTCTGTATCGACGGTCGGGTAAAGAACCGACCGTCAGCTGGGCCAAGACCGGCAACCTCGTACAGTTCTCGATTTTCGCGGCGGCATCGGGATTCGTCATTTTTCTGAGTATCTATGGATACTTTGTTGAGGCTTCGGTCAGGATCGGGCTGTCGATCCCTCAGGTGCTCTCCGTGCTCTTTGCCATGATCTCGATCACCGTCATCGACATCTTCCTCTTCAGGAACGCCCGAGCATTGGGGAAGACGAGATGGGGTCAGATCCCAGCCATCTCTCAGTATGTCCTGATCTTTCTGGCTGTGACATTCACATGGCTCATGGGACTGATGGGATATGTCAGGTCGGGACTGCGCCAACACTGGCATGTTTATGGGACCATTCGCGATACGTCGGTGGACGCCTTCACACCGACGCTGGGATTCGCCACACAGGTCGTCAGCGTAACGGTACTGATCTTTTTCTTTTTCATCGGCTTCGTGTTCTGGCTGACCAGCCTGTCGGACCGAAAGGCCTGGGCTCCGAAACGTGTGGTGGATCGGGTGAGGCCAGGCTCCCTGGTCGTGGGTGGGGCATCGGCGACCGTCGAGCCGGGTGAGGCGGGATCATGAAGATACCGGCTACTCTCAAGATTGCGGCATTGGCGGTCGGGGCGACTGCGTTCTACACCTACGTCGGACAGCTTGTCCCCCAGAAAGAGGTTCTTCCTCCCGAGGTTATCGAGATCGCCAAAGACGTCACACCGGAGGAAATGGTCGAGATCGGTCGAGGAATCTTTGAAGGCAAGGGGCTCTGTTCGACCTGTCACACCATCGGCAAGACAGGTGCACTTCGGTTTCCTGACCTGGGTGGAATCGGGTCGAGAGCTGGCACGATGGTCCCTGGACAGAACCAGCTTCAGTACCTCACCGAGTCACTCTATGCCCCGAACGACTACATTGTGCCGGGCTTCAATCCGGGAATGCCGGTGATGAATCGTCCCCCGATCGGACTGACGGATCAGGAGATCCTCACGGTTATTGCCTACCTTCAGACCCTTGGAGGCAATCTGTCGGTTTCGATGGAGACGGTGCTGCCCATCCCGGGACGCGAAGCACCTGCAGCGACTGAAACGGCTGCCGCCACCGAAGCCCCGACGTCAGGAGCGCCTGGCGATCTGTTCGCCAAGTACCAGTGTGCCACCTGCCACCGGATGGATTCTCCCGGGCGACTTCAGGCGGTCAGTCTCCACGACGTGGGATCGCGTCGGGACCAACGAGATATTCTGGCTTCGATGCTTTCCGACCATCGTGAGGAGCCTTTCCTGAGTCAAGCGACTGTCGAGGAACTCCGCCAGATGGTCGACCAACTCTCCTCGAAAGGAGGGAATTGATGAATCTTCTAGTCGTCGGGCCTGTGCTGGCCTTCATGCTCCTGCTGATGTGGAAGCGCGTCGGGATGCTCACCTGGCTCTTCACGTGGTGGATCGGCCTCTTCATCGTCCTCAGATTCGGCTTCACGGTTCCGATTCCGCAGTCCGTGGTCAATATCTACATGGGTGTCATCACCTTCTCACTGCTGCTTTACGTGACTTCGGAACAGAAGCGCCTGGAGGCGGTGACGACTCCGCTCAAGGCTTTTATCACGCAGAAGCGCTACGTTGTCCCTCTTGTTCTCGTGATGATAGCGATCCCGTCCCTGCTGGCCACCCGGATGTATCTGGATGCGACGGCTCCCGTTCAGGCGCCGTTCTTCGCCCGGACCGTGCACCCGGCGACGCCGGCTATGATCACGGTTCACAACCAGGAATACGATATGGCGACGCTCGATAATCCCTTCCGGGAACTCGAGACGTCCGACCCGGATCTCTTCAAAAAGCACCTCGAGAATGGACGGCGGGTCTACTACGAAAACTGTCACTACTGCCACGGCGACAACATGTCCGGTAACGGCGTCTTCGCGCACGGACTGAATCCGATTCCCACCAATTTCCAGGATCCGGGCACGATCGCTATGCTCCAGGAGTCATTTCTCTTCTGGCGGATTTCCAAGGGTGCTCCCGGAATGCCGGAAGAAGGAGGCCCCTGGGAATCCGCGATGCCTGTCTGGGAGAACTTCCTCTCCGCCGAGGAAATGTGGGACGTGATCCTGTTTCTATACGATTACACCGACCAACGGCCGCGAGCCCGCACGGAGGCGCACTGATGCTTATAAAACGCCTCTCTGTTCTGGCCCTGTCTTTCTTTTGGACCTCGCACGGCCTGGGCCAGACCGTGGACGTCGGGACCGAAGATCAGATAGCGGCCGGCAAAGTCCTCTACGATAAGAACTGCAGCCAGTGCCACGGCGATACGGGCAAAGGAGACGGCATTGCGGCTCGGTTCGTGAAACCCAAGCCGAGAGACTTCACGCGAGGAAAGTACAAGATCCGGAGGACGCCGACAGGCGCTTTACCGACACACCAGGATCTTGCGGACATCATCCGAAACGGCATGCCCTACACAACCATGCCGGCCTGGCCCGAGTTCAGCGACAGTGAAGTCAACAACATGGTTTACTACCTCAAAACCTTTAACGCGAGTTTCGCCGATCCGGAACGCCAGGACCCTCCGATCGAAATACCGAGCCCTCCGTCGGTCACGGCTGAATCGGTAGCACGAGGGAGAGAGGTCTACGTTGAACTCGGCTGCGTTCGCTGCCATGGCGACCAGGGGCGCGGTGACGGACTCGCCGCCAGGGACCAGACCGACGACTGGGGTTTCCATCTCCGTCCGGCCGACCTGACCAAGCCGTGGACTTTTCGGGGAGGAAGCGAGCGGCAGGTCGTCTACCGAACCTTCATGACGGGCATCAATGGAACGGCTATGCCTTCCTATGCTGATCCAGCGACCCTGGCTCCTGAGGACCGCTGGCCGCTCGTCGACTACGTCTTTTCCTTGTCAGGATCGAATGAGCCCGAGTATTCGAGCCTTGTCAGCGCTGTACCGGCGGCGGACGAAGTTTCAATGGATAAGGGAGTCGCACAGTTCTCAGCTGCGCCTGTGGCTCGCTTTCCCGTCATCGGACAGATCATTGAGTCCGGACGAGCTCTCTACCCCTCGGCTGTCGACGTCGAGGTGAGGTCGGTTTACGACGACGAGAACATCGCCATCCTTGTCGAGTGGAACGACATCCATGCGGAAACGACTGGAACAAACGACCCTTCGCTGGTCGCTGTGCAGTTTGACGGTGACACGGAAGATGCCTTCGAGCGCATTGGTCCCGACACCGCTGCGGCCGCAGGAGACGATCCTTTCGGTGACGATCCGTTCGCCGACGAGGAAAGCGCAGATCCATTCGCCGAAGAGAGTGCCGCGCCGGCACAGGGACGCTCGACCGAATGGTCGGACGCGATCGCTATTCAGTTTCCCGCAGAAAAACCGACCGGCAGCCTGAAACCATACTTCATTTTCGGCGACGCACAGAAGCCCGCCGAAATCTGGTTCGCCGATCTTGCAAACCAGAGGCCTCAGGTCTACAGCGCCCGAGGAAGCGTTTCGATCAATCCGAGCGAATCTCTCGAACCGTTCGAGTTCTCAGCGAGCTACGAGGAAGGAAGATGGTCGGCGATCTTTCTGCGGACGCGGTCGTCCCGAAGAAGCTTCTCCTTCGAGGAAGGGGAATTCCTGCCGATAGCATTTTCCGTCTGGGACGGATTCAATCACGAAAGAGGCAACAAAAGAGGACTGACGAGCTGGTTTTCCCTCTACCTCGAGCCGATGGACAAGCCTTCTCCAATCGGCCCCATGGTCAGAAACGCCCTCGTCGTTCTTATGATCCAGGTATTGATCGTCTTCGGTGTCCGCCGGAAGTTTGCGCAGTCAGACGGCGAGGACAACGGAGCGAAGGAGGAGGTCCGCGCATGAGTACCCAACCCAACGTTTTGAAACAGCCCGGCCCGGAGGTACTCGGTCGGCTCTACAAGAGTATCTACGCTCCGGTGGACAACTCGCCGCATTCTAATCAGGCTGTCGCACGGGCGATGCAGCTTTGCAAGGCTTTCGGAGCCAGCCT
>CAJHYB010000348.1_pt1 | contig 11756 bp, 7 predicted proteins | sample 9198631 | NCBI WGS metagenome assembly CAJHYB01 (sample SAMEA7708354, study PRJEB35096) | sediment metagenome | biome: marine neritic benthic zone biome [ENVO:01000025]; feature: sediment [ENVO:00002007]; material: shallow marine sediment [ENVO:03000034] sea grass bed [ENVO_01000059] ... | reverse complement strand
GAGAAGTTCACGTCGTCAATTCGGAGCGTATTTTCGTCGCCAGCGAGGCGTGCGACGCAGCAATACTGGGCGTCTTGCGAGGCTGCACAACAAAGCTGGCGGCCAAAAGGCGCCCGAATTGACAGCGGCTACTTTTCGGACAGTGCACTAGGTCGATTCACGCTGGTCGAGCAGCCGACGTTTGGATGGCTTGAACTACAGCCACCTCCTGCTCTGCCTCCCCCAGGTTGCCAGCGGTTATACTCGAGAGAATGCCGAGGACCTTGTGATCGACAGCCATCGTACTGAGACCGACAGTCTGGGCGAGATCCAGGTTCCAGCAAACAGATACTGGGGCGCCCAGACCCAGAGATCCCTCCTGCACTTCTCGATCGGATTGGACCGAATGCCCTTGGAACTGGTCCATGCTCTCGGGATGTTGAAGAGGGCGGCCGCCGTGACGAATCAACGCCTGGGCCGACTCGATGAGCGACGCGCCCAACTGATCGTCCGCGCGGCAAAAGAGGTCGAATCCGGCCAACTGGACGACCACTTTCCGCTTCGGGTGTGGCAAACAGGGAGCGGCACTCAGAGCAACATGAACGCGAATGAGGTGATCTCGAACAGGGCCATCGAAATGGCGGGCGGCGTTCTCGGCAGCAAGGTGCCGATTCACCCGAATGATCACGTCAACATGTCGCAATCGTCCAACGATGCTTTTCCGACGGCGATGCACATCGCCTCGGTGTTGACGCTTCGCACCCGTCTGCTCCCGGCCCTGGTCGCGCTGCGTGACGCGCTCGCCAGGAAAAAGGCAGAGTTCGACGATGTTGTGAAGGTCGGAAGAACTCACCTGCAGGATGCGGTTCCTCTGACTCTCGGCCAGGAGTTTTCCGGCTACGTCGCGCAATTGGACGCTGATATCGACAGGGTCCGTCAGGTGTTGCCGGGGTTGATGCGCCTGGCCATCGGGGGCACGGCCGTCGGCACGGGACTGAATGCTCCATCCGGCTTCGGGGCAATCTGTGCATCTGAGATCTCACGCCAGACTGGGCTGAGCTTTACGTCGGCGCCAAACAAATTCAAGTCGCTGTCTGCCCACGACGAGATGGTGGTGGCCTCGAGTGTGTTGAGGGTTCTGGCGACATCTCTGACGAAGATAGCTAATGACCTCCGCTGGGCGGCATCCGGTCCGCGGTGTGGACTCGGAGAACTCACGCTACCCGCTAACGAACCCGGATCCTCGATCATGCCCGGAAAGGTCAACCCAACTCAGTGCGAAGCTCTGACCATGGTCTGCGCGCAGGTGATCGGGAATGATGCGGCCGTCGGCTTCGCAGGCTCGCAGGGGAACTTCCAACTCAATGTCTTCAAGCCGGTTATCGCCTACAATCTGCTCCACTCTGCTCGCCTGCTGTCCGACTCCTGTCGCGATTTCCGTCGATTTCTTGTGGAAGGCATCCGAGCGAACCGAGGCCGGTTGAAGGAACTCAGCGAGCGGTCACTGATGAACGTGACCGCCCTCAGCCCTCGGCTCGGATACGACAAGGCGGCCGAGGTCGCACACAAGGCCCAAGCTGAAGGGACGACGATCAGGGAGGCTTGTCTGGCTCTGGCCTACCTGTCCGCCGAAGAGTTCGACGAAATCGTCCAACCTCTCAAGTTGGCTCGTCCGCATCCGGCGGAGGAGTGACCGACCTTTTCCCGGAGAAGCCGGAAGATTCTCGCGAGAAGACGCCGAGAGATCTTCCTTTTGTATGCTCTCGAGCCGCCCCCTTCCGAGAGCGGAGTTGATCTTTTGCCCACGTTCCCGCAACCTGTCATCGTGCTGCAGAGACTTCTGATCGGTGGAATCCTCGCCGCTACTTCCCTGGCACTACTCCGGGCTCAGAACGGAGAGGTGCCGGGGCTCTGGCATCATCGCAATCTCGGCAAGGCGTTCTATGAGAACACGACGACCCTCGACAAGGCCGTGGAGGAGTTTCGTCAGGCTCTCGCGCTGTCACCGGACTCCGGACGCGAGCACGTCAACTACGGTATCGCGCTCATACGCGCCGGGAAGGTCGACGAAGGCGTCGCCCAACTCGAAGCCACACAGAAGAGGTTTCCAGGCATTCCTCACACCTGGTTCAACCTCGGAGTCGAATACAAGAAAGCGCAGCGGTTCGAAGAGGCCATCATCCAGTTCGAAGGCATGCTCGCGCTGGTTCCGGACGAACCGATTTCGCACTACAACCTTGGACTCCTCTTCCGGCTGACCGACCGGAACGAAGAGTCTGTCGTCCGGTTCGAGGAGGCAGCGAGGCTCGATCCGAATCTCGCGGCGCCCCATTTCCAACTCGCCCACATGTACCGCAGAGCGGGACGTCTCGAAGACTCCAAAAGAGAGCAATCCCTTTTCCAGGAGTTGAAGAGGGCCCAGCGCGGTGCTGCTATCCCTGAAGACCTGGATTGGAGCGACTTCGCAGAGATCTATGATGACCCATCGAGTCTGGAAATCGCGGACGCTGGGCCGAGCGAGCCGATCCTGAGACCTTGGACAGGTAGCCCGGTCCAGGCCCCGCGAGCTTCCCGAGTTCTGCTGAGCGTCGATCTGCACGGTGATGGAAAACCGGAAATCCTGCTCGGCCGAGAGGCCGAAATCCTCGTTCTGTCGCCCGACGGAGACTCGCCACCATTGACCGTACCTCCCCTCAATGGCCTGGTGATCGACCTGGAGGCGGGCGACTTCAACAACGACGACAAACCGGATCTTTGTGTCGTGACCGATGAGGCGGTTTATCTCCTGCAGAATGACGGAAGTTCTTTCCAGGAACTGCATCATTCCATCGAACAGTCGTTTACCCGCGGTCTCTTACTCGACTTTGATCACGATGACGACCTGGATCTCTTCCTGCTCGGGGACCGCGCCGTCCTTGCCCGCAACGAAGGTCCGAAGGGGTTCCGTGAACTGACTGGCGTCTTTCCGTTCCAGGAGGGTCACGTCGTCGATGCCGCTTTGTTCGACCGCACTAAAGATCGAAACGGATTCGATCTCGTCGTTTCGTTTCGCGACCGCCCGGGGGGCTTCTATCGAGATCTTCTTCGGGGGAATTTCCAGTGGGTGGGGGTTCCAGAGATTCCGTCAGGTGCGGAACTGACGGCGCGAGACATGGATAACGATGGCTGGACGGACATCATCGTCTCGTCGAGCACAGGAGTCGGAGTCCTCTTCAACGATCGCCTGGACTTTCGAGCAGTGCAGGTCAGTCCCTTCGTCGGATCACCGGTTCTTCCGGTCGATCTTGCTAACCGGGGTGGAGCCGATCTTCTCATAGGAAATGAACTCTTCCGGAACCGCGGGCTCCGACGCTTTGCCGATGGGGTCAACCTCGGTCTGGAATTCGAGTCCCGGGCCTGGGAATCGATCGAACTGGATGGGGACGGCCGGATCGATCTGGCGTCGCTGGACGAGAGGGGAATGCTCCGTCCTCTTCGAAATGAGACTCAGACGTCGAATCGCTGGATACGAGTCTCACTCGAAGGTGTGAAGAATCCGAAGTCGGCTGTTGGAGCTGAAGTAGAGGTGAAGGCGGGATCGAGTTACCAGAAGCAGACCTACGCCGGCGTCCCTCTCCACTTCGGAATCGGTGCGCATGACAAAGTCGACACGGCACGAATCACATGGCCCAATGGACTGATCCAGAACGAGCCGGAACAGGCGGCCGGAAAGGCATATCGTTACCGAGAAAAACAGCAGCTGTCCGGTTCGTGTCCGATGGTGTTTACCTGGAATGGGGAGGAGTTCGAGTTTGTCGGAGATGTCCTCGGAGTGGCTCCATTGGGCGCCCGCTCCGGTGAGAGCGGTTTCTTTGAGCCCGACCACGATGAGTATATTCAGATCGAGGGAGGTCAGCTCAAAGCCCGCGACGGGTTTTACGAGGTCAGGATGACCGAGGAACTTCGCGAGGTCGCCTACCTCGATCAGATTCGTTTGATCGCGCTCGACCATCCGGCCGAAATCGAAATCTTTACCAACGAGAAATTCAAGTCCCGACCGTTTCCGGAGCACAGGTTGTTCGGCGTGAATGAGCGTATCGTGCCACGCCGCGCCGTGGACCACCGAGGGAAAGACGTCCGCGACAGCATACTGGCTCGCGATAGTCGCACAGTGGACGGGTTCGCGAGAGAGGCAGACGGATCTGCACAACCGCACTGGATCGAACTGGACCTGGGCCGAAACGCACTGCCGGACAATCGAGGCATACTGGTCCTTCACGGATGGGTGGACTGGTCCGATGGCAGCACCTTCAGGAGGATATCTCAGGAAGTCAGCAGTTCTCCGATGCCTCAGCTGCAGGTGCGAGACCTTCGCGGAGAGTGGATGACAGTCGTCGCCGACATGGGCATCCCGGCCGGCAAACCGAAGTCGATCGTCGTCGACTTGACCGGACTTTTTCGGAGCTCATCTCGCGAAATCCGGGTGGTGACCAGCCTGAGCGTCTACTGGGACGAGATCTTTGCCGCAGCCGAAACCGGTGACTTCGAACTCGAAGAGACAGCGGCCAGTGCCTATTCCTCGGTGCTTGACTACAGGGGTTTTTCGAAGCCGATAATCGAGTGGCTCCAGCCGGAGCGCTTCGACTATTCGACCAGGATTCCGATCTCGCTCTGGAACCCGACTCCGGGGGACTACACGCGGTTCGGTCACGTCGAAGAGTTGCTGGCCGATGTGGACGATCGGTTCGTGATCATGGGAGCCGGAGACGAACTCAGACTGCTCTTCGAAGCTGCGGAGTTCCCTCCGCTCAAGCCGGGATGGAAGCGCGATTTCCTTCTTTTCGTGGATGGCTGGGCTAAGGACGGCGATCCGAACACCGCCTTCGGCGACAGCGTCGAACCTCTCCCTTTTCACGGAATGTCCAGCTACCCCGAGCTATCGGAAGAAGACTTCCCGGACGACAGCCGACATCGATCCTACCGAGAGAAATATAATACCCGTCCGGCTCTCAGGATCATCAGATCGCTGGCGCCGCCGACTCCCGATTGAGATCGGCATCTCAGTCTCGTGGCGAGATGAACTTCCGAGGTCCAAGTCGATCTCGGGTTTCGGAAAGTGAAAATGGCTGAAAATCGAAGACAGGACTCTCATCAGGAAGACTACGTCCCAGCGGATGACGTGATCATCGGGCGGGCGTTTCGCTGGTCCCTTCTCGGAATCGCGGCGATAGTCTTGATCCTCGCCGTGCTCTTCTTCATATCCGGCGACCAGGAGCCCGGAGAGGCCGTTCGGGAGATCGACGCGCAAGCCCCAAGGACATTCTCTCCCAGCCGCGAAGGAATGCCCAAAGTGTCCTTTACGGATATCACGGATTCGGCCGGGATCGGCTTCGTCCACAACAATGGTGCGACAGGGGACAAGTACCTTCCGGAAACGATGGGAGGTGGCGTCGCATTCCTGGACTATGATGGTGATGGCGATGCCGATCTCCTCTTCGTCAACTCCCAGGACTGGCCCTGGGCCGAGTCTCCACGGTCAGCGACCATGGTTCTCTACGCCAACGACGGCAGCGGCCGGTTTGTCGACGTGACGCGCGAAACCGGGCTGGCCCTGTCCATGTACGGGATGGGGGCGGCCGTCGGCGACTACGACAACGACGGCGACGTCGATGTCTTCCTGACAGCGGTCGGCTCGAACCTGCTTCTGGAAAACGATGGCGGCCGGTTCTCGGACGTGACGGGCCGGGCCGGCGTCTCCGGTGATGATCAGGAGTGGAGCTCCAGCGCTGCGTTTCTCGACTACGACGGCGACGGACTTCTCGACCTCTTCGTCAGCAACTACGTTCGGTGGTCCAGGGAGATCGATCTGGACCTGAATTTCACCTTGAACGGGACCGATCGAGCCTATGGACCGCCGACGAGTTTTACCGGGACTCACCCCTACCTCTATCGGAACAAGGGTGACGGCACCTTCGAGGATGTGTCTCAACACGCAGGCATCCGGGTCGAGAATCCCGCGACAGGGAATCCGATGTCGAAGGCGTTGGCCCTTCTTCCGGTCGATCTCGAACGGGACGGGTCTATCGACATCGTCATGGCGAACGACACTGTTCAGAACGTTCTCTTCCACAATCGAGGTGATGGGACTTTCGAAGAGATCGGTGCGGAGGCCGGCCTCGCCTACGATTTCAACGGCAATGCAACAGGGGCCATGGGGGTCGATGCCGGATATCACCGGAACGATGACACTTTGGCGATCGGAATCGCTAATTTCGCGAACGAGATGTCCTCGCTCTACGTTTCGCAGGACGACCCGACATGGTTCGCCGATGAGTCGATCGGTGAAGGGATCGGTTCCCAAAGCCGTCTGAAGCTCAGCTTCGGCCTGTTCTTCTTCGACTACGACCTCGACGGTCGGCTGGACCTCTTGCAGGCGAACGGACATCTTGAAGAGGAAATCACTGAAATGCAGGCCAGCCAGCACTACGAGCAGGCCGCGCAGCTCTTCTGGAATCAGGGTCCCGGGGAGCCATCCTGTTACATCCAGGTACCCGAAAACGAAGTGGGAGATCTTTCGCGCAAGATCGTGGGCCGAGGGGCTTCCTACGCCGATATAGACGCCGACGGCGATCTCGACGTGGTACTGACCCAGACCGGACGACGCCCACTCCTGCTTCGAAATGATCAGGATCTCGGGCACAAGTGGATCCGGTTCCGACTCATCGGAACGCGATCGAATCGAGACGCGATCGGAGCCTGGGTCGAAGTGGTCGCCGGGGGCATCACCCAGAGAAGGCCGGTGATGCCGACACGAAGTTACCTGAGTCAGGTCGAACTTCCCGTGACCTTCGGATTGGGCGATGCCGATCGAATCGAGTCCGTAGAAATCTGGTGGCCTGATGGGACCACCCAGACAGTCGAAGGAGTGGAGATCGGAACCACGGTCGTGGTGGAACAACTTTGAATCGGACAACCCGTTCGAATACCGCCTCCAACTTCTAGAGCCGAGGTGCTACAGACGAGCCGCGGACGGCTTGGTCAGACGGGACCGGCCCGGGAGACGGGCGTGCACACCCCTCCCGCCGGCTCAATACCGCTGTTTTGCTATTACTCCGATCGCAGGGCTGTCAGCGGGTCTGTCCTCATCGCTCGAATCGCCGGAGCCAGGCAGGCGATTCCGGCCACCCCCAGCAAGACGAGAACCGAGAAGAGAAACGTGAGTGGATCCGTCGCGCTGATCCCGTAGAGTTGACTCGAGATCAGCTGAATCAGGAAGGCAGAACCGAGCAGACCCACGATGATTCCGAATACAGCGAGTCGGATGCCTTCTCCGAGCACAAGACGGTTGATATCGGATTTCATTGCACCCAGGGCCATCCGGACTCCAATCTCCTGAACACGCGTCGAGACCGAAGAGGAAATCACGGCATAGATTCCGATAGCGCCCAGGAAGAGTGCCAGAGAGGCAAAAGAGATCAGCACGCGGGCGGAAAGACGAGTCCTCCAGTGCTGCACCTCGATCACTTCCGACATCGGAAGGACCCCGTATATGTTTCCATTTCTGTTCATGCTCCAGGCTTCGCGCTCGGCCTGCGCAGACAGCGTCCGCGGCTCCGCGGATGTTCGGAGCATCAGGCTCATGATCGGGACAGGCCGTTGGGCATGAGGGACGTACAGCACAGGCAGCGGCTCGGGGTCGATCCCTTGTGAGCGGACGTTTCCTACGATCCCCACGACCTGCCTCGGAACTCTGTCGCCATCTTCAATGGTGAGATACCGACCCAGAGGATCGTCTTCTGGGAAGTGTCGTGACGCCAGCGCTTCGTTGATGAACACGACCGGTTCCGAGTCGGCCGTGTCTGAAGCGCTCGGACCTCGTCCCGACCTCTGGGCGATTCCCATCGTCGAAAAGTAGTCGGGCAGGACGGATCTCAATGCGGCGCTCGGTTCGAAGCCCTCGTCGAAGGTCTCGCCCTCGATCTGGAAGCGACGGGTGTTGAACGTCAGGGTCGGTGGGATGAAACTCACTCCGCTGACCGACGTGACCCCGGGAATCCCCTCGAGATGCTCGGCCAGCCGCTCGAAGTGCTGGATACGGCTGATCGGATCGCGGTACTCCTCTCCCCTGAGGGAGTTCCGCAAGGTGAGAAGCTCGTCGACCTCAAATCCTGACTCGAACCCAACGAGCTGTCGAAAGCTTTGAAGCATCAGTCCAGCACCCGTGATCAATAAGAGTGAGATCGCTACCTGTGAGACGACCAGCCAGCGGTGGACCGACTTCGTTCGAAGGCCAGCGCTGCTGCCCCGGCCCCCTTCCTTGAGCGAACAGTTCAGGTCCCAGCGGCTCGCCTGCCAGGCTGGAGCGAGCCCGAAGAAGATGCCTGACAAGAGGGTCAGGATCATGGTGAAGGCCAGGATGTCACTATCGACCCGGATATCGGAGATGAAAGGGACTCCCGCCTGGGACGGGATGAGTCGCGCCATCGGTTGGACTGCCCACCAGGCGATCACGAATCCGAAGGTGCCGCCGAATCCTGCCAGGATCATGTTCTCTGTCAGGATCTGACGCAGGACTCTTCCCCGACGCGCTCCGAGTGCGAAGCGAACGGCAATCTCTCTAGATCTTTGCGAAGCCCGTGTCAGAACCAGACTCGCGACATTCGCGCAGGCGATCAGCAGGACGAATCCCACCGCTGACACCAGCAGGACGAAGGTGGACCGAAAGTCCCCGACGACGTCCTCATGAACCGTCTGAACCCGAATCTTCCAATCGCGGTTCGTTTCGGGATGCTCTCGGGCCAGGGTGGCTGCAATCGCTGACATCGACGCCTGAGCCTGACCGAGCGTGCGGCCCGTCGCCAGCCGGCCGAAAACAACCAGACGGCGATCGCGACGATCCTGGCTCCGCGGACTCAGGTCGAGAGGGACCCAGAGATCGGGCTGAGTGGAGAAAAGGTGAGCGCTGTAGAAGTCTCGCGGAAGGACTCCGATCAGGGTGTAGGGCTCTGAATCCAGTTGGATCTTCCGCCCGACGGCCTCGGGATCGGCTCCGAATACTCGCTGCCACAGGGGATAGCTGATGACCGCGACGCGGTTTTTTCCGGGCTTGTCCTCGTCCTGGGCGAAAGTACGCCCCAGGTGAGGCTCGACGCCGAGCACGTCGAAGAAATTCGGAGTGACCAGGTGGGTCAACGGGACCAGCGGTGTCTCGAGCTCGGTGAGGCGGAAACTCTCATTCCGTAGAGCGGCGAGATCGCTGAAGACGTCGGCGCGGCTCTTCCAGTCCAGAAAGTTGGCAGGGGCGGTGGCGACCCGATCTCGGCCTCCGCGAACCGTTGCATCTTCCCAGATCATCACGATCCGGTCCTGATCACGGTAGGGCAGCGATCGAATCAGGACCGTGTTGACAACGCTGAAGATGGCGGTATTCGCGCCGATCCCCAGCGCTATCACCGTGACGGCGACAAGACTGAAGGTCGGGTTTTTGCGCAGAACCCGAACACCGAACATGATGTCCTGAATGAGGGAACTCATGAGGTTTCCATGCATTGAAGTCCTGAGTCGGAATACTGCCTCATTCGGTGGCAGGTCGACGTGAAAGACCGACCGACAGGGCCAGCTATGTTACCCGTTGCGGCGTCGCAGGGCTCTCCACGTCTCGTATCATCGGTCGGTGGTGAACAGAGAGGTCTTCACTCATCGCGACACAAAACCCTAACCGTGAACGTGCCCTTGCCCTTGCCCTTGCCCGGCGAAGCTCAGAAACTGGGAGACGCCTTCCGGCGGAAACTCAGAACGCTCGTCAGTGACAAGTTCGGGTTTGCGGTTGTCCGGTTCCCGACGGAAACCGTTTGGAAAGGGTGTACCGATGTGTGAATCGACGTTGGACGGACTCCGTCCGCGTCTTACTCCATCGTGGCCCGTTTCGTCCGGACGATGGTTGGTTTGGCGGCGCTCCACACACGGATGTAAAGGGCGTCCCGCTCCGAGGTCACAGCCGCAGCGCTCTCGACGTCGATCTTGAAAAGATGGAACTTCATACCGTCCGGGCTCCATCCGATCTTTTGCTGCAGGGCGTTGCAGTAGGACTTTCGTTCGCGTTTGTTCTGAACGTCGATCGCCTTTCCAAAAACCTTGAAATCGCAATCCTTCAGGTGACGATCAGCCTTGCCGCTATGTACAGTGCAGCGAGGATCCCGGATGAGATCGAGCGCCTTGCGAGACTGCCACATCATCCCGAGATACAGTTGACCTTTATGGAAAAGCGCCTCTACAGGTGAAATGCGAGGGTATCCGTTTTTCCGCAGCGTCCCGACGAGGACAACGCCATCGGCGTTGAAGCGCTTTTCACCCAGTTCGGCCAACTCCTCCGACGATTCTCTGAATTCCTCCCAAGTCATGAAGACACCTATTTTGCCTCATAGGTCTGAACGTATTCCGGGCACGCCTGGGGGGAGAAGTGCGATGACTTCGAGCCATGAGACACACTGAGGAATCCTCTTGAGAAACCGACTGTTGCGGCGGTCCGACTCACGCCGATCCCGCAATCGCAAGGGCGCGCGCCGACGGTCCCGCAAGGACCGCCGAACCAGTCCCGGCCGACGCCTCAGCGACGTCGGGGTCACTGTGACCCGGGTGGGCGCGCGCCCCGAAAGGACGCGGCTCTCCTTCGCGACAACGGAGGTTCCGAGAGCCTTGCGGAACGGCCTCGGGAGTGTCATCCTCGTGCCGATTCAAGCCCGCGCATTTTGAAAGACGAGGGAGGTCTCGATGTTCTCGACACGCGACGTTTTTCCGCTGTCGCTGGCACTTTTCGCCAGCCTCTTGACCGTGTCTGCTCAAGGCGATCCGGTGAAAGTGTTCATTTCAGTCGATATGGAAGGGATCGGCGGAATCGGGACGTCGCAGATGACCCGAGGCGGAGGGAAAGACTACGAGCTTGGACGCCGTCTGATGACCGAGGAGGTGAACGCGGTCGTCTCGGCCATCATGGCGCGCGGTCCTGCCGAGATCGTCGTGAACGACTCGCACGGAGACATGCGAAACCTCTATCACCTCGACCTGGATCCCAGGGTGACTTACATCCAGGGGAACATCAAACCTCTCGGCATGGTCCAGGGTCTCGACGGATCCTTTGATGCCGTAGTCTTTCTCGGCTATCACGCTCGAGCGGGGACGAAAGGGGGGTTCCTGGCCCACACCGGCTCAGGTTCGGTCAAGGGACTCTGGCTCAACGATCTGGAAGTTGGCGAGGGCGGTCTCAATGCCGCTTTTGCAGGTTCGCACGGAGTCCCGGTCGTTCTGGCGGCAGGGGACATGACCTTCACCAGGGAGATCTCGGGGCGCATTTCCCCTTTGACCGTCGCGACGAAGGAAGCGATCGGAGCCAACAGTTGCCGATTGATCCATCCTGAGCTCATCCGGAAGGAACTCGGGGACAAGATCGTGCAGGCTCTCGACGGGTTGTCCGGCTTCAAACCGATGAAAGTCGAGCCGCCGATCAGCATCCGGGTGCGTTTCGCAACAACAAGCCGGGCAGACGTTCTCCAGGCGATCCCCGGGATGTCTCGAGAAGACGGCTTCACCGTGCGTTACACAGCTCAGGACATGGACCAGGCGTACCAACTGATCCGCTTGATGTACAAGTATGTCCGGGTCGATTAAGACGGCGGCAGGCGTAAGCTGCAAGTCTCAAGTCTCAGGCTACCGTTCGACTTCTGACCTTTGACTTTCGGCCTACCTCTCCTCGTTCCCAGCCTCGACTTCCGTCACCTCTTTTTCATCACCGTTTTCGCCGG